>Ga0070741_10002298_pt1 | contig 52288 bp, 51 predicted proteins | sample Coa_R1_4_FD_66440 | JGI IMG/M metagenome (GOLD analysis project Ga0070741, IMG submission 66440) | Surface soil microbial communities from Centralia Pennsylvania, which are recovering from an underground coalmine fire - Coalmine... | ecosystem: Environmental > Terrestrial > Soil > Unclassified ... | reverse complement strand
ACCTGTTGACGGCCTTCTCCACGAATGAATCCCATCGCCTCGCGCTCCTTTGCCGGGCATTCTCTCACCTTTGGCTTTGATTCCGATATTTACTTGTTAGAGTTTCGTAACAGTCTGGTATGGAAAAGGGTTCGGGAACTTCGACCTGCAAGGTACGTTCGGGGTGGGACTCCCCACAGCAGACACCAAGGTCGTGGGACGAAACTACGTCTGGAACAACACTCTCCAATACCGTGTATTCCGAAAGTTCTGGCCCGAAGTCGAGCTCAATTCGACATTTTTTCAGGATGGGAAGAATGATGGCCAAAAGCAAAACTTTGTAACCCCGGGTTTGGTAATGGGCCGCTTTCGCTTGTGGGGAAGAGTCGGCTTCACTGTAGGCGGCGGATTCGAGATCGCCACGACTCACTTTCACGCAAGTAATCACAACGGAATTCTGTCAATTCGATTCCCGTTCTAGATAGCCGGGGTGCCGCACACATTCGCGCGCCTTTTACGAATGGGTGGGCCTCTATCGCATCGCAGCCCCGCGGCTGGAAAACGCCCAGAACAGCGAAGGTGGAGCAGTTATCGGACTTGCTGCTTCGCGGGACTGGGGATCGTCAAAGGAGATTGTCAGGAATAGTTGCTACAAAGCAAAGTTGGTGGGCACCCCAAGGCACACACGCCCGTATGACCTGGCATTATTCCTTCGTGATAGTACCGGCCCATACAACGCCGCTCGGGGTTTCGATGAAGATGACCTGACTCCCGCCTTGAAGGATGACAAAATCCCAACTCTGGTCCACACCGGCAATCGTCATGATCGTAGCTCCGGTGCAGTCCGAATTCACGGTGTAGGTGCCCACAACAGGTTGGCTGGCGATGACCACCCCACCAAGATTCACGTTATCCACACCGGATACGCTCCCGTCCGCCGCGAAGGAAATCTGGCCTGCGTCATTGCGGGGCTCTATGCCGCGACCGGAGAAAATGACAAGGCGCTGGAATGGTTGGAACGAATGTATGCCAAGCATGATAGTTCGTGCCTTGATCTGAAGGTGGATCCACGACTCGACAATCTACGGTCCAGTCATCGCTTTCAGGTTTTGCTGGCTCGCATGAACTTTCCTGATGAGTGAGTGCCCCGGCCACTTCCAGCATTTTCCAGAGGTGCTCGCCCCCGGGGTTGCTGAATCCTAACCCCGTCCGGTAGAATCTATAGACTCGAAACGAGGTCCGAGGCCCATGAAAGCAGCCATTCATCCAGCATATAACGAGATCCGGGTGCAGTGCGCCTGTGGTAACAACTTCACCACGCGCTCGACGCACCGGGGCGACATCCACGTTGAAATCTGCTCTGCCTGCCATCCATTCTTCACCGGTAAGCAGAAGTTGATGGATACCGCAGGTCGCGTGGAGCGTTTCCGCCGCAAGTACGCCAAGGCAGGCGAGACCGCCAAGAAGTAAGCCGAGTTTGGGAAATCTGAAAACGCCTCCCATTGCGGAGGCTTTTTCTTTGTTCCGCTACTCGTCATCAAATTCAATCGGCTCGCCCACGCTGTTGTAGTACACCTTCTTTGGCTGCTTGGGCTTAGCTGCTGAAGCAGGTTGTGGGACGGGGACCGCCTTCACTGTGGGCGCCGGGAGAGTGGGCGCCGGGGGAGCGGGAGTCGGTTTCACAACCGGCGCAGGCGGTGCAACCGGGGACGGAGCGGGCCTGGCCTCAACCGATGGCGCCGCAATGGGCTTGGGCACCGCCACCGAAGGCTGGGTCGGCGCTTGCGACGCGGTTACTGGTACTGCGGGCCGTGTCGGGGCCGGGGAAACCACGGTTGCCGGCGACACCGAGGTCTGCGGAACCGGCCTCTGCTGGACTTTGACCTTTACTCGCACCGGGCGCTGGAAGAAGTAATTGATCGCCACCGCCACCAGCCCTGCCAGGCATAGTTCGAGAATCGCGACGAAGAGGTCTGGATAGTCATACGGGCGCTGGATAAACGAGGCGGGCAAGCCGGAAGACGGACCCAGGACGTAGCCGATCCAGGGCACAACCACGTTGTTCATCAGGGAGACAATCAGGTTCCAGATGCCCTCGCCCACGATGACGGCAATCAGCAGCCGCCCCATCCAGCGGCGGGCATCAACAGCATCGGGAGGGAACGCTCTAGGCCGCTCATCCATGTGCAACACCTTCTTAAATATGATTCTGACACAGCGGGAAGTGCAGGGAAAGGCAGTAAAATAGCGGCTGTGCGGAAGCATTGGGAAAATCCGGCGCCGGAAGCCAAGACCGACGTGAGCACCCCAGTGCCGCCCTCGTTCGAAGTCGGCGGCGTGCGCATCTCTCCCGCCACCGTGCTCGCGCCCATGGCCGGGGTGACCGATACCGTGTTTCGCCGCTTCATCCGCAATCTGGGCGGATGCGGGCTGATGATGACCGAGTTCACCTCCGCCGACGGCATCCTGCGCCATAAGGACCGCAAGGCGCAGCGTTATCTGACTTTCTACGGCGATGAGCGGCCCATTTCGGCGCAACTTTTCGGCAGCGATCCCAAGGTCATGTCGGAAGCGGCCAAGATCGTGGAAGGGCTCGGATTCGACTTGGTCGATCTAAACCTGGGATGCCCGGCGAAGAAAGTTGTGAAGTGCAATGGCGGCTCGGGCCTGCTGCGTGATTTGCCGCGCATTGCAGAAATCTTCAAAGCGGTTCGGGCTGCTGTCAGGATTCCTTTTACCGTGAAGTTTCGCGCCGGGTGGAACGATCAGGAGATCGTCTGCGTCGAACTGGCAAAGCTGGCCGAGGATTGCGGGCTCTGCGCGGTCGCGCTGCACGCCCGCACTCGCGAACAGGGATACAGCGGCCAGGCGCGATGGGAGTGGATCGCGGCAGTAAAGAACGCTGTGAAGATTCCGGTGATCGGCAATGGCGACATTCGCAGCCCGGAAGACGCGTCACTCATGGTCGAGCAGACGGGATGCGACGCGGTGATGATCGGGCGGACGGCGGCCTCGAATCCGTGGATCTTTCGCCAGATCGCACAATTCACCGAACGCACCAGCGCAGCGGGTCTGCAGTCTGCCGGACAGCCGGGGACGGCTGTTCCCGCTCAAGCCTGCTATGACGAGCCGACTGAATTCGATCGCTACGAAATGATTCGGAGCTACTTCTCGATGCTCGTCGAGGAAGAACTGCCGGATGCGCCCGGGAAAATGAAGCAGTTCGCCTCGTGGTTCACGCATGGCGTGCCCGGCGGGGCTGCGCTGCGCAAGGCGATTTACGAGGCAAAAGCGGCGCCCGAGATTCTGGGTAAGGTAGAACAGTTCTTTGAAGCTCGGTTGCGTGCGGTGCCCGAAGCGGTCAGCCAGCCCGGTTGCGGAGCTTCGCTCCGCTAGTCAGCCGAGACGCTTTCCCTAAACGGCCTTCTCTGGTGGACGTGCCACCAGCCTTCCTGTTTGGTCGCGTTCCACGTATCCCCACGGCAGGTTCGGATCGTGGGTAAACATGGTCAGCCATTTCTCCGGAATCGCGAGCGCGTAATAGCGCTTGCGGCTTTCGATGGTTTGCAGCGGAAACAAATCGAAGGCCATCACCCATGTCAGCTCGAGATGGGCAGAGGTTGGGATCAAATCCGAAATGTAGCAGGCGGTTTGTCCGCCGCTCTTGATCACCATGGCCTGCATGTTCTGGGTATGTCCCGGGAAAAGTTTTACGAAGATGCCAGGGACGATTTCCTGATCGCCATGCAGTAAGTGCATCTGCCCGCTCTGGATCAGCGGATCGTAGTTTGCGCTGATGTAGCTGATTGCGTCGCGTTCATGCTGACGCCGGCCGTGTTGCCATTCGCCTTCCTGTACGTAGTACTGGGCTCTCGGGAAGGTCGCAACCACCTGCTCGCCCTTGCGGACCGTGTTCCAGCCGCAGTGATCGAAGTGCAGGTGGGAATTGATGACGATGTCGATGTCTTCGGGTGCGATCCCGGCGGCTTGCAGATTGTCGAGCAGCTTCGCGGGCTGGCCATAGATTTTCGCCATTCTCTCGGTGAGCTTGTTTCCGATTCCGGTCTCGATGAGAACGGTATGATGGCCGGTCCGAACCACGACAGAATTGAGCCCCGTCGGGACCTGGTTCTTTTCATTGGCCAGGACTTTGCGCTCCCACATGATCTTGGGAACCACGCCGAAGAAAGCCCCGCCGTCCAGGTGGTAAACGCCGTCGGAGACTGCGATCAATTCGAAATCGCCGAAATTCATGCGCTGCGTAGAGAACGTCATTTCAATTCGCGCTCAAAATGATCTTCTATCAAATGAAACAGGTGATCCCGGTCGGTGGCGCCGCCGATCCCATGCGTCTTGTTCGGATAAGGCATGAACCGGAACTGCTTCCCCGCCTTGATCAGTCCTTCAATCATTTGCACACTGTTCTGGAAATGAACGTTGTCGTCGCTTGTGCCATGTGCGAGCAGCAGCTCTCCATGCATCTTATCTGCGTTCTTGGGTGCCGATGTTTCTTCATAGCTCTTGGCATTGTCGTTCGGCAGCCCCATGTAGCGTTCCGTGTAGATGGAATCATACAGGCGCCAGTCGCTCACGGGAGCCACCGCCGCCCCAGCCTTAAACACCTCGGAATGGGTTAGTGCATACAGCGTCATTGCGCCCCCGTTGCTCCACCCCCAGATCCCGATGCGCGAGCGATCCAGCTGTGGATATTGCGAGAAGAGCTGATCGAGCGAGGTGAGTTGGTCCTTTAATTCGATGGCTCCGAACTGGTGACGAATCGCAGTCTGAAATTTGCGGTCGCGTCCCGGAGTCCCGCGATTGTCCACGGTAAAGATCGCGAAACCCTTCTGGGCCAGGATCTGATGGAACAGGCCAGTGGTACCCATCCAGGTATCACGCGCCAACTGGCTCGCTGGCCCTCCGTAAATGTAGACAATGACCGGTACTTTTCCTTCGCTGTGCCTCGGGGGAAGCAGCAACTCGCCATACAGAGGGGTGCCATCCTCGGCCTTGAATTGCAGAGGCTTGGGCTGCAAAAGCCCGTACTGGTCCACTGCATGCGACTCCCACAGGTTGCGGCAGGAACCTGAGACTTCACAAACCGACAGCCGCGGAGGCGTAAGCGTGGCCGAAAATTCATCTACGTAGCGCAGTGAATTGTCGGCGAAGGTCGGGGCATGTATCCCCGCAGCAGAAGAGATCTGGGTCAATCCGGATCCGTCGAGCCGCACGGAATAGAGTTGCCGCTGCCGGGGGTCGTCCTTGTTGCAGGTGAAGTAGACGAAGCCGTTGGTCACGTCCACGCTCTCGACCGAGAGCACCTCGAAGTCGCCCTGGGTGAGCTGGCGTTTCATGTAGGCATCGCCGGCAAGCGGATTGTCTTTGTCGAAGCTGTATAGATAGATATGAGTGTGGCCGTCGCGCCAGCTCGTCCAGGTAAACTGGTCGCCCTTGATCAAGTTGAAATCGTCATTCACGTTCACCCAGCCATCGGGCACCGATTCGGTCAGCACTTTGCGATTGCGGCCGGTGCGGGCGTCTATGAAATACAGGCCCATGACGTCTTGAGTGCGGTTCAGAACCTCCGCCCACAGCAGTCCATTTCGCACCCAGCCGAAACGCGGGATATAGACATCGGGATCGGATCCCAGCGAAATCCATCTCGTCTTACCACCACCCGCGCCAATCACGCCAATGCGGACAGCAGGATTGGGATCTCCCGCCTTGGGGTATTTTTCCCAATCCACTTTCGGATGAACGGGGAGCCAGTCGGTGAGCGGATAGGTCGGAACCTTGCTCTCGTCCATCTGCAGGAAAGCTAGCTCGCGGCCATCTGGAGACCAGAAGTAATTGCTGCGGACGGCAAGCTCTTCGGCATACACCCAGTCCACTTCGCCGTTGAGAATGTTCTCATCGCTTTCCCGGGTCATCTCCTGCGCGCTCGTGTCCTTGAGCCCCCGCACAAAGAGATTGTGCTTCCGAACGTAAGAAATCCGGGTACCGTCTGGGGAAAACTTGGGATCGAAGACGCTGTCCGGTTCAGAGGAGAGCTGAATGGCCGTGCCGTTCTCAATGTTGAAGAGCCACAGCCGCCCCTCGGGCGTGAACAGCAGGTGCTTGGAATCCGGCGACCAGAGATAGGCCGGAATGTGATAGCGGTTGATGCGGTCCCGCGCCCGATCGTCTTTCAGTTGGCTGAGCGGCGGAGCCAGCGCAGCCAGCTTGACCTCATTGACCAGCAACTTCTTTTCGCCCGAAACAGCGTCAACATACCAGAGTTGTCCGTGCTCTCCCGTGTCATCCCGCTGGATAAAAGTGAATTTCGAATTATCGGGGCTCCACTTGATGCTTTCCGGACCCCGTCCCGTAATCCCGCCTTCGGCAAAGATTGATTCAATGCTGAGTTGTTTCTGGCCAGCCTCGGTTTGGGAAAAAGAGAACGAAATGAAGAACAGCGTTAGGAACATCAACGGGGAGATTCGTCTCACGTGCGACTCCGGGCTAAAGCTGCCTGAATAGCAAAGCTGGAAAGTGTACACCGGATGCTGCGTCAGGAGTAGCGGCGAGCACTTTCGTCACGAATCTCAAACTGCGGGCTGAGCGAACTCGATCCCCGGTAATTGCACAATCCCACTGCCTTTCAACGCGAGTTCCGCGATATTCGCCAGGGCCTGCCGCACATGGCCCGGGATGTCTGTCGGTTCGTACGCGCTGACCAGTTCATCCACGCGTGCGCGTGCGCGACTGAGGACTCCCGGCGCTCCGGAGTCTCCACTGCGATCGGTCACAGCTGAGGGGAAGTGCTGTTCCTCGCGAAACAGGGTGCGAGTCTCCGCCAGCTGCAGGAAGTTTGCCGCACTTCCGGCGCGCTCGAGCGTCTCAAACGCGAGACTTCCGGCGCGACCGCGTACTCCCGCAAGCAGCCGTTGTGCGCTGGCAATCGCCTCAGCATCGATCACCAGCTTCTCGATGCTGTGGCAGGCCAGAAAGTCGAGCATCCCGGCGCCTGAAATCATGTTGATTCCAGCGAGTGCGCCCAGCACCGCGGACGTCGCGCTCTCTGCGCCGGCCTGAGCGTCAATCTGCCGCCCATCGCTCGCCACCAGATATCCGTGCGTGGGCAGTCCCAGAAACTTACCAACCTGTGCGCAACCGATGTTCAACATGGCGGTTTCGATCGCGCCCATGGGAGTGTTGCCGGTGCTCATGTCGAAGATGGCGGGAGCGCCTCCCCACACCAGCGGTGAACCCGGCTTCGCGAGTTGGTGAATGGTGATTCCGGCCAGGCTTTCGGCTGCATGCTGGACGATGGCCCCCGCCAGTGTCACCGGTGCCGTTGCCCCCGCCAGTGGCATGGGAATCATCTCCGCCGGGACTCCATTGCGGGCCAGTTCGATGAGGTTTCGAGAGGCGAACTCGGACCAATTCAGCGGCGGTGAGGGGCAGACGTCGAACACCGCACGCGGACGTTGCCTGAGTCGATCGAAGCCGCCGGAATCTGTCGCGAGCAACTCGAGCATGATCCGCAAGGTCCGGGCGCTGAAAGCGCCAGTCACGATCGGCTTTGCGGAATACCACAGCACCAGCAGTAGCCGATACCAGTCCCCCATCTCTGCTGGAATGTCATTGCACACCATGGCCGTGGATTGCGCCGCGTACTCCGGCATACCCTCGGTAACCTGCACCAGCCGAATCAGGTCTGCCGAGCTGGCAGGCCGAGGCTGTTCCGTCTGGGCGTCGAGAATATTCAGGCAGGAGGATCCCGGGTCGAAGTGCACGTGATCTCCGCCGTAGTGAACAGCGGCATTTCCGCCGCGATCATAGAGAAAGAATTCCTTTGGCACGCTGCGCAGGCATTTCTCCACCAGAGTGCGCGGCACAAAAGCGGTGCCGTGATCCGCCTTGGCGCCTGCGGCACGCAGCAGTTCCAGCGCTTCGCTGTCGCCGACCTTGGCCCCGTGCTTCTCCAGCACCAGGAACGCTTCGTTGAGAATTCGGCCGATCAGTTCAGGATCGAGTAATTCAAACTTAGGGCGCATAAGGTCCCCTGGATTTCGCTATTTCACCAGTTCTTTCACCAGTTCGACGGCGCTCACGGCATCCTTGCCATATCCGTCTGCGCCGATCTCATCAGCCCAGCGCCGGGTGACGGGCGCCCCGCCCACGATCACTTTCACCTTCGAGCGCAGACCTTCGCGCGACAGGGTCTCAATGACGCTCTTCTGCCCCTGCATGGTGGTGGTGAGAAGAGCGGAGATGCCGAGCACGTCGGCTTGGACCTCGCGCACTTTGGCGGCAAACTTGTCGCTGCTGACATCTACCCCGAGGTCGTGAACTTCGAAACCATTGGCAACCAGCAGCGTCCCCACGAGCGTCTTGCCAATCTCGTGGATGTCCCCTTTTGTCGTCCCCAGGACCACGGTCCCGGCACGCGGGCGCTGTCCACCGTGCCGCTCCAGTTCCGGAGTCAGGACATCCATCGCAGCCTTCATGGCTTCAGCGGAGGCCAGCATGTCGGGCAGGAACATCTTGCGCTTGGCGAACTGGTCGCCTACTTCAGTCATTCCCGGAACATAGCCGGCATCGATTGCATCCAGAGGCGCGATTCCGTTCCGTAGCGCCTCCCGGGCCAGCTCGGCGGCCCTCTCCGGCGCCCCCTCAACAATGCTCTGGCGCATGGCGGAAATCATTTCTGGCGACATAGGGATATCCTGGCAAGATTGGACCGTAAGCGCTGACGCCTGTCAGTGACCTGAATCACCGCCGAAGCCTGCCTGGGAGAGCCCTGTTCGCGTGCTAGAATCGGAATTAGCCACTCTCACAATGCTTCCAGATATTCAGCGATTGATGGAAATGCAGGAGGCCGAACGCCACATCTCCCGCCTCAAGGAGGAGATCGCCGCCCTCCCCAAGCGGGTGGCCGTCATCGAGGAAAAGCTGGCCGGGACCAAGGCCATCGTGGAGAAGGCCAAGGCAGCTATCAAGGCCGACGAGGCCGCCCGCCGCAAACACGAAACCGCTATCACCGATCTTCAGGGCAAGATCTCCAAGTACCGCGACCAGTCCCTGGACGTAAAAACCAACGAGCAGTACAAAGCCCTGCTGCACGAGATCCAGTTTGCCGAGCAGGACATACGCAGCCAGGAAGACAAGATTCTCGAACTCATGGTGAATGCGGAAGCGCGCGAGAAGGCCGTCAAGACCGCGGAAGCGGAGATGAAGGCCGAAGCGGCCGAAATTGAGAAGGAAAAGATCGTTGCCCGGGACCGCACGACCCAGGACGAGAAAGAGTTGAAGGAGTGGACCGCCAAGCGCGACAGCCTGCGCAGCGTCATTGATCCTGACCTGCTCCGCCATTTTGAAAGGGTTTCCAAGTTCCGTGGCAGTGGCATCGCCGAAGTGCGCGGTCAGAAATGCATGGGTTGCCAGGTCATGCTGCGGCCACAAACCTTCAATGATGTGCGCTCCGACCAGGTCGTAATGTGCGAGTCCTGTCAGCGGATCCTGTATTACGACGTCTCGAAGGAAGTACCCGAAGTGGAGCCAGCCGAAGTTCCAAGCCATCGCCGGCATCGCGCCCGTCCCAAGCTCGACTCACCGCAGGCTTGGTTTTTTCGCCCCGACTATCCCGAACACGGGGAAGTTCTGCTCGGCTTTACCAATTCTTCCGGAACCGCGATGCGGCGGTTGTACGACTTCAACACCGGGCGCCAGATCGGCGACATCCTGATCCGCGAGGGCAAGTATCATCTCGCCTTTCCGGAGGATATGCCTAACACCATTCGCTTGAATGGACACTTTGATGAGGCGGAACTGGAGAGCTGGGGCGCCGAAATGCCGATGGTGGCCCTGGACCGGTTTCACGCCGATCTCAACGCCGCTCGCGCCGAGGCTGCCAAGACTTCGCATGCAGCCCCCAACCCTCCTGAGCACACCGCCGCCAGCTGAGTTCTTCCTTCGCTTGCTGCCCGGACATCGCATGTCTCACAGGTAAGTCTCTGGCGACAAAACACCGACAGCGAATTGACATTTTCCTGACAAACCGGCCTTCCATGCGCACCAACATGTTCCACAAACGCCGGAAAGGAGACCATTATGGCGACTTCGAAAATCCTGTTTGCAATGGCTGCTGCTTTATTGATTCTTGGCTTGACCCTCCGCAATTCAGCGAGCGGTCAGAACACCTACGGTACGGTGCGCCAGATCATTGTCCCGGATGAGGATCGGTTCACTCCCTTCGCTATCACCGTGCGTGTTGGTCAAACCGTGCAGTGGGTCAACAACGACACCGACGATCACACTGTGGTCAGCGACGATGCGTTCAATACAGCCGGGCACCGCGGCGTGAACATGCTGTTGAAAGCGAATGGCGGGACTGTAAGCCTGAAATTCAGTCATCCAGGTGTGTTCCCCTTCTACTGCCGCTTCCACGCCATGCTGGATGCCGACAATCAGCCGAAGGCTCCGGGCCCGGACGGCGGCATTCAGGACCAGAACGGCAACTTCGGTACTCCCATGAATGGTGTGGTCACGGTACTGGCTGCCGACTAATTCCCAGCTCGTACCATCATTCAAGGATGGGCAGGCTCTCCTGCCCATTTTTTCTGCCCGGCAGTTTAAGATCCAGTCATGGCTCCCAGATCCACTGTTCCGGCAAGCGCTCTTGCGACCGTCCAGGTCTCACGTCGCGGCGCCACCCGCGTGCGGGACGGACATCCATGGATCTATCAATCCGACCTTTCGGCGCATGGCGTCGCTCCCGGCGCGCTCGTGACCGTGCGGGATGAGCGCGGCAAGGTACTCGGAACAGCCCTGTACAGCAGTTCCTCGCAAATTGCCCTCCGCATGTTATCCGCCGAGTTGGTGAGCGATCTATCCGAACTCATTCGGAAGCGAATTGCCGATGCAGTTCAATATCGCAAGCACCTGGTCACTGGCAGCGACGCATATCGAGTCATCTTCAGCGAAGCCGATTTCCTTCCCGGCCTGATTGTGGACCGCTACAACGACATCCTCACCTTCCAGGTCCTCACCCAAGGCATGGATTCACAGGAAGTGCGGGAAGCCCTGCTCTCCGGCCTCACCGGACACTTCCATCCCGCGGGTATCGCCGAGCGGGTGGATGCCCGGGTCAGGGAGTTGGAGTCGCTTCCCGCTCGCGCTTCCGGATTGGTTCAAGGAGAAAAAAGCAGCACCACCTTCACCATGAACGATGTGCGCTTCCACTACGATTCCGGAGAAGGGCAGAAGACTGGCGCTTTCCTGGATCAACGAGAAAACTACGCCGCGGCGGCGTCCTACGCTCACGGAGAAGCCCTGGACGTTTTCTGTTATCACGGAGGCTTTGCGCTGCATCTGGCCAAGGTATGTTCCCAGGTCACCGGCGTGGACAGTTCGCGCCCCGCGCTGGAAACGGCTGACCAGAACGCCGCACTGAATGGACATGAGATTGAGTGGATCGAAGCCAACGCCTTTGATCTGCTCAAGGACTACGCCTCCGCGCGACGGCTGTACGACACCATCGTTCTGGATCCTCCCGCATTCGCCAAAGGCAAGCGAAACCTGGAAACGGCCCTGCGCGGTTACAAGGAACTGAACCTGCGCGCACTCAAGATGCTGCGGCCCGGAGGAGTCCTGGTGACTTGCTCCTGCTCTTACCACGTAAGCGAAGCAGAGTTCCTGACCATGCTCTCCGCAGCTTGCGCTGACAGTCGCAGGCAGGCGCGAATTATGGAGAAGAGGGGGCAGGCGAAAGACCATCCAATCTTGGCGACTGTGCCCGAAACGGCCTATCTCAAGTGTGTGATTCTGGCTGTAACCTACTGATCTCAAATAAAATTTAAATGTTGACAGTAACTAACTCATATTTTATGCTTCTTTTCGACTAACGAAGCATCGAATCCTACTGAGTATGCTTCAGGAATCTTGTTAGGAGGAATTTGAGCCATGACAGTTTTGACCCGTTGGGATCCCTTCCGTGAGTTTGCTACCTTGCAAGACCGCATGAATCGCCTTTTCCGCGAATCGTATGGTCCTGAGGGCCGGGAGGAGGCGTTGACCACCAGCACCTTCGCGCCCCCAGTGGACGTTTACGAAGACGAGCACAGCATCGCGCTCAAGATCGAGGTCCCCGGAATCGACGAGAAGGACATCGATATCCGTATTGAGAACAACACGCTGACCGTGCACGGCGAGCGTAAGTTCGAGAAAGAAGAGAAAGAAGAGAACTTCCGCCGCGTCGAACGCAGCTATGGCAGCTTCACCCGCTCCTTCACCCTGCCCAACACGGTGGACCCGGAGCAGGTGACCGCCGACTACGACAAGGGTGTGCTGAAGATCAAGCTGGCGAAGAAAGCCGAAGCCAAACCCAAGCAGATCAAAGTCAACGTCGGCAGCCAGAAGACCATCGAGAGCAAGAGTGCCAAGAGCGCCGCGTAAGCGCTTGCAATTGATTTCCAGGTGGGAGGCGAACCAACCAGGCGCCTCCCATTTTCTTTGCGCAGCAGCGAGGAGTTTTGCTTTGGTAGATACTGAAGGCCGCTTTTCAACATCCTAGAAGCACCTCGCATATTTTGAACGTAGGAGATGTTATGGCAATTCGTTGGGACAAGTTTACCGTAAAGGCGCAGGAGGCCGTGCAGCGCGCCAGCAGCCTTGCTTCCGAGCACGGCAATCCCGAGTTGGTCCCGCTCCACCTGTTGGCCGCCCTCCTCGAAGACCGCGAAGGCATCGTGCCTCCGATTTTGGAGAAGGTCGGAGTGGGCGGCCAGGCCGTGCTGGACGAAGTGTATCGGGAGCTCGAGAGGCTTCCCCATGTGTCCGGGGCGGCAGCGCAGCCTGGGATGGCTCCTGCCCTCAATGCTCTGCTGGACCGCGCCTTCAAAGAAGCCTCCAACTTCAAAGACGAATACGTCTCCACCGAGCACATGCTGCTCGCCATGACCCAGCAGAAAGGCGACACTGCCGAGAGATTGCTGCAGCGGCACGGAGCGACCTACGATGCGATTCTGAAGGCCCTGACCGCAGTGCGCGGTTCACAGCGCGTGACCGATCAGAATCCCGAGGCCAAGTACCAGGCTCTCGAGCGCTATGCCAAAGATCTGACTGAACTCGCGCGCCGGGGGAAACTCGATCCCGTCATCGGACGCGATGAAGAAATTCGCCGCGTGATGCAAGTTCTCTCCCGCCGCACCAAAAACAACCCCGTGCTGATCGGAGAGCCGGGCGTGGGAAAGACTGCGATCGTCGAAGGGCTTGCGCAGCGGATCGTCTCCGGCGACGTTCCCGAGATTTTGAAGAACAAGCGCGTGGTCGCGCTTGACCTCGGATCGATGCTGGCCGGAGCGAAATATCGCGGCGAATTCGAAGACCGGCTCAAGGCTATCCTCAAGGAAATTGAAGACTCGCAGGGCCAGATCGTCCTGTTCATCGACGAGCTACACACGCTGGTGGGTGCGGGCGCGGCTGAGGGCGCAATCGACGCCTCTAACATGCTCAAGCCTGCTTTGGCTCGCGGCGAGCTGCGCGCGATCGGCGCCACGACCCTCGACGAGTATCGGAAGCACATCGAAAAAGATGCCGCGCTCGAGCGCCGCTTCCAGACTGTTTACGTCGGCGAGCCCACCGTCGAAGACACCATTGCAATCCTGCGCGGGCTGAAAGAACGCTACGAAGTTCATCACGGCGTCCGCATCAAGGATTCGGCGATTGTTGCGGCGGCCACGTTGTCTCACCGCTACATCACCGATCGTTTTCTCCCCGACAAGGCGATCGACTTGGTCGATGAAGCCGCCGCGTCGCTGCGCATGCAGATTGATTCCATGCCCACGGAAATCGATCAGTTGGAACGCCGCGCGACCCAGCTCGAGATCGAAAAACAGGCTCTCAAGAAAGAGAGCGATCCCAATTCGAAAGAACGGCTGGCCACGATCGACAAAGAGCTGGCCGGCGTTCGCGAAAAATCCAATGCCCTCAAGGCAAATTGGAACCGCGAGAAGGAATCGATTGCCAAGACTCGCACCCTGAAAGAGCGTCTGGAGCAGCTCAAGATCGAAGAGCAGGCCGCCGAGCGCCAGGGCAACTTGCAGCGGGTTGCGGAAATCCGTTATGGCCTGATCCGCCAGACGGAAGAAGAGATCAAGAAAGCCAACGAGCAACTCGACAAGCTGGGACAGCGCGTGTTGAAGGAAGAAGTCGACGAGGAAGACATCGCGCGCATCGTCTCCAAGTGGACCGGCATCCCGGTCTCGAAGATGCTGGAGAGCGAAGTCCGCAAGCTGATCACCATGGAAGATCGCCTGCGTCATCGCGTGGTCGGTCAGGATGTCGCGTTGGAACGGGTGGCAAACGCGATTCGTCGAAACCGCGCCGGGCTGAGCGATCCCAAGCGCCCCATCGGCTCCTTCATTTTCCTGGGTCCGACTGGGGTCGGCAAGACCGAACTGGCCCGCGCTCTCGCCGAATTTCTATTCGACGACGAGCATGCCCTGATCCGCATCGACATGTCGGAGTACATGGAGAAGCACGCAGTATCACGCCTGATCGGCGCGCCTCCGGGATATGTCGGTTACGAAGAGGGCGGGCAGCTCACCGAGTCGGTGCGCCGTCGACCCTACTCGGTCGTACTGTTCGATGAAATCGAGAAAGCTCATCAGGATGTGTTCAACATTCTGCTGCAGATCATGGATGACGGCCGCCTCACCGACGGGCAGGGCCGCACGGTCGATTTCCGCAACACCGTGATCATCATGACCTCAAATATCGGCTCGTCTTACTTGCAGGCCGAGAACATGCGTACGGCGGATGACTTCGCGAACGCAAGCAAGCTGGTCATGGACGCGCTGCACGGCAACTTCAAACCCGAATTCCTGAACCGTGTGGACGACATCATCGTATTTCATCCGCTCGGAAAAGATCAGCTGGTGAAGATCATCGACCTGCGGCTGGAGGATCTGCGTCGCCTGCTGGCCGAGCGCAAGATTTCGATTGAGCTCACCGACAAGGCGAAAGAGGCGCTGTTTACCGAAGGCTTCGACCCCAACTTCGGCGCGCGTCCGTTGAAGCGCGCGATCCAGAAACTGATTCAGGATCCGCTGGCCATGAAGATATTGGACGGCGAAGTTCTGAACGGCGATCACGTGGTCGCGGACGTGGATCGCAAGACGGGGAAGGTTACATTCACCGTCAGCAAGCGCGTGGGAGAAAAGGAGCCAGTTGCGAAAAGATAATGCAGGGGCGGGCGCCCTGGCCCGTCCCATGCGGCTAGACAAACTCCTTGGTTGGCACCTGGGGCGACAGGCGGGACTGCGCCTCAGGGCTTTGAAAGGGCGCGGCTTCAGCCGCGCCGCACTGGTTGCAAACTCAATGTGGCTTTAGCCGCTGAGGTCAGCTGCCTATCCATCGAAACGGTCCGTCAGCAATCTGTGAATCCGGGCATTGAACGGTCTTCCTGTGGGTCACATGAATCGCTCGACAATTGGCTCCTGAAACAGATACCAGATCACCATCACCCGCACGATCACTCCCAGCGCTCCCCAGAACAACGCCCCCGCCCCGAAGCTGATCACGCTGCCGGAAACACTCGGCACCAGCAGCACCACTCCGATGAACGCGAGCAGGATCGCGGCACGACGCGCCCATGAATTCAACCGCAGCAGCCCCCAACCAATCAGCACACAGACCAAGCCTGCCAACAAGAACATGTAAGGCCCGGCGAGCTCGAGGCCGCCGAGAAAAGAAGATCCAATCGTGAGCGGAAGCAGTCCGGGCCGAAGAACGATCAGAAGGCCGGCTCCCCCAAGATACGCGGCGGTCAGGAAAAACAGGACTGCGATCCAAGTCACCCCAGCCGCTCGTTCCATGACCAAAGAATAAGCCACGGACCAGTGATCCGTGGCTTGAATTGAGCTGGAGCTTCGCTTACGCCAGATCGAACAGCAGAACTTCGGCCTCTTCAATACTCTTGATCGTCAGCTTCAATTCGCTTTCCACCCCTGCGCCGTCACCTTGCTTCAATGTCTTGCCATTCAATTCCACAGAGCCTTTGGCGACTTGAAGCCACGCATACCTTCCGGCCTTCAACTCGTGCGTAACCTCCTGTCCGGGAGAAAGCAAAGTCACGAACAGGCTGGCGTCCTGGTTGATCGTGACCGATCCATCCCGTCCGTCCGGGCTGGCGATCACGCGCAGTTTGCCGCGCTTCTCCGCTTCAGGGAAATTCTTTTGCTCGTAGCTGGGCTCGATGCCTGTCCTGCTGGGCATAATCCATATCTGCAGCAGGTGCACGGGATCGGTCTTGGACGGGTTTGCCTCGCTGTGCCGTATGCCGCGTCCGGCGCTCATGCGCTGGCCGTCCCCGGGCCGGATCACAGAGCCGGTACCAAGGCTGTCCTTGTGTTCGAGCGCGCCCTGCAGCACATAGGTGATGATTTCCATGTCCCGGTGAGGATGAGTCGGAAACCCCATCCCGGGCGCCACCACGTCTTCGTTAATGACGCGCAGGGAGCGGAACCCCATGTGTTTTGGGTCGTAGTACTGATCGAAAGAGAATGAATGGCGGGTATTGAGCCAGCCATAATCGCCGCCTCCTCGTTCGTTGCTGGGTCGAATCGTGATCATAGTGAATTCCTCGTTGCAACGACTATTTAGATGCGGGAACGGTGAGAAGGATGCAACCCCGGAGGCGTCCCGGGAATTCGCCGTAGCTAGTGCTTTTCGGCTTTCTTTTTGGATGGCTTATCTTCGGCCTTGCTCTCGGACTTGGGTTTGTCCTCGGCCTTCGTTTCCTTCTTGTCGCCATCCACCGGCTTATTGGAAGGGGTCTTGCTCTTCGCGTAGTCTGTCACGTACCAACCCGACCCCTTGAACTGTACGGCCGGTGCAGAGATGACCTGTTCAACGGGAGCGCCGCACTCCGGGCACTTCTTCACGTGCGGATCGGAAAACTTCTGGATCTTCTCGAAACGGTGACGGCACTTCTTACACTGATATTCGTAAAGTGGCATGGACTTTCGGCTAGAACCCCAATGGGATGCTGAATTGGCTGTCTCGATTCTAGGGTGCGTGGCGCATGCCGTCAATTTGCCGGGAGGATACCTGGTCGCGATGGATGGTAAACTCGCGGGCATGAGCGCGGGAGAAGATCGCAATTCCAGCCTTGCTCCCGGCCCCGCTCTGTACGTCGTGGCTACTCCCATCGGCAACCTCGAGGACATCAGTTACCGGGCCGTGCGCGTGCTGAAGGAAGTCGAGCTGATCGCCTGCGAGGATACGCGCCAGACGCACAAGTTGCTCAGTCACTATGGCATCTCAACCCGGACCGTCAGCTATCACGAGCACAACGAGGCCGAGCGCGCGGCGGAGCTACAGGCGGAATTTGAGCGCGGCTCTCGCATCGCGCTAGTGACCGATGCAGGAATGCCGGGGATCTCCGATCCCGGATACCGCCTGATTTCTGTCGCTATCGGGCAGGGCGTGCCGGTGATTCCGATTCCCGGTGCGGCGGCGTTCTTGTCAGCGCTGGTGGCAAGCGGCTTGCCCACCGACTCGTTCCGCTTCCATGGATTTCTTCCCGCCAAAACCGGACAGCGACGTCAGCATCTGGAAGAGATCCGGGATTCCCAGGTAACAGAGGTTTTCTATGAGGCTCCGCATCGTATCCGCGAGGCGCTGGAGGACGTTGCGCAAATCCTCGGCCCGGATCGCCATGTCGTGATCGGCCGCGAACTCACGAAGCTGCACGAAGAATTCCTGCGCGGGAGAGTCAAAGAAGTTCTAGCGATTCTCAGCGCGCGCGGAGAGGTGAAAGGCGAAATTACGCTGTTAATCGGCAAATCGGAAGGACAGGCGCCGGCGCAGGTTTCCGTTCGCGAGCGGTTGGACGAGATTATGAAAGCCGACGGCCTCGACGAAAAAGCGGCGCTGAAGAAGCTGGCGAAAGAGATGGGGATCTCGAAGAGCGAAGCGTACCGGGAACTGCAAAGAAGTAAGTAACCACTAAAAGCAAGTGAGTCAACGATGTTCTTGCGGCGCCCGGGAAAGAGGCGAGCGGCGGTGCTTCTTCATTTCCCGCTTGAGCCTACGGACCTGTCTGCCCAACCACGCAGTCGGTGGGCCTCGAGGTTAACTGTCGCGAAATCGCCATTTCACTCACAATCCGCAGCTGAGCTAAGCGACCGATCTCGAGGCCTCAACGTCCACAATCCTGTACAGCCCGCTTCACGATCAGATCAGCGCTCGGCCGCTACGTCCCTTTCGTCAACTCCCGCTTCACCGCCTCGCTGACCACCTTCCCATCCACACGCATCCCCGCCGCCGCAAACCGCGCCATGGCATTCTTCATCACGGTGCCCATGTCCTTCATCGTTGGCGAGCCCATCTCGGCGATCACCGCCTTCACTCCCGGAATGATCTCTTCCTCCCCGGCCGCCTTCGGAAGGTAGGCCTCGATCAGCTTGATCTCGGCGGCTTCCTTGTCGGCCATCGCCTGGCGTCCGCCCTTGGTGAACTGCTCGATCGAATCCTTGCGCTGCTTAATCAGCGTACTCAACACCTGCTGCGACTCCTTGTCATCAAGCGGCGCCATCTTGTCGATCTCCCGATTTTTCAGCGCGGTCTTGACCATACGCAAGGTGGACAGGCGTTGCTCATCGCGCGCCTTCATCGCGTCCGTAATATCTTTTTGAATCTGCTCGATCAGGCTCATGGCGATCATTATAGCCATGTGCCGGATCGGAACTGGCGGGTGACTAGCACGTTGGTCGGTCGCGTCAGAGCCGCGCATTCCTTGTACACTATCTGCATCTCCCAAAAGGACTCCTCAGATGCTGCGGAAGAATCGCCTGTTCACCCCAGGTCCGACGCCCCTGTTGCCGGCAGCGCAGACCGCGATGGCCTCGTTTGCGCTGCATCATCGCACGGCTGACTTTCGTGCACTTTTCACCAAAGTCCTTGCCGATATGAAAGAGTTCATCGGCACCAGCAATGACGTGCTGGTGCTGGCATCTTCCGGCACCGGCGTCATGGAAGGCGCCATTTCCAACCTGACTTCGCCCGGAGACAAGGTCCTGGTGTTGACTGCGGGAAAGTTCGGAGAGCGCTGGCGCGATTTAGCCAAAGCGTTTGGGTGCGTTGTGGAGGTGGTCAGCGCTCCCTATGGGCAAACCTTTACCCTGGACGAAGTCCGGCACAAGCTCACGCCCGATGTACGCGTCGTTTACGTGCAGGCGACAGAAAGTTCCACCGGCGTGCGCCACGATATTGAAGGTATCTCGAAGTCCGTGCACGACTCCCCGGACACGTTGCTCGTCGTCGACGCAATCACCGGTCTCGGCACCACTCACTTCGACGTGGACGGATGGGGCGTGGATGTGATCATTGGCGGTTCCCAGAAAGCGCTCATGATTCCTCCTGGACTGGCTTATTGCGCCGTAAGCGAGCGCGCCTGGGAGCGCATGGAGAGTGCGAAATCTCCGCGTTACTACTTTGATTTCCGTAAAGAACGAAAAGCCGCCGCCAAAGGCGAGTCGGCCTTCACGCCCGCTACCTCACTGTTTGCCGGCTTGGCAGCAGCGCTCGACTTTGTGCGTGAGATGGGGAACGACAACCTGGCCGCCGGCCGAGAACTCCTGGTCAATAACGCCGAACTTGCCGCGGAGATGACTCGTGCCGGGGCGCAAGCGTTGGGGCTGAAGCTGTTCGCACCCTCTGCTCCCAGCGCCGCCCTGACCGCGATCGCGTCTCCGGCGGCAGTCGATTCGGGAGCAATCGTGAAGGAATTCCGGGAGAAATTCTCCGCGGTGGTCGCCAACGGGCAAGGGGAGATGAAGGGCCAACTGTTCCGTATCGCGCACATTGGTTATTACGATTATCTCGACACGATTGGCATCCTCGCGGCCTTGGAACATGTGATGGCGGCGGTCAGCAAGAAAGGCGTCGAATATGGGGCCGCAGTCGCCGCGGCCCAGGAAGTGTTTGCCCGTCGCGAACTGAAAACTGCGACGCTGGCGGGCGTCGAGCGCTAACGCGGAGAGGAACCATGAAGGTTGTAGTAGCCGAGAAGATTTCAAACTCCGCGATGGACCTGTTGCGTGAGCCGCGCTGGACGATCGTCACTCCCGACCAACTGGATGGGAAATTGCCTTCGCAACTGGAGTCGGCGGATGCGTTGATCGTGCGCTCGGCGGTGCAGGTGGATGAATCTCTCCTCGAGCATGCCGGCAAGCTGCGAGTCATAGGCCGTGCCGGCGTGGGCGTCGACAATATCGACCTCGATGCCGCCACTCGCAAAGGCATCGCAGTCATGAACACTCCGGGAGCGAATGCCACCGCGGTCGCCGAGCACACGCTGGCGATGATGCTGGCCATGGCCCGCCATCTCTGTCGCGCCGATCGCCTCATGCACAACGGCAAGTGGGAGAAGAAGTCCCTGCAAGGCACTGAATTACGCGGGAAAACCCTCGGCATTGTCGGGCTGGGCCGCATTGGCATGGAAGTTGCCCGGCGGGCGCGCGCCCTGGGCATGGGCATCCTGGCTCACGATCCTTTCGTTTCTCCGGTGGTGGCGAAAGAGCAGGGAATTCAGATGTCGGACCTCGACGCCATCTATTCAGGCGCCGACTACATCACATTGCATGTGGGACTCACGCCTCAAACTACCGGCATGATCAATGCCGAGTCACTCGCGAAAATGAAGCCGGGCGTGCGCCTGGTGAACTGTGCGCGCGGAGAGTTGATCCAGGAACCCGATCTGGCTGCGACCCTGGCGCAGGGTCAGGTGGCGGGCGCGGCCCTCGATGTCTTTTCGGAGGAGCCGCCCAGCAACTCGCCCTTTGCCGCGATGGAAAACGTCATCCTCACACCCCATATCGCCGGGTCCACCCACGAAGCGCAGGAGGCGGTCGGATACCAGATCGCGTTGCAGGTCAAAGAATATTTGAAAGACGGCGTCATCCAGAATGCGGTGAACGTGCCCTCGGTTTCGCACGACGAATACATCGAACTGCAGCCCTACATCATTCTCGCGGAGCGCTTGGGCGCCTTCATTGCCCAGGCCAGCGATGGCGCATTCCAGGAGATATCCTTGCGCTATAGCGGCCACATTGCGGAGTGGAAAACGGAACTGATTCGCAATGCCGCAGTCAAAGGCATCCTGAACCAGGCTCTCGAAGAGAAAGCGAATCTGGTGAACGCGGCCGCGATTGCCGAATCCCGCGGCTTTGCCATTCATGAGGCGCGTAAGCCGAAAAGTTCCAAGGGAGGAGCGGGAAGTGTCCTGTCACTTCTGCTGCGGACCAGCAGCGAAGAGCACCTGGTGAAAGGCGCGGTGCTGCACGAGCGCGCGCCGCGCTTGCTGAACATTGACGGGATTGATATCGAGGCCCCGCTGGAACGCAACCTCATTTACCTGCGCAACCGCGACGTGCCCGGCGTGATTGGCCAGATCGGCACCATTCTCGGCGAGCACAAGATCAATATCGCGGATTTTTCGCTGGGGCGCCGCGTCGCCAATGGCAAGCCGCAGGAAGCGGTCGCAGTGGTTCACATCGATGGCCGAGTTCCCGACGCCGTGCTGCGCGAATTGAAGACACTGCCGGCCATTCACCAGGCCAAAGCCATCTGCCTGTTCTGACAAGTGCCTGACATCTGGCAGTTACCGCTCTGGTAAATTGATACCTGCATCCGCGAGAGGAGATGAATGCTGAAACGCGCAAGCCTGTTCTTTGTAATTCTGATTTTGACATCCCTTGCTGCGGCCGAGGATTACGGCCGCTTTGATTTCAGCCTCGCCGCTGCTGCCGGCCTGAGCAAGCAATCCAGCGGCAATCAGGTCACGCTTAAGCCCACGCAAGGCGGCGGCGTGCTGGTCTCAGGCCGCGTGCGTTTCGGCGCCAGGAGCGCGCTGGAATTTGATTACAGCCGCATCCTCAACACGCAAAAATTCGAAGCGCCGCCGTTTTTCTATAACTTCAACACCAGCGTCCGCGAGTACACCGGCGCTTATGTCTTCACACCGTTTAAGACCGGGAAATGGGAACCATTCCTGCTCGCGGGCATCGGTGCGCTCTCGTTTTATCCCCGCATTACGTATCTCAATGGCGTCCAGACGATTTACAGCAGCGTGAATCAAACCCAGTTTGCCTACGTGTACGGTGCGGGAACGGACTACCACGCATGGAAGTGGATCTTTGTTCGCGCGCAATACCGGGGCATTATCTACAAGGCGCCCGATTTCAAGCTCACCAACCTGTTCACCGGGGCGCACGGGCACCTGGCGGAGCCTTCCATCGGACTGGTATTCAGATTCTAGGAATTCAAGGCCGCTTTGCGGAGCTTGCGGCTCTCGGCCAGCAGCGCCATCGAGTGCATCAGGTTCTGCAGGGTGACGATGCCCACCAGCCTCTGATCTTCGACCACCGGGATAATGCTGAGATTGCGCGCAGTGAGCTTGCGGAACGCCGACGCCAAAGATTCCTTCTTCTGCGCAACTTCGAAGATGCGGTTCATGACTGCCTGTACGTAGCCATTGCCCTCCGCCCGGAGCGCATCCAGAATCTTCTGTCGCGAGATCACGCCCACCATGTCGCTGCCGCGGATGACAGGGAAGTCGTCCTGCAGCGAGTGAACTGCTTTCTCCAACGCGTCTTCCAGTGTGTCGGCGGGCGAGAGCGTGGCGAAGTCGGTCAGCATCACGTCTTCCAGGTGCACTGTTTCGAGTACCGACTGAAACACCGCCGAGCGGTCCTCGAGTTGAGCTGCGACGAACAGGAAGAAGCCGATGACAATCAGCCAGATGTTGACCAGCATCCCGGTCAGCATAAACAGCATTGCAAAGGTCTGGCCGATAGATACTGCCCTGCGCGTGGCGCGAACTGCATCCATTTTCCGCGAAAATAGCGCCCGCAGCACCCGGCCGCCATCCATGGGATAAGCAGGCAGCAGGTTGAACGCAGCAAGCCAGATGTTCACCCATACCAGGCTGCGCGGCAGATTTCCGGAAAAGACCCATGGCCTGGCCCAGAGCTGAATTTCTGGCGCGACCGCGAGCAGGATGCTGCCCGCGACAAATGCAACTGCCAGGTTCACCAACGGCCCGGCCAGCGCGATCCGGATGTCCCGCTTCCAGCTTCCAGCCTGTGCATCCAGGCGCTGCCGCGTCTCGTCCAGCAGCGTTACCCCGCCGATGGGAAGCAAAACGATCGCTTTGGCGGGGATGCCGGCGTGCATGCCCAGCAGCGAGTGCCCGAGCTCGTGCAGCACCACCGAGGCAAAGATGATCCCCACCAGCGCCAGCCCTCGCTGCGTGTCTACCCTGCCACGAGCCGCCGATTCGGTAAGCAGCACGAAGGCCAGCAGAAAAAGAAAGGTCAGATGGACGCGTAACTCGACTCCCAGAATGCGTCCTACCGGAATGGACCAGCTCCTCATTGGTAACCTGCAACCCCTCTACACCATTCTATATTTATTTAGACGCGGGGCTCGGGACCGAAGGTGCCAACTTTCATTCGAAGGTGCTAGAACTCCGAGAACGATATGCGAGTGATTGCCGGCACATACCGCAGCCGTCCGCTTCATTCCCTGCGCGGGATGGACATCCGTCCCACTTCGGACCGCCTGCGCGAGACCCTCTTCGATGTGTTGTGCGCCGGCGATCCCTCATCTCTGGAAGGCACTGTATGGCTCGACCTGTTTGCCGGTACGGGAGCGGTCGGCATTGAAGCCCTGAGCCGCGGGGCTGCCATGGTCTACCTGGTTGATTCGTCGGTCAAAGCCGCCGAACTGGTCCGAGAAAACCTGGCGGGCCTGGGCATCGCGTCGGGATTCCAGGTCATGAAGCTGGAAGCGTCGCGGGCCATCGACCGCCTTGAGAAGCAGGGACTCGCGGTGGATTACATCTTCCTCGACCCGCCGTATCGCATGGAGGACGTCTACTCTCAGACGCTATATGGTCTGGCCGAGTCAACCTTGCTGAAGCCAGCAGGACTGGTAATCGTCGAGCATCAAAAGCGATTTGATCCCGGAGAGAAGTTCGGAGCTCTAAAGCGGTTCCGTGTCCTGGAACAGGGCGATGCAGCCCTGAGCTTTTACCGGCGCGGGTGAACCTCGGTACTGTGGCCCCTTAAAATCACCAAGCGGGACGCCACACCGATCGCGGCTGTAGAGACGCAACTCAGCTGCCTGTTACATCAGCAATTCTGGCGCTCGGGAGACCAGCGGGTGCTGCATTTCCTGCAACTCGTTCTTCACCTGGTTCAGGCCGAACACGCACTGCTCAAAGTTCCGTGACAGGCTGGCAAACAACGGCGCTACTTTGGCGTATTCGAAGTGCTCGAACTTGGAGACGATGTAGTAGCTCTCCTTCCCCGCCTTCATCCAGTCAATAAAATTTTCCACGCGGTGCTTGCGCAGGTGCAGATGGTTGATACTCTCGGGGAACATCCCGGTGAAGAACAAGGTGTAGTCGCCGATGTGCTTGCGCACCTGGCGCTCGCGGTCAAACGACGGAGCCGGCCCGAATACCGGATTCGATTCGATCAGCATCTCTCCCACGTCCGACAATTGGCGTCCATTGTTCGCGCGAATCTTGAACAACTGCTCGCTATCGCAGAATTCTGCCAGCAGCTGAGAAACATAGTTCACGATTTGCGGGTCACGAATTCCAATTTCATGGGCGTAGTGTCTTCCCACCATCTCCAAGAACAACTGCTGTAGCGGATGCGATTCCGGAATCATTCGTCAGGGCTCCTTCCCCACAGAACCGGCGCCTGGTACGCCGTTCAACCTTCCTTGCGCGACTTGATATAACACCTCGTTGACGAAAGCAAGTGACTTTTGTAAGTCCTCGCAAGTCGTGCGCACTTAATTAGAACGCACAACCCGCAACAAGGTTTCATCGCGCTGAAATTAGCAGCCAGTCACGGTCAGTGCTAATCAGAAAACCTCGGGTTTCGATAGAATTATCGGCTGCACAAGGAGATCTGTTCATGGAACGCACGAATATTTCTGGCAATTCCCCCTATGAACCTATCGTCGGCTATTCGCGGGCGGTTCGCGTGGGTACACAGATTCATGTAGCTGGGACCACCGCGACCGGTATGGACGGAAAAATCGTCGGGCCGGGCGATGCGTACGCGCAGGCGGTGCAGGTGCTCAAGAACATCGAAGCCGCGCTGCGGAAAGCGGGAGCGAGCATGAATGACGTGGTTCGCACCCGGATTTTCGTCACCAACATCGCGGACTGGGAGAAGGTTGGCAAGGCGCACGGCGACTTCTTTCGCGACATCCGGCCCGCCGCGACGTTGCTCCAGGTGAGCGCTCTGGTTTCGCCGGAGATGCTGGTTGAAATCGAAGTCGACGCGATTGTGGGGCAAGAGTAGAATCCTCAAACTTCGGGGAACTCCACTATGAAAATGATCCTCCGCATCCTGGTCTGCTTGTGCCTGGTGACAGTTTCACTCGCACAGCAAGACATGACGAAATCGTCCGGCGCCACCCTGATCGCGATCAAGGCCGGAACGCTGATCGATGGCAAAGCCGATTCGCCCGCACATGACAAGATCATCCTGGTACGTGGCAACCGCATCGAGAGCGTTTCCGACGCGGGCGCGGCGATTCCTGCCGGAGCAATGGTGATTGATCTCTCCCATGCCACCGTGCTTCCCGGGCTCATCGATTCTCACACCCACATTTTTTTGCAGGGGGAAGATCCGGCTGAAGGCGGATACGACGCGAACATCCTCAAATACCCGCTTGCCTTTCGTGCCGCGCGGGCGGCGGTCTCCGCCCGCCGCGCGCTAGAGCAGGGTTTCACCACCCTGCGCGACGTTGAGACCGAAGGCGCGGGGTACGGCGATGTCGGCATCAAGCAGGCCATCGAAGGCGGTTACATTCCGGGGCCGAGAATGTATGTCGCCACTCGCGCCCTTTCCACCACCGGCGGTTATCCCCTGGAAGGATATGCTCCGGAGTTGGAGATGCCCAAAGGCGTGCAGATCGCCGATGGCCCGGTGGAAATGCGCAAGGCAACACGCGAGCAGCTTGATCATGGCGCGGACTGGATCAAGGTCTACATGACTCATCGCTCGTGGGTGGGCAAGAACGGAGAACTCGCCTCGCAGCCGACGCTCACGCTGGAAGAACTGAAAGCGGTGGTGGACGAGACTCACGGCTGGGGCAGGAAGGTCGCTTGCCACGCCTACAGTGGGATCGGCTTGCAGCGCGCGCTCGATGGGGGCTGCGACTCGATCGAGCACGGTCTGCAGATGACCGATGCCCAGATCGCGCAGATGGTGAAGCAGGGCACCTGGTACTGTCCGACACTGAGCGTTTATTACACCGACTGGGCTCCCGCCGACAGCGACGCAGGGAAGCGCGATCGACTGCGCGCCTCGGCGCATGAAGAATCGTTTCGCAAAGCCCTGAAAGCCGGGGTGAAGATTGTCTTCGGCACCGACATCGGCGGAATCCCGTGGACCGAGCCGATCGCTCAAGAGTTTCCCCGCATGGTACAGCTGGGCATGTCGCCAATGAACGTGATCAGAAGCGCGACCTCGCGCGCGGCGGAGATGCTCGAAGCGCAAGGCCAAATCGGAGTGGTAGCGCCGGGCGCCTACGCCGACATCGTCGCCGTTCCCGGAGATCCGCTGGCCGATATCAAGCGACTGGGCAACGTGCAGTTTGTGATGAAAGACGGGAAGGTGTTCAAGAGCGACGGGAAGTTTGTCTACTAATGTTCCCGCGGGAACATTAGTACGTACATTGGCGTAGCTACTGACGAACGTCATAATTCTCGGCAAGTAGCGTGCAGCCATCGGGTTAAGGACCGGTGACGACGGGTTGGCACAGGCTGCCGGGAGTGACGGCATTAGAAGCCACGTATCGCGGTTTCGAAGCCGTGAGCGGTCGGGCGGTCCCCGTCAGCGCCACTGGAGAAGTGAACGGATTATGATCCCGCGTAGTCCTCGACAGCTTACGGAACAGGAGTTCGGGTGTCTGGAGCGATTCGCTGTTTTTGAAATCTCACTCGACGAGTTGCGCTCCTGTCTCCGGCACGTCATGCGCTTCGACTTTGACGCTGCTGAGCATGAAGGAAAGCGCTGGATGAAGAATAACTTCATTGCTCCAGAGCCGGGGGTGATGATAACAAAGCAGCACATCGAAGACGCGCTCAGCAAGAGGAGAGACGGAAAGATCACGGAAGGCCAGCTCGTAGAGTGGGCGACCATGGTGCTCATGAACCACGCTTACGAGTTCGATGAAAAGGACGAAGACTTCATAGCCCAGTGGCTGAATGACATCAGCTTCGACCTTCATCCGTTCCCGGAGTGATCTACCTAAGAGGGGGACACATCCACAGCTCCACTTCTCGCCAAAGACGCGACGAAGGGGTCACCCTGCAGCCGCCGACGTTTAGTGGCTGATCTGAAATGCGACTCCGCCTCGCCCGCTTCCTCCAGAGGACGTTGTTCCCCACACGGAACCGGCGTGCAGGGTCACACCGCCGCGAGGCAGGTCGCCATCATTCTTATTGAAGCTGTGCAGGGTCGTCTCCCGCCAGCTCCCATCGGGATTCGGCGTCAATTTGAAAACCAATCCATACCCGAATGCGCCGCCTTCTTGTGTGGTGCCGTACAGGTTTCCATTCGGGTCGAATACCAGCCTGCCTGCTGGCTCATTGCCGTCGTGGGCGGTGAAGCTCTTGATCACGGTATAGTCCCAGGCGCCGCCCGAGTTGGAGAGCTTGAAAACGGTCCCACAGCCTTCGCCCGTGATCCGGCCGCAGGTCAGGGTACCGCCGATCAGCGCGGTCCCGTAGAGGTTGCCGGCGCTATCTATGGCCAGATCACCTTCCGGAAGGGCACCATCGGCGCCGCCGCTGAAGCTGTGTAATACGGTTTCTGTCCATTGCCCGTTTGCACCGGGTGTGAGCTGATACACAGTGCCCTGATTCGACGTGCCGCCGAACCGGGTGACTCCGTAAAGGTTGCCGGCTCGGTCGAGAGCGACCGTCGAATTGGGAAAATTGCCGTCCGTGCTGGACGCTCCAAAGTTGTAAAGCACAGTCTCGGCCCACACACCCGGTGAGGTTTGCGTTAACTGAAAGACAGTCCCGCAATTCGTGATTCCACACTTGTTCAGCCCGCCGCTTGTGGTGGTGCCGTAGAAGTTGCCTGCTTTGTCCAGGGTAATGCCGTCGGGGACCTCACCGCTGCGGTCGCTGAAGCTGAACAAAATCGTATAGTGCCAGCTTCCATCGCTTTGTGGCGATAGCTCAAATACCACGCCCTTGCCGGCAGATCCACCGGAGGAGGTTGTGCCGTAGAGATTGCCTGCAGCATCTCTCACCAGGGAGCCCGTGGGTATGCCTCCTTCTTGACCGTTGAACGCCTTCACAACATTCTCAGTCCAGGTTCCGTCCGCATTGGGAACCAGCTGGAAGACAATGCCTTCATCGCGGGCAGCTCCAGACAGGGTCACGCCATAAAGATTTCCGGCGTTATCGAAGACCACGGCGCCGACAGGATCGTTGCCGTCCGCAGAGCTTACAACGAAGTTGTGCAGCACGGTGTACTGGTTGGCAGCCCAGCTTGTCAACGCGTAACCGACGTTCAAGAAGAGAACAACGAAACGGGAAGGTCGTGTGAAGATCATGGACAGCTCCTGCATCTGATTTCAGGGAGAGGAGGGTAGCCGCCTGAAATGGGCGGAAGTGTATCACGCGCTGGAGGCCACATCCATCCGGGAGCACAACCTGAGTTGTTCCTGAGCCAGTTGCCGGAAGTGGTGCCTCCGAAGTTAGTCCCGCAACTCTTGCAGGACAAAGTCGGACTATTCTTTTGGTTTAATGCGGCCCAGGGGCAACAGCTCCACTTTTCGCCAAAGACGCGACAAATCGGCAGTCTGCGCAACAGAATGGGTCTATTCCCCCCTTGTGACATTCGCCCTTGACTTCATCGCTGCAAGGCGCATAATCCCATCTCTCCAGAGACTGCGGGGCTGAAACCCCGCAGGCATGGGAGGTGACCATGAGCGTCCTGGAATTGTGTGACAAGGATTTTGCGGCGGTCCGGGTCGAAGCTACCGTCGCCGATGCGATCCGCCTGATGCTGGCGCGGCATGTCGGCGCGGTTGGCGTCATCGACAAAGAAGGCCGGGTTGCAGGAATCTTCACCGAACGCGACGTCCTGCAAAAACTCGCGCTCAGCGGGCGCGATCCCGACAACACCCCGATCCGGGAACTGATGACCACGCCGGTGGAAATGGCGACGCTTTCGACCGGGCCGGGTGAGGCGCTGGCGGTCATGGTGGAGCGGCATTTCCGGCATCTGCCGGTGGTAGATCACGACTGCAAACTACTCGGGATGCTTTCCATCCGCAACGTTCTGCAATCGCGCGTCGATTCTCTTACCCAGGAACTCGATTCGCTCGAGCAATACGTTGCAAACGACGGACCGGGCGGGTAAATTCAAAGCGCGTCACCGAATCCGATAACGCAAGGACCGAATGCCCTACTACTCTCCTGCGCTCCCCAGGACTGTGGCCGTTGTGCGCATGGCGACCGCCGTCTTCTTCCTCCTGTTCGGCCAGTACAAAGTCTTCGGCAGCAGCTTCACTCACGGCGGCTTTCAGCAATATTTACAGGGATTCGTGCAAGGCGGCGCCGTCAGCTTCTATCAGCCATTCCTGGGTGATTTGGTCCTGCCGCATGCGGTGTTTTTCGGATACGTAGTGGGACTGCTCGAACTGTTCATCGGCGTGTGCCTTTTGCTGGGCATCTGGGTGCGCCCGGCTTCGGTGCTCGGGGCCCTGCACATGATCAGCCTGACCCTGGCGACGTGGTGGGAGCCTGGGCACGGCGCTCCGGTGTGGCGGTATTTTGGGGCTGAGCTCGATCATTTGCCGATGTTGTTTCTTTTTGTCATCTTTTTCGTGGTGAATGCCGGGGAGACGTGGGGTCTCGACGGCATGCGTAATCCGCCGTCGCGCAACCAGCGCGCGGCGTAGCTTCCATTCCAAGGAGCCTCATGAAGAAAATTCTCATTGTCCTGTGTGTGCTTGTTTCCTGCCTGCTGCAAGCACAGTCCTCTGCTCCCGCTCGGACCGTGATTCGGGCCGGGCACGTGCTCGACGTGCGCAGCGGCAAGCTGCTCGAAAATCAAGTGATCGTGATTGAAGGCGACAGGATCGTCAGCGTGGGGCCGGCGAGTTCCGCTCCGGCAGGTGCGACGACGATTGATCTGCCGAGCGCTACGGTGCTGCCGGGATTGATAGATGCGCACACGCACCTGACTTTCAATCCGCAATTCGGTTATGAAACGCTTGGGATTTCGGTGCCCCGCGAAGCGCTGATCGGGGCCCACAATGCGCGGCTGACTCTTGAGGCGGGCATCACCACGGTTCGTAACGTTGGTGCGAGAGGTTACAGCGACGTCGCTCTGCGCGATGCCATCAATGCCGGCGATGTCCCCGGGCCGAGGATGGTTGTGAGCGGGCCGGCGCTCAGCATTACTGGCGGTCATTGTGACAACAATTTATTGCCGTACGAGTATCACGCGACCGGCGACGGCGTGGCCGACGGGGTGGAGAACGTCCAGCACAAAGTCCGCGAGATCATCAAGTACGGCGCGGACGTGATCAAGGTGTGCGCTACGGGCGGAGTGTTGTCGAAGGGGGACGATCCAAACGCGTCGCAGTTCACGCTTGAAGAGGTGAAGGCGATCGTGGCCGAGGCACACCGGCTGGGACGCAAAGTCGCCGCGCACGCGCACGGAGCGCAGGGAGTGAGTTGGGCGTCGGAGGCGGGCGTAGATTCGGTTGAGCACGGACATCTGATGGATGACAATTCGGTGGCCACGCTCAAGAAGAATGGAACGTACTTAGTGCCTACCCTGTATCTCATGGATTGGCAGCGGGCAAACGTTGCGACAACACATTTGCCGGAGTACGCGCGCAAGAAAATGGAAATGGTTTCTGAGAAGGGTCAGGCAGCAGCGAAGAAGGCCTTTCAGTCGGGCGTGAAGATTGGCATGGGTACCGACGCCGCTGTTTATCCGCACGGTTTGAATGCGCATGAACTCGAGGTCTATGTGCGGCTAGGCATGACGCCGATCCAGGCGATCCAGACAGCCACCATCAACGATGCCGATCTGCTGGGCTGGTCCGACAAAGTGGGAACGCTCGAAGCCGGGAAGTGGGCGGACATCATTGCGGTGGATGGCGATCCCACGAAGGATGTAACGACGCTGCAGCACGTGAAGTTCGTGATGAAGGGCGGCGCAGTGGTGAAGAACGAGTACGGAAAGTAGGGCTGAGAGGATCGGTGGCCCACTCAAGCCCGCTTTTGGCTTGAGTGGGGATGTTCACACGTCACGGACTTGCTCCAACCAACGAACTAGATTGTCCTCATGCCATGGGGACTCACGCGTTTCCACCACAGCGGACAGAGTCACTGCTACCATCGCCAAAGGTTGTTTTCCACGCCCGAGAGTTGTCGAACCTTTGAGTCCGCCTTGGAGCGGGTGCGGCGCCGTTTCCGGCTTCAGGTTTACGGTTATGTCGTCATGCCTGAGCATGTTCACCTGCTACTCAGCGAACCAGAACAAGACACACTGGCCGTTGCGCTGAAGTCCTTGAAGCAAGGAGTGTCGCGGCATTTGATTGGCGATGCGGCTCATTTCTGGCAAAAGCGATACTACGATTTCAACATTCGAAGTGATTCGCAGTTTGTGGAAAAGCTGCGCTACATTCACCGCAATCCGGTGAAAGCTGGGTTGTACGAACGTCCTGAGGGCTGGGAGTGGAGTAGCTTTCGCCACTACGCAAGCAGCTGCGAGGGGCGCGTACAGATCGAGTCGGAATGGACGGCAAGAAAACGGGAGCGAGAGGCGTGGAGACTCTGTCCAGTGATGGAACTGTCCCACTCAAGCCAAAACCGGGCTTGAGTGGGCCACCGCCGGACAGGAATCTCCGCACTACGCCGGAACACCGCGGACTGCCGCTTCGATGGCCGCCACGTCGATCTTCGTCATGGGCATCATCGCCTCGAAGGCGCGCTTGGCCACTTCGCCACCGGCCGCCAGCGCTTCGGTCAATACCCGCGGGGTAATCTGCCACGAAATGCCCCACTTGTCCTTGCACCAGCCGCAGGCGCTTTCCAGCCCGCCGTTGCCGACAATCGCATTCCAGTAGCGGTCGGTTTCTTTTTGATCGTCGGTCGCGATCTGGAACGAGAAGGCTTCGTTGTGCTTGAAAGTCGGACCGCCATTGAGGCCGATGCAAGGAATGCCCGCCACGGTGAATTGGACGGTCAGCACGTCCCCTTTCTTTCCGCCGGGATAGTCGGAAGGAGCGCGGTGGACCGCACCCACGCTGCTGTCCGGGAAGGTTTCGGCGTAGAAGCGGGCCGCGGCTTCGGCGTCGCGGTCATACCAGAGAAAGATTGTATTTTTTGCGATTTTATTGGCCATGTGTTCATCCTTTCGCCCGCTGGCGCGAACGTTGTGCCCTGCGGGTGCGTTGTCATGATAGACGAGTTTCGATGGCATTTCGTCGCACGAAGTAGTCTGTGAACCGTGTGATGCGGAGACATTCGCCCAAAATAAAAAGGCCGACGCAGGGCCGGCCTTTCCGAGCAAAGCAAAAGATAAACTACTTCTTGGGCGCGATCGCGTCCTTCGCGGACTTGGCGACGCGGAATTTCACTACGGTCTTGGCCTTGATCTGAATCGGTTCGCCGGTCTGCGGATTGCGTCCCATGCGGGCCTTGCGATGCGCTTTTACCAGGCGGCCCAAGCCGGGCACGACGAATACGCCGTTCTTCTTGGTCTCTTTGATGGCGGTGTCAGCGAGGTGCTCGAGGAATGTGCTGACGGTCTTGTTGTTGGTTTCCATTTTCTCGGCCAGGTGACGGACGAGTTGAGTTTTGGTCATGCCTGCTGCCATGGATCCTCCTGAGTGCGAATCTTAAGTTTTCCAGCGGTAGCGCGTATCTTATACCATCGCTCCTGTGGAAAAGAAGCGTTTTAGCCGCATTTTTACTGCTTTTTTGCGCGTGACGTACCAAAAAAGATAGAAAAATCGCACGTTTATGGCGATCTCACCCCTGGAACCCGCTTCCCGGCGCGGCTCCTCACGGACTAAGTACCGGGTCGCGGCATACCTTCATGGGATAATGAACGCTTAGGAGACACACACCTGTGAGTTGTTCGATCTGCGAAAAGCGCAAGGAGAAGCGCTTCTGTCCAGCCATCCATGGCCGTATCTGTCCGCAATGTTGCGGTGAGTCGCGCGAGGTGACGCTGGACTGTCCCAGCGATTGCATGTACCTGCAGCAGGCGCGTGCCCACGAGAAGCCGCGCTCCGCGGACCAGTTGGACCCGGCGCTACTGTTCCTGAAAGTCGAGATTCCCGAGCAGTTCGTATACGAGCATGAGCACCTGCTCGTCGGCCTCAGCTATGCGCTGGCCAAAAGCGCTCGCCTTCATCGCGATATCGCCGATCCCGACCTGATCGTTGCTCTCACCACCATGGCCCGGGGGCTGGAAACACTTGTCAATTCCGGGTTGCACTACGAGTCGCAGATCACCAGCCTGACCCAGCAGGCCGTGATTCAGGAGCTGCAAACCATGGTGAAGGAGTACCGGGAGGCCGAGCAGAAGCACATGGGCCACACCCGCTTGCGGGACGCAGACGTTCTCCGCGCGCTGGTTTTTCTGTCCCGCCTGGCGCAGGCGCGTACCTCGGGTCGTCCCAAGTCGCGGGCGTATGTGGAGTTTCTGTTCACGCAATTTCCCGAGAAGGATTCGGTGATCGCCTCCTCTGGCGAAAGTGCGAGCCGCATCATCGTTCCTTAGGCAGCGACTCCAGGAATGTTGACCGTACTCATCCGCTGACTTTCTTAACTCCTTGTCCGGGCGGCAGTGCCTCCCGCAACTCTCGGACCGTGCGCTTGAAAACCGGATGCCGCAGCTCGGGAGCAATCTCTACCAGCGGCTCCAGCACGAAGCGGCGACGGTGCATTTCCGGATGGGGCACCGTCAGTTCCTTACTGTCAATCACCGAGTTCCCAAACAGCAGGATGTCAATGTCGATCTTCCGAGGCGTTCTCTCCCCCGAGCGCCGGCGTCCCATGTCACGCTCAATGGCCAGCAGCGCAGCAATCAGTTGTTTCGGCATTTTCTCGGTTTTCAGAGCGATGGCGCAGTTCAGGTACCAGGGATGTCCGGAGACTTCGACGGGCTCGGTTTCGTAGAAAGCGGACTGCGCGACCACCTCTCCCAGCGCGTTAATACGTTCGATCGCCGATTGCAAATGGATGGCTCGATCGCCCAGGTTGCTGCCCAACGAGAGATAAACCATCTTCTGCAATGGAGTGGTTTCCAGTGTTCAGAATTCTACCCATTTCATCCCCCGCGTTGGGGCAGATTACCAAATACATGACTTTTGTTACTTTTGGGTCACCCGGTCCGAGGGTTACCATCGTTGGGTATGCTCCTCCAGTCCTTGCTGGTTAGCCGTGACGCGCAGGTGATCGGCGTGCTCCGCCCTACGCTGGAGAAACTTTCCATCGAGATGGAGGTCTGCCGTGGAGCAAAATCCGGGAATGAGATCCTGCTTTCCGAAAAATTCGACGGAGTCATTGTGGATTGCGACGATCTCCAGGGTGGATTGGAAGTTCTGCAGAACTTGCGGAGCGGCACCAGCAACAAAAATTCTGTCGCCTTTGCCATCTTGAACGGTACCACCACCACGCAGCGCGCGTTCGAACTGGGCGCCAATTTCGTTCTGCAAAAGCCGATCTCACCGCTCAATGCGATGCGTTGCTTCAGTGCGGCTGTCGGATTCATGGCCCGGGAGCGGCGTCGCTATTTCCGCCAGCCGGTCGGCTTTGCGGTCACGGCGACCTTCGGCAAGAACCAGGAAGTTAACGCTACAGCTTCCAACCTGAGCGAGGGCGGCATGGCGCTGTGTTTCACGGGCAAGCTGCCCAGAGCGGGCCTGACGAAGGTGGTATTCACCCTTCCCGAACGCCAGGTCGTGATTGAGCCGAAAGCGGTGATCGCCTGGGCCGATGGAGCGGGGCGAGCCGGCATTCGCTTCACCGATATGCCCTCGAGCAGCCGCCAGGAACTGGAAGCCTGGCTCGCCGAGCAACTCGAGCAAGCGGACCGCCTACAGAAATAGCCACAGCCGGCTTCACCACCCTTTGCCCACGCATCTGCCTTGGAACTTGTGATCTGGGCCCGCTCGGCTCAATCTGGAGGCACAACTTCCTTTCAGGTGCGATCCAATGCTTCCTATTCAGGTACGAATTGAGCGTGCGCAACGGTTGATCGACATGTTGGAGCGCGACGCTCCTTTTCTGGCTCACCGTTTCTCCCGGTTGGCGCCGGAGCGTCAGCGCGGGGCGAAGGAATACGCTGAGCAGTTGACAGAACGTGCCAGGGCGGAACTGCAAAAACTTCGCGAGCACCAGTCTGCGTGGGAAAACAAGGACTCTGTTCCTGAGCCCGCCGATTAGCTCTTACGCCATTTGTTGCACAGCGAAGGGCGCCGGCTGAGGGTCGCTTCGAGGTTGGTCCTCGACCGTAGTTTCTTCCCACAACGTGCGATCCCGGAGAATGCGGGAGACCATCGCGGTATGCATGGCATGCCCGGCGCGGTCGGCAACGACTCGTCCCAGGATCTGCCGTCCCAGCAGCGCCAGGTCGCCGATGAGATCCAGGACCTTGTGGCGCACGAATTCGTCCTTGAATCGAAGCGGCGGATTCATGATGCCGTCGCGGGTCAGCACGATCGCGTTTTCCTGGCTGGCGCCGCGGATCAGGCCCTGCTGCCGCATTGCGTCGGCCTCGTGCAGAAAGCCGAATGTCCGGGCCGCGGCAATCTCTGTGAAGTAACTGCCGTTCGACAAATCCACGGAAAATGTTTCCCGGCCAATCAGCGGGTGCGGGAAATTGATGGTGTAGGAGACCGAGTAGCGATCCGAGGGATAGACGGCAAGAAACTTGTCTCCTTCGCGAATCTCCACCTCGCGGCGCATCCGCAAATAGGTACGTGGCCGGCGCTGCTTGCGGATCCCGGATTTGAGAATCGCTTCTACAAACGGCCGGGCGCTGCCATCGAGAATGGGAAGCTCAAGGTTATCCAGTTCCACAATCGCGTTATCAATCCCGGTGCCGATGAAGGAAGACAGCAAGTGTTCCGTGGTCGAGATCAGCACGCTTTTCTTCATCAAGCTGGTGGCGTAGCTGACTCGGGCTACATTGCGCCCGATGGCTTCTACTTCGAACCCGTCGAGGTCAACCCGCCGGAATACGATTCCTGAGCCGGGCGGAGCGGGAAGGATCCGCAAAGCCACTTTCGCTCCGCTGTGAAGACCGATCCCCTGGCATTCGATGGGACGACGAATTGTCTGCTCTTGCCTCAAACGAGATTACTTAACTGTTGGATGCAGAGGAGCTTACACGCAAGCCACGGAAATCGTATGTGGTAAATCAGACACACTGAGTGGTGGAAACCCTACCCCGCGCCGCGGGAACAACCCTATCCCCGCTTCTTGCTATGACTTAGCCCAGAAGTGTTTGGAGCGCGTCTCCGGGAGTTGTATATCGCAAGTTATCCCGAAGCTAGCGTTTGGGGGGCGTATCCGAGCCGTAAGTGATCGAGGCGGTGAAAAGGGAGTCGCTCAGCCCCTGGTTGTACTTGACGCTGTTCAGGAAGCGCTGGTTCGACATCTCGCGATTGAAGTAGCGGGTGATGTCGAACGGGGTCATCACGCCCTGGACCGGACGATAGTTGTCGTAAACCTCATCTTCCACGTTGCGCTGCTTGTCGGTGGGATCGCGCCAGGAAAAAGATTTCTTTACCGGCAGATGAGTGCTTTCGTCCAGGTAGAGAATCACCGCTTCGTTCTTTGCATTCATGATCGTGACCTGGTGCGTTGGTTTCTGCTCGGCGACAGTCTGTCCCTCGTAAAACAGCGCAATGCCTGGCTGATGGAGCCATTCCCGCAAAACCACGTCGAGGGCGTAGTGGTGACGCCGCTGGTAATCTGCCTGGTCTTTCGGATCTTCGGCGCGCGTGCCTTTGTAGGTGATCTCGTAGCCCTTGTCCCCATTTTCCAGGTAAATCACATCGCGTTTCTTGGTGAGTTCAATGCGGTCCTTGTCGGGATAACGATAGAAGCGCCAGAACACCGTCCCTACGCCGTTGGGACGGCCGAGATGAAAACTGTAGGTGCGACCTTCCTGGCTGATGTCCTGAATTCCGGTATAGGCAGCTCCGCCCAGGGCCTGGATGGCCTGGTCCAACAACGCTCTTGCTTTCTGCGCGTTCTGCTGGTCGACGGGCAGCGGTTGCGGCTGCCCGGCATTCTCCTGCGCACAGGCAAACGCAGTCAGGATCAGAATTGAGTAAAGAAGCTTCATGGCTACGGATGGTTAGACGCCGCCTGCCTCATTGTAGCTGCTCGTGGCGGGCCTGACTTATCCGGTCAGAACCGCTCCCCCGTTCACATTGAATACTTCGCCCGTGATGAACCCCGCGTAGGGGCTGCAGAGAAAAAGGATTGGCATTGCGATCTCTTCCGGAGTGCCCACGCGTCCCATGGGGATGGTGCGAAATATGGCTTCGCGAGTTTTCGGATCGGCCAGTGCGGGCTCCACCATGTCGGTATCAACCCAGCCGGGCGCAACGCAATTCACATAAATGCGGTCGCGCGCGAGTTCGGTCGAGAGTCCCTTCACCATGCTGATCAGCGCGCCCTTGGTTGCCGAATAGTCACAGTGGAAGGCCTCGCCGCGCTGGCCGGAGGTGGAACTCACGAGCACAATGTGGGCCGGCGTCTTCTGCCTCTTCATCTGGGCAACGGAATATTTGATCAGCCCGAATACGCTCTCCAGGTTGACGGCGATCGTATTTTGCCACTGCGCTTCCGCCATTTGATCGATACTGATGTCCTCGGCTGGCCAGACCCCATGATTCGCCACCAGAACATCGAGCCGCCCAAATCGCTTCACCACTGCTTCGACTAGGACCTTGGAGTTCTCGCTTTTCGAAAGGTCACTCTCAAAGGGAACACACTGCGCGCCAAGTTCCTGGGCCAGGGCCTCGGCCTTCGACTTGGCCTTCTGGTAATTGAATGCAACCTGCGCCCCGGCTGCGACGAATGCGCGAACCGTTGCCGCTCCGATCCCGCGGGAGCCGCCGGTGATGAGAGCAACTTTACCTTCCAGTGAGATTGAGATGGGCATGAGGACAGTTTGAGGAATCGTGCTTCAGCTTGCAAGCCGAAGCAAATCAGTTCTCAAAGCGGCTTGTGGTTTTCTCGGATTTGAGCTCGCGGCGCAGAAGCCGGACCAACAGGCCGTCATACCGCACGCCGCTCATCTTGTCGAGCTCTTCGAGGGCTTGCTCATTGCTCTTGGCAGGCGCGAACGATCGTTCCATGGTCATGTTGACGAAGGCGTCGGCCACAGCCAGAATGCGCGCCCAAAGCGGGATCTGCTCCCCTCGAAGTGCAGCAGGATATCCAGACCCGTCAAACGCCTCGTGATGATGTTCGACAGCCTTTTGCAGCGCTTCGCTCTCCGGCAGCGTGCTCAGAATTTCTGCGCCCACCCTGGCATGCATTTTCACCAGGTAATACTCATCTTCAGTTAACGGGCCGGACTTGTTCAAAATCCGTTCGGGCACAAAAATCTTGCCGACATCATGGACATGCGCCGCGTACGAGATGTCCGCAACTTCTTCGGGCCGCAGGCCGAGCGCCTTGGCCATGATCTCTGAGTAGCGCGCGACCATCTCGCCGTGTCCCGAGGCATTCAGTTCTCTTAATTCGGCGGCGCGAGTGAGCGCCTCGATGGACTCCCGCAGTACCTGCACGTCGCAACTTTCGTTGCCGCCGGACAGCTTGCGCAGGGTGGTCAGCAGTTCTTCCAGGTGCTCAGGGCCGGTGTGCTCGCGCTGCAAAAAGCCTTCAATGTAGCCGGATATCAACTGCCGCTGCACAGCCGCGCTTTCGCCCTCGGCAAAATCCTCCGCCGTCGAGACGCGGTCCCCGCCGGCGTGCTTCGAAACGTACATGCCGGCGTCTGCGACGCGAATAATGTCTTCGACCGAATAGCCATGGACCGGGAACGCAGCCACACCGAAGCTGCCGGTGATGTGGTGCTCATTCAGCATCGGGTCGGTCGAAATCCATAACCGCAGGCGTTCCGCCAGGATCTGCGCCTGTTCCACGCCGGTCTCAGGCATGAGGATGATGAACTCATCGCCGCCGTAGCGCGCGACCACATTCGATTGCCGGCATTTTTGCTCGAGTAAACGGCCCACGCGCGCCAGCACCAGATCTCCTTCCAGGTGCCCGAGCCCGTCGTTCACTTCCTTGAATTTGTCCAGATCCATCAGAACTACGGAGAAAGGCCGTCCCGAGCGCGAGGCGCGCCGCCATTCCGAGGTCAAGGCCTCCCAGAAGAATCTCCGGGTCTTGATTCCGGTCAGCCCGTCGGTAATCGATTGCTGTTGCAGCTTCTGGAAAACGAAAGCATTGTGCAACGCTGTCGCCAGCAAGTCCGCGAGCGTGCTCATGATCAGCTGATCTTCCTGGTTGAACGCATCTTCTTCACGGCTTTCGACATTGAGGACGCCGAGCAGGGTTTCTCCATAGCTGATGGGAATGCACAGCACCGCCTTGGAACCCGGCAGCACGCCCTGCACATGACCCTCACTGCTGGATTGCACCAGGGCGCTCTCACCGGTGCGCGCCACCCGCCCCAGAATGCCCGCGCCCAGCGGAATCCGCTTGCCCAGGGCCTGCGTGGTCGCCCCAGCTTCGGCCTTGATCTCAATGTCTTTGGTGACGTAATCCAGGATCCCTATCCCGATATGATCAAAGCGGAAATTCTTCTGAATCTCGGCGACGATATCGGCCAGCATCTGCTCGGAGTCTTCACTGGAAATCGCGGTCTTGGAGATGTTGTTCAGGAACGAGAACTGCCGCGCCCGCCGCTGCTCTTCCGCGAACAGCCTGGCGTTCTCGACTGCGACGGAAACCTGGCCAGCAGCGGTCTGCATGACTTCCAGGTCACGTTGCTCAAACACGAACTCGCGCTCGGTGTTGCGCGCGGCCATCACGCCGGCAGGTCTTCCTCCCAGAAGAATGGGAGCTGCGCAGAAGCACTTGGCCGGCTTTCCCGGAAGATAACTGACGCCCAGGCGGTCGCGCGTCCTTTCGAGCTCCGAGCGAATGAGCAAAGGCTGTCCAGTGCGAATGATGTACTCGGTCAGTCCATTTCCGGCCTTGCGGCTGCGCTTGGGGAGCACGCGGTTATCTTCCACTTCCAATTCGAAGCGAATCTCGTCACCCTCGAGGAAGGCGATGTAGAAATCACTGGTATCGAAGATCTGCCCGAGTTCCTTTTGCACGGCGTGCAGGATCTCATCCTGGTCCAGGCGCGAACTGATGGCTTGTCCAATCTGGGTGAGCAGTTCGTATTCTTTCGTGCGCCGCTGCGCGTCGTGCATTACCACGTAGTTTTCCAGGGCCAATCCGATCTGCAGAGCCAGGCCGATAAGCAGGTGCAGGTTGGAAGTGCCGAAGACGCGGCGTCCGGCGTGGGGAAAAAGAATCACCCCAAAATTGTGCTCGCGGGTCTGCAGGCTGACCGCGGTCACGTTGTGAATAGCGTTTTCGCTCAGCACCTGGCGGAACTGCTCAAACTTGCCGCCAGGGAATGCCGGCAGCGGTTCTGCCATGTCCGGAACATTGCGAAACGTAACAAATCCGCCGCGCCGGTAAGAGAGTTCGCATATGTATTCGCCGGCCCCGCTTTTTTCCAGCTTTTGCACGAGCTCGTCGGTGAAGCCACGCTGCACGGAAGGCAGAATCGCGCGCCAGCGCTCCGACATGTAAATCACCGCGCGGTTGGTCGGTAGAGGCGATACCAGGCGGTCAAGAATGCTCTGCACGCTGGGCACCAGGTCCTGCGCACCGAGCAGCCGCATCGGATCTACGCCGATTCTGGAGAACGCGAGCGCATTTTCCTGTACCGCGTTGCGCTCGTTCTCAAACAGCACCATCACCATCGCGATCCCCAGCAGCATCTGCGGGATCGGTCCCAGCAACTGCCCCGATACGCCGAACAGTTCAATAAAGGGATTGCGGAACTGCCCGACGCCCATCAACACCGCCCATAGCGCCAGTGACATCGCCAGCAGGCGAAATGCGAGCGAGTTCTTCCGATGGGCGTGGCGGTAGAAATAAAGCGATGAGTACAGCAGCACCGCGGCCAGGAAGATTTCCAGGCGGAAGTGAGGGTTGGTGACAACTTCGGGACGAAACACACCATTGATGACCCTGGCTTTCACGTTCCAGTAGGACAGTCCGGCGCCGATGATCGCGATCACGACTTCGTACCACTGCAGCCGGAAGCGGTCCCGCATCAGCCGTGTGGATACGAAAATACAAATCGCCATCATCACCAGAAGCGCGGACCCGACGAACGCCACAAGCTGCGATGGTGCGAGTGCGCCTACTCCGTCCAACACGTAATGTAAGGTGAAAGCCGCCCACCCGAATTGCCAGGCGCGGAAATAAGCCTGCCGGCTCTGCTCGTACAGGTAGGTGAAGACAAGGAAAAGCAGCAGGGCGACCACGCCCGGCACAATGACCATACTGATGGCTACACTGTTCATGAAAACAGGGGTCCGGTCTCAGGTATCACGAAAGGGAGCCGTGCGAAGTCAATGGTTTCACAGCCTTCACCGCAAAACAATAGTGTTGAGAGGAACGCCTGCAATTTTGCCTCACGGCTACCCCAAGGTGCCGAAGCACTTAACGGCGAGCCCCAGAAACAGCTTGCTTGACGCCATTTTCACAGCGACCGTAACATGGCCGATGATTACCCTTGATGAGTAGCATACCCGCCTCGTCCGACCGTCCAATTGCTGGACAGAGCCTCCCTCCCCGGGTTCGTTTTGCCCCCTCACCCACCGGATTCCTCCACGTTGGAAGCGCCCGCACCTTCATTTTCAACTGGCTTTTTGCCCGTCACCACGGTGGCGCCATGATCCTGCGTTTGGACGATACCGATGTCGAGCGCAATTCGGAGGCGTCGGTCCATTCGATTTTCGAAGGGTTGCGCTGGCTCGACCTTCCCTGGGACGAAGAATATAAGCAGTCCGAGAGGTTAGCCCTTCACCACAAGACTGCCTGGGACATCTTTGCCAGAGGTCTCGCCTATCGCGATTTCACGCCCGCCCATTCCGGCGATGCAGAAAAATCGGGGACGCAAGGGACCTGGCTTTTCAATCCCGGCATGCGGGAGCTGTCCGCCGAAGAGAGTGACCGCCGCGCTGCCGCCGGTGAGCCATTCGCGCTGCGCTACAGAGTCCCTCGCGGCGAGGGGCGGGAGGTTTGCTTTGTGGATGCGGTTTACGGAGAGCAGGCGAAACTAGCCGATGACATTGAAGACTTCGCCCTCCTGCGCAGCGATGGAATGCCTACTTACCACCTGGCATCGTGCGCGGACGATATGGACCTGCGCATCAGCCACATCATCCGCGGCCAGGACCATCTCTCGAACACCTTCAAGCATTGCCTCATTTTCGAGGCGGCGGGATGCAAACCGCCACAGTTCGCCCACTTGCCGCTGCTGGTTGCGCCTGACGGAACCAAGCTCTCCAAGCGCCGCCACGGACCCGTGGTCAGCGTCACAACCTATCGCGATGCCGGGTTCCTGCCCCAGGCGTTCATTAACTTCCTTTGCCTGCTGGGCTGGTCGCCAAAGAATGATCGCGAGCAGATGCCCAGGCAGGATCTGATAACAACCTTCTCCTTGGAAGGCATCAATCGTGCCAACGCAGTGGTGAATTTCAGCAATGAAGATCCGTTTGATCCCAAGGCAGTGTGGCTGAATGCGGAAAATATTCGCGCGCTCGCCATCTCTGACCTTGCCGCCCAGTTGCTACCCATCGTCCTCGCAGCCGGGTTCCAGGTCGATATGGCCAAGATGCTCCAGATTGCCCCTCTGGTTCGCGAGCGTATCAAACTGTTGCGCGATGTACTGACCGTGGCCGATTTTTTCCTGCTGGATCCCTTGCCGCCTTACGACCCCGCCGACCTGATTCCGCAGAAAGGCGATCGACTGCTGGCGCGCAAGGTGCTGGAACGAGCGAGCGAGATCTTCGCCCACACTGAGTTCCAACACCACGCCCTGGAAGCGGCATTCCGAAGCGCCGCCCAGGAATTACAGATCAAGGCCGGGCAGATGTTTCAACCTGTGCGGGTCGCGGTTTGCGGCCGCAAAAATGCGCCGCCCCTCTTTGAAACGTTGGAAGTGCTGGGAAAAAACAAATGCTGTGAGCGAATTCAACAAGCTCTCGAAAATCTTTAGGACGGCGCGACGCTGCCTGCAACGCGAACATCACGTCCCAGGGTGGCTGGCCGGCAGCAACTCTCAATGCCCGCAGTCCCTCATCTACAGAGTTCATGGTATGGGCGCTCAGCCGAGCCAGTTGTATTTTGAGAGATGGTCGGCCGACTAGTAGAGACCGGCGCACTGTTGTGTGTGCAGTGCCTCGTTCCCGCTGGTTTTCCACCTCTGCGAGTGTGGCCCATCAGAACTGCTCCAAGGAAAGCAACAGAAGATATGGAAGATACACGCCTGAAAATCGGTATCGAGGGCCTGGACGACATTCTTAATGGCGGGCTTCCCAGCGGTCATCTATATCTCCTTGAAGGCGAGCCCGGTACCGGAAAGACCACGATCGCCCTGCAGTTTCTAATGGAAGGGGCAAAAACGGGTGAATCGGCACTTTACGTGACTTTGTCAGAATCCAAACAGGAACTGCATTCCGTTGCCGAGTCCCACGGTTGGACGCTGGACGGAATCGAGATTTTCGAACTGTTGCCGGAGGAAAACAGCCTCGGGATCGAGCGTCAGTACACCGTCTTCCATCCCGCCGAGGTGGAACTGGCTGACACGACCCGCGCCATCCTGGACCGGGTGGAGCATTGCCAGGCGCGGCGAGTGGTCGTCGATTCTCTTTCCGAACTGCGCATGCTGGCCCAGGAGCCGATCCGTTATCGCCGCCAACTGCTGGCGTTGAAACAGTATTTTTCCGGGAAGCGGTGCACCGTGGTGCTGTTGGACGACAGAACTTCCACCCAGGACGACCTGCAACTCCACAGCGTCGTGCACGGAGTGATATCGCTGGAGAACCTGCCCAGGGAATACGGCATCAAGCGGCGCCGCATGCAGATCACCAAGCTACGGGCTTCGGCTTTCCGCGAGGGCTATCACGATTACAGCATCAAGCGTGGCGGGGTGCATATTTATCCGCGACTGGTGGCGGCCGAGCACAATCCCGGTTTTTCGTCCGAGCTGGTCACCAGCCAGGTCCCCGAGCTTGACGCCCTGTTTGGGGGTGGAATTCATCGAGGCACCAGTACCCTGGTGACAGGACCCGCCGGAAGCGGAAAATCGACAATCTGCGCCAAGTACGCGGTTGAGGCTGCGCGACGCGGCGAAGCCGTCTCGGTTTATCTGTTCGACGAAGGGCTTCGGACCTATCTGTCACGCCTCAACAGCCTGGGCATGGACCCTGAAAAGCACCTGCAAAGCGGGATGCTCACGGTCGAGCAGATCGATCCCGCCGAGTTGTCGCCGGGAGAATTCGTGGCCAGAGTTCGCAACTCCGTCTCTTCCCGTCACTCCCGTGTCGTCGTCATCGACAGCCTGAACGGCTTCATGAACTCCATGCCCGGGGAACGATACCTCCCGATCCAGCTGCACGAACTGATCTCCTACATGAACCAACAAGGAGTCGTCACGCTGCTGGTCTTTGCCCAGCACGGACTGCTGGCCGATCAATTGATGAGCGTGGTGGACGTCAGCTACCTGGCAGACGCGGTCCTGCTGCTGCGCTATTTCGAAGCGAATGCAGCGTTGAAGTGGGCGGTCTCGGTGGTTAAGAACCGCAGCGGCAACCACGAAAAATCCGTTCGCGAACTGATCTTCAACGGAGGCATTAAACTCGGCAAGCCTCTCACCGCGTTTCGAGGCATGATCAGCGGCACTCCCGAAACGGTTGGGTCGCATCCCGGCCAGACTTATCCCGAAGATGGCAACTGATCACGGGATCGACCTCTCGGTGATGGTCCTGGCGCCCATCGGACGCGATGCCCGCCTGATTGCCGACGTGCTGCGGAGCTCGGGTATCAAAACCCAGATCGCAGAATCCCCTGCCGATGCAGTGAAAAAAATCCAGGACGGAGTTGGCGTCGCGCTGATTGCGGAAGAAGCTCTCGATCCGGCTTCTATCCGCGATCTTTCTGAAGCTCTTGCCAAGCAGCCGCGCTGGTCCGACCTTCCCGTTATCGTGATGACTGGAAGCGGAGGTTCGGATCCGGCCAGCGATCGCCTGGTGGCCATGCGCGCCCCTCTCGGCCACGTCACCTTGGTGGAGCGTCCGGTACGCCCTGTCACGTTGCTGAGTACGGTGCAAGGCATGTTGCAGGCACGCCGCCGCCAGCACGAGATTCGTGACCACCTGTCCGAGCAGGCCGAGATGCGGCGGGCATTGCTCGAGAGCCATCAGAGGCTGGAGTCTGAGGTGGAACGCCGCACCCAGGCCCTGCGCACCCTGTCGGCCCGGCTACTCCACACCCAGGATGATGAACGCCGTCGCTTGGCGCGGGAACTGCACGATAGCCTGGGCCAGTATCTGGCCGCGTTGAGCATCAATCTCGACTTGATTCAGTCCAATTCGCCCGAAGTGACCGCCCGGCTGGGCGAAGCTCGCGACACTCTCCAACAGTGCATCCAGGAGACCCGCACCCTTTCGTACCTGCTGCACCCGCCCCTGCTCGACGAAATGGGCCTGGAATCCGCGGTACGCTGGTACGTGGAAGGCTTTGGCCAGCGCAGCGGGATCCAGGTGAAGCTGGTCCTGGAATCGATGAGAAGAATGCCCGCTGTCACCGAAACCATGTTCTTTCGCGTGATCCAGGAAACCTTGACCAACATTCATCGCCATTCTGGCAGCCGTAAAGCCGAGGTGCGGTTGCAATGCGAAGATGGCATCGCCCGGTTGGAGGTTCAGGATTACGGTAGCGGAATCCCCCGCGAGTTCCTGGAACGCTTTCAAACGTCGGGTGTCGGGGGCGGGGTGGGCTTGGCCGGAATGCGGGAGCGAGTGAATGAACTGGGCGGCCAATTGCAAATCGTCTCGGGCGGGCAGGGAACCTTGGTGAGAGTCTCCTTGCCGGTCGCCCATGCTGCGCAACCAACCTACCAGTCCTAGCGGGTGCCGGACGTTCAGGGGCTTCGCCGGTTCTCCTCGAAACCCGCGCTGGTTATAAGATAGCTTCAGATGAATTCCACGAAATCTGAAACTGAACCTATGTCCTCTCCATCCGCGCCCGCGCCGGCGTCGAATTTCATACGCGACATCATTATCGAAGACCTCAAAACCAACAAGTACGAGGGTCGGGTCCAGACCCGATTTCCCCCCGAACCCAACGGTTACCTGCATATTGGGCATGCCAAGGCCATCTGCCTGGATTTCGGCTTGGCGGACGAGTTCCACGGACACACCAACCTTCGTTTCGATGACACCAATCCCACCAGGGAAGAGACCGAGTATGTGGACTCCATCATGGAGGACGTGCGCTGGCTCGGTTTCGAGTGGGAGAACCTGTACTACGCCTCGGATTACTTTGATCAGCTCTACGCGTGGGCGGTGCAGCTCATCAAGGCCGGCAAGGCATACGTGGACGATCTTTCAGCCGACGAGATTCGTAAGCATCGCGGCACTCTGACTGAGCCCGGAAAAGACAGCCCCTATCGCAATCGCTCGGTCGAGGAGAACCTGGACCTGTTCGAGCGCATGCGTAAAGGCGAATTTCCCGACGGCTCGCGAACTTTACGCGCGAAGATTGACATGGCCTCGCCCAATCTCAACATGCGCGATCCCGTGATGTATCGCATCCTGCATGCCGATCATCACCGCACCGGCAGCAAGTGGTGCATCTATCCCATGTACGACTTTGCGCATGGCCAATCCGATTCGCTGGAGCGTGTCACCCATTCCATGTGCACGCTGGAGTTCGAAGATCACCGGCCGCTGTATAACTGGTTTATCCAGCAGCTCGGGATTTTCCCCACGCAACAGATCGAGTTCGATCGCCTGAACCTGACCTACACCTTGCTCAGCAAACGCAAGCTGCTGCAACTGGTACAGGAGAAGCACGTCAGCGGATGGGACGATCCCCGCATGCCCACGTTGTCGGGCATCCGCCGCCGTGGCTACACTCCGGAAGCGATTCGCAACTTCTGCTCCGCCATCGGAGTTTCGAAGACGAACGGCTCGATCGAACTGGCGATGCTCGAGCACTTCGTCCGCGAAGACCTCAACAAGCGTGCCGCCCGGGTCATGGCTGTGCTGCGCCCGCTCAAGCTGGTGATAGACAACTATCCCGAAGGCCAGGTCGAAGAGATGGACGCGGTGAACAATCCCGAAGACCCCAACGCTGGTACGCGGAAGGTTCCATTCTCCCGGGTGCTTTACATCGAGCAGGACGATTTTCGCGAGGACCCGCCCAAAGGCTATTTCCGTCTTTCCCCCGGCCGCGAGGTGCGTCTTCGCTATGGATATCTCGTAACGTGCACCGGAGTGGTGAAGAACGAGAAAGGCGAAGTGGTCGAGGTCCGCTGCACCTATGACCCCGCTACCCGGGGCGGGAACACTCCCGACGGCCGCAAGGTGAAGTCCACGATCCACTGGGTGTCCGCCCAACACGCAGTCGAAGCCGAGGTCCGACTCTACGACAACCTGTTCAACAAGGAAGATCCCAGCAAGGTGGAAGAGGGAAAGGACTTTACCTCGAACCTCAACCCTGATTCGCTGGAGGTGATCGCCAACGCAAAGCTGGAGCCTTCGCTCGCCAACGCGAAGGCGGGAAGCCGGGTACAGTTCGAGCGTCTGGGCTATTTTTGTGCCGACCCGGATTCCAGGCCCGGCAGGCCGGTTTTCAACCGCACCGTGGCGCTGAAAGACACCTGGGCGAAGGTGGAAAAGAAGCAGAAGTAGAAGACAGTCGGCCAGCCCAGGCGCTGGACAGGCCAGGAATTTCTAGCTATGCGCGTGCGGGCTCTGCGCGGGATTGGCCTTACGCGGGGCGGGACCTTTGACCACTTTGACTTCGAACTCCACCGGCAGCTGCTTGGGCGGATAACATGCCGCGTTGTCGCAGGCTTGATATTTCAGGTTCCCGTGAAATACGTACTTTCCGGGCAGAACATGCGCCAGCGGGCGAACCGAAACCACGACCGAGAAGTCCCCGCTGTAGACGCTGAGTTTCTCATCCGGCGCAAAGGGGAAGCTCATCTCCTGTCCGGCGGGATAAGTGATTTTCCCGAGCACAATATCGGTCGGCGCGTTGAGCTTCAGCGCAGTGGGAATCAGGAACTCGGACTTCGGGGTATTGGAATTTACGTGGAAGCCGTTGCCGATGCGGAAGTGCAGTTCGACGGGGTTGGCTTTGCCGCGGGTCACGTTGGTGACCGGCACCGGCGCCATGGTCACCGACGGCACTTTCTTTCCGGGGCTGTCCTGTGCAGAACTCGCCACGCACAGGCCCAAAACTCCAAGCGCTACGCAGCGGAATAGAAAATCACGCGCGACTGATTGATCTCTCATTTAGTTCTTGCTCAGGGCCCTCTTTACTTCGTCTTCGATCTCGCCCCGGCCCTTCAACCCGAACACGCGGTCTATGAACTTTCCATCCCGGCCAATGTAAAACGTGGCGGGAAGGAACTGGATTCCGCCATAGGAGTCGCCCACCGACTCTTTCCCGACCAGGATGGGGTAGTTCACTCCCATGTCCTTGGCGAACTTGGCGATGTCATCCTGGCTGGCATCGTCCATTGCCACACCGACAATCTGCAGGCCGTCTGGCCCGTACTGCTTCTGCAGTTCCACCAGCCATGGCATCTCGACTTTGCACGGACCGCAATAAGTCGCCCAGAAGTTCAGCAGGACGGCCTTGCCGTGATAGTCGGAGAGGCGGACCGTCTTGCCTTCGAGCGATTTCAATTCGAAGTCCGGGGCCGGCTTGCCTTTCATCGCGCCCACGCCCGCGCCGCTGGGATCGGCATTGGGCCGCGACATGTGGTAACCAAACACCAGCATTGCCGTGACCACCATGGCCACAATAATCAGAATCACCGGATCACGTTTCACAATTACTCCATCACTTGGCGAAGCGATTAAAAAAGGTCAGATAGTTCGAGATAATAGTAAAGCGGCCGGCGACCAGCAACACGCCGAGAACCATCATCAGCGCGCCGCTGGCTACTTCCAGCGCATGCATATGCGCGCGGAAGCGGCCGTAGAACCTCAGGAAGCGCTCGATTCCCAGCGATGTCAGCAGGAACGGAACCGCCAGCCCCAGAGAGTAAATCGCCAGCAGCAAAATTCCTTTCATCACCGATTCCTGGGTTGCTGCGAATCCCAGGATGATCGCCAGGATCGGCCCCACGCACGGCGTCCATCCAAAGGCGAACGCGAACCCGATTACAAATGCGCCCCAGGCCGTGCTGCCGCCTTTCACACTGTGCAGACGCGCGTCGGTATAAAGCGCCTTGATCTTGAAAATGCCAGTAAGGTGCAGGCCGAAAATGATAATGACTACTCCTGCCACTTGCGCCAGCACCGATTTGTAGCGCGCCAGCAGCTGGCCTACCCCAGTTGAGATCGCTCCCAGGGTCACGAACACGATGCTGAACCCCAGAATAAATCCCAGGGAGTTCAACATGACTTTGCGCAGAAGTTGTGTTTCCTGCGACTTGAGCTCCTCCACTCCTGCCCCGGAGATCAACGATACATATCCCGGAACCAGCGGAAGCACGCAGGGCGAGAGAAACGAAATGAGTCCCGCAACGAAAGCCGCAAGTGGAAGAGGTAAGCTATCCATTCTCAATCATTCTACTCGGTTAGACGCACACCCTAGCAAAGCGGTACTCGCCCTTATTTAAGAGATGCCGTGACCTGGGCGCGAGTTACAGCGTCAGGATTGTTACCAATGTCACTTTGTCGGCTTCTTCTTTCCCGGAGCAGCCTGTGACGGGGCCGGTTGTGCGGATTCACTCGACAGCTCTTCAGGGGACTGCGCGATTACTTTTTTGACAAATCCGGGAGGAACCGTCGCAGTCAGGATTGCGCGCTCTTTGTGCTGTTCAATTTTCAAGCTCTCGAAGAACTGTTTCACGTCGGCATCCGAACCCTGTCCGGAAACCGTGATCTCGGCGTTCCGAAACAGGTTCAGAAATGTGCCCACCTGGTCGGTCAACTGCTTAGCTTCCTCTTCACTCCCGGTCACGGCTTCCGTTTTCATGCCAATGCTGCCCAGGTAACGAACCGAACTCACGATCACAGCGGGCTTGGAAAAAAGGAACGCCAGGAATGGGGGTTGCGCGCCGGCAGAGGACGGCTGCACCCGAAAAATCGTCCAGGCCAGGCTCGCAATCGGCACCTCCTTGTAGTACTGCCGCAAGAACGAGGGGCCGCCGAAGGGCGAGGCCAGCTTGCGCGAGCGGTCAATCATGCCGCGTATGACCAGGGGATCGCTGCTGTTGGATGCGGCGACCGTATCCACTCCGAGCACCGCCACTCGCAATATGCGGTTTTCCAGCGGAATGTTGTAGATGTCGATCGCGCGATAAGTGTCCACTGCTTGAGCCAGGCTCCGCAGGTAGGCTCTCAGCCGCTCTCCATGAAACTTCCCTACGAATACTTCAGAAAAACGAGGCTGCTGCTGCTGCTGCTGCGTCCCTGGCCCTACCGGGGAGGAATAATGGATGGCGAAGGCTGCTTCGTCGAGGTCGCGCTCGAACTGAAACCCGGTCGCCTGAATGAACTGCTCGTACTCAGGATCATGGGAGACTTGGGGCAGGTCTCCGGAAACATTGGCGCGCCGCATCCATTGCAGGTTCACGTAAAGGAAACCATCGGCGCTGGGCAGCAGACGGGCGGCCTCGGGCGGGGCGTGCTTGCGAAGTTGGACAGCCAGCGTGACCACCGCCGCGACTACCACCACGGACAGAAGAATTGGAAGGGTGCGTCTTATGCGCATGAAGAACGGCGTTTCACGGGCAAAACTCTTCGCAAGCGAAAGCAACCGGACCGGAAGCGCCCATCATAGCATCCGGGAAGCCGACTATTCTTCAAGCCCAAGAAAATACAGGCTGCCCGGTTGCACGTGGGTTGCCGTTGTGATAATTTTATGAATTGTCCCGGACATCAGGAAGGGATCTGTGGGCAGTTGTCGCCCGGTAGGCGTAATTGTCCCATATGCTGGCGTAGCTCAGTTGGTAGAGCATCTGATTTGTAATCAGAGGGTCAGGGGTTCAAATCCCTTCGCCAGCTCCAGTATCGGATCCGGAACACAACGTAAAGCGGCGCGGCGGCACAACAGTTTTTATCCCTGGCACTCCATAAGGAAGCTTTCCAAGTGTGGTGTATTGCGCGCGAGAATTTCTGTGCGCATGGTCTGATCTTCTAGTTGGAACAACCGCTGTAGTCCTAATTGCGCGCATGCGCGTTTTCGGCGTCAAGTCGCCGGGAGTTGCAGGAAATGGAGCGACAGCGCTCCGTATTTTGCACAGGTGGGTGAGTGGTTAAAGCCGACAGACTGTAAATCTGTTCCTCCTAGCGAGGTACGGAGGTTCGAATCCTCCCCTGTGCACCAGAATGTTTGTCCGGCTACGGAGTTCGGCCCGGACAGTGAAAGCGCAGTTTGAATATCAAGCAGAAGCTGGTTCTGGCGTTGACGGCCTTTGCGGTTCTTACGGCACTGGCCTGGACAACTTTGTCGGATGAACCGATCCAGGTCTTCGATTTTCAAGTGCGCCTGCGAACGGGCACGCTGGTGGTTTTAGGGCTGTTCGCGTTTCGCACGTTGTTGCACTTTTATAAGGTAAGGATTGAAGAGGCGGACGCGAAACGTCAGAACAGTCCGAGTTGAATTTGTCGCGAACGGCTTTCGAGTGGGCAGTAGGGCGGGAGTAACTCAGTGGTAGAGTCACAGCCTTCCAAGTCGAGCCGATTAGCAGGCGTGAGCGAAGCGGGAGCCTGCTGGCGAGATCCTGAGCGAGAGCGAAGGACCCTTGGAAGTGAGCGGTGAATTCAAGCGGGAGTAACTCAGTGGTAGAGTCACAGCCTTCCAAGTCGAGCCGTTTAGCAGGCGTGAGCGAAGCGGGAGCCTGCTGGCGAGATCCTGAGCGAGAGCGAAGGACCCTTGGAAGTGAGC
>Ga0070741_10002297_pt1 | contig 52289 bp, 48 predicted proteins | sample Coa_R1_4_FD_66440 | JGI IMG/M metagenome (GOLD analysis project Ga0070741, IMG submission 66440) | Surface soil microbial communities from Centralia Pennsylvania, which are recovering from an underground coalmine fire - Coalmine... | ecosystem: Environmental > Terrestrial > Soil > Unclassified ... | reverse complement strand
ATGGAGATCATCGTGGCCACCATCGGCTACAGCCGGGGCATCCTCACCGCCGACATGTACAGCATCATCCTCATGGTGGCGGTGGCGACGTCGCTGATGGCCCCGCCGCTGCTGCGCTGGACCCTCGGCCATGTGGAGATCGGCGGTGACGAGCGGGAGCGGCTGGAGGCCGAGGAACGGCGCCGGGAGAGCTTCATCGGGAACCTCAAGCGCGTCCTCCTGCCCGTGCCGCCCGGAGCCGACGTGCGGCCGGCGGCCGAGCTGGTGGGCCTCGTCGTGGCCGACGAGGACGTCGAGGTCACCGAACTGCTGCTCGAAGCCGACAAGGAGGACCGGGCGTCGGCCGAGCAGGAGGTCACCGAGGCGCTCGAGGATCACGTCGAACGCCCCCGGCTGCTCGTGCGGGCGACCGACGACAGCACCGCCCGGCGGATCCTGACCGAGGCCGAGCGGGGCTACGACCTCCTCGTCATGACCACCACCCGGGGTCGGAACCGGCACCGGCCCCGCCCCTTCGACGACCCGCTCGAGGAGGTCCTGCAGGACTCGCCCTGCCCCCTGTTCGTGCTCCGCACGCCGCCGGGCGGTGGCGACGGTGCGTCGCTCGGGCCGCTGCGCCACATCATGGTGCCGGTGGCCGGGCGCCCGTCGGACAAGGACGCCGCCGAGGTGGCCTTCACCATCGCCTCGGGCACCGACATCGTGGTGGAGCTCGTCCACGTCGTGAGCGGGCCGCAGCACACGCTGCGGCTGGGCGGTGACGGCGCCCTCCTCCACGCCGTCGAGCTCGGCGAGGAGCTCGTCGAGAAGATGGCCGAGGCCGGACGGGCGGTCGGCGCCACCGTCGAGGGCCACGTCCTCGTCTCCGACCACCCCGAGCGGGCGATCGTCGAGCGGGCCGAGCAGCGCTGCGACCTGATCGTCGTGGCCAGCCACCGCCGCCTCGTCACCCAGCGGGCCTTCTTCGGCCACCGCACCGACCACATCCTGGAGAACTCCGCCCGTCCGGTCCTGATGGTCAGCCGGTCGTGAGGGCCGGGCGGCCGGCGCCGGGCGGGGTCGCCCCCGCCGCCGGCCCGTCGGGGATCACTTCGTGAAGCCGACGTCCTCGTAGACGAGGCTGGCGAAGCCGGAGGCGCCGAAGTTGGCGAGCTGTGACCGGGTGGCCACGATGTCGGGCCGCTGGTAGAGCGTGAGCGAGTGGACCTCGTCCCAGATGGCGGTGTCGATCTGGTTGGCGAGATCGACGGCCTTCTGTTCGTCGAATTCGCCGGTCGCCCGGTCGAAGAGGGCGTCGATCTGCGGGTTGCCGATCCGGGCGAAGTTCTGGTGGATGTCGAGCGTCCCGTCCTTGCCCGGCTTCGGGGAGACGTAACTGGCCTGGTTGGAACTGATCGGGAACGGCTTGCCGATGAAGGAGAACACGGTCAGGTCGAAGTTCCCGGGCAGGATGTAGACCTTGAAGAACTCCTGGGGCGGCACGGGGACGACGTCGACCCGGACGCCGGCGGCGCCGAGCATCGATCGCACCAGCTCGGCCACCTGGCTCGACGACGCCACGCCGGTGGGGATCACGAAGCGGAGCGCCAGCGGCCGGCCGGCCTTCTGGCGGACGTCGCCCTCCAGCTTCCAGCCGGCGCCGTCGAGGAGCCTTCCGGCCCGGCCGACGTCCGGCGAGCTGAGCTGGCCGGCGTTGTCCCGGTAGCCCCGCTGGCCGGCCACGAAGATGTGGTTCTGGAGCGCCTTCGCCTCGACGCCGAGGGGGCCGACGAGCACCTTGGCGATGGCGGTGCGGTCGATGGCCAGGCCGACCGCCCGGCGGACGTCCACGTCCCGCAGGGTCTCGCTCAACCCGTTGATCGTGATGCTGCGGAAGTCGGGCCCGGCCGCCCGGTGGACCGTGACGCCGGCCGCCGCCTCCACCCGCTTCAGCCGGTTGACGTCGGCGGCGATGTCGAGCACGTCGGTCTCGTTGTTGAGGAGGGCGTCGACTTGGCCGGCCGGGTCGACGACCCGGAAGATGATCCGGTCGAGCTTGGCCCGGTTGCCCCACCACCTCGGGTTGCGCACGAGGGTGATGGTCTTGGCCGTCTGGTCGGCGCTGTCGAACATGAACGGGCCGGCGCTGGCCAGCGGCCTCGCCTTCCACCCCTCGTTGAACACGGCCGGGTCGTTGTCCGTCGTGGCCGGATAGAGGGGGGAGAACAGCGCCTTCCAATCGGCGTAGGGCCGCCGGAACGTCACCACGACCTGGCGGTCGTCGGCGCCCCGGGCGACGCTGTCGATCTGCTCGTAGCCGCTCGACGAGGCGATCCGGTACGCCGGGTTGGAGCCCGACAGCGCCTTCCACTGGGCCTCGAAGTCCGCTTCGGTGATCGGCGTGCCGTCGTCCCAGACCGCCCGGCGGTTGATCCGGTAGGTGACGATCTGCCGGGGATCCCTGGCCGTCAGATCGGCCGAGTCGAGGTAGTCGGGGTTCGGGGTGGGTCGGGCCGCCGAGTCGAAGCGGAACAGCGAAGGGAGGAGCGCTCCGACCACGTTGGCGGTGTCGGCCGACGTGCCGTCGAGCTCTCCGGTGTTGAAGTTCGGCGGGGTGGCCACCAGCGGCCACCGGAGGGTCCCCCCGTCGGGGAGCCGGTCGCGGCCCACCGGGTTGACGTCGGGGCCGCCGGCCGTGGTGTCGGGCCGGCCGGCCTTCGCCGCCGGGGCCCGGTGGTCTCCACCGCCTCCCCCGCAGCCCGACAGCCCGACGGCGACGATGGCCGCGACCACGGCGGTGAGGGCGGGGGCCCGGCCTGGTGCAGCCATCGGCGCCAGTCTACGGACGGTGGGGCGGCGGGCGCGCCCCGCCGGTGGCGGCCGATAGCCTTGCGGCGGTGACGATCCCGCCGTCCGGTGAACAGTTCGAGATCTCGTGGGGCGACCAGCAGGCCACGATCACCGAGGTCGGCGGCGGCGTCCGGGAATATTCGGTCGCCGGCCGGCCGGTCCTCGACCCCTATCCGGTCGAGAGCATGTGCGACGGCGCCCACGGCGCCCCGCTCATCCCCTGGCCCAACCGTCTGGCCGACGGCCGTTACCACTTCGACGGCGCCGACTACCAGGTGGCGCTCACGGAACCCGACAAGCACAACGCCATTCACGGCTTCCTGCGGTGGCGGCCCTGGCAGGCGGCCGAGCGGGAGCCGCACCGGATCGTCATGGCCGTCCGGCTGTTCCCGCTCAAGGGCTGGCCGTTCCCCCTCGACGTCCGCATCACCTACGAGCTCGGCCCGGGCGGCCTCACCGTCCGCACCGCCGCCACCAACCTGGGCCGGGAGACCTGCCCCTACGCCTGCGGCCACCATCCCTACCTCTCGCCCGGCGCCGGGCTGGTCGACGACGCCACGGTCGAGCTCGACGCCGCCGTCCGCATCCTGACCGACAACCCCCGGCAGCTCCCGACCGGGGCCGAGCCGGTCGACGGCACGCCGTTCGACTTCCGCACCGGCCGCCGCCTCGGGGAGCAGGAGATCGACTTCCCCTTCACCGATCTGGCCCGCGACGCCGAGGGGCGGGCCTGGGTCCGGCTGACCGGCCGGGACGGCCGGCGGGCGGAGCTGTGGGTCGACCGGCACTATCCGGTCATCGAGCTCTACACCGGCGACACGCTGGCCCCCGACCGCCGGCGCCTCGGTCTCGGCGCCGAGCCGATGACCTGTCCGCCCAACGGCCTCGCCACCGGCGAGGGCCTGATCCGCCTCGACCCCGGGGCGACGGTCGAGACCACCTGGGGCGTCCGGCTCCGCTGACCGCGCCGCCCAGGGCCTGGAACGACTCGACGGCCAACGGGGCACGGCCCATACTCTGGTCGTGCGCGCCAGGATCGAATCGATGCTCGCCGACGACCTGTGGCCGATCGTGACCGGCGGCCATCCGCCGGCCACGGCGGCGGCCACGGTGATCGACACCGCCGTCTACACCGACGAAGCCCGGCACCGGGCCGAGGTCGGGATGATCCGGTCCCACCCGCTGGCCGCCGTGCACGCCTCGGAGGTCGCCGGCCCCGGAGACTTCGTCACCTGTGACCTGCTGGGCCTGCCGGCGCTCGTCGTGCGGGGCGCCGACGGGCAGGTCCGGGCCTTCCGCAACGCCTGCGCCCATCGGGGCTCCCCGGTGGAGACGCGACCGAGCGGGTCGGCCCGGCTGCTGTCGTGCGGCTTCCACGGCTGGTCCTACGAGCTCGACGGCCGGCTCCGGAGCGTGGCCCATCCGCCGCTGTACTCCACCGAACCGTGCCCGGCGGCCGGTCTGTGCGAGCTGCGCTGCGAGGAGCGCCACGGCATCGTCTGGGTCACCACCGAACCGGGGGAGGGGGCCCCCGACGTCCGCCGGTGGCTGGGGACCGAACTCGACGACCTGCTCTCGGCCCTCGAAGTGGACCGCACCGTGCTCAGCCGGACGGTCGACTTCGATCTGCGCTGCAACTGGAAGCTGCTGACCGACGGCTTCCTCGAGGCCTACCACGTCCAGGCGCTGCACCGGACGACGATCGGGCCGTACTTCCCGGCCAACCTCTGCGCCTACCGGCGCTTCGGCGCCCATCTCAGCGTCGCTCTCCCCAAGAACCGGCTCGTCCGCCGCATGCGGGAGCAGCCCCGGGAGGAGTGGCGGATCCTCGACGGGCTGACCATGCCGGTCGTGCTCGTCCCCGGCACCGTCCTCGTCTGGCAGGCCGGCCACCTCGAGCTGTTCTCGCTCCGGCCCGACCCCGACGACCCCGCCCGCACCGTCTGCCGGTGCTCCCTGCTGGTGCCCGCCGACCGGGCCGGCGACACCGAGCTGTGGGAGCGCAACTGGGCCCGGCTGTGCGAGACCATCCCGGCCGAAGACTTCGCCGTCGCCGAACAGATCCAGCGCAACATCGACGCCGGTTCGACGCCGGCCGTCCGCATCGGCGCCAACGAGCAGATGCTCGTCGAGCACCTCCGCGCCGTCGACCAGCTGATCGGGCTGTCGTCGGTCAGGGCCCGGTGATGCGCTGCCGGGCGGCGTCGCTCATGGCCGGGTAGGCGGGGCGGAGCAGCTCGGCCAGGGAGTGGCCCCGGATGTCGACCGGCGGGTCGGCCAGCTCCAGCAGGACGGCGTCGGGGTGGGCTCCCGCCGGGGCCGGGACGGGCTGCGGCAGCCCGCCCGGGTCGTCGTAGAAGGAGGCGAGGCAGTCGGCCAGGTCGGGCACCGGCACGGCCGGGACGATCCATCCCGCGTCGTCGTCCGGGGGGAGGGGGCGGGCCGGGACCGCTTCCGCCGGAAGGGGATTCGACCGGGGCGGGAACCCGCTGTCGGGCGGCCGGGACATGGCGGTCAGGCCTCGGCCACGGCGTCGTCGGACAGGGCCACGAGCTCCCGCAGCTCGTCCACGCTGAGATCGGTGAGGCGGGCCTCGCCCGTCCCCACGATGCGTTGCGCCAGTTCCCGCTTCGCCTCGATCATGGCGTCGATCCGTTCCTCCACGGTTCCGACACACACGAACTTCCGGACCTGCACGTTGCGCTGCTGGCCGATCCGGAAGGCCCGGTCGGTCGCCTGGTCCTCGACCGCCGGGTTCCACCACCGATCGTAGTGGACCACGTGATTGGCGGCCGTGAGGTTGAGGCCGACGCCGCCGGCCTTGAGCGACAGGATGAGGACGGGCGGCCCGCCGTCGGCCTGGAACGTGTCGACGATCTCCTCCCGCCGCCGTCGCGCCACCCCGCCCGAGAGGAACGGGAGCTCGACGCCGAGCTGGTCGCTCAGGTGGCTCTGGAGCAGCCCGCCCATCTCGGCGAACTGGGTGAAGACCAACGCCTTCTCGCCCGCTTCGAGGATCTCCTCGAGGATCTCCTCGAGCCGGGCCAGCTTGCCGGAGCGGGCGGCGTCGAGGCGCGATCCGTCCCGCAGGAAGTGGGCGGGATGGTTGCAGACCTGCTTGAGCTTCATCATCGAGCCGGAGATGACCCCCATGCGCTCGATGCCGGTTCGGGCCTGTTCGATCCGCTCGAGCATGTCGTCGACCACCGCCTGGTACAGGCTGGCCTGCTCCCGGGTCAGGTTGCACAGCACGTGCATCTCGATCTTCTCGGGCAGGTCGGCGATGATCGAGCGGTCGGTCTTGAGCCGCCGCAGCACGAACGGCCCGGTCAGGCGCTGGAGCGTGGCCGCCGCCGTCTCGTCGCCGTAGCGCTCGATCGGAACGGCGAAGCGCTCCCGGAAGGTGTACTCCGACCCGAGCAGGCCGGGGTTGAGGATGTCCATGAGCGACCACAGCTCGAGGAGGCGGTTCTCGACCGGCGTCCCGGTGAGGGCCACCCGGCCGCCGGTGGGGAGGGAGCGGGCGGCCCGTCCGGCCAGCGACATGGGGTTCTTCACGTTCTGGGCCTCGTCGAGGGCCAGGCGGCCCCAGGCGAACCGGGCCAGGAGATCGCGGTCCCGGGCCAGGAGGGAGTAGGTGGTGATGACGAGGTCGGCCTCGCCGGCGGCGGCGGTGAGGGCGGCCCTCGTCCGGTTCGTGCCGTGATGGACGTAGACCGCCAGGCCGGGCGCGAACCGGGCCGTCTCCCGCTGCCAGTTGCCCACCAGCGACATCGGGCAGACGAGCAGCGTCGGGGCCGGCCGCCCTTCGCCGTTCCCGCCGGCGTCGCCCCGTTCCCGTTCCAGCACCATGAGGGCCAGCAGCTGGGCGGTCTTGCCCAGGCCCATGTCGTCGGCCAGGCAGGCGCCGAGGCCGTGGCGGTGCAGGAACCACAGCCAGGCGAGGCCGCGCTCCTGGTAGGGGCGCAGCGTCCCTTTGAAACCGGCCGGGGTTCCGAGTTCCTCGAGGCCCCGGGCGGTGTCGTCGTCGCCGCCGGTGCCGAGGAGGGCGCCGAGCCAGCCGTCGGCCACCACCTCGACGACGGGGAGCTCGGCGTCGGGCGGGGGAGCGAGGCCGAGGCCGATCCGCAGGACGTCGCCGGCGGTCATCGCCCCGGCGTCGGCGACCCGGTCGTCGTCGGCCCGGTCGTCGTCGGCCCGGGCCCGGGCGGGGCGGCGGCCGCCGGTGAGGACGGCGAGGGCCCGCTCGACGTCCCCGGCCCGCAGCTCGACCCACTGGCCCCGCACCCGCACCAGCGGTGCCTTCAGCTCGGCCAGGTGCCGGAGCTCCTGGACGGTGAGGGTGGCGTCGCCGACGGCGATCTCGAAGCGGTAGTCGCACAGGCCGGCCAGGCCGATGCCCGCCCCGTCGGAACTGGCGGAGACGGGCCGGGGGCGGGCCCGCAGCCGCAGGCCGAGCCGGGTCCGCTGCTTCCACCAGGGCGGGACGAGGATGCCGAACCCCGCCTGTTCCAGGAGCGGCGCGGCATCGCCCAGGAAGCGCTGCCCGCCGGCGGCGTCGAGCACCACCTCGGACGGGTGCGGTCCGGCCAGCGCCGCCTCGAGGCCGGGCCACAGCCGCACCGCCCGACCCAGGTCGGCCAGCAGATGGACCTCCGGATTCCCACCCCACTGGCGCAGCGATCGGCGCGCCGGCCCGTCGTGCCACACGTCGTGGGCGGGGACGAGGAGGCTCGGGTCCTCGGTCGACTGGAGGAGGATCTCGACCCGCCACGGCCCGTCGCCGGGGGCCTCGTCGCCGTCGCCGCCGTCGTCGTCGTCGGCGGGGGGGACGAGCCGGAAGCAGGTGCGCATCGGCCCGGCGGCCGGGAGCCCGCTGCGGCGCCAGTCCCGGAGGACGGCCTGCAGCTCCTCGAGGCGGTCGCCGTCGTCGACGTCGGGCGGGATCGTGGCGTCGGCGGCGGTGAGGGCGGTCAGGAACGCCTCGGCGGCGGCGAGCTTCCTGGACCGCCGGCCGCGGGCCGGGGGAACGAGCCGGCGGCTGGCCAACGACGACCGCACGGCGGCGTCAAGCAGTTCGCCGAGCGCCCCGGTGAGGAGCGCCTCCGGCGTCGCCACCGGCTGCTCGGACCGGTCGGCGATCTCCGCCCGGCAGACCGGCGGGATGCCCGCCACCAGGGCCCGGAGCCGTTCGCCGTCGGCCGCCGCCGGCGCCGGGAGCCAGCGCGCCTCGCAGCGCCCGTCCGCCGTCCGCAGGACCGCCGGGACGGCCCGCCCCCGGGCGGTGAGCTCCAGCGCCTCGTCGGCCACCGCCGCGCACCACCCCCAGCCGCCCCCGACGGCGACGGAGCCGGCGCCGCCGCCCCCGAGGCCGGCGGTGTGGCGCCGGGCGAGGAGCGTTTCGAGGGCGTCGTTCGGGGCGAGGCGCAGCGCCGGGACCCCCCACGGCCGCAGCGTCGGCGCGACGCGGGCGGCCCGGGTCGTGGCCGCCGCCCTGACCGCTCCGGACGGGACCGGCCGCCCCCCGTCCGTCGGGAGCAGCAGCGCCAACCGGACGGTGCCCGCCCGGCCGACCGCCTCGGCCCCGAGGCCGAGCAACGCCCCCAGGGCGTCGGCGGCCACGGCGAAGCTGTGCCGCCGCAGCCCGAAGGCCTCGTCGCCGTCGTCCCGCCGGGCCCGGCCCACCAGCGAGCTGTCCTCGGCCCAGAAGCAGAACCCCCGACCGGGGGACCAGAGCGCATGGGCCACGAGCATCGCCACGATCGTAAGGGAGCCGCCATCGTCGGGGGTTATCGACGGCGGCGGCAGGGTGACGACGAGATGGGCCGGCCGGACGGCGCGACCCGGCGGTTCAGAGCAGGGTCTGGTGCCGGCCGAAGGCGCCGCGGCAGAAGACCAGCGGCGGGAGATCGTCCCGGTGGGCGGCCAGATGGAGCACCCGGCCGACCACGATCCAGTGGTCGCCGGCCCGGTGCTGCTGCTCGAGATCGCAGTCGAGGTGGGCGACCGCTCCCTCGATGAGCGGCGAACCGGTGACGGGGCCGGGCGACCAGCTCAGGGCGTCGAACTTGTCCGGCTCCTTGCCGGCCAGCCGGCGGCACACGTCGACCTGGTCGTCGGCCAGGATGCTGACTCCGAACGAGCGCTGGCGTTCGATGGCCGGCCAGGTGTTCGACGTCGTCATGACACAGAACCCGACCAGCGGCGGGTCGAGCGACACCGAGAAGAACGAGCCGACCGCCAGGCCGACCGGACGGCCGCCCTCGATGGCCGTCACGATGGTGACCCCGGTGGGAAAGCAGCCGAGGATCTGGCGGAACCGGGCCGCATCGTCGACGGCCACGACCTCGTCACGCATGGTTGGCCTCCCCGTGGGCGGCGTCAATCGGCCAGGGTGAAGAACGGCGACGTCAACAGCGTCCGGTCCCACCACTGGGACCGGCTGACCTGGGGCAGCAGATGGCCGAGTTTGCGCCGCTTGGTGGTCAGGTAGGGGCCGTTGTCGGTGGTCGGCTCGACGATCAGCGGAACCCGTTCGGTGATGGCGAAGCGGTATCCGGCCAGGCCGTCGAGCTTGGCCGGATTGTTGGTCATGAGCCGGACGGCCCGCACGCCCAGATCGTCGAGGATCTGGGCCCCGATGGCGTACTCCCGATCGTCGACGGGAAGGCCGAGGGCGACGTTGGCCTCGACGGTGTCGAGCCCGCCGTCCTGGAGCCGGTAGGCGTCGATCTTGGCCGCCAGTCCGATGCCCCGGCCCTCGTGCCCCCGCAGGTAGACGACGACGCCGCAGCCCGCCTCGGCGATGTTGGCCAGGGCCAGCTGGAGCTGGGCGCCGCAGTCGCAGCGGCCCGAGCCGAAGACGTCGCCGGTCAGGCATTCGGAGTGCACCCGGACGAGGACGGGGGCCGCCCCGGTCACGTCGCCCCGGACGAGGGCCAGGTGCTCGACCCCGTCGACCAGCGACTCGAAGGCGTGGACCGTGAACGGCCCGTAGGGCGTCGGCAGGATCGAGGAGCTGCGGCGGAGGACGAGCTGCTCCCGCCGGCGCCGGTGGGCGATGAGTTCGTCGATGGTGATGAGGGGCAGGCCGTGCTCGGCGGCGAAGGCGGCGAGGTCGTCGCCGCGGGCCATCGCTCCATCGGGGCGGACCAGCTCGCACAGCACGCCGGCGGGGGAGAGGCCGGCCAGCGTGGCGAGGTCGACGGCGGCCTCGGTGTGACCGGGGCGGCGCAGCACTCCGCCGGGGCGGGCCCGCAGCGGGAACACGTGGCCGGGCCGGGCGAAGTCGGCCGGCGCCGAGGCGGGATCGACGAGGGCCCGGATGGTGGCGGCCCGGTCGGCGGCGGAGATACCGGTGGTGGTGCCCTCCCGCACGTCGACCGACACGGTGAAGGCCGTGCCCAGGGCCTCGGTGCCCCGCTCGACCATGAGCCCGATGTCGAGCTCGTCGAGCCGCTCGCCGGTCATCCCGACGCAGACGAGGCCGCTGGTGTGGCGGACCATGAAGGCGATCGCCTCGGGGGTGACCCGCTCGGCGGCCATGATCAGGTCGCCTTCGTTCTCCCGGTCCTCGTCGTCGACGACGACGACGAAGCCGCCGGCGGCGATGGCGGCGACGGCCGCCTCGACCCTGGTCGACGGGGGCCGCACCGTCGTCACGACCGCGCTTCCCAGTAGTCGACCACGTCGGCGGTCGCGACGAATTGGTCGGCGCCGTTGCAGAAGATCCACACCGACCGGCAGCCGGACGCCGCCGACATGAGTTCGCAGTCGTCGATCCGTCGCCCGCCGACGAGGGCCAGAGATACCCGCCGTCCCTCGAGTTTCCGGAGCCCTCCGAGCTGAGTGGCCGTCATGCCGTGATGTTAATCCTGACAAACATACGTCGTCAAGACCCCGGCCGGCGAATTGAACGGGCCGTCCCCGGCGCAGCAGGGGAGTTCTGCGCCAGGGACGGCCCGGATCTGTGCCCGGCGTCCGACCTCGTTACGAGCGCTGGAAGACGTACTCGCCGGGGGCCGGGCCGAGGGGCCGGTACGAGGCGCTGCCCAGCGTGGCGGGCGGCTCCTTCTTCGCTCCCGAGCGCTCCGAGAGCCAGGCGGACCAGTCCTCCCACCAGGTGCCCTTGTGGGCCGTGGCCTTGGCGAACCAGGCGTCGGGTTCGGCGATCGACTCGTCACCGATCCAGTGGGCGGACTTGGGGTTCCCCGGCGGGTGGATCACCGCCGCCACGTGGCCGCTGGTCGACAGCACGAACCGCTTCTTCCCGCCGAGCAGATGGATGCTGCGGTAGCAGGCGGGCCAGGGAGTGAGGTGGTCGCTCTCCGCCCCCACGCTGTAGACGTCGCAGGTGACCTTGGACAGGTCGATGGTCGTGCCGAGCAGCTCCAGCGTCTTCTTGGGCAGGGGGTTCTCCAGGCCGATGCGCATCATGTCGGCGTGGGCGGCGGCCGACATGTTCATCGAGTCCAGGTTCCAGTAGAGCAGGTCGAGGGCCGGCGGCTTGTTCCCGAGGTAGTAGTTGTTCACGAAGTTGTTCCAGATCATGTCGTTGGCCCGCAGCCAGGCGAAGGTCTTGGACAGCTCCGTCCCCGGGAGGTAGCCCCGCCGGCGGACCTTGCTGCCCGCCACCTTCGCCGCCTCCGGCGAGACGAAGGCCATGACCGGTGAGCCCCGCTCCAGGTCGAGCACGGTCACGTTGAGGTTCAGGCTGGCCAGGCGGTCGATCTCGCCGATCTGGGCCAGGTGGGCGGCGGTGCAGGTGCTCATGACGCCGCCGGCGCACAGGCCGGCGAGGTGGACCTGCTCGGCCCCGGCCACGTCGGCGGTCGTGCGGACCGCCTCGGCGATGGCGGCGATGTAGTCGTCGAGGCCCCAGTCGGCCTGGGCCTTCGTCACGTTGCGCCACGACAGGGCGAAGCACTGCAGGCCCCGCTCACCGAGGTACTGCACCATGCTGTTGCCGGGGGCGAGGTCGACCACGTAGTACTTGCTGATCATCGGCGGGACGAGCAGCACCGGGGTCTGGTACACCTCGGGCGACCGGGGTTCGTACTGGAGCAGTTCGAACATGGGCTCCCGGCGGACGACGGCGCCGGGCGAGTTGGCCAGCGTCTCGCCCACCACGAACCCCGCCTTGTCGACGCTGGCCGGGAGGCGCAGCGGCGAGGCCACGTCGCGCACCGCCGACCTGGCGCCGGACAGGAAGTTCACGCCGCCCTTCTCGATCGTGGTCTTGAGCACGGCCGGGTTCGTCAGCGGGAAGTTCGTCGGCGCCAGGGCGTCGATGAGGTTCTCGACCAGGATCCGCAGCCGCTGGTCGCTGTCCCAGTCGAGGTCGGCCTCGTCGACCAGCCGGCGGCCCGTGGCCGACACCGTCAGGTAACTCTGCAGCACCCGGCGGAACCACCAGTTCTTCCAGGCCGGATCGGAGAACCGGCGGTCGCCCCGGACGGGCGCGGTCTCGGAGACGCCGATGGCCACCCGGCCGAGATCGGCGGCCAGCGACGCCGCCTGCCTCGCCACGGTCCGGGGGCGGCGGACCAGGGCGGCGGCCAGCTTGACCGCCTCCGACCCCGGGATCAGCCGGCGTTCGCCGTTGGCCGCCGCCGCCAGTAGCTGGTCGAGGCCGACGTCGTGCTCGCCGACGGCGGTGCGCCGGGCGGTGGGTGGGGTGGCGGGGACGCTCATGGGACACTCCTTTTCAACTGGCGGCCCGGAACGCCTCGATGACGGGGCCGATCTCTTCGGCCGACGTGACGAGGGCCAGGTGGCCGTCGCGGACGAGGTGGAGCCGGGCGTTGGGAAGCAGGCGGGCGAGGAGGCGGGCGTTGAACGGCGGTACGAGCTGGTCGTCGTCGCCGTGCACGACCAGCGTGCGCTGGCGGATGAGGCGGACGTAGGGCAGGCTCGTCCACCCCAGCAGGGCCAGGAGCTGGTACCGCTCCCCGCCGTCGTTGGTCACCAGCCCCTCGAACACGTCGAGCAGGTCGGGGTCGTCCCGGACCTTCCCGCCGTAGAGCTGGATCGCCACCTCCCGGCCCCGCACCGGGTCGAACCGGCGGGGTGCGACGACCTCGCGGGCCACCGCCCAGGACGGCCTCACCAGCGGAGCGGCGCCGGTGCTGACCAGGATGAGGCGGCGGCAGCGCCGCCGGTGCCGGGCGGCGAAGTGCTGGGCCAGCGCCCCGCCCCAGGACACGCCGAGGACGTCGGCTTCGGCGATGTCGAGCCGGCCCAGCAAGGTGTTGACCATCGAGCTGATCTCGGGGAGGAGGTAGGGGCGGCGGGGGCGGGGCGACTCGCCGATCCCCGGAGGGTCGAAGCAGACGAACCCGGTGGCAGGGTCGAGGGCCCGGAGCAACGGCGCCAGCACTTCGATGCTGCACCGCGACCCGTTCATGAGGACGAGCGGAGGGAGCGGCCCGGTCGACGGCCGGCTGGCGACCCTGATCGACCGGCCGGCCACGTCCATCTGCCGGACCTCCACACCACCGCCGATGTCGACCATGTCTCTCCAAACTCCAGGTTGGAACAGACCGACTATATGTTAAGCTTGATTCACTTAGCAACCCGAGGGGAGAAGCCATGCCGTCCGGCGGGCACGCCCAACCGGCGTTCATGAGCCCGGATATAGCGGCGGATGAACGCCGGAATGGCGGGGCCGGCCGATACCGCCGGGGAGGCGACGAAGCCGCCGACGCAGAGCAACGGCTTCACCGTGCCCCGTTCTGAAGAACAGCTTCGGGCGGGTTCCGGAAACGGCGTCCGGAGGTCAGTCGCGGCGGTTGTCGTTGAAGTAGCCGACGTAGTCGGCCCGGAACTTCGTCAACGGCGCGCTCAGGCAGTCGCCCTTCAGGTCCCGCACGGCGTACGTCCCCGAGAACTTCCGGCCCTGGAAGGCGCCGAGTCCCGCGGTGAAGTCGTTGCGGATGGTCTTCACCCCGTCGGCGGTGGGGATGTGGTGCAGCGCATAGCCCTTCAGGACGGGGTTGGTGCAGGTGCCGCGGTAGGTGATGTAGTGCTCGATGCCGATCGGCCCGGTGGCCTTGTAGCCCAGCGGGTCGCCGCCGTGGCACGTCTCCTGCCCGAGCGGCCCGACGTGGTTGACCGTGCCGGTGGTGGGCTCGGCCGAGAGGCCGGGGGAGATCTCGAGCACGTCGTAGCCCACGCACACCGGAGTGGGTTCGGCGGCGTGGACGGGCGTCGCCGGCAGGGCGACGGAGGCGACGAGGGCCAGCGAGGCGAGGACACGCATCGGGTGCTCCCAGAGACGAGTGGGCCGGTGGGGGGACGGGAAAGGGCCCGGGACCGCTCGACGGGGGAGGTACGGCGGTCCCGGGCCCCGGTCGGAGCCCTCGATCAGGTGAGTTCGAGCCCTCCGATGACCATGTACGTCTGCTCTTCCGTCAGCGGCTGGAAGGGGCCGGCGGCGGCGTCGCGGTAGAGGCGTTCGAGCGGGTGGCCCTTGCGGTACGACATCCCGCCCACCAGGTGCATCGCCTTGCGGGTGACGTCGAGGCAGTTCTCGGTGCAGAAGACCTTGGCGATGCCGATGAGCGGAACCCGCATGGCCGGGTCCCAGTTGTCGTCGTCGCCGTTGAGCAGCTGCACGCAGGTGGAGTGCAGCACCCGCTGGGCCGTCTCGTTCTTCACCTTCATCCAGCCGAGCCCGTCCTGGATGTAGCCCAGCTCCCGGGCCTTGATGTCGTCGCCCACGCTGGCGGCGAAGGTCGGCCCGAGGCTCTTCTTGAGCAGGATCTCCTTCGTCTCGTCGTAGGTGTGCAGCGCCACACCGAGGTAGACGCTGGCGAAGGTGAGCGAGGCCCACTCCAGGTTGGCCAGGATGCCGCCCCGCATCTCGCCGCAGTAACCGCTCTCGGGGATGTAGTACCCGTCGAAGTGGATCGTGTGGGTACCGGTGGCCCGCATGCCCAGGGCGTCCCACGTCTTCTCGATCCGCACACCCTCGACGTTGCCGCAGTTGAAGTCGGCGATGAAGTTGCTCTCGGCCGCCACCCGGGCCTCGAAGTCCTCCGGCAGGTTCCCGTCGGCGTCGGTGATGGTGGCGCTGCCCGACCAGATGTCGGAGACCTCCGACAGCGTCCCCCACGTCTTCTTGCCGTAGAGGCGCCAGCCTCCCTCCGGCTGGGGAACGGCCCGGGTGTCGGCCAGACCGCCGAAGCCCCGGGCCTCGCTGAACGTGCCGCAGAGGATGTCGCCGTCGGCGATGCGGGGCAGCCATTCCTTCTTCTGCTCGTCGCTGAGAAGCCCGAGCATGATGCCGACCATGATGTAGTGCATGTTGTAGGAGAGGGCGATGCCGCCGTCGCCCCGGGCCAGCTCGGTGGCCACCCGCGACACCGTCCAGATGTCGCCGCCCAGACCGCCGAACTCCTTCGGGACGGGCAGGCCGACGAGGCCGCTGTCCTTCATGATCCCGGCCGACTCGTAGCAGAACGTGTTCTGCTCGTCGGCGGCCGGGCCGAGGCGGCGGAACTCGGCCGCCACCTCGCGTGCCTTCTCGATGGCCAGCCGTTGTTCCTGGGTCGTCATCTCGACGGTGTGCACAGCCCCTCCCGAACTCTCGGATCGAAGTTAAGCTAGACTAACAAGCAAGGGGACGGGCGTCAACCCGTCAGACCAGCAGGTCCTGGCGGCCGGACTCCCGCAGCAGCTGTTCGTACTGGGCGAAGAGCGGCTTGGTCAGGGGCAGGAGCTTGAGCGCCTTCGTCCGCGACCCTTCCATCTTGACCTTGCGCTGGGCCATGGCCAGCGTGAAGTTGAGCTTGCCGAGCCAGAACTTGTGACTGTCGTCGGATGACATCCGCAGGTCGACAGTGGCCGGCGCCGCTTCGGCCGCCTCGCCGCAGGTGACCTTCTGACCGGGGAAGTCGATCAGGATCGTGGCCGCCGGGTCGGTCTGGGTGAGCTTGATCACGAGCTGGCTGTCCTTCGTGGCCTCCACGAAGGCGGGCTCGGTGACGGCGATCTCGAACATCCTGCCGATGCAGTCGTAGACCTCGTCGGCGCTCTGGAACGTACTCATCTCTTCCTCCACTGGTGACTGACGGGGACCGGAGTTGGCAAGTTAGTGCAGACTAGCAACGTCTTGCGGCGTTGGCCATGGTCAGCTAAGTTAAACGTCATGAACATCGGCCAGCGAGCCTCCCGACGGTGAAGATCGACGCCCTCGTCCGGTCGGCCGACCTGAGCCGGATCGGGGAGCTCGCCCGGCAGGCGGAGGGGCAGGGCTTCGATTCGCTGTTCGTGACCGAGAACCGTCACGACCCGTTCCTCGCCCTGGCGCTGGCCGCGGAGCAGACGGGCGGCATCGCCGTCGGGACCTGTGTGGCCAGCGCCCTGCCCCGCAGCCCCATGCACCTGGCCCAGGTCGCCCATGACCTCCAGACGTTCTTCGGGGGGCGGCTGACGCTGGGCCTCGGGATCGGCGACCGCGTCGACCTCGAGGATCGTTTCGGGGTCGCCTCCCACGAGGCGGCGGCCCGGATGCGGGAGCTCGTGCTGGCCGTCCGGGCGATCTGGCAGGCATGGAACGACGGTGCCCCCCTCCGCTTCGAGGGGCGGTACTACCGCCACACGCTGATGCCTCCGGCCTTCGACCCCGGGCCGACCGGTTGGGGCCCGCCCCGGATCGTCCTCCTGGTGGAGGAGGCCGGCCTGGCCGAGATCGCCGGCGAGGTGGCCGACGGCGTCGTCGTCGCCGGCTCGCCGGAGGGGGCCTTTCTCCGGGACGTGGTGGTGCCGGCCGTGGCCCGGGGCCTGCACCGTTCGGACCGTGACCGGTCGGAGATCGAACTCTCCGTCGCCCTCGACGGCCCACCGGGTTCGGCGGACGAGCTGCACGAGTACGTCGACGGCCACTACGGCGGTCTGGCCGATCGAATGGTGGTTCCGCTGTGTTGACCGGAGCCCGGGCGGGCTCGGTGAAGCTCGACGCGCTGCTGTCGGAGCCGGATCTGGGCGAGGTGGGCCGTCTGGCCCGGTACCTCGAGGACCTCGGCTACGACGGCCTCATGGTGCCCGAGATCAAACGGGATCCGTTCCTGCCACTGGCCCTCGCCGCCGGTCCGACGGAGCGGATGGCGCTGGGCACCTCGGTGGCGGTGGCCCTGCCCCGGAACCCGATCCATCTGGCCCAGATCGGGCACGATCTCCAGACCGTATCCGGCGGGCGGTGCATCCTCGGCCTCGGTTCGCAGGTGCGGGCGCACATCGAGCAGCGCTTCAGCGCGGAGTGGAGCCGGCCGGCGGCCCGGATCGAGGAGCTGGTGCGGGCCCTGCGGGCGATCTGGCGGTGCTGGAACGACGGCGTCCCGCTCGACTTCGAGGGGCAGTTCTACCGCCACGTCCGCATGGGGGAGCAGTTCGATCCCGGCCCGACGGGCCACGGCCCGCCCCGCGTCTATCTCGGAGCCGTGGGCGAGAAGATGACGGAGGTGGCCGGCCGGGTGGCCGACGGCCTCTTCGTCCACGGCATCGCCACCGAGCGCTACCTCCGGCAGGTGACCATGCCGGCCGTCGAGCGGGGCCTCGCCGCCGCCGGCCGTCGCCGGGCCGAGATCGAGGTCTGCCTCGTGCTCTTCGCCATCACCGGCGACACCGACGAGGAGGTCGCCGACGCCCGGGAGGCGGTGCGGCGCCAGATCGCCTTCTACGGCTCGACGCCGGCCTACCGGCCCGTCCTCGAGGCGCACGGCTGGGACCCGCTCCAGGCCGAGCTCAACCGCCTGTCCAAGCTCGGCCGGTGGGACGACATGGCGGCGCTGGTGCCCGACGAGATGGTGGCGGCCCTGTCCCTCGACACCTCGGTCGAGGACGCCGGGGCGGTGATCACCCGGCGCTTCGGCGACCTGGCCGACCGGGTGGCGCTCTACGGGCCGTACCGGCACCGGCCCGGCCACTGGGCGGGCCTGATCGAGCGGCTCTCCCCCCGGGTGGCGGTGGCGTAGCGCCACCGGCGGCGCCGGTCAGGCGCTGCGGGCCCGGGACCGGCGCTGGGCCAGCGCCGGGAAGTCGAGCGGCTCGGTGGCTCCCTGGAACACGGCCGCCACGGCCATGCTCATGAGGAGGTTCACGACCCCGTCGTCCCCCAGACCGCTCCGGAAGTCGGACGGGGACTGGAGCAGGCCGAGCACGCCGTGGACCAGCGCCCGGGCGCTGGCGTCGTTGATCTCCGGGCGAAGCTCGTGGACCAGGTGGACCCACTCCTCGACATAGAGGCGCTGGGCCCGGCGGAGCCGGCCGCTCTCGGCCTGCGGGATGTGGTGGAGCTCCTGGCGCCAGACGGCCAGATTCTCCCGCTGCTCCGAGGCGAACTGCACGTGGAGGCGGACCATGGCCAGGAGCGCGGCGGCCGGGTCGGCCGCCTCGGCCAGGAGCTCGCGGGCCTGGTCCCGCTGCTGTTCGATGACCTGGTCGAACACGGCCACCAGCAGCGCTTCCTTGCTGGGAAAGTGCCGGTAGAGCGCCGGGCCCGACAGGCCCAGGGCCTCGCCGATGTCGTCGACGGTCACGGCGTAGTAGCCCCGGGAGGCGAACAGGCGGGCGGCGGCGCTGATGAGCTCCTGGCGCCGGACCGACGTGCGCCGCCGGGTCGCCTTCGGCCGCTCAGGCTGGATCATGGGAACTCCGCCCGGCGCCGTGGAGCGCGCTCATGGCCATGCTGGCCAGCAGCGGCGCCAGGGCCTCTCCGGGCAGGCCGCTCTTGTACTCGCTGGGGGAGTGGAGCAGCGCCAGGGTGGCGTGCACGGCGGCCCGGGCCTCGCCCTCGCTGAGGTCGGTGCGGATCGCGGCCACCACCTCGACCCACTCCTCGACGTAGAGCCGCTGCATCCGGCGGAGGCGCCAGGCGTCCTCGGCCGGCAGGCTCCGGAACTCCTCGCGCCAGCTGGCCAGGTGATCGCGGTCCTCGAGGGCGAAGCGCAGGTGATGGGCCACCATGGCCGACAGCGCCGCCTCCGGATCGCCGGCTGCGCTGGTGATGGCCGTGACCTCCTCGAGCTGGCGCTCGACGATCCGGTCGAAGACGCTGACCGGGGAGGCGTCCCGGACGGTTCGGCTGTCGTCCACGTATCTTCCTGTCGGCATCGGGGCTCGCCAGATAAGTTAATTCATACTAGCATAATCGACCATGGACGAGCTGATCTTCCACCGCCTGCTGGTGCCGGCGGCCGAGCGGCATCCGGCCCGCCCGGCCTTCGTCGACGTCGCCGCCGGCCGGCAGGTGACCTTCGGGGACCACGTCGAGCGGGTCGCCCGGCTGGCCTCCGGCTTCGGGACGGAGCTCGGCGTCAAGCCCGGCGACCGGGTGGCGGTGCTGGCCCTGAACAGCCTGCCCTACATCGAGCTGTGGCACGCCGCCCTGCTGGGGGCGGCGGTGATCAACCCGCTCAACCTACGGTTCTCGGACGAGGAACTGGCCTTCGTGCTGGCCGACTCCGGCAGCCGGGTGTGCTTCGTCGACGCCGCCTTCGCCGAGCGCGTCGATGCCGTGCGGAACAAGGCCGGCATCGACACCGTGGTCCTCTGCGGCGGCGGCGACGTCCCCCACGACATCGGGCTCGACGACGTCATCGGCGCCGGCACGGCCGGGCTGCCTCCGGAGCCCCGGGAGGACGACGTCTGCGTCCTCATGTACACCGGCGGGACCACCGGGCTGCCCAAGGGAGTGGTGCTGGAGCAGCGGGCCGAGATCCTCAACCAGTACCACTTCGCCATGGCCGTGCCCTGGGTCGAGGACTGGCCCTTCCTGCTCCAGACGCCGCTGTTCCACGGCGCCTCGATGCTCGGCATCATGGGCGCCCCCGCCTTCGGCGTGCCCTCGGTGGTGCTGCCGGCCTTCGACCCGGGCGCCTGCCTCGAGGCCGTCGAGCGCTATGGCATCGGCTTCACGGTGATGGTGCCGACGATGATCAACATGGTGCTGTCGCACCCCGACTTCACCCCGGCCCGGCTGGCGGCCCTCCGGCGCCTCGTCTACGGGGCGTCGCCCATCCCCACCGCGCTGCTGGAGCGGCTCATGGCGGCCCTCCCCGACCTCGAGGTCATCCAGGGCTACGGCATGACCGAGGGCTCCACGCTGGTCACGGTGCTGAGCGACGCCGACCATCGCCGCGGTGAGCTGCTCACCTCCTGCGGCCGGCCGTTGCCCGGCGTGGAGGTCAGCATCCAGGACGAGACGGGCGCGGCGGTGCCGGCCGGCGACGTCGGCGAGGTCTGCGTCCGGGGCGGCAACTTCCTCCGGGAGTACTGGAACCGCCCGGACGAGACGGCCGCCGCCCTGCGGGACGGGTGGTACCACGCCGGCGACGTCGGCTATCTGAACCCCGACGGCTACCTCTTCCTCGTCGACCGGGCCAAGGACATGATCGTCACCGGCGGCGAGAACGTCTACTGCGCCGAGGTCGAGAACGCCATCGCCTCCCACCCCGCCGTCGCCCAGGTGGCCGTCATCGGCATCCCCGACGACACCTGGGGCGAGGCCGTCCACGCCGTGGTCGTGCCCCGCCCTGGCACCGCGCCCACGGCCGACGACATCATCGCCCACGCCCGGACCGGCGTGGCCGGCTACAAGGTGCCGAAGTCGGTGAGCTTCCGCACGGAGCCCCTGCCGCTCTCGGCGGTGATGAAGGTCCTCAAGCGGGAGCTGCGGGCGCCCTTCTGGGCGGGCCGCGACCGGGCCATCAACTGACGTCGGCGCCGACGGCCGTCACCGGCAGCCGCCGGTCGGCCACCGGCACGTCGCGCCCGAGCAGCTGCGCCGTCCACCACAGGGCGGTGGCCGCCAGGGCGATGCTGGCCACGGCCGACAGCCACATCACCGGGGTCGAGGGGTGGGGCGTGTTGATGGCGATGATCGTCGGGAAGCCGGCGCCGAGGACGTCGAAGGCGAAGTTGGCCGGGAAGACGGCGAACAGGGCCAGGTAGTGGGCCGGTCGGGTGGCCCGCCGGGCGAGGACGGTGGCGAGGACGGCGAAGCCGGCGATCTGGGTGCCCTCCATGACGCCGATCCACAGCGGGTACTTGAGGAAACGCATCGGCGCCGGGCCGTAGTAGCCGTAGAGGTCGATGTTGTTGGCCGTCGTCTCGAACACCGCGGTGGTCAGGGCCAGCAGGCCGGCCATCTTGAAGACGAAGCCGGGATCGGCCCGGCGCAGGAGCCGCCGGTGGATCAGCACGGCCGGGAAGGCGAAGACCATGACGTAGGCCGGCATGACCCAGACGGGCTGGGGGAGGGCGAAGGCGGTGAACAGCGTCCATTGCCCCGGCGTGTACCACAGCAGGTGGTAGGCGATGTCGTAGAGCGGTTCGATGATGCTGCCGACCGCCACCGCCACCACCATGACGAACGGGACGATCGAGCCGTCGCGGCGCCACAGCCGCATGGTCCAGGCCAGGAGCGCCACCGTCCCGCCCCACAGGGCGGCGGTGGCGACCGTCTGCATGGCCAGGTTCAGATGGTGGTCGTAGGGGGGGACAGGCATCAGATCTTCCTCATCAGCCCGAGGAGCCGGTCGGTGATCCTCCCGTAGGGCGGGTAGAGCAGCTGGGCGCCGGTGAAGTTTCCGATTCCCCGCTGGCGGAAGACCGGCTTCAGGTGGGAGAACGTGTCGAAGCCCTCGCGGGTGTGGTAGACGCCCATCCCGCTGGGGCCGACGCCGCCGAAGGGCATGTCGTCCTGCATGTACTGCATGAGGACGTCGTTGATGGCCACGCCGCCGCTGGTCGTGTGGCGCAGCACCCGCTCCTGGGTCTGGCGGTGCTTGGAGAAGAGGTAGAGGGCCAGCGGCCGGTCGTGCCCGTTGACGTAGCCGATGGCGTCGTCGACCGAGCCGTAGGTCCGGACCGGCAGGACCGGGCCGAAGATCTCGTCCTGGAGGACGCGCATGTCGTCGCCGGGGTCGAGGACCACGGTGAAGGGCAGCTTGCGCTCCGGGCGGGTGGCGGCGGGGTCGGCCACCGACTCGACCACGGCGCCCTTGGCCCGGGCGTCGGCCAGGGTGCCGGCCAGGCGCTCGTAGTGGCGGTCGTTGATGACGGCGGTGTAGTCGTCGTTGCCGGCCAGCGTCGGGTAGAGCTTGCGGGCGGCGGCCTGGGCGGCGTCGGCGAACTCCCGCTCCTTGCCGGCCGGCACGAGGACGTAGTCAGGGGCGATGCAGATCTGGCCGCAGTTGAAGAGCTTCCCCCACACGATGCGCTTGGCCGCCTCCGCCACCGGGTAGTCGTCGCCGACGATGGCCGGGCTCTTGCCGCCGAGTTCCAGCGTGACCGGGGTGAGGTTCTCGGCCGCCGCCCGCATGATGTGGCGCCCCACGGCGGTGGACCCGGTGAAGACCAGGTGGTCGAAGGGGAGCGAGGCGAACTCCTGCGAGACCTCCATCGCGCCGTTGACGACGGCGATCTTCTCGGCCGGGAAGCGCTCGGCCACCAGGCGGGCGAGGAGTTCGCCGATGGCCGGCGTGAACTCCGACATCTTGATCATCGCCCGGTTCCCGGCGGCCAGCACCGACGTGAGCGGGCCGACCGAGAGGTTGACGGGGAAGTTGAACGGCACGATGATCCCCACCACGCCCTTCGGCTGGGGGATCAGCCGGTTGGCGGCGGGCAGGAACCAGATCCCCGTGCGCCGCCGGCGGGGCCGCATCCAGCGGCCGACGTGGCGCCGGGCGAACTTGACGGTGTGCAGCGTCGTGGCGATCTCGGCGATCTCGGTCTCGTAGCGGGAGCGGGCGCCGAAGTCCTCCCGCAGGGCGTCGGCGATGGCCGACCGGTTGTCGAGCAGCAGCCCTTCGAGCGCCTTCAGGTCCGCCCGCCGCTCCTCGGCGGTTGGCGCTCCGTTTGCCATGAAGCCCTTGCGCTGGACCTCCAGGAGGGGACGCAGTCCGCTGTCGAGTGACGTTGCCGCGGTCATGCCGTCCTCCGCCCTCAGTTGACCGGCGAGACCGGCCGGTTGGACCGGGTCAGGTTGGCGACGTAGCGCTGGGCCACCCGCTCCATGGCGTGGTGGAAGTTCGGCCGCTCTTTCGGCTTGACGAGCTTCTTGCCGGGCGTCCCGTAGGTGTAGCTGAAGTGCAGGCTGTGGTTCGGGGCTCCGGGGGTGAACAGGTACTCGGTCATGGCGTCCTCGTGACCGTCGGGCCACGTCACCCGCTGGATGGTGCGGAGCCGGATGGAGCCGTCGTCGGACTCCTCCGGTTCGTCGACGGTTTCGTCGATCTCGATGTCGGTCATCGTGGCGGCCTTCAACCGCATCGACACGCCGTAGACGAGCCGGTTGCCCACCGCCATGCGGGGCAGGGCGCCCGGCCAGCAGTCGCCCCGGGATTGCAGCGTTCGGCACCGATCGACCATCTCGTGGATCGCGCCGGTGAATTCGGTGGTGGCGGACACGGTTTCCATGGAGCCTCCGCGAGGTCCGGCAATGTATGGCACCATTAACTTAGCTCAGGCCGAGGTGCTTGGCTACTGCGCAACCGGCACAACTTCGAAATTGACCGGCCGAACCGTTGACTCGTCTGTTTGTCGGGATTAACATCGCTTCGTGCACTCACGCCGGATCGTCCACAAGGTCCGGGCCTCGGACGGTGCGGACATGGGGAGCGACGCGGCTGGGCCGATTCCGACGCGTGCGCCCGACCAAAGGGAGGGTCTGTGAAGAGAAGTCGCTTATCCATCTCAAAGCTGCTGGCCGTCACTGCCGCCGTGGCCGTCCTGGCCTCTGGCTGTGGCGGCTCGAAGATCGACAGCGGCGCCAGTCAGGCGGCGGCCGGTGGGGCGGCGGCGCCGGCCAGCGGGAACGCGGCGCTGCCCGGATCCAATGACGCGGGGAACACCCCGGTGGGTGCGAGCGACGCGGCCGCCTCCCCGGCGGCCGCCACCGGCGGCACGGCGGTGGCCGGCGGGAGCGCCGCGCCGGTCGGCGGTGCGGCGACGTCGCGATCGGCGGCCGGCGGTGCGGCGCGGTCGTCGTCCGGCGCAAGCTCGGCGGCGCCGGCGGTGGCCGGCGGAAGTGCAGCCTCGCCGGCCGCCTCCAGCGCTCGCGGTGCCGCACCGGCGGCGGCCGGGGCTGGCGCCTCGAAGCAGCCCGGTGTCCAGGGCCCGGCGTCGGGCAGCATCTCCGACCTGCTGGCGAAGAAGGCCATCTTCGGCGGCAACGAGAACTGCGCGCCGGCCACCGGCACGCCGGTGCTGCTGGGCAACGTCAGCACCCTCTCCGGGGTCCTCGGGGAGCTGTTCTCCCCGGTCGTGCCGGCCCTGCAGATCTTCGTCAACTCTCAGAACGCCTGCGGCGGGCTCAACGGCCACCCGATCAAACTCTCGGTCGCCGACGACCAGGGCGACCCGGCCACCGCCGTGACCCAGGGGCGCAGGCTCGTCAAGGACGGCGTCCTGGCCTTCCTCGGCGACATCCAGGTGCTCACGGTCGACGCCATGACCACGGTCGTCAAGGAGTCGGGGATCCCGATCATCGGCGGCGACCTGACGAACAACACGTGGTTCACCGACCCCCTGCTCTTCCCGCAGGGCTCCCCGCCCCAGTCGATCAGCTACGGCTACCACGCCGCGGCCACCCAGGTCTTCAAGAAGAAGAAGGTGGGCAACAACTACTGCCTCGAGGTGCCCCGCGCCTGCAAGCAGATCAACACGGCCTTCGAGGAGTTCGCCAAGAGCTTCGACGACCAGGTCGTGTACACGCAGCAGATCTCGATCACCTCGCCGGACTACACCTCGCAGTGCCTCGACGCCCAGCGGGCCGGTGTCGAGGTCATGGCGATCACCAACGACGCCCCGACGCAGAACCGGTGGGCGAACAGCTGCACGAAGGTCGGCTTCAAGCCGAACTACGTCCTGTACCCCCTCGGGGTCGGCAACGAGCACCAGTTCCTCGGCAACCCCAACCTCGGGAACTCCTACGTCCCGATGAACCACTTCCCCTGGATGGCGGGCACGAAGAAGTTCCCCGGCAACCCGGCCATGCAGTACTACCAGCGGATGGTGGCCAAGTACAACCCCGGCTACAACTCCGGCGGCGCCGCCGCCCTCGGATGGCAGGCCGGAGCCCTGCTGGTGGCCGGAAGCTTCGCCCTTCCGCCGGCCGACCAGCCGGTCAAGACCCAGGACTTCCTGAAGGGCCTCTACCAGTTCAAGGGGCAGGACTGGACGACCCTCGGCGGCCTGACCGGTCCGCTCGTCTTCACCGAGGGCAAGAACCCGTTCGTGAAGTACTGCCTGTACGGGGCGCAGTCCAACGCCGACAACAGCGGCTGGGCCAGCGCCGACACGACCTTGCACTGCACCGACCTTCGGGCCCCCAGCGACCCGAACCAGACAGCCCCGCAGTAACAGCCGGCGGTGGCCGGGGAGATGGCCCACAGCCTGATCTCCGGCCACCGACCTCGATTCTCGTTCGACTGCAGTGCTCGGTTGTGGGCACCCGACGCGGAGTGAGTCATGAACCTGATGAATCTGGCCAGGAAACAGTGGGACCGCACGGCCGCCATCGTGCTGACAGCATCCGGCGCGGTGGCGCTCATCGGCGGATGGATCGGGGTCAGCCGCTCGGCAGTGCTGGCCGAGCAGACCAGGTACATCGTGTCCGGGGGCATCGTCGCCGTCTTCCTCCTCGGCCTCGGTGCCGCCCTGTGGATCTCGGCGGACCTGCGGGACGAGTGGCGCAAGCTCGACCGCATCGAACAGGCCCTCGGCGACGGCGTGCTGCGGTGGGCCGGCGAGTCCTCGGCCGAGGTCCCCATCGACCTCACGGAGGCAGCCGGCCCCCCGCCTCGCCTCCGGGCTGCGACGACGGCCACGTCCAATGGCTAGGCCAAAGACATTCCTGGGGGTCTGGGCCTTCCTGGCGGCGATCGGGGCCGCACTGCTGGCCGCCGGGTCCGCCCGGGTCCGGACCGAGACCACCTTCGACCACCAGGCGGTGGGAATCGAGCTCGCCGTCGCCGGAGTGATCGTCGCCGGGGGCGGCACGATCCTGATGCTGGTGGCCGGTCGCCGTGCGGTCGGGGCCCGGCGTCTCGCCCTGCTCGGCGACGTACGCCTCCTGCCCTCCCTGACGTCCGCCGCCTTCGAGCGGTCGAGCTCGGAGAGGCTCGTCGCCGGCCCGGGCCTGCGCCACTTCCACCGTGCCGACTGCACGATGGCTCAGGGGCGCGACTGGGGTGCCGCGCTCCGACCGGAGCATGAGCAGGCCGGCTTGATCGCCTGTGGAGTGTGCCGGCCATGACCGAGTTCCTCGTCTTCCTGCCCTCCGGCGTCAAGATCGGAGCGATCTACGCCCTGGTCGCCCTGGGGCTGGTACTCACGTACAAGACGTCGGGCATCTTCAACTTCGCCCACGGCGGCGTCGCCGCCGTGTCCGCCTACCTCTTCTACGAGCTGCACATCCGTCAGGGTTGGCACTGGGCCCCGGCGTTTCTCGTCTCCCTCATCATCGTGGGCGTCTTCGGCGGCCTCCTCATGGAGCGCCTCGCCGCCCTGCTGTCATCGGCGCCAACGGTCATGGTGGTGGTGGCCACCGTCGGCCTCCTGGTGTTCCTGCAATCGTTGATGACGGCCATCTACGGTCCGGCCAACATCTTCCTCAAGTCCTACCTGCCGACCAGCACGCTCTTCACCCTCGGCAAGTTCCGGGTCACGACCGAAGACCTGGCCGTGACGGGTTTCTCCCTCGGGGCGGCCATCGGCCTGTACCTGTTCTTCGAGCGCACCCGCATCGGGAAGAGCACGACGGCCGTGGTCGACGACCCGAACCTCCTGAGCCTGCAGGCGACCAACCCGTCCATGGTGCGCCGGCTGTCGTGGATCATCGGCTCGTCCTTCGCCGCCATCTCCGGCATGTTCCTGGCGCCCCTGCTCGGCGTCTCGGTCAACACGCTCATCCTGCTGGTCATCGCCGCCTATGGGGCGGCGGCGCTCGGCCGGTTCGAGAACCTGCTGCTCACGGTCATCGGCGCCATGATCATCGGGGTGATGGTGGCCTACCTGCCGATCCAGTTCGCCAAGCTCTCCACCAACGTCCTCGTCCAGAACCTGCCGGGCAACACGCCCTTCCTGCTGTTGTTCCTCGTGTTCCTCGTCGCCCCCACCCGGCTGCTGACCGAACGAGGCGTGAGCAATGCCCGCCGGCTGCGCCCGATCCGGACCTACAGCCGGCCCGTGACCTACGGCGGCTTCGCGCTGTTGGGCGCGGCCCTCCTGCTCGTCCCGGCCGTCGTCCCCAACGCCGAGATGACCCAGTACGCCTCGACGCTCGGTTACTTCATCGTGTTCGCGTCGCTCGGCATGCTCGTCTGGATGTCCGGGCAGATCTCCCTGTGCCAGATGGCCTTCGCCGCCGTCGGAGCGGCGACCGCCGGGCACATGCTGGCCTACGGCCTGTCGTGGCCCCTGGCGCTGGTCGTCGCCGGTGCGGTCGCCATCCCCGTCGGAGCACTGGTGTCGATTCCGGCGATCCGCTTCGGCGGCATCTACGTCGCCATCGCCACCTTCGGCTTCGCCATCGTCATGCAGCAGGTCGGCTACTACACGCCCATTCTGTTCGGCCAGGACCAACGGATCGACGTGCCGCGACCGGTGATCTTCGGCATCCACTTCACCCAGGTCGTCCCGTTCTACTACCTGTCGCTGGCCGTCGCCGTGCTCGCTGCCGCGGTCGTCCTGGCCGTCCGGGCCAGCCGGCTCGGAGGGCTGTTGCGGGCCATGTCCGACTCGCCGACGGCGCTGGCGGCCCATGGCGCCAAGACGACCCTGATCAAGGTCGTCGTGTTCTGCATCTCGGCGTCCCTGGCGGCCCTCGGCGGAGTCGTGATCTCCGGGGTGCCCCAGAACGCCAGCGGCGCCCTCACCGGACCCTTCAGCGTCACCGTCTCGCTCGTCATGGTGGCCGTGCTCGGTTTTGCCGGACGCCGGCCGATCGCCTCGCCGCTGCTGGCCGCCGTTCTCTTCCAGCTGATCAGGATCTACCCCCCGTTCGACAGCGCGCTGTTCCTCAAGTACGAGGGCGTCATCTTCGGGGCGCTGGCCATGTTCGTGGCCGTGTACCCGTCCCTCGACATCCGGGGTGCCATCGCCCGGCTCGGTTCCGCCGGAGGACGCGACCAGGACACCGCCGGCGGACCGGTGCGGGCTCGACTCGAGAGCCGGCCGGTGAAGCCGGTTGTGATCCGGACCGCGCCGGCAGCTCCGCAAGCAGAACTCGTCGGCAGTGGCAAGGGAGCCTCACAGTGAGCGTCGACCTCGACGTGAAAGACGTCACCGTGCGCTTCGGTGGCATCGTCGCCGTGAACGAAGCCAGCGTCTACGCCAAGGGCGCCCGGATCACGGGCCTCATCGGTCCCAACGGCGCAGGCAAGACGACCTTCTTCAACGCCTGCACCGGGCGCAACCGGCCGGAGTCCGGCACCGTGCACCTCGGCGAGGACCGGCTTGACGGGCACGGGACCGCCAACCGGGCCCACCGCGGCCTCGGCCGCACGTTCCAGCGGATGGAGCTGTTCGAGAGCCTCTCCGTGGCCGAGAACGTGCGGGCGGGGCCCACGGCCTACTTCTCCAGCTTCCGCCTGCTCGGGCCGCTCTACGCCCGGGCCAAGGAGTCGAAGGAGATCGAACGGCGGGCCGGCGAGGCCATGGAGCGGTGCGGCATCGGCCATCTCGCCCGCAAGACGGTCGTCGACCTGTCCACCGGTCAGCGGCGTCTGGTCGAGCTCGCCCGGGCCATCGCCACGCCGTTCAAATTCCTCCTGCTCGACGAGCCAGCCTCCGGTCTCGATGCCGCCGAGACCCACAACTTCGGCCGGGTCCTCACCGACCACGTGGCGGAGTCCGGCGTCGGCATCCTCCTCGTCGAGCACGACATGTCTCTCGTCTCCGAAATCTGCGAGCGGATCTACGTTCTCGACTTCGGCCGGATCATCTACGAGGGCACCACGAAGGACGCCATGAACAGCGAACTGGTGCGCTCCGCCTATCTCGGGGAGGCCATCGTTGCTTGAGCTCCGGAACATCACCGCCGGCTACGGGGCCGGCACCGTACTCCGGGACGTGAGCATCACCGTTCCCGACGGCGCGGTCGTGGCTCTGCTCGGCCCCAACGGAGCGGGCAAGACCACGACCCTCAAGGTGGCGTCAGGGCTCCTGGGCACCCGCTCGGGACAGATTCTGCTCGACGGGGAGGACGTCACCAACAAGGCGCCGTACGAACTGGCCCGGCGGGGTGTCTGCCACGTGCCGGAAGGGCGCGGCATCTTCCCCTCCCTGTCGGTCACCGACAACATCCGGCTGCAGGCCCCGCCCCGCAACTTCAAGGAGTCGCTGGGCCGGGCGACCTCGGTGTTCCCCCGGCTCGGGGAACGGGCCAAGCAGGTCTCCCGGACGATGAGCGGCGGGGAGCAGCAGATGCTGGCCCTGTGCCACGCCTACGTGTCGGAACCCCAGTGCATCCTGCTCGATGAGGTCTCGATGGGTCTGGCGCCCAAGATCGTCCAGGAGATCTTCGAGTACCTGCACGACCTGGCGCAGCAGGGCCGGTCGATGCTCCTCGTCGAGCAGTACGTCGCCCAGGCCCTCAAGCTGGCCGACTACGTCTACATCATGGACCGGGGCGCGATCACCTTTGCCGGTGAGCCCGGCGAGATATCGGAGGAGACCATCATGAATTCCTACCTCGGGTCGTTGGCGTCATGAGCGCCCGGCGTTGGGGTGTCGCCCTCTCGACCCTGGCCGCGACCGGCAGTGCCGTCATGGTCTTCGGCCTGCCCGCCGGATCGGCGGCCGGCGCTCCCGACCTCGGCCGGATCGAGGTCGGTGCCCGGGGCGACGCCATGTACTTCGAAGTCAATTCCGGCAGCATCCCGGCGTCGCCCTCGAACAACGCGTCGTCGCTCTACGCCGAGTCGAGGCTCACCAGTACCGGAGGGGCCACGGCCACGGCCAGCACGCCGTTCTTCGGTTCCACCGTGCAGAACCTGCCCGGAACCGCCAACGGCGTCCCCCCGCAGTTCGGGCTCAAGGACGTCGGCTTCCCCTTCACCCGGCTGCCCGGCTTCATCACCTGCCGGGACAGTGGTGAGGAGAACACCCAGCTCGCCTTCGGCCGGGTCAACGCCAAGTGCGGTCAGGAGTCGTCGGAAGCCCACGGGGCGCAGGGTGCGCCGCCCGGGGCCCCCGCCCCGAACCAGCAGGAGACCGCCGACACGGTGACCAAAATCGCCGAGGACGGGGCGTCGGTCGCCGAAGCGACCGGCACGGTCAGGGGGATCGTGGTGGGTCCGTTGCAGGTCGGCAATGCCGTCACCACCGCCCAGATCCGCGACGCCGGCCACCAGCCGACGATCACCAGCTCGACGAGCGGCACCTTCTCCGTCAACGGACAGCAGTTCGGCTTCACCGAGAAGGGCATCACGTTCGCCGGTCAGGGGAGCCAGCAGGACGCCCTCAAGCAGGCCGACGACGCGCTCAAGGCGGCCGGCATCCGGATCGAGGTCGCCCCGGTGACGAAGAGCTTCGACGACGTCAGCGGCCGGACGAGCTACACGATCGGCGGGCTCAAGGTCACCTGGGCCCAGCCCGGCTCGGAGCTCGTCTACATCCTCTGCCGTGTCTCGCTCACTTCGGTCAACGAGACATCGGCCCCGGCGCCGGCGCTGGGCACCGCCCCCGCCGGCGACGCCGGGCCGGTCGAGAGCCCATCGACGAACCCGGCGCAGAGCCGGCCAGCGGTGAGCGATGCGGCCTCCGCCCCCAGCCCGGCGGACAGCCGCCCACCCACCAGTGAGAGCCCGAGCGTCCCGGCCGGAGACCCGCCCGCAGCGGAGCCGGCTCTGACGCTGCCCACCGCTGCGGAACAGGGTTCCGCCGCCGCGGCGCCAGCGGAGCCGGCGGCCGAGCCGGGCCCCGACCCCGAGGCGGCGCCCGAGCCGGCGCAGGCCGTGCTCGGTCCCACGACGCTGGGCGGGTTCACGGGCAAGGCCCGGCCGCCGGCCGGCGGCGGGACGGGCCTGTACCTGATGATCCTGGTCGGCGGGGCCGTGATCTTCGGTGGTCAGGCGGCGCTGAGCCGCTTCGCCGCCAATCGGGGTTGATCGTCATGCCCACCACACCGATCGACGTCGTCCACCATCATCTGAACTTCGCCGGTCAGAACATGCTGTCGTACGGCAGCTGGGTCCTGACCGTCGTGCTCCTGGCGGTGGCGGTCCGGCTGGGCCGCCGGGAGAAGCGGACGCCCTTCTATCTCTACCTCGTGTTGGCGTCGATGGTGGCGGCGCTCGCCGAACCGCTCTACGACGTCGCCTTCGCCCTCTACTTCTATTCACAGAAGGGGATGCACCACACGTTCACCGCCTTCGGGATCCCGCAGCCGGTGTGGGCCTACAGCGGCTACGCCGTCCTCTACGCCGCGCCGGCGATCTACATCACCTACCGGCTTCGGCAGGGCCGGCTGGACCGGCGGGGGCTCCTGCCCGTGGCCGGTGTCATCCTGTTGATGTCGTGCGCCTTCGAGATGATCGGCATCAACGCCGGGACGTATACCTACTGGGGCGCGCACTCCCTGCGGATCTTCCAGTACCCGCTGGTGATCGGCGTGCTCGAGACCGCCCAGGTCGTCTGCTTCGCCGTGGCGGCCGCCGAGTTGCGCCGGCGGGCCCGCTCCTCGCGGGACCTGCTGGCGCTGTTCCCGCTGTTCCCGGTGACGTTCTTCGGGGCGAACTTCGGTGCCGGCGCGGCCGTCATCATCGGGATCCACCTCGGCCACCCGACGACGGCCATCGTGACGGTCCTGAGCCTCGTGAGTATCGTCTGCGCCGGCCTGCTCATCCGGCTGGCGGCCTCGTTCCTGCCCGACGGGGCGGCCACCGTCACCGTCACTCCGCCGGTCGAGGCCGACCAGGCGGCGGTCCGGGCCGCCGGGTCGGTCACGATGCCTCCCGGCATGTCGGCGGCCCGATAGCCACCCTCCCGTCACCCGCACACGCGCGCGAATCGTTCCCGGCCGCCGAGGCGCCGGGAACGATTCGCGTACTGATCGGGGTTGGAACCTAGAGGCTCGTCACCGTCGGCACGTCGGCCGAGAGCTTGGCCCGCAGCTCGGCGATGAGGTTGTCGTCATAGGGGCCGGGCGACCAGTTCTGCTTCTCCAGCTCGAGGGGGACCGGCCGGGGCTCGGTGGCGGGGTCGGTCTCGGGGTCGTAGCCCTCCCGCCACAGGTGCGGCGTGGCCGGGGGAGTGAGGATCGGGTAGGGGAGCTGCTTGATGAGCTGGATCCCGTCCCAGAAGGTCCAGTCCCGCTCGACCTTGCCGTTGGCGTCGTAGACCTGGACGGTGATGCCGTCGATGTAGGGCTGGACGCCGCCGGTCGGCAGGCCGAGGAACATGTCGCCGAGGAAGTTGGCCTGCCACACCCAGTTGAAGACGCCGAGGCGCTCGCCGCCGAGGTAGTCGGTGGCGATGAACTTGTGGGTGCCGAACAGGTCCCGCATCGACCACAGCGGGAAGAGCCGCATCATCTCGTCGTGGCCCACGAGGTGCTGGTCGAGGATCGGGTCCTCGAAGATGCCGTCGGGGGTGTAGAAGTCGCGGGTCGCTTCGCCGCTGGTGAAGAAGGCGTCGAGCCAGGGCTGGGCCTTCGTGTCGATCAGGTCCATGCGGGCCACCCGCTCGGCGCCCTTGGGCACGACCCGGAGCTGGTCGACCAGGCTCGGGGTGTAGGGCCCGGGGGACCACTCCAGCTGGGCCAGCGCCGGCGGGATGGGCCGGGGCGCCGTCATCGGGTCGGTGTTCTGGTCCCATCCGTCCCGCCACAGGTGGGGCGTGGCCGGCGGGTTCTCGATGGGGTAGGGGAGCTGCTTGATGCACTGGATGGCGTCCCAGTACGTCCAGTCCCGGGTGATCTTGCCGTTCTCGTCGTAGCACTGGACGGTCATGCCCTCGATGAACGGCGTGACGCCCTTCGTCGGCATGCCCAGGAAGTTGTCGATGAAGTTGGCCTGCCACACCCAGTGGAAGACACCGAGCTTGTCATCACCAAGGTAGTCAGTGGCGATGAACTTATGGGTGCCGAAGACGTCCCGCATCGACCACAGGGGGAAGAGCCGCATCATCTGCTCGTGGCCCTCGACGTGCTGGTCGAGAATCGGATCGGTGAAGATGCCATCGGGGGCGTAGAAGTCCCTGGTGGCCTCACCGCTGGTGAAGAAGGCATCCAGCCATGCCTGGGCGTATTCGATGTTCACGGGTCTCCTCCGACTGGTAGTCGCCGACTCATCGGGGTTGCCTTTGGCCCCTCCCGTCATGTTAATCTAGACAAACTAAACGAGCAAGGAGCGCATGATGAGAGGGAAGGATCGGGTCACCGCCCTTCGAGCCGAGCGAGAGGCCGTGCTCGAGTTCTTCGGAGGCCTGTCGCCGCAGGAGTGGGCCGCGCCGAGCGGCTGCGAGGGCTGGACGGTGAAGGACGTCCTGGCGCACATGGCCGCCGCCTTTCACGGCTGCTTCACGCCGTGGTTCATCGGCCTGATGCGGACGGAGAACGTGGAACGCTCGAGCGACCGGGACGTCGCCAAGCGCGCCGGATGGGCCCCGGAGAAGGTGCTGGCCGAGTACCGCTTCTGGAGCGCCCGGTACCTCGACATCCAGCCGGTGATGAAGGCGACCGGGCTCAACCGGGTCAAGATCCCCCTCGGCGAACTCGGGCGCTATCCGATGGGCATCTTCCCCGCCGCCTTCACATTCGACCACCACACCCACCTGCGCCACGACGTGGCCGGCGCGCTGGGCCGGACGCCGCCCCCGACGGACGAGAACCGCATGGCGGTGGCCATGGAGTGGATGATCGCCGGCATCCCCCAGATGTGCCGGGAGACCATGCGGACCATCGACGGGGCCGTCGACCTGATCCTGAATGGCCCGGGAGGCGGCACGTGGGGGCTCAGCCCGGCGCCGCCGGGGACGCTGCGGATCCACCCGGGGGGTGCCCCCGGGGCCGACGCCCTCATCATCGGGAACACCGACGACTTCGTCTTGTGGGGGACGACCCGGGAGCCGTGGCGGGAGCACGAGGTCAAGATCGACGGCGACATCGACCTGGGCACGAGGTTCCTCGACGCCTTGAACGTCGTCTAGCCGCGCCCGCGGGTCGGGCCGAGTTAGGCCGTGCGAACTTTGGCCCGATTCAACTTCGCCAGCGCCGGGAAATCGAGCGGCTCGATGCTGCCCTGGAAGACCGCGGCGACGGCCATGCTCATGAGGAGGTTCTTGATCCCCTCGTCGGCCAACCCGCTCTGGAAATCGGACGACGACTGGAGCAGGCTCAGCGCGCCGTGGACCAGCGCCCGGACCCCGGCGTCGTTGAGGTCGGGCCGCAGCTCGTGGACCACGTGGACCCACTCCTCCACGTAGAGGCGCTGAGCCCGCCGGAGCCGGGAACTGTCGGCCTCGGGCAGGTGGTGGAACTCCTGGCGCCAGACGGCCATGTTCTCCCGTTGCTCGACGGCGAAGTCGACGTGGACACGAATCATGGCCTCGAGGGCCGCCCGGGGATCGGGCGACTCGGCCAACACCTGGTCGAGGCGCTCCCGCTGCTGTTCGATGACCTGGTCGAACACGGCCACCAGCAGGGCTTCCTTGCTGGGGAAGTGCCGGTAGAGCGCCGGCCCCGAGAGCCCCAGGGCGTCGCCGATGTCGTCGACCGTCACGCCGTAGTAGCTCCGGGAGGCGAACAGGCGGGCGGCGGCGTTGATGAGCTCCAGGCGCCGCACCGAGGTCCGCCGCCGCGTCTGGACGCGCTTGACCGGGTCGGCCTTGACCGCCTGCCGCTTCCCGGTCACCTTGTTGGAACGTTCCGCCACCGCTGCTGCCTCCCCGTCTGACGCGGATCGTGGCCGCGTCAGCTCCGAAGATGTTAGCAGTCGGTCACACCCGGGCGGGTGGGCGATTTACAGCCGACCGCGGATGCGCGATCCTAAGTGGTCGATGATGCCGACGGGGGAAAGCGTCATTGTCGAGTACCGGGGCGCGGTCGCCTCGATTCGGCTCGACCGGCCGAGGCGCTGCAACGCCTTGACCTATCCAATGCTCGAGGAGCTTCTCCGGGCCTGCGAGGAGGTCGCCGACGACCCCTCGTCGCGGGTGGTCGTCCTGACCGGGGCGGGGCGGTCGTTCTGCGCCGGCGGGGACATCCACCATCTCCTGACCGAGGACGGGGGGCTGACGGAGGCGGAGCGCCGCGATCGCCTCACCCGGCTCCACCGGATCTCGTACCTCCTCCACACGATGGCCAAGCCGACGATCGCCGCCATCAACGGCCCGGCCCGGGCGGCCGGCGTGTCGTTCGCCCTGGCCTGCGACTTCCGGGTCATGGTGGACACGGCCACCCTCGGTTCGGCCTTCGCCGGCCTCGGCGTGCCCGGCGACTTCGGTGGGACCTGGTTCGCCGTGCGGCTCCTCGGGCTGGCCCGGGCCAAGGAGCTCTACCTGCTCGACGATCCGATCACCGCCGAGCAGGCGCGGCACCTCGGGCTGGTGACGGCCGTCGCGCCGCCGGAGCGCTTCGCCGAGACCGTCGACGGGCTGGCCGAGCGGCTGGCCCGGGGCCCGGAAGCGGCTTTCGGCCTGATGAAGGCCAACTTCGCCGCCGCCCTGACCGAACCGCTCGGGACGTACCTCGAAACCGAGGCGGCCAACATGATCCTGGGGATGTCGAGCAAGGAGTTCGAGGCCGCCGCCCGCGCCTTCGTCGAGCGCCGGTAGCCGGTACCAGGGCGACCACCTGCGGCCGGACCTCACGACACGGACAGTCGCCGGGCTTCGTTGTCCTCCCGGACAGGACCAACGGCACCGAGGGACAGGTCCGACGTAACCCGTTCCGATGTCTCCTACATCCGAGCGTGCGCCGTCTCGTTCGGTGGCACGAAGGAGGTCGGAGGGATGCTTCGCCGTCGTTTGGCTCTCCTGGTCGCCCTGGGGCTCGGCCCGCTGGCTCTGTCGATCTGCTCATCGGCCACCGCCGCGACGCCGGTCCCGGGGCGCTACATCGTCGTCCTCAAGGGCCGGGCTCCCGTCGCCGACTTCGCCGGGACCGCGAGCCGGCTCGGGGCCACCGTGGAGCGCAGTTTCCCGGAGCTGCACGCCGTCGTCGTGTCACTTCCGACCGACCGGCTCCCCGCCCTGGCCGGTGACCCCATGGTCGCCTATGTGACGCCCGACCGGCGCGTCGCCCTTCGCCCCCTCGAGCGGGCCAGCGTCGCTCCCACCACACCCACCGGCGTGATGCGCATCGGCGCCGGGCCCGACAACGGCACCGGGACATCGGTGTCCCCCAACCGTCCCGAGAGGACCACGGCCGTGGCGGTGGTCGACACCGGCATCTCGAACCGCTCCGACCTCAACGTGGCCGGCGGGTACGACTGCTCGGGAGCCGGCGACTTCTCCGATGCCAACGGGCACGGAACCCACGTCGCCGGCATCATCGGCGGCAAGGGGCTGCCCGGCGTGGTCGGGGTCTCGCCCGGCACCCCGCTCTACGCGGTGCGGGTCTTCGACGCCAGCGGGTCGGGCCCGCTGTCCAACGTGATCTGCGGGCTGAACTGGGTGTCGGACCACGCCACGGCCAACAGGATCAAGGCCGTCAACCTGAGCCTCAGCGAGCCCGGATCGGACGACCGCTTCTGCGGGAACACCAACCAGGACCCGCTCCATCTGGCCGTCTGCGAGCTGGCCGGCTCCCAGATCGTCGTCGTCACCGCCGCCGGCGACCACGGCGAGGACCTGGCCACGTCGATCCCCGCCTCCTACAACGAGGTGGTGGCGGTGACGGCCATGGCCGACTTCGACGGCCGGCCGGGCGGGAAGGCCCCCGAGGCCACCTGCCGGGACGGCGGCCGGGACGACACCGCCGCCCACTTCTCCGACTACGCCGCCGCCGGCCGGCGCGACCAGGACCACGTCATCGCCGCCCCCGGCGTCTGCATCGCGTCCGACTGGAACGACGGCGGCACGAAGGCGCTGTCCGGGACCTCGATGGCCGCGGCCCACGTGTCCGGCCTCGTGGCCCGGTGCTTCGACTCCGATGCCTGCTCCGGGAAGGACGGGCCCCAGGTCATCGACAAGCTCCGGACCGACGCCGCCGAACGCCCCGAAGGCACCGGCTTCGACGGCGACACGTCCCGGCCGATCACCGACCGGTACTACGGCAACCTCGTGTGGGACCGCCGCGGCTACTGACGCGTGCGGCCTCAGCGGTGGCCGGAGCGTTTGCGCGGACCGGTGTCGTCGTCGCCGATCAGGGTCACACAGCACAGGCCCGGGCGGGGGTCCAGGACCGCTTTGACGGTGCCCTGCGGCGAGGCGACCGCCTGGCCTGGGCCGGCGCCCGGGTGCAACGGCCTCTGTGGGCGTCCACCGGCACGAAGAACCCCGCCTACTCCGATGTCCATCTGCCCGCTCGGCGGCGTGACCTGTTCTTCGGGACAGGCTCGAGGCCCGACGTTCCGGGCTGCCCGACGGTGGTGGTGCCGGAAGCCGGTTGGGGACTCGTCCGTGGTCTCAGATCAGGCCGAGAGCGATCATCGCCCGGCTGATCCGGAGGAAGGCGGCCAGGTTGGCGCCGGCGGTGTAGTTGCCCGGTGCGCCGTACTCCTCGGCGGTCTCGACACAGGTGCGGTGGATCTGGCTCATGATCCTCGCCAGGCGTGCCTCGGTGTGTTCGAAGGTCCACGAGTCCCGGCTGGCGTTCTGCTGCATCTCGAGTGCCGAGGTGGCGACGCCGCCGGCATTGGCCGCCTTCCCGGGGCCGTAGGCGACGCCGGCCTCGATGAGGAGGGCGACGCCATCGGGGGTCGTGGGCATGTTGGCGCCTTCCACAACGGCGAGGCAGCCGTTCTTGACGAGCGTGGCGGCATCACGGGCGGTCAGCTCGTTCTCGGTCGCGGCGGGGATCGCGATCTGACAGCCGACCTCCCAGATGTTGCCGCCTCTCACGAACCTCGCTCGCCGGACACGCTCGGCGTAGTCCGCCACCCGCCCCCGCTCGGCGAACTTGATCTGCTTCAGTTTCTCGATGTCGATCCCGCCGGGATCGTGTACGAAGCCGTCCGAGTCCGAACAGGCGGCGACCGCACCGCCCAGCTGCTGGATCTTCTCGATGGCGTGGATGGCCACGTTGCCCGAACCCGAGACCACGAATGTCTTGCCGTCAAGGTCGTCCCCACGAGCCCGGAGCATCTCGCGGGCGAAGAACACGGTTCCGTAGCCGGTGGCCTCGGTGCGGACCTGGGCGCCGCCCCATGCCGTGCCCTTACCGGTGAGGACACCGGACTCGTACCGGTTCGTGATGCGCTTGTACTGACCGAACAGGTAGCCGATCTCGCGGCATCCCACGCCGGCGTCTCCCGCGGGCACGTCCGTCTGCTCACCGAGGTGACGGTACAGCTCGGTCATGAAGCTCTGGCAGAAGCGCATGACCTCGTTATCGCTGCGGTTCCGGGGATCGAAGTCGGCGCCGCCCTTGCCGCCGCCGATCGGCATTCCGGTCAGAGCGTTCTTGAATGTCTGGTCGAACCCGAGGAACTTGACGACACCGAGGTTCACCGCCGGGTGAAATCGCAGACCGCCCTTGAACGGACCGAGCGCGGAGTTGAACTCAACCCGGAAGCCACGGTTGATGTGAACGTCGCCACGATCGTCCTGCCAGGGCACCCGGAAGATGATCTGCCGCTCCGGCTCACACAGGCGTTCGATGACTTTGGAGCTCGCCAGCTCCGGGTGCTTGGCCAGCGCCGGGCCGAGCGAGACCAGGACGTCCCGAACCGTCTGGTGGAAGCCCGGCTCGCCGGGGTTCCGGCGTACGACGTCGTCAAAGACGGACTCGAGCTTCTCATCAAGCAAGGTCATCTCGACACCCAACCTCGATCTCCGCAACGACTGGCGCCGCCAAGTCAGGTGGACCTCCCGCCATTATCGGGTCGAAGGATCCCGCCTCGCGCCTGTCCCGAAGGACAGTCGCCCAGGCTCGCGGAGCGGCGCCGGGCTCCGGGTGAGTGGAACGCCACGCTGTACGACCGAATCGGACGTCGGCGACCGACCCACAGGCAGATCGAAGGGACCGGAGTGGTGAACGTTTCATTCGTTCTTCCAGCGGTCCGATTGCGTGTGCCGCCGCGCTGCGGAAGGCTAGGCCGGTGACCGAACCACGGTATCGCCATGTCCTCGTGCCGCTCGACGGGTCGGAGTTCGCCGCCGCCGCCGTCGGGACCGCCCGGGCGCTGGCGGAGCGTTTCTCCGCCGACCTGCACACGGTGAGCGTCGCCGACAGTCCCGGCGACGTCGAAAAGCTGCGCAGTGAAGCGGCCGCCACCGTTGGACTGGGCGCCGGCGACGACCGGGTGTCGGTCGTCGTCGGGGACAACCCCGCCGCCGAGATCGGGCGCCGGGTCGACGCGCTGGCTCCCTGCCTCGTCTGCCTGTCGACCCACGGCCACGGACGCTTCGCCGGCGCGATCATCGGCTCCGTCGCCCGGTCACTGCTCGAGAGCACCCGGCAACCCATCGTGGCCGTCGGTCCGCTGGCCGACCGGCCCCGGGAGGTGGTGCCCCGTCCGCCGGCGCCTCTGTCGATCCCGCGGCTGGCGGCCTGTGTCGACGGGAGCGCCGCTTCGGAGACCGTCATTCCGGTGGCGCTCGAGTGGGCCGGCGCGCTCGGCATGTCGCTCACCATTCTCACGGTCGCCGAGCCGACCCCGCCGCCGGTCCGGCCCGGAGCCCCGTGGCGGCGTCAGCACGGCCCCGACGAAGACGCCGACGCCTATGTCCGGCGCCTGGCGGAGCAGCGATCGGGAGGCGCCGTGGCGGTCGGGGCCCACGTCGTCTACGACCCGATCGGCCCCGGGCAGGGCATCCAGGCCTATCAGGACGAGCAGCCCACCGGTCTCATCGCCGTGACGACCCATGCCCGTACGGGTCTGCGCCGCGCCGTGCTGGGGGCGGGAGCGGCCGCCATGGTGCACTGGTCGAGGAGCCCCGCCCTCGTCGTGCCGATCAGCGCCGCTTCAGGTTAGCGACCTCGGGTTCCGCACGGGATGTCGGCGGGTCGACCGGGCCTCCAACCTCGCACGAGCCGGGTCCCGCCGTCGGGCGTGTCTTCAGCGTCACGACGGGCGTCGTCGATGACGCCACTCGTCGACCGGACCGGCGGCGGCGTCGGCGGCGAGGTAGGTGGCGCGGCTCAGCATGTTCGACGCCGGCGGGGACGCCAGGAGGTGGAGGACGGCGGCCAGGACGACGGAGGTGATGTCGTTCAGGTCGCGGAGGTTGGCGGCCGCGCCGGCGAGAACCACGAGGACGCCGAGCGTGGAGGCCTTGGCCAGGGCGTGGAGCCGGGCCAGGGGATCGGAGAAGCGCACGACGCCGATGGCCGACAACAGGATCAGCGTCGCCCCGACGACGGTGAGGAGTTCGCCGATCATCGGCGCGGACCTTCGATGAACCGGGCGATCATGGCCGTCCCGATCGGCCCGACGAGCGCCACCGCCACGAGCGTGGGGAGAAAGGCGCCGACGCCGGTGTGGGCGGCATGGGTGGCGATGGCCGCCATCCCCACCAGGACGAACCCGTTGAGGGAGATGACACGGTCGGCCAGTGTCGGCCCGGCACAGAGCCGGTAGCCGAACAGGGCCCCGGCGGCGGCGAGGATGACGAAGGCGGCCTCGGTCACCGGGGTCTCTCCCTGGCTGGGAACGGACGGGGCGCGCCCACGGCGGCGGCGACGCGGTTTTCGAGCTCGGCCAGGTCGGCCCGGGCCTTGTCGATGTCGTGCAGGAAGAGGAAGTGGACGTACAGGGTGGTGCCGTCCGGGTCGATGTCGGCCGTCATCGTCCCGGGGCTCAAGGAGATGATCCCGGTCATGATCGTGATCACGACATCGGAGGGGAAGGCGAGGCGATGGGCGAGGACCCCGGGACTGGTGTGGAGCGGGCGCCGGAGGATCTCTCGGGTCATGACGAGGTTCGAGCGGACGAGCTGGACGACGACGTACGAGACGAGCCGGCCGATTCCGGCGATGTCGGGGTGAAGGTCCGGTCGTGGCGCCCGGGCCAGGGGGAAGGCGATGAGCAGGCCGGCGGCGACGACGACTCCGCTCACGACGTTGGCCGCACTGAATTCACCCCAGGCGAGGAGCCAGAGGACGACGAGCAGGGTGGCCCGGGCGATGTGCCTCATGGTCGCGTCACCGCTCCGATGTATGACGACCGGTCGAGAAGGTCACGGGCCGTGCGTTGGCTGAAGGCGTAGATCGGTCCGGCGGCGATGGCGATTCCCAGGCTGCCGACGACGAGCGCCACGGTCGGAGCGATCATGGCGGCCGGTGTGCCCCTCGAGGGGTGGCCGGCCATGCCCGTCTCGGCCGCCGCTTCCGCCGGACTCCAGAACACCGCCGACCAGATCCGGATCATGGAAAAGAGCGTGAGCAGGCTCACCACGAGGCTCACTCCGACGACGGCGTAGTGGCGGGAGGCGACGCCGGCGTCGACGAGCGCGTACTTCGAGATGAACCCCGACAGCGGCGGAACCCCGGCCAGGCCGAGCGCGGCGATGAGGAACAGGGCGGCGAGCCACGGCGCGGTGCGGATCATGTCGCCGAGGCGGCTGAGCCGGCTGGTTCCGGTGGCGTGGTCGATCACGCCGCCGACGAGGAACAGGGCGGTCTTCACGATGATGTGATGGACCAGGGAGTACACGACGGCCGCCACGCCGGCGGTGGTGAAGAAGCCGAGGCCCATGACCATGTAGCCGATCTGGCTGACGATCGTGAACGAGAGGATCCGTTTGATGTCGTCCTGGGCGAGCGCACCGAGCACGCCCACCACCATCGTGATCGCCGCGGTCACGAGGAGCAGGGTGGCGGGCCGGGCGGCGGCGGGGAAGAGCACCAGCTGTGTCCGGATGATGGCGTAGACGCCGACCTTGGTCAGGAGCCCGGCGAAGACGGCGGTGATCGGCGAGGGGGCGGTCGGGTAGGCGTCGGGCAGCCAGAAGAACAAGGGGAAGATGGCCGCCTTGATCCCGAAGACGATCAGCAGGAGGACGGCGAACGCCGTCTGGACACCGGTGGGCAGCTGGGCCATCCGCTCCGCCAGCTGCGCCATGTTGACCGTGCCGGTGGCGGAGTAGAGCAGGGCCAGGGCGGTGACGAACAGGGTGGAGGCCATCAGGCTGATCACGATGTACGTCATCCCCGAACGGACCTGGTCGCGCCGGCCTCCGAGCGTCAGGAGCACGTAGCTGGCGGTCAGCATCATCTCGAAGGCTACGAACAGGTTGAACAGGTCGCCGGTGAGGAACGACGCCGCCACCCCGGCGGCGAGCACCAGGTACGCCGACTGGAACCCGACATGGTTCCGTTCGGTGGTCGGCTCACCGATGGCGTAGACGAGCACGGCCAGCAGGATGATCTCGGCCACCAGCACCAGCACGGCCGAGAGGCGGTCGGCGACGAGGACGATCCCCATCGGTGCGGCCCACCCGCCGGCCTCGGCCACCTTGGTCCCGTCCCGGTCGACGAGGACCACCAGGGCGACGGCCACCGCCACGAGGGCGGACAGGATCACGATGCCGACGACGCGCTGCGCCACCCGGGACCGGCCGACCAGGATCGACACCCCGGCGCCGACCAGCGGCAGCACGACCGGCACCGGGACCAGCCACGTCACGGTGGTTCCTCGCCGGCCACGACCTCCCGCTGGTCCGCCACCTCTTCGGCGACCGCCTCCCGCCCGGCGACCGCCCGGTCGGCCAGGTCGTCCTGCACGTCGTCGTCACTGGTGAGGAGCCAGCTCCGGTAGGCCAGGGCCAGGAGCAGGCTGGTCACCCCGAAGGTGATGACGATCGCCGTCAGGGCCAGGGCCTGGGGCAGCGGATCGGCGAAGCTCGGCGGATCGCCCCGGCCGATCAGCGGCGGCCGTCCCCGGCGCCCGGCCGTGATCAGGAGGATGTTGGCGCCGTGGGTCAGCAGGCCGAGGCCGATGATCATCCGGCTCAGCTTGCGCTGGAGGAGCAGGTAGGTCCCGACGCCGAACAGCGTGGCGGCCACGGCGGCCAGCGTCACCGTCACGGAGCGGCCTCCACCGGCTCGTCACCGAACGCCTCGAACACCATGAGGACCATCCCGAGGACGGCGAGGTACACGCCGACGTCGAAGACGAGGGCGGAACTGATCTTGACCGCGCCGACCAACGGGAGGTCCACGGAGGCGAGGCCGACGGCCAGGGGAGCGCCCCCGGTCAGAAGCGGTACCGACGCCGTGACGGCCGCCAGCAGCACGCCGGCGCCCAGCACCGACCATGGCCGGAACCGCGACCGCGCCCGCAGTTCGTCGATGCCGCCGGCGATGTACCGCAGCGTGATCGCGGAGCCGGCCAGGAGACCTCCGACGAAGCCTCCGCCGGGCTGGTTGTGCCCGGCGAACAGCAGCCACAACGAGGTCATCACCACGACGTGGAACACGACCCGAACGGTCACGTCGACGAAGGGGAGGCGCCGGACGACCGGTGACGTTGCCGACCGGACAGGGCGCCCGGCCATCCCGGCGGCCCGGCGGCCGACGCGGGTCAGCGCCACGGCGCCGATGGAGGCGACGGCCAGGACCGTGATCTCACCGAGCGTGTCCCAGCCGCGGAAGTCGACGAGGATGACGTTGACGACGTTCTGTCCGTGACCATCAGGGACGGCCCGAGCGATCATCTCGGTCGACACCGGGGGAGTGAGGCGGTGCCCGGCGGCGACCAGCGCGAAGACGAACACGGTCGCCGCCACGGCGCCGGCGACGCCGAGGCGGACCAGGCGGCGCTCCGATCCCGGGCGCTGTTCGAACCGCTCGGGGAGGCGGCGCAGGACGAGGACGAACACCACCGTGGACAGCGTCTCCACCGCCGCCTGGGTGAGAGCCAGATCCGGCGCCCCCGACACCACGAACAACGCCGCCATGGCGTAGCCCGCCGTCCCCAGCAGCAGGGCGGCGGCGAAACGGCGGGGCACGGCGGCGGCGGCCACCGCGGCCACCACCAGCGCCGCGGCGATCGGGAGTTCCGTCACGCTTCCCAACGGCGGCCAGCCGGCCCAGGATCCCGCCCGGGCCAGCGTCACGGCGGGGACGACGGCGGCGGTGGCCATGATCACGCCGGCGTAGACGGGCAGCGATCCGGACTGGACGACGGCGGTGATCCGGGAGGCCGTAGCCCCCAGCGCCCGCAGGCCGGCCAGGTAGATCTCCCCGCCGCTGGGGAGGCGGCTGCCCCAGGCCAGGGCCGGCTGCAGCCGGCGATCTCCGGCGGCGAGGAGCCCACCGCCGAGGAGGGCGACGGCGGAGAGCGCGACCGGGATCCCGATGCCGTGCCAGACGGCCAGGCGCACCGGGCCGGCAGCGGGAAAACCCCGGAGCGACGCACCGGCGATGCCGTTGGCGACGCCGGGGACGGTCCCGAGGACCAGTCCCGCCGCGGCCAGGACGGCCGGCGACAGGAGAAAACCCCAGGACGGCGCCGGTGGGGCGGTGGCCGTCCGGGCGTGACGGCGGGGGGCGACGAAGGCTCCCCAGTGGAACCGGGCGCCGTACGCCGCCGTCAGCAACGAGCCCACCACGGCGAGGACGAGGACGACCCCGCTGCCGGTGAAGCCGGCGTGGCCGAGCCCGTCGTAGGCCAATTCCTTGGCCACGAATCCGGCGCCGAGCGGGACACCGGCCATCGACGCCACGGCGGCGAGGCTCACCACCTCGACCCCCCGCCAGGACGGGCCGAGGGCGGGAAGGCGCCGAAGATCCCGGGTGCCCGTTCCCCGGTCGAGGATGCCGACGACCATGAACAGCGCGGCCTTGAAGGCGGCGTGGGCGACGAGGAGCATCCAGCCGGCGGTCCAGGTGGCCGGCGTGCCCGCGCCGAACAGCACGATGAGCAGGCCGAGCTGGCTGACCGTTCCGAAGGCCAGCAGCAGTTTCAGGTCCTGCTGGCGCAGGGCCCGCAGCCCCCCGAACACCAACGTCGCCGAACCGGCCGCCAGCACCAACGGCCGCCACAGTTCCGTGGCGGCGAAGGCCGGTGCGAGCCGGGCGACGAGGAAGACCCCGGCTTTCACCATGGTGGCGGAATGCAGATAGGCGCTGACGGGTGTCGGGGCGGCCATGGCCCCGGGGAGCCAGGCGTGGAACGGATACTGCGCCGACTTGGTCAACGCTCCGGCCAGGATCAGGACCAACGCCGCGGTCGTGGCCCCGCCCGAGGGCGGGTTGGCCACGATCTGGCTCAGGCGATAGGTCCCGGCCTCGTGACCGAGGATCACCACACCGCCGAGCAGTGCGAGGCCCCCGGCCCCGGTCACCAGCAGGGCGTGGAGGGCGGCGGCCCGAGCCCGCCGGTCGGCGTGATCCGTGCCGATGAGCAGGTAGGACGTGATCGACGTCAGTTCCCATCCGGTGTAGAGCACCAGGGCGTGGTCGGCCTGGACGACGACGAGCATGGCGCCGGCGAACAGCACCAGGAGCCCGGCCAGGCGGCCGAGCCCGGGCGTGTCGCGACCGAAGTAGCCGGCGCAATACACGAGGACGAGGACTCCCACGGCGGCGACGACCAGTGACATCGTCGCCGCCAGGCCGTCGAGGCGGAGGTCGACGGCGAGGCCGAGACCGCTCACCCAGGCCCGGTGCTCGGCCACGGACCGGCCCCCGCTCACCGTCCCGAGGTGACCCGCCGTCCAGACGGTCGCCAACAGCAACGGTGCGGCACCAACGGCGAACGCTCCCCGGCCCAGACGGGCACCGAACGCCACCAGTGCCAGCCCGACGACGGCGAATGACGCCAGGACGAGGATCATCACCCGGTGAGCGGCGTGGCCTCGTGCCGGATCCTCAACGTTCGCATCGTGGCTCCCCGGGGGCGCGGTCAGGGGCGCGGCCATTGTGCCACCGGGTCGGAGGGGGCCGCCTGCTGCTCGATGGCCCCCTCTACCGCGGCCGAGTTCCGTACTCGGGCCTAGGTTCTCTCCCGCCGACCGTTCGGCTTGCGCCGAGGTTCACCGGCCGCCCTTGGCGGTGACCTCACGGAGAATGGTGACCAGCTCCAGCGGATAGGGCTTCGTCACCACCGTTACCCGACCGCACGGAAGCTAATGGCAGCTCCCGGGTGGCCGTCCCTTGCCGAGTACTCCGATGGAGAAGGTTCGGACGAACGGGACCGGTATCGCCGGATTGCGCCGTTGCCGGCGTCGAATCCGCCGTGAGCGGATCTTGTCAGCCGCCCGGTCGGGCGAGTTCCTCCTGGAGGAGCCGCGAACCGCCGTCGGGCCGGTGGCACTGCACGGCGATGGTGGCCCGGGCGCTGGTGTGGGACACGTCGAGTTCCACCGCGAGGCTCACCGGGGCGGTGACGCGGATCCCGGTTTCCTCGACCTCGAGGGTCCCTTCGGCCAGCCGGTCGGCGAGCCCGGCCAGGAACTCGGCCGCCTCGGCCAGGGTGGGACACTCCACCTGCAGCTTGCGTTCCATCAGGTGTCCTTTCGGGTCTCGTTCCGGGCCGCCTCCACGACCAGGCGGCGCTCGGCGGCGGCGATGACGGACCGGGCGGCGGGGACGGCGTCGGGGTTGACGGAGATCGACGTGATGCCGAGACGCACGAGGTACTCGGCGAACTCGGGGCGGTTCGACGGTGCCTGTCCGCACAGGGATGACGTGATCCCCGCCGCCCGGGAGGCGCCGACGATCCGGGCGATGGCATCGAGGACGGCCGGGTCGGACTCGTCGAAGAGCTCAGCGCAGACCTCGGAGTCACGGTCGACCCCCAGCATGAGCTGGGTCAGGTCGTTGCTGCCGATCGAGACGCCGTCGATTCCCAGCGCGGCGTACTCCGGGATCCAGTAGGCCACGGACGGGACTTCGGCCATCACCCACCGGTGCAGCCCCCGGTGGCGGCCGAGCGGGCTGGCCTCGACGGCCTCCAGGCAGGCCTCGAGCTCCCAGCGGGTCCGCACGAACGGGATCATGAGGTGGAGGTTCGGGGTCTCGTCCCGGACGCGGGCCAGGGTCTCCAGCTCGACCGCGAAGAGGTCGGGTTCGCGGACATAGCGGTAGCAGCCCCGATAGCCGATCATCGGGTTCCCTTCGACCGGCTCGAACTCGGCGCCGCCGTCGAGATTGCAGAACTCGTTGGTGCGGAAGTCGATGGCGCGATAGACGACCGGCCGGGGGGCGAAGGCCCGGGTGATCTGGAGCAGCGAGGCGGCCATCGCCTCGACGAAGTCGCCCCGGCGCCCTTCGGCGAGGAGACGGCGGGGATGGACGCCGCCCAGGGCGTCGGTCACCATGAACTCGGCCCGCAGCAGGCCCACGCCGTCGACGGGGAGGGCCGCCGCCGCCTCGGCCTGGGCGGCGATGGCCAGGTTCACGTAGAGCCGGGTGGCGAGGGCCTCGGGCGCCGAGGCGGACGGCGGCGCTGCGGCGGAACGGACCACCGCCAGTGCCGCCGGGCTCACGCCCTCGAGCACCTTGCCGCGGGCGCCGTCGACGGTCACGACCTCGCCGTCGCGCAGGATCTGGGTGGCCGAACGGGTGCCGACCACGCAGGGGACACCCAGTTCCCGGGTGACGATGGCGGCGTGGCAGGTCATGCCCCCGCCGTCGGTGACGAGGGCCGCCGCCCGCCGGATCGTGGGGACCCAGTCGGGATTGGTCATGGTGGCGACGAGAACCTCGCCGGCCTCGAGCCGGTGACCGTCCTTCGGCGAGGCCAGAATGCGGACGCGTCCGGTGGCCACGCCCGGGGACCCCGACAGGCCCGTCAGCAGGACGGTGCCGGCCGGCTCCTCCCGGGTGGCGGCCAGCGTCGTGATGGGGCGGGACTGCACCAGCCAGGTCCGGCCCGCGGCCAGGGCCCATTCGACGTCCTGGGGCGAGCCGTAGTGGCGCTCCACGTCGAGGGCTAGGCGGGCCAGGGCCAGCACCTCGTCGTCGGTGAGGACCCGCTGCGTCGCCTCCTCCTTGTCGAGGTCGACCTTGAGGTCGTGGCCGTCGGGGCCCCGGACCACCTTGTGCGTCTTGTGACCGACTCGCACCTGGAGCAGGCGCGGGCCGTCCTTCGACAGGATGTAGGTGTCGGGCTCGACCTGCCCGCCGACCACCACCTCGCCGAGCCCGAAGGCCCCCTCCACGACGATGCGGTTCCGGTCCCCGGTGGACGGGTCGGCGGTGAACATGACCCCCGACCGTTCCGATTCGACCATCTGCTGGATGACGACGGCGATGGCCGGCTCTTCGGTGATGCCGCGGCTGGCGCGATACGACAGGACGCGCTCACCGTAGAGCGAGGCCCAGCAGTCGACGATCCGCTCGAGCACGGCCGCCAGCCCGACGGTGTTGGTGAACGTCTCGTTCATCCCGGCGAAGGACGCCGCCGCCGTGTCCTCGCTGGTGGCCGACGACCGCACCGCCACGGCCACATCCGTCCCGAGCGCCCCGTAGGCGGCGGCGACGGCGTCGCTCACCTCGGGGGCGAGACCGGCCTTGTGCACGAGGGTCCGCAGCCGGGCCGTGGCCTCGGCGAGGGCCTCGGGGTTCTCCGCCCTCGTCGCCCCCCGGGCGGCGACCTCCTGCAGTTCGGCCCGGACGCCGCCGAGGTCCATCGACGCCAGGAACGCCTCGGCGGTGACGACGAAGCCGGGCGGGACCGGCAGGCCGGCCCGGGTCATCTCACCCAGGTTCGCTCCCTTGCCGCCGGCGACGTCGACGTCCTCTCGGCCGAGCCCTTCGAATGGCATCACGAACGCGGCCATGGCGCCTCCCTGGCAAGAGCGGTCCACCTCATCGTCCCCGTCGGAGGGGTGCCGGACCAGGGCCGGAAGTCCCGAGGGTGAGAAGCCATCGACCCGTCCGCTCCGATCAGCCTCCGGCCCCCAAAGGGTGACTTTTGGCCCTGCCCGTGAGGACGGCCCGTCGGGCATCGTGGGCTTGTACACCACGGCGGCCCGGAGGTGGCGGTGTGATGGCGAGGGATCCGGACGGCGCCGCCGGGGGCGAGCGGGTCCGGGACCGCTATGTCGACTTCCTCCGGGGACTCAGCATCCTGGCCGTGGTCGTCGGGCATTGGTCCATCGCCGTGGTCAGCTGGAAGGGCGGCGTGATCCGGGAGACCAGCGCCGTGGGCCGGACGCCGGGGCTGTGGCTCGGCACGTGGCTGTTCCAGGTGATGCCGCTGTTCTTCTTCGTCGGGGGCTACGCCAACTTCGTCGCCCTGGCGTCCTCGGCCCGTCGGGGCGAGGCCTGGCCGACGTTCGTGCGCCGCCGGTTGCGGCGCCTCCTCGTGCCGGCGGCGCCGTTCTTCGTGGTGTGGGCGGTGGTGCAGGTCGGGTTGCACTGGGCCGACGTCGGTGCCCCGTCCGGACCCGCCCTGTGGGGGCGGACGGCCCTGCTGCGGGGGGTGCGGCCGCCGGGGCAGACGATCCCGTTCGGCCCGCTGTGGTTCCTCGCCGCCTACGCCGTCATCGTGGCGGTGAGTCCCGTCACGGTGTGGCTTCACCGGCGGTTCCGGTGGTGGGTGCCGGCGGCGATGGTGGCCGGCGCGGTGGTGACGGACCTCGTCGGGTTCGTCGGGGGTCACCCCGGGGTCCGGGCGGCCAATATCGTGTTCGTGCTGCTGGCGCCCCACCAGCTGGGCCACTTCTACGGGGACGGCACCGTCGCCCGCTGGCCCCGGAGGACGGCGTGGACCATGGTCGCCGTCGGGTTGGGGGGCCTGGTCGCCTTGACCAACACCTGGCTGTTCGGGCTGTTCGGCGACGCTCGGTTCAAGTGGTTCCCGGGGACCGGGCACTATCCGCGCTCGATGCTCGGCACCGACGTCGAGCACATCTCCAACGCCTATCCGCCGACGCTGTGCTTCCTGCTGGCCGGCGTGTGGTTGATCGGTCTGGCCCTGCTGGCCCGGCCGGCGGTCTCCCGGGCCCTCGAGCGGCCCGCCCTGTGGCGGGCCACCGCGGCGGTGAATCTGCGGATCATGACGGTGTTCCTGTGGCACATGACCGCCTACCTCGTCGCCGTCCTGGCGCTGTGGCCCCTCGGGTTCGGCCACGAATCGAGCCCGACCCTGCGCTGGTTGGCGGAACGACCCCTGTGGCTGTTCTCCTCGGGGGGGATCCTGCTCGTGGTGGTCCGGGTCTTCGGACGCTTCGAGGACCGCGGCCGCCAGGGTCCCCGGGGCCGACCGGCCGGCCCTGATCCGGCCGTGACGGTGCCTCCGTCCCGGTTCGAGCCGCCTCGTGTCCCGCCCCGCCGGGCTGGTCTGGCATCGTGACGGTATGCCGCCGTTCGTGGTGCTGGCGCTGGGAGGGTCCGACTGCGAGGCCCTGCGGTCGGGCTGGCTGGCCCAACCGGCCAACGCCGTCTCCAGCCTCGCCTACGTGGCCGCCGGCGTCTGGCTGTTGTGGCGGGCGACGAGGTCCGGATCGGCCCGGGCGATGCTCGTGGCGGCCGGTGCCGCCATGGTCGGCGTCGGCGTGGGCAGCGTCGCCTACCACGGCCCCCAGCCCGACTGGGCCCGCACCCTGCATGACGGCTCGATCGTCTGGCTGGCCCTCGTGATCATCGGGCACAACCTGTGGCTGCTCACCCGCACGAGCCTGCGGCGGGCGGTCCTGTCCGCCGCCCCGGCCCTCGCCGCCGTCCCGCTCGTTCCCGGTTCCGGGGCCGGATCCCGGCTGCCCGGCCCGGTGGTCGTGGCCGGCGTCCTGGTGGCCGGGGCGGTCCTGGCCCGTCCCACCATCACCGCGGCGGCCCGGGTGGCCTGGCGACGCTCGGCACTGTGGATGGCGCCGGCGCTGGCCGCCTACGTCGCCGGGCGCACGGGGTCGGCGCTGTGCCGGCCCGGGCTCCTCTGGCAGCCCCACGCCGCCTGGCACGTGCTCAGCGCCGCCGGCCTCCTGTGCGCCGTCCTCGGGTTCGCGGCGCGGACCCCACGGCCCACCGCGACGGGAACCGGGAGCGGGTCTGGCGGTCCGCCGAACCGCTGACGCTCCCGTGAGGAAAGGAGGCCACCGTGACCCTCCCATGGCCGGAGGTCACTGGCCGCGAGGGCGAAGGACTCTGGTTTCCGGGCCGTCGGCGTGGCCGAATGGATCCATGGGCAGTCCGGCTCGCCCCTCACGGGCCATGGCATGGTCGTTCCCGGTCGGACGGATCTTCGGCGTCGCCATCCGGCTGCACGTCACGTTCGTGCTCTTGCTGGCCCTCTTCGCCTCGGCGGGCCTGCTCGGCTGGCTGGTGACGGTCTTCAGCTGCGTGCTCGTCCACGAGTTGGCCCACAGCGTGACCGCCAAGCGGCACGGACTTCAGGTCGAGGAGATCGTCCTGCTGCCCATCGGCGGGGTGTCACGGATCCGCAATCTGGGCGACGACCCGCGGCTGGAGGCGCTGGTGGCGGCGGTGGGCCCGCTCACCAGCCTCGGCCTGGCGGTCGCCGCCGCACTGGCCGCCACCGCTTTCGGCGTCGCGCTCCTCCCTCCGGGGCTCTCCAGCGGGGGATTCCTCGCCCGGCTCGCCTGGTTCAACCTGCTCCTCGCCGCATTCAACATCCTTCCGGCGATCCCGATGGACGGCGGGCGTGTCCTGCGGTCGCTCCTCTCCCTCCGCCACGACCCCGACACCGCCACCCGGATCGCCGCGGCTGTCAGCCGGGGCATCGCCGGGGCGATGTTCGTCGCCGGCGTCTTCTTCGACGTCTGGCTCGTCTTGATCGCCGGGTTCGTGTACCTGGGAGCGGCGACCGAAGAGGCTGCGGCCGCCGTGCATTCCCGTGCCCGGGGCCTCCATGTCGGGGACCTGATGCTGCTCGACCCCCTCAGCGTCGACGGTCACACCCGCCTCGACACCGTGAGGGACGTGCTCCGGCACTCGGCCCAGCCGTCGTTCCCGGTGACCGACCACGGCCGCTACGTCGGGATCCTCGACGCCACCACCGTGCGGCGATCCAACCTCGACCTCCTGGCCGACGACATCGCCGACCATGACGCCCCGACACTCGACACCACCGACGCCGTCGACCCCACCGCCATCGAGGCGCTGCAGAACTCCGGACGCAACGCCCTCGCCGTGCTCCACTCCGGACAGGTCGTCGGCCTCCTCCGCGACGAAGACATCATCGAGCGTCTGCAAGCGCCGAGCGCACCGAAGCGAACCAACCGGTGATGATCCTCGAGGACCTTCCCGCGCCATGACGTCACGCCCGGTCGAGGGCCGTGGGCCAGAGGCGATCGTGACTTTCGCCTCTGGCCCGCCAGTTGAGACCGTCCGAATAACGGTGTAAGTAGCCTGGCTCATTGAGCTATTCAGGGGCTACTTCGTTGCTGGAACTATACGCCCAGGGAAGGCTATTGCAAAGGCATTCAGGGCAGGCTTC
>Ga0070741_10002296_pt1 | contig 52297 bp, 44 predicted proteins | sample Coa_R1_4_FD_66440 | JGI IMG/M metagenome (GOLD analysis project Ga0070741, IMG submission 66440) | Surface soil microbial communities from Centralia Pennsylvania, which are recovering from an underground coalmine fire - Coalmine... | ecosystem: Environmental > Terrestrial > Soil > Unclassified ... | reverse complement strand
TCCCGGTCGTATGGATCTCCCCCTCCAAGCGGCCGTCGATGCGCACGGTGCCGTCGAAATTGACGACCCCCTTGAAGTCCACCCCTTTTCCCAAGAAGGTGAAATTCTCGTCATCATCAGAAGTGCGGTGCTTTCTCTCGCCAAGTGCCCACATGCGATCCTCCTCGGCTACAAATCCCATCCAGCATCGCTACGCCAGGACCGTCAAAGTGGAGACAATCACTCTTGTTGGGCTTCAGGCCTTGTTCCGACAGCTCAGAGAACCACATCGTTGTGAACCATCCGCCCATCGCATCGGGACACGAGAAGGCGGCTATCCGGTTACCCGCTTCATATGGCCCTGGCAGAGGACCCGATGGAATGAAGCGTAGTCTCGCGCGGAATTTCCCGAATCGCCGGTTGAGTCATTTCGAGAGTTCCGTTGAAGAGCACTCCTTCTTCCATCGACAGCAGGGGTGTTTTGACGCTGCCATTGATGACGGCCGGCGCCCGCAACTTCACCTTTTCCTTGGCAGCGATGTCGCCGGTGATCTTGCCCTTGCAGACAACGGTGCCAGCGCTCACCTTCGCGGTAATGACGGCTTCCTCTCCGACAAGCAGGATCCCTTCGGTATGGATCTCGCCTTCGAGGTATCCATCGATACGAACCGTGCCGTTATATGAAATCGTTCCCTTGAACTCGACGCCCTTCCCGACAAAGGCGATAATATCCTCCCCGCTCTCAGCGCGTGAGCCGGCGGCGGTGTTTCCGTTCTCCTCGGAAGGTCCGGCCCCTTCTTCGGTCGCAGGCCGCTTCGGCTCAGACTTTTCTTGTCTCCACATGCGGTAGCCTCCTCCCTGTTGTCACTGTCGCTGCGGGATCGCAGGCCAGTGGATGTTATATGTCGTATCGGCCGATCGAGCAAAGCAATTCTTTCTTTTCGCACCCGTCGAAACCTCAAATGGGGCCAGAAGGCTCTCGGTGCATGCAAGGATGCAGACGACGAAAAGTCGATTACAGCACAAGGTGTCAGTTCAACAGAGTTTCCACGAGCCCGTCCAGCTCAGCAGCCGAGAAGAAGTGAATGATGATCTTCCCTCGGCGACGGCCTTGCACAATATTTACCCGAGTTCGGAGCCGTTTTTGCAGCCGCTGCTCGATGTCGGATGTCGGCGGCTGAGTCCGTGACCGTCGCGACCGCTGCCTGCTTCGAGCTTCAGATGCAAGAATCTCTTCGACCTCTCTGACCGACAGATGGTCGCCAACAATTCGGCGAGCGAGCCGAACCTGGGTGTCGGGATTCTCAAGTCCCAAAAGCACCTTGGCGTGCCCGGTTGAAAGCTGGCCCGATTCAATCAGGCCTTGGATCTCGGGCGGAAGATTCAGCAGTCTCAGGACATTGGCGACAGAGGAACGTTCTCTTCCGACCCGCTGGGCAATCATATCTTGGGTGAACCCGAACTCATTGAGCATCCGGTGATAGGCCCTGGCCGCCTCCATCGGGTTCAAATCGTTTCTCTGGAGATTTTCCACGAGGGCTAACACTATGGCTTCTTGATCGCTGCAGTTTCTGACCACCGCGGCGATCTTCTTGAGACCAGCCAATTTGGCGGCGCGCAGGCGACGTTCCCCTGCGATCAGTTCATACACCCCATCGCCCTTGCGTCTGACCATGATCGGCTGAAGAAGGCCATTTTCTTTAATAGATTCAGCAAGTTGAGAAATTTCATCGTCATGAAAGTTTAGCCGCGGTTGGTAACGGTTGGGGACGATCGAGTCAATGCCGAGTTCCTGGGCTTCTCCTCGATCTACGGTCCGAGTCGCACTATCGACGGTGGGAAGCAGCGCATCAAGCCCTCTACCCAATGCTCTTTTCTCCATGGCCGAGAAACTCCTTTGCTAGAGACAGATAAGCCTGTGCCCCTGCCGAGGCGACGTTGTACAACATAACCGGTCGACCGTAACTGGGGGCCTCTGCGAGTGTGACGTTTCGAGGAATGACGGTTTGATATACCTTTTCCTTGAAATGATCTCTCACCTCCTCGGCGACTTGCCGAGACAAGGTATTCCTGGAGTCGTACATGGTGAGGAGAATGCCCTCAAGGTCCAAATTGGAGTTTAGGGATTGTCTGACCCGCTCCACAGTGGACATCAACCGACCCAACCCTTCCATGGCGTAGTATTCGCACTGAACGGGGACCAGTAGCGAGGAAGCCGCGACCAGGGCATTAATAGTCAGCAGTCCAAGGGCCGGGGGACAGTCCAGGAATACCAAGTCATACAGGGATTGAATCTCGATCAGGGCCCTCTTCAAAACCTGTTCACGGTCTTGGATGGAAACAAGTTCAATCTCTGCCCCGGCCAAATCGGCATGTGCCGGTAAGATGGAAAGGCCTTCAACCGTTGTTTTCTCAACCACTTCGACCAATCGTTGGTGTTCAATCAGACAGTGGTAAAGACTCTTGGGGAGTTTTCGAGGATCAAGCCCCATCCCGCTGGTAGCATTAGCCTGAGGATCGACATCCACTAACAAAACTGAATGGCCGGATATGGCACAGGCGGCGGCCAGGTTGATAGAAGTAGTGGTCTTGCCTACACCCCCTTTTTGGTTCGCTATGGCAATAACTTTGCTCAACGGACGAGTACCGAAACCGGCTTATTGTTCCACGTGGAACAAGGAACACTGAGACGCCAAAATACGCAAGCACCTCTCGCCCATACCATCTGGAAGAGAGTACGAAATTTCCTGATCGAGCATCAGACCAGCTCGTTTGACGAAGCGATCGTCCAAGGTTTGTGCCTTGCTTTGATACAAGATCAGTCGTCCTCCTGAGCTGAGCAACTTGGCAATAAGCGGAAAGTACGGTTCCGGTCTTAACGCGCGGATTGTAATGTGGGTGAAAGAATGATCCAGGTGGGCACTAAAATTCTCTAGTGTATCTGAATTGACAAAGGCTTTTTCGAGACGAAGAACACCGATGACATGCCGAAGAAAGGCTGCCTTTTTGTGACGAGGCTCTAGGAGCATCAGTTCCATATCAGGTCTAAAAATTTTGAGCACCACACCGGGGAGTCCAGCCCCACTGCCGATGTCCAACAAAGAAACTTTCTCGTCTGAGCGAATCGCCTCTGATCCGGCAAGTGAATCAAGAATATGCCTCACAACGATTTCACGAGGGTTGGTGATCCCACTTAGATTCACCTTCTGGTTCCAAGTCAGGATCTCTGTCAGATATTGCAGAAATTGGGAAAGATGCCGCTCGGAAAGAACACAGCCCAATTCCTGAGCGCCAGAAGAGAGCAGGCTACGAAGCGACTCCAGTTGTTCCACGTGGAACATGTACGCGAAATCTTGTATTGAGGTCAAGGAGTTTTTGTTGAGCCCGGCAATAGCGGGGAACGACTTTCATCCATGTAAGGGTGCCTTAGCTCTATGAACACTGTCTATATCGTTCCAAAGCAATCAACAAAAGGGAAATGGCGGCGGGAGTGATCCCGGAAATACGGGAGGCCTGACCGACCGTAGAAGGGCGCACGCGTTTGAATTTTTCCAAAACTTCCCGCGAAAATCCTTTCACGCTTTCATAATTGAATGACTCCGGAATGCTGCGCTCTTCAAATTTCTTAAATTTCTCTACTTGCTGGATTTGTCGTTTAATATAGCCGTCATATTTAACCTCCAATTCCACTGCCTCGGCGGTCTCATCACCCAGAGCACTTTCCTCCCCGAAAATCTCCAGGAGGTCGGAATAAGATATCCCCTGTCTTCGCAGGATCTGAGCTAAAGTGTGATTTGGAGACACGTCGCCGAGATGATACTTCGCCAATCGCTCCTGCACCTCGCTTGTAAGCTTCACGCGAGTTTCCTTCAGCCGTGTGACCTCTCGACAAATCGCTTCGCGCTTGGCTTGGAGCTTAGAGTAGACATCCTCGGGAATCAGCCCAATCCGATGGCCGATATCCATCAACCTCAGATCCGCATTGTCGTGACGGAGCAACAGTCGGAATTCAGCCCGTGAGGTAAACATGCGATAAGGTTCGCGAGCGTCTTTGGTGATGAGATCGTCGATCAATACCCCGATATAGGCCTGCGACCGGTCCAAGATCACTGGCGGCTCGCCTCGCAGTTTCAGCACAGCGTTGATGCCGGCCATGAGGCCCTGCGCAGCCGCCTCTTCGTAACCGGATGTCCCGTTGATTTGGCCCGCATGGTACAGACCGGTAACGAGCTTGGTTTCAAGCGTCGGATAGAGTTGGCGCGGAGGGAAATAGTCATACTCGATGGCATAACCGGGTTTGAGCATTTTCGCATGCGCGAGCCCGGGAATCGTGCGCAGCAGGGCAGCCTGAACATCGACGGGCAGACTGGTTGAGATGCCGTTGGGATAGTATTCATTGGTGTCCAGACCTTCAGGCTCAATGAACACCTGATGGCGCTCCTTGTCGGCGAAACGCACGACCTTGTCCTCGATCGACGGACAGTATCGTGGTCCGACCGACTCGATCACGCCGCTGTAAAGCGGCGAGCGATCCAAGTTGTCTCGGATAATCTTGTGCGTCTCCTCGTTTGTATATGTGAGGTGGCAGGGCACCTGCGGCATCGTCACCCGCTCAGTCCGATAGGAAAACGGCGGAGGGGGATCGTCGCCAGGCTGGACAGCTGTTGCAGAAAAATCGATCGTGTCGCGATCCAGTCGGGGCGGTGTGCCGGTTTTCAGCCGGCCGACCTCGAATCCCAGGTCCCGCATGCAGTCCGAGAGATGTTCCGCCGAGGCTTCGCCGGCGCGGCCGGCCGGGAAATGGTTGAGGCCGATATGAATAATACCCTTAAGGAACGTACCTGAAGTCAGGATGACCGCTCCGGCTGCGATCCGCTCGCCGTCTCCCGTCAGGACGCCGGATATTGCGCCGCCGTTGATCAGAAGGCGATCGACGGTGCCCCGATCGATTTCCAGGCCCGCCTGCGCACGGAGCGTCTCCTGCATGGCTCGCCGATAGAGCTTCTTGTCGCATTGCGCCCGCAGGGCCCTGACGGCCGGTCCTTTGCTGGTGTTGAGCCGGCGGAACTGGATACCGGCTCGGTCGGTGTTGCGAGCCATCTCTCCCCCCAGCGCGTCGATCTCCTTGACCAGATGGCCCTTGGCAATACCCCCGATCGCGGGATTGCAGGACATTTGTGCAATGCGGTCCACATCCATGGTCAGCAGCAGCGTCCGTGCGCCCATTCTGGCCGCGGCCAGCGCGGCTTCGCAGCCAGCGTGGCCCCCGCCCACCACGACGACATCATAGGTTCTCATCATGACGCCCCGTCATTTTCCTATACAAAATTCGGAGAAGATGCGTTCCAGGATCTCATCGGTCGTCACGGCTCCGGTAATCTCGCCCAGCGCATCGGTCGCCGCTCGCAGATCCAACGCAACAAACTCCCCCGCGAGCTTGTTGCTCGCGGAATCAACGGCGTGAAGCAGCGCGTCCCGGGTTCGCGCCAGGGCCGACTGATGGCGCAAGTTGGCGATGACCGCGCCCTCGCTGGCCTCGAGATCGGGGCGGACCAGCAGCACCCGGAGCTGCTCTCGCAATTCGTCCAGGCCGGCGCCGGTTTTCGCCGACACACTGACTATCGGAGCAGTGGGCGTACCGCCTTCCAAACCGGGTAAGGCGGCCAGATCGATGTTGCGGGGCAAATCGTTCTTATTCACCACAACGATTGACGGCTTCCCCTTAGCCTCCTGCAACAGCGCATGATCCTCGGGGCCAAGTCGCTGGGACCCGTCTATGACGGCTAGAATCACATCCGCTTGCTCGGTCGCGAGACGGGTTCGCCGAATGCCCTCCCGCTCGACCGGATCCAGCGTGTCCCGGAGACCTGCCGTATCAAGCAGACGAACCGGCACTCCTTTGATGTTGAGGATTTCTTCCAGCACGTCGCGGGTAGTCCCGGGAATAGAGGTCACAATCGCCCGGTCCGTCCGAAGCAGCGCATTCATCAAACTCGATTTCCCGACATTGGGGCGGCCGACAATGGCCACCTTCGCGCCCTCGCGCAGGATCCGGCCTTCACGTCCCGTCTCCAGCAAATCGGAGATCCGGTCTATGATCCGCTGCAGCGCCGCGAGGAGTTCGTCCTGTTGGACGAACACGATATCCTCTTCCGCGAAGTCGATGGCGGCTTCGACGTGGGCCAACAGCCGGATCAGCGACTCCCGAATCGCCTCGATCTCGGACGAAAGGCTACCGCGCAACTGGTCCTGCGCCAGCTTCAGCCCGGCGGCGGTCTTCGCCCTGATCGTATCCAACACCGCTTCGGCCTGCGCAAGGTCCAACCGTCCGTTCAGGAAGGCCCGCCTGGTGAATTCGCCCGGCTCCGCCAACCTGGCTCCTGCCGCCACGAGGGCCTCGCACAGGGCCTGCAACACCAGAAGCCCACCGTGACAGTGGAATTCCACGACATCTTCGGCTGTAAAAGACCGCGGCCGACGCATGACGACGACCAGCGCTTCATCAATGAGAGACGAGTGTGCGCCGCCGCTTCCGGCGGCCAAGGGTCGGCCGTCGGGGCCGGCCGAGCTTCCTTGCAGCGACACAAGATCGGCGCGGTACAGGGTGTGGCTTCTGACCGAATGAAGGGATCGGCCCGATTTCAAACGGACCAACCGGGACGCGATGGCGATGGCCTGGGCACCGCTGACACGGACAATGCCGATGCCTCCTTCACCGACCGGCGTGGCAATCGCGCAAATGGTGTCTTCGAGCGCGCCGCCCATAAGACGGGTCTTTCTCGACTTCAGCTAGTTTTCAGCATCGGCCTGCTGGATGGCTTGTCCTTTCTTCCGCTTTCCGCGCGCCGGCGGCGATTCGGGCGCTCCCGATTCCTTCTCTGAAGGAGCGTCTCCGACGGCGACGACGGGCCTTCTCGAAAAATAACGCTCGGTGATAAGCTGCTGGGCGATGGTCAGCACATTGTTCGTCAGCCAATAGAGCACCAGACCGGCTGGAAACGTGATGAAAAGAAACGTCATGAAGACCGGCAGCAACAACATGATCTTGGCCTGGGTCGGATCCATCGTCGTCGGCGTGATTTTTTGCTGGATCACCATGGTGACACCCATGATCAGCGGGAGGACGTAATAAGGGTCCTGGGCCGAGAGATCGGTGATCCAGAGGATAAAAGGCGCCTGGCGGAGATCGATCGTCATGTAGAGGATGTTGAAGAGCGCGACGAACACCGGCATCTGGAGCAGCATCGGCAGGCACCCCCCGACGGGGTTGACCTTGTGATCGCGATACAATTTGATCAACTCTTTGTTCAGCCGATCGCGGTCATCCTTGTATTTCGCTTGCAGGGCCGCCACCTTGGGCTGGATCACCTGCATCTGCTTCATCGATTTATAACTCTTGAATTGGAGCGGGACGAACAGCAGCTTGATCCCGACCGTCAGCAAAATGATCGTCACGCCGTAATTGTGCGTGTAGTCGTACAAAAACCGGAGCACATAGAAGAGCGGCTTGGCCACCGCTTTGACGAAACTCCAGCTTCCGTAAATGAACCAGCCGAAGTCGATCGTGTCCTCCAACCCGACATTCAACGCCTTGAGCGTGTCGTATTCCTTGGGCCCGGCGTAGAGTTGCGTGACGATGCCGGAGCCGGAAGTCGGCTGGGCGATTCGAATACCGGCCGAGACAAGCTTCTCTCCTTCCTTTTTGATCACTGCGGCCGAGGCTTGGGCGGGGATCAGGACACTTAGAAAATATTTGTCTTGCAGCGCCACCCACCGGACCTCGCCCCTGCGCTCTTCCTCGGCATCCGGAAGGTTCTTTTGGACCTTGCCATCGACCTGCGAAGCCGGACCGATGAGCCCGATGAATCCCTCTCCCCATTCGACGATACCGAAGTTCGTACCGAGGCCGATGTCGAGCGGGCCCGCCAGGCCCTCGGTCCTGACCGTTACATCGACCAAATAGCTCTGGTAGCGGAAGGTCAGTTGTTTCTCGACCGCGACGCCGGTCCGCATGTCGCGATACCGGAATCTGACATGCCCGATGGGATGGGCTGGGTCGAGGGTCGCCACGTCCTGCTCGACATGGTAGAGCGATTCGTTGAGCGCTTTGCTGAGGGTTTCGTCCGAAGTGACAAGATTCAAGGGACGTGTCAATGCGCCGTCTTCATGGACCAGTTGCACCGGTTGCTGTCCGGCTCCCGGGCCCATCGTATAGCGCTTTAGCTCCCAACTCTTCAACACTCCGCCACGGTTGGTAAGGACCGTGCGGAACAGGTCGGTTTCCACCACCACCGTCTGTTCCTCGGACGGAAGACCTGAACCATGGTCCCGGTTAAGCGCAAGGCGCTGGTCGGCAGCTGGCGCATCAGCAGGAACCGTTCGCTCGCCCCCGACCCTGTCCGAGGCAGGGGAAGACGGAGCACCCGACGAGACGTCTTTGTCCGATTCTCGGCTTCGCTCGGTCCGGGGAGAAGGGAGAAGCCCGAGTTCTTTGAGGAGGTAGTCGTAGCCGATAATGACGGCTAGAGAGATGATCAAGAAGAGAATGACTCGTTTTTCCATTGATCGACAGGGTTCTCGGTTCTAACTCAGAAGCCGGGCCCGAACCTGACTCAAACGCCGCAATCCGGTTAGTCCGAGAATGAAGGGTTCATGATTCGTGGCCGTGCCCATCCCGCAAGGTCTCTCACTCAGGTCAGTTACTTCACCGGATCGCATCCCCCTGGATGAAGCGGGTGACATTTGGCCAGCCGAAGGCAGATCAACCCGAGCCCTCGCCAGACTCCGTATCGCGAAATGGCATCGGTCGCATATTCCGAACAGGTCGGCTCGAATCGGCACGCAGGCCTCAAGAACGGCGACACCCACCGGCGGTATGTCCGAATCACTGTGAGACAGAGCTGTCGCATCGTTCAACCGCGTCCGGCCGCAGCAGGCCTTGGCGCCGCAACATGGAAAGCCATGACGACCGTAAGGTCTGAAACGGCACCGCCAAGGCGTCGCGCTTGGGAAACACCAGGCACTCGTGGCCCTCAACGACCTCGTTATGAACGCCTCGGATCAATTCCCGGAACAGACGCTTAGCCCGGTTTCGCTGGATAGCCCCGCCCAGCCGCTTTCCCGCCACCACCCCGAAACGGCTGGACGCGTCCTGCGAAGGCGAAACCAATACATTGAAAAATGCCGTGGAGATTCGACGGCCGGTTCGCTTCACGCGCTCGATATCGCCGCTCCTGCGCATGAAGAGAGCCCGGGCTCCGCGCGCTCGTGTCATCTCTGAAAACCGATCAGAGGACAACCGGAGAAGCAGCGAGTAACCTGAGAGGAACCGCGAGGCAAGAACGCGACGGATCGTATCCCTGTCCAAAAAGCGGCCCTGACGGCCTCAAGCGGAACCCAACGGCGCCCACAGGGGAGAGTTCGTCGAACGGATCGGCACCTATGGCGGCGTCCCTCTCCTCGCTGATGTTCGCTGTCGCGATTTTCCTTCGTAACCGGGGAGTGGCGATGGGCCTCAGGGAACGCTCAGACCGTCAGCCGTGCACGCCCCTTCGCTCGACGGCGCGCCAACACCTTGCGGCCATTCTTGGTGCTCATGCGCTTGCGGAAGCCGTGTTCTCTTTTCCTTTTCAAATTCGATGGTTGCCGAAACGTAAAGGACATGCTCGACTCCTCCACACCTTGATCGCCATACAACGTGGCGGCATTATATGGGCGGTATCCACGAGAGTCAATCTCCGGTCGGCTCAGCGAGAATTTGGAAACGCAGGGGAATGTGATTCGGCTCCAAGGGTCAAACTGCTTCTACGCATGCAGGGATAGGGAGATTACTGGGGCGATTTTGCCGGCTTCGAGCAAACCTGCCACAAGATGAGGCGGTCCGTGCGCGCTATCTCTCTGCAAAAAACCCGTGCAACTCGTTCTGGTATCGGCGCTTTTACCGGTTCCCTTACCAAGGCACTCAGCTTGCTTTAAACAGCTTGCTCTTCATTTCCTCATCATATGATGAGACTCAGTCCTCACACCTAGATCACCACTTTATGTCCAAGTTTCTGCCCAGAAAGGAGGTGAATCCCACATGAAGCACTCCGCAATGTTGATGATCGCGCTGGCGACGGCTCTGATCCTTGCCTCTCTGAGCATCGTCCAAGCCGATGAGCAACCTGCGACTCCTGCGCCGGCCGCCCCGACAACAGAGGCTCCGGCGGCGGCACCCGCTCCGGCCGAAACCGAGAAAAAAGCCGAGAGCGAACCGGAGAAGAAGGAGAAGAAAGACAAGAAGCCGAAAAAGCACGCCAAGAAGAGAGCACAAAAGAAGAGCTGAAGGATAAAGAAACTGAGGGGGAAACGGAACGGCTCCGAGAGCCTGAAGGGAGGCAACATCGATGAAGTTTACGTTGACAATGATATCGGCCGCCGCAGGGCTCCTCCTCATGGCTGCCTGCGCGAAACCTCCCAGCGAGCAACTGGACGCCGCCGAGAAAGCGGTCAAGGAGGCTCAAGAGAGCGGCGCGGCAACCTATGCGGCCGAGGACTTTGCCAAACTGGAAGGGATGCTGGCCAATGCCAAAAAGGAAGTGGCGGATCAGGAGGCTAAGTTTGCGCTCATTCGGGATTACGGAAAAGCCGAGCAACTCGCGGCCAGCGCCAAGGCCGAGGCGGCGAGGGTCAAGAGCGAAGCCGAAAAGAAGAAAGAGGAAGCCAAGCAGACGGCCATTCAGATGCAGCAAGTCGCGCAGGAATCCGTAAAGGCGACGCAGGACTTGGTCGCCCAGGCGCCGGCGGGCAAGGATAGGGCGGCGCTGGAATCGATCAAAGCCGACGCGCAAGCGCTGAGCGCATCGCTCGATGATGTCCAAAAAGCGCTGGACGCTGGGGATTACCTCGGGGCCCAGGCAAAGGCCAAGGCGATCCAGGACCAAAGCCAGAAACTCTCGACGGAGATACAGAACGCGTTGGCGAAAGTCGGCGGGGCGAAGGGGAAAAAGACTCAACCTGCCAAGAAATAGGCCACAATTGTGTTGGCACATGATATCCGCTTCATCAGTGCAGAAAAGAGCGGGCAGAGAATAGGATAGCCGGTAGTTCTGCGCTGCTCACTATTCGCTGTTCGCTAACTCGCCATGGACATTTTCAAGATATAGGTGACTGCTCGCTCATGGGGACCGTTCAACATCTGCGAGCCTCTTTTGCAGCCCTCCTGTTGACGTGGGCCGTGTCCGGCTGTGTCCAGACGGTTCCCGGCAACCTGGTCGAAGCGGTCGAAGCCTTGGACCGTGAATTGGCGTCGACGCGGGCGGCGGAGTTTGCGCCGGAAGAGTACATTCGGTTCGCCCGGCATTGGATCGCGTTCAAGGCCAAACTGGCGGCGGAAGAGGATGCGATCCGTTGGCCGTGGGAACCGAATCGTCTGGAAGCGGAGCTCCGGACCATCCAGGAGGAAGGCGCCTGGGCGGTGAAGGAGGCGGAGCGGAACCGTGAAGCGTTGCGAGTCAAAGCCGAAACCAGGGTCGGCCGACTCGAACAGCGGCTCCGGGACTTCCAAGTCCGGGTGAACGAGATTGATGGACGAGCGGTTTTGGGAGCGCGCTCCATTGAGGCGGAGCTCTTGATCAGGCAGGCCCGCTCGTTCCTGGAGAACGAACAGTATGACCGGTCGCTGGAAGCAGCGACGCAGGCGTCCAAGTCCTTGGCCGCTCAGGCGGCAGTGTTAAATGCCGCCTTGGGGCGATACGCCGATGAAGAACGAGTCGGCATCTGGCGCCGAATGGTCAGGCAGACGATCGAATGGTCCCGGACGCATCGAGCCCCGGCCATTGTGGTGAGCAAGGCGGATCGGGTCTTGATCTTGTACAAAAACGGTCGTAAGGTACTGTCGTACCCGGTGCGATTGGGTTACAACGGCATACTCGAAAAACGCTATCAGGGAGACGGCGCGACGCCCGAAGGACATTATCGGATCGTCAAAAAACGCGGAGAGGGCCAGACGCAGTTCTATCGCGCCCTCCAGCTCGATTATCCTAACGCGGAAGACCGGCGCCGGTTCCGATCGGCCCGCCGATCCGGCGATCTCCCGGCCGGCAGGGGACTCGGCGGTCTCATCGAAATTCACGGCATCGACAACCCGTTCATGAATCAGACGCTGGGGTGTATCATGCTGAACAATCCGCACATGGAAACGTTGTACGATCATGTCGAGACCGGCACGCCGGTGACCATCGTGGGGGCATTGAATGTCGAGAACTCCGTCTCTCTGGTTCTCGCCGACTTGGAAGAGTCACAGGATTCCGAAGAAGAAACCTGACCGTGCGCACATCTTCGGTGACGCTACCCCATGGTAGACCTGCAGCGGACATCCCTCCTTCTCCTCTCTGCCCTTATCGCGGTTCCGTTCCTGGCGATTCCGCAAAGCAGCGGGTTGACCGAATCCGGCGCGTCGGTGATTCGGGAAAAAGAGCAAGTCGATGAACAAGCCCTTCAGATCCTCCGAGCCCGCCGCGGCGCGCTCGCTCGACAATTGGCGCAGTACGGACCGTCCGGGTACTACATTGTCGTGGACACGGCGCGGAATCAGCTCTTCGTGAAAAGGAAGCACGAAGTGGTGCTCGCAGCGACGGCTTCCACCGGTAGCGGCACCATTCTCGACAAGCCGGGCCAGGCCGACGCTCAATGGGTGTTCGACACGCCCAGGGGAGAGTTTACGATTCAGTCGAAGCTCACCAACCCGGTTTGGGTGAAACCGGACTGGGCCTACTTGGAGGAAGGTCTGGAAGTTCCTTCCAACCCCGCTGAACGAGTGGAAGCCGGAGTTCTGGGCGATTACGCGTTGGGATTCGGCAAAGGCTATTTCATTCACGGCACCCTCTATACGCGCTTACTGGGCAAGAACGTCACGCACGGCTGTATCAGATTGAGCGACGACGATCTCAAAGCGGTCTATCGGCTCGCCAAGATCGGCACTCCGATCATGATTTTCTGACTCCGTTGGGCGCCCCTCTTCCTACGCAGACCTCGGCAACGCGTTTCGTTGGTTCCCTCGCCCGACTGGCCCGGCTGTTCCTGGCCGCGTGCCTTGCGGCGTCACCAGGTCTAGCCGGTATGGCCGAAGACCCCGACTCGTTGCGTGAAGCCAACCGGGTGCTGGAAGAGGAAATCAAGTTGGCGGCCAAGCCCCAAATCTATCTGCTGCTGGACTTGCCCGCCAACGCGATGTCGATTAAGGGACGAGGAATCGAACTTCATCGGTTCCCGATCGTGTCCTGGCGCGCGTCGACCCAGCGGCCGCTGGGGACGGTCTTTCGTCTGCAGGCAAGGCCGCCGGTCGCGCGGCCCAAAGCCGCCATCGCTGAAAATCCTGAACAGGCCCCGATCGAGCTCAAAGACATGCCGGTCGCGTTCGAACTGCAGTTTGATCCGCCGCTCACCCTATGGATCGCGCCTCCGGCAACCGAAGGGCCGTGGGGTTGGGTCAAGAGTCGGAGCAAGGAATGGTGGAACCGGTTTCGATCCTGGGTTGCGCCGGATGCAGCCGCCAATGCGCCGCACCTGCGGCTCACGCTGTCGACGGACGACGCCCGCTCTCTGGCTTGGTCGGTGACGGACGGTCTGCCTCTGCTCATCATCCGCTCACGTCTGAACTAGGCCGACGGCACAACTCCGCTTTTCCGCCGTTTGCGTTTTCCGACCACGCACCCTAAGATAACCAAGTCCGGACGCGGAACGACGCGTCGCCGTTTGTGCGCGGAGGCAAGCTTGCGAACATCGTCACGTCTGTCGGCGCGACAACCACTTCAGACCGTCATCGGATCGGCGTTGGAAGATCTCGCCGCCGGACAGGTCGTTGAGCGGCTCTGGGCCAAAGATCACACGCTCTGGAAACCGGACCCGACGGAGATCGACAACCGGCTTGGCTGGCTGACCGTGGCGGAACAGATGCTCGAGCAGATCGGCGCGCTCCGCACCTTCGCCCGATCGGCCAAGGACTCGGGCTATCGGGACGTGGTCCTGCTGGGCATGGGAGGGAGCAGCCTCGGTCCCGAGGTCCTTCGTTGTACGTTCGGGTCGGCGCGCGGATTCCCGCGCCTGTGGGTGCTCGACTCGACGGTCCCGCAAGTCATCGTCGAGGTGACGCGGGCGATCCAGCCAGCCCGCACCCTGTTCATCGTCGCCAGCAAGTCCGGCGGCACGATCGAAGTGATGTCGCTCTTCGCCCACTTCTGGGAGTTGGTCTCCCGAACCAAAGGGAACCGCGGAGGAGCGCAGTTTATCGCGATCACCGATCCCGGCACGAGCCTGGAAAAATTGGCGAGCGAACGCGGATTTTGGCAGACCTTCGCCAATCCTCCGGACATCGGAGGGCGGTATTCCGTCCTGTCCTACTTTGGCTTAGTGCCTGCGGCGCTCATGGGGCTGGATCTCGCCGGGTTGGTGGATCGGGGGATCGCAATGGCGCAGGCCTGCCGATGCCATGCCCCCTTGGACCGAAATCCGGGCGCCTACCTTGGCGCGATCATGGGAGCGCTGGGCCGGCAGGGTCGAGACAAGGTCACGATCGTCGCTTCTCCCGGAATCAGCACCTTCGGCTTGTGGGCGGAGCAACTGCTCGCGGAAAGCACCGGCAAGGAAGGCAAGGGCCTGGTGCCGGTGGCGGAGGAACCGTGGAGCCGCCCGGCGGTTTACGGGAGCGATCGACTGTTCGTGTATCTCCGGCTGAAGGGTGACAGGAACGAGCGCCTCGATCGTCATGTGACGACCCTCGAACGGGCCGGGCAGCCGGTCGTTCGACTCGAACTCCGCGACCACTACGATCTCGCCGCGGAGTTCTTTCGCTGGGAGTTCGCCACGGCGGTCGCCGGCTATTTCCTCGGCATCCACCCCTTCGATCAGCCGAACGTGCAGGAGAGCAAGGACAACACGCACCGCGTGCTGCAGGAAGTGGAAGCCGGCGGCCGTTTACCCCGGCAGCGTGACACGACCGTCAAGGCAGCGGCGAACACGATCGTCCGCCGGGCGGCTCCGGGACGGTACGTGGCCGTCCTCGTCTATGCGCCGCCCTCGCCAAGAGTCGAGGCGGCGATTCAGTCGCTCCGCAAGGCCATTCTCGCGACGTCGCACGTGGCCGTCACCGCGGGCTATGGTCCCCGTTATCTCCATTCCACCGGTCAACTGCATAAAGGCGGGCCGAACACCGGGCTTTTTCTGCAATTGGTCGATGAGATGAAGCCGGATCTGGCGATACCGGGCAAACCCTATACGTTCGGCACGCTGGCCCGGGCGCAGGCGATCGGCGACCTGCAATCGTTGCACACCCACGGACGGACGGCCGTCAGCGTGAAACTTGGGCGGCGGCCGTTCGCGACGATCAAGGCCTTGGCTCGAGCCTTCGCACCACATCCCTCGACCGGTCGCCGCCCGACCGCACAGGGCCGGAAGTCCCGAGACACGAAGACATCACACCGGTAACATGAGCGTCGCGCCGGAAATTCGGATCATGACCGATGCGGAAGAGTTGGCGCAGGAGGCTGCCGAACTCTTCGTGTGGCTGGGCGAACAGGCGATCAAAAGAAGCGGGCGGTTCCTGGTGGTCCTGTCCGGAGGCTCGACCCCGAAGGCGCTGTACACGAAGCTGGCCGGCCCGGAATTCTCAGCCCGATTGGAGTGGAGTCGTGTCCGGTTCTTCTTCGGCGATGAGCGCTGCGTCCCACCGGACCATCCGGAGAGCAATTACGGCATGGCCGAGGCGATCCTGTTCCAGCCGTTGAAAATCCAGCCCGGCCAAGTGTTCCCGATGAAGGGCGAAGACAGCGACCCTGACCGGGCGGCCCGGCTCTATGAGGCGTTGCTGAGACAAGAATGCGGACCGGTTGATGGGGAATGGCCGATCTTCGATACGCTGCTGCTCGGACTGGGCGAAGACGGCCATGTCGCCTCGCTGTTTCCCGGCACGGAGGCTTTGAACGAACGGACGCGATGGGTGGTCGCGACCACGTCGCCCCGCGGAGTTGCGTCCCGGTTGACCCTGACCCTGGGCGTCATCAATCACGCCGGCGTGGTGATTTTTCTCGTGACCGGCCGACACAAGGCCGGCGTTGTCCGGACCGTGTTGGAAGGACATGCGTCGCAAGCGACCCCCCTGCCGGCCGCACTGGTGCGCCCCGAACGGGGACGCCTCATTTGGTTTCTCGACCAGGCAGCGGCGGCGGAACTCACAGTCACCAGACAAGGCATCACTTCTCGCGAGGAATAAATGATACTGGCGGGCGACATCGGCGGCACAAAAACCAATCTAGCCTTGTTTGACTGGAAGACCGAGCGGGTGGAACCGGTCCGCGAGGACACCTTTCCCAGCGGCGACTACAAGGCGCTCGAGGAGATCCTGGCGGAATTTCTGACGCCGCCGGCCAAGCCCGCGATCCCGGAAAGCGAAGAGAACCCTGAAGGCGCGGAAGCCTCGTCCGGGACGCAGCCGCAAGAGCCGCCGCCTCCGGAACCTCCCATCATCGACGCCGCCTGCTTCGGCGTGGCGGGACCCGTCATCGACAACCGTTGCCAGACGACCAACCTCCCGTGGATCGTCGATGGGCCGGCGCTGGGCAAGCAATTTGGCATTCCACTGGTCCATCTCCTCAACGACCTGGAGGCCACCGCCCACGGGGTCCTCTTGTTAAGACCGGATGAAGTCGAAGTCCTCAATAAAGGAAACCCGCCCAAAACCAGGCAGGCCCTGGCACTGATTGCGGCAGGAACGGGGTTGGGCGAAGCGATCCTGTTCTGGGACGGCGGCCAATACCGGCCGATGCCGTCGGAAGGCGGGCATGCGGACTTCGCGCCCAACAGCGACAACGAGATCGATCTCTTGCGACATCTGCGAGGGAGCTATCTCCACGTAAGCTACGAACGCGTCCTCTCCGGCGCAGGGCTACTTGCGATCTATGAGTTTCTGCGCGACACCAAGAGAAATGAGCCGACCTGGCTCGCGGAGAAGATCAAAGTCGGCGATCCCGCCGCGGTCATCGCCGAGGCGGGATTGAAAGGCCAGGCGGAGATCGCCAAACAGGCGCTGGATCTGTTTGTCTCGATCTACGGCGCGGAGGCCGGCAACCTGGCGCTGAAAGTGCTGGCGCTCGACGGCGTCTATGTCGGCGGCGGCATCGCCCCCAAACTGATCGCCAAGCTGAAAGACGGCACATTTATGAAAGCCTTTACCAACAAAGGCCGGTACAAACGGCTGATGAGCGGGATTCCAGTCAAGGTGGTCATGAACGAGAAAACCGCCCTGCTCGGCGCGGCGGCCTACGCGGCCAGGCTCGTCCACGGTGTTCCTTCATGAAAACGGCGCATGATCTCGACGCCCTGAAGCGGGCCGCCGCGCGCAAGGCCATCGAGTATGTCCGCGACGGGATGGTCGTCGGGTTGGGCACCGGGTCGACGGCCACCCATGCGGTGCTTGGTCTCGCGGAGCGGGTGAAAGCGGGCCTGAAGATCCGAGGCGTGCCGACCTCGCGCGAGACCGCCGAACTGGCCAGACGTCACGGCATCGAGCTGATCGAAACAGACGACGCGTGGTCGATCGATGTCGCGATCGACGGCGCCGACGAGGTCGATCCGCGTCTGAACCTGATCAAAGGCGGAGGCGGGGCGCTGCTCAAGGAGAAGATCGTCGCGGCCGCCGCGCGTCGCCTGATTATCGTCGCGGACCACACCAAACAGGTTCCTGCACTCGGCACAACCTTTCCTCTGCCGATCGAGGTGGTCCCGTTCGGCTGGGGGAGCACCGCCCGCCAAGTCGAAACGTTGGGTGGCAAGGCGGTCCTCCGCCGGCACAACGGGGAGGTCTTCAGGACCGAAGCCGGGCATTACATTCTGGATCTGCATCTCGGCCGGATCGACCGACCGGCAGAACTGGAAACTCAACTCAATCTGATCCCCGGCGTGGTCGAAACCGGCCTGTTCGTCGGCCGGACCAGCCTGCTGATCGTCGGCACCCCGGACGGCGTCGAGGTGCACCACCCGCCGGAGTCGTGAACGGGCGCCGATGCGGAGTCGCGACCGGACCGGCGTGAGTTCATCGATGACCCACGACGGATCGACGTCTCCCGACGTGACGCGGCGACACATCCTGCAGCAGACGTTGAACAACGCGGGACGGCTGATCGCTCTCGCAGGCATCGGGTGTCTTGCATGGCTGAGCGGCGGTCGGCGCGCGGACGGCGCCGGGCGGGAGTCCACACGGCCGCCGCGGGAAACGCCAGAAGAGTCAGTGACAAGGAGGAGATCCGTGGATCCCTATCGGTTGCCGAGACACATTATCCCGAACCGGTATGAGCTCACGCTCGAGCCGGACCTCGCCACGTTCACGTTCACCGGGCAAGAAACCGTCACGCTGACCGTCCGGCAGGTGACGTCGGAGCTGGTGCTCAATGCCGCCGACCTCGCGGTGATGTCCGCGCATCTCGAGAACGATCACGGGGCGGCGTACGACGGCGCGGTCGAATTAGAGGAAGCGCTGGAACGCTGCCGCATCAGGTTTCCCGCCCCTCTTCAACCCGGCGACTGGCGGCTGAGGCTCACCTTCAACGGCGTGCTGAACGACAAGCTGCGCGGCTTCTATCGCAGCAGTTACAAGGACCAGGCCGGGACCGTGCACTGGTTGGCTGCGACGCAATTCGAGGCCACCGACGCGCGACGGGCGTTCCCCTGTTGGGATGAACCGGACTTCAAAGCGGTCTTCGCGACGACGTTGGTGATCGACCCGGCGTTGACGGCCGTGTCCAACACCAAAGTCCTGTCGGAACGGCTGGACGGCGGCAAGAAAGTGGTGCGGTTCGCGGATACCATTCGCATGTCCACCTATCTGGTCGCCTTCGTGGTCGGAGAGCTGGAGGCGACGGACCCGGTCACCGTCGGCCAGACGCCGTTGCGGGTCTGGGCCGTCCCGGGCAAGCGGCACCTCGCCCGGTTTGCGCAGGAGATCGGAGCCTTCTCCCTGCAATTCTTCGAGCAGTACTACGACATCCCCTACCCCGGCGACAAGCTGGACCTGATCGCGATTCCGGACTTCGCTTCCGGCGCAATGGAGAACCTCGGCGCGATCACCTTTCGAGAAACCGCGCTGCTGGTGGATCAGCGCACCGCGACTCATGCCGAACTCGAACGGGTGGCCGATGTCGTGGCGCACGAGAACGCCCACATGTGGTTCGGCGACCTTGTGACCATGGCCTGGTGGAACGGACTGTGGCTCAACGAAGCCTTTGCGACCTTCATGGAGATGTTGGCCGTGGATGCGTGGAAACCGGAGTGGCGACGGTGGGCGACCTTTGGCGCCTCCCGCGCGGCCGCGCTGTCGGTAGACGGCTTGCACAGCACGAGACCGATCGAATACCCGGTGCGTGCACCGAAGGACGCCGATGCCATGTTCGATGTCCTGACCTATGAAAAGGGCGCGGCGGTCCTGCGGATGCTGGAACAACATCTCGGCCCGGCCGTCTTCCGTGACGGCGTTCGGGATTATCTCCGCACCCACGCCTATGCCAACGCTGACACCAGCGACCTCTGGACATCGCTGGGGAAGGCTGCCAAGCTGCCGGTCCCCGATCTGATGGATGCCTGGATCTTCAAACCGGGCTATCCGCTCGTCAGCGTCACCCTCAATGCGACGTCCGAATTGGTTATCTCTCAGCAGCGCTTCACCTATCTGGATTCACCACTTCTCCCTTCCGACTCAGCCGCCGCCTCTTCACCCAGCACCCCTCACCCCTCACCAACCACCTGGCAGGTGCCGATTCAACTGCGGATCGTCGCCAGCGGTAAGATGGAGACCAGACGATTGCTCCTGAAAGACAAGGAAACCACCCTGGCCCTACAGCCAGGCTTCGAGTCGGTGTTGCTGAACGAGGGCGGCCACGGCTTTTACCGCGTTCGTTACGCCACGGAGCTCTTGGAGCGACTGATCCCGCTCTTGCCGGACCGGCTGGCTCCCACCGAGCGATTCAACCTGATCAACGACGCCTGGGCCGCAACCATCGCGGGCCTGATGCCGCTCGACACCTACCTCGACCTGACCGACCGTTTCAAAGCGGACCAGGACAAGAATGTGTGGGGGCTGCTGCTCGACTCGTTCCAGCAACTCAACCGGATCATTGAGTCACGCGACCGTCCCGCGCTCGAGGCCCTGGTCCGCGACCGCGTGGGGCCGCTGGTCGAAACGCTCGGCTGGACGCCGCGGCAACATGAGGACGAGCTGATCCGCCAACTACGCGGCGAACTCATCCGCGCCTTAGGAACTCTCGGGAACGATCCAGCTGTGCAAGCCCGCGCGGCCGAGCTGTACCGTGTCCATCTGAAAGACACGGATGCGGTGGACCCGAATGTCGTGTCGGCACTCGTGGCGATCCTGGCCCACACCGGAGACGACGCCCGGTATGACGAATTCTCCCAACGATTCACCCAGGCTGCGACGCCGCAGGAAGAACGGCGCTATCTGTTCGCCCTGGCGGCGTTCCGGCGGCCGGAACTCTTGGAGCGGACGCTGGCGCGGACCCTGAACGGCGAGATCCGCACGCAGGACGGCCCGTTCCTCGTCGGCACGATGTTGGGCAGCGTCTACGGCCGCGAGCTGGCGTGGCATTTCGTGAAAGTCAATTGGGACACGATGGATCGGCTGTTCCCCAAGAACGGCCTCCGTCGCATGTGCGGCGGCATCGTCGGGCTCGCCACGCCCGAACTTGAGCGGGACGTGCGCGAATTTTTCACGTCCCGCAAGATCGACCTTGGCGGCAAAACGTTGGAGCAGTATCTCGAGCAACTGCGCGTCGTCGTGCGGTTCCGCGAGCGCAGCGGCGGGGCGCTTCGCGACTACCTCGAACGGTTCAGCGCGACATGAGGACTCTAGCACGCATGGTGAAAGGCTCATCGCCTTGATGATGAACCCGGCCAGCCACCTCTCACCACACACGGCTGTCGACCGGCCGCCGCGCTCGACTCCGAAGGCACTGTGGTGACACTGCATCAAGTAACGAAGGAGTGGTGAGGAAGGACGGGCAGGTGGGCGGGTGCCTATGGAGAAAACACTGTACAGGCTAGATCTTCCACAAGACCTCCTCTTCAATTCACCTTGCCACGGTTGTGGATCCAGACCTCCACTTCGCCCCCGTCACTGCGCTCACCAATCCATTTCGAATGAATGCTTGACGACGAAATGGGAGCGGACAGTTGATCACCATTCCGCTGAAGGGTTCGTACGTTGGTTTTAAACCTTTCGTCCAGAGTGTGCCCCGAAGTACGCATGTCGCCACCGCCAGCGCGGCTGGCGGAAATGCCGGAGCACGCTCCGTTGTCGGTGAATCGTCATGGTGTCTTGCCCTGTCGTGCCCGTTCAGATGATCGCCCTGCCGCGGTCCATAGTGTCGTAGAGGTCCGCTGGGCTCAGGCCCATTCACGTTTTCTTCATTAATGAGTGCTACGCGATGAACCACCTGGCGTAGGTGCGAGAACCTCAGTAGCAGATCTGTCGGGAGTTGCCGCGCGAGCTGTCTCGGAAGAGGAGCACTCCGAGTTTCAAAAGGTCACCGTGGGACTTTGGCTTGCCCCGATACCATGACAATGCGGGTTCGCCGACCTGGGTGCACGTCCGCGCGGAGCGGGGGCACAGGGCGGGGTGCGACTGGCACGCCGTGACAACCGGAGTGGAGCAACAGGGACCCGGTTGGTCAACTGACAGGCCCCGCCTGCTCCCGCCACGTTACCGGCCGAGCACCTTGGCCAGGAGCCCCGTCCGCGTGGTGGTGCCGGTCTTGCGCATGAGATGCTTGACGTGTTCCTTGACCGTTTGCTCGGTGATGGCGAGGACGTTGGCGATCTCTTTGTTGGTGAACCCCTTGACCAGCTCCCGCACAACGTCCATCTCGCGGTCCGTCAACTGGTACCGCTCCTTGGCCTGCTCGATCTCCTGTCGCTCGTGTCGCCCGAGCGGTTCGATCGTCACCACGATCCTGGCCCGTTCCAGGCCGCTGGGGTCCGGCAAGCCGAATCCTCGCAACAGCATCGCACGGTCGGCCGAGGCAGCGAGCCGCGTGACGTGAAACTGCTCCCAGTCCTTGGCCTCGGTTCTCACGTGCAGCGCGTCGATGACCTCCCGGCACACCTCGGTCAGCGCCAGGGGCAAGACGCCCTGGGCGGCGGATGAGGAGCCCTTCGTGCGCCCGGCCTCATGGATCGCACGGGTCAGGTCGTGAGCGGCCTGGTTCATGTAAAGCAGTTGCATAGTGACCGACAGCACGACAATGCCCGGCCCGGTCCGACCATCCGCAATGGCGGACGCCGACTCGTCGACGTGTCCATGCCTCTCCATCGCTTCCTCACTCTTCACGTCTTCCCATCCTCACGGCCCGAGGCCATCCTCCACGCCCAGCCCCCTGGCGAGGCAGACCCGGTTGACTCTCTCACTCTTCCCGCCCCTGCAGGGCGGGAGGGCACGCGGGCCCGGCAGCAAACCCTGCCACGCGGGTGGTCTGTCCGGCTTTCGCCCGACACTCGGCTTCCAGGGCCGTCACCAGGTCCTCGCCGCTGTAGCGCCTGCCCAGCAGCCGCGCCTGCCGCAGCACCGTCACGAAGTCGCCCGGCGTGAGCGTGGTCAAGCGCGCGAACCGTTCCGCGAGCGACGGCGTCAGGAGCAGGACTTCTTCGCCCGGGGCGCGCCCCGACACCGCGGCCAGCGCGAGGAGGTCGAGCGCCTGCTCGGCGCTGAGGTAGTCGAACCGGATCTTCAGATCGAATCGCCGGAGGACGGCCGGGTCGAGGTCGTCCAGCAGCATATTGGTGGCGCAGACGCAGACGCCCTCGAACGCCTCGAGCTGTTGGAGCAGTTCGTTGACCTGGGTCACTTCCCAGGAGCGATGCGCGCCGCGCCGATCGCGAAGAAAACTGTCGGCTTCATCGAGCAGGATGACGGCCCCGTCATCGGTGGCCTCCCGGAACAGTCGGGCCAGATTCTGTTCGGTCTTGCCGACCCAGCAACTGAGCAGCTCCGACGCGCGGCGCGCGAGGAGCGGACGGTCCAGTTCCCCGGCCACGTACTGAGCGAACGCCGTCTTCCCGGTGCCCGGCGGGCCACAGACACACAGCCGCCCAACCGGTCGCGCCTTGAGGCCCGCGACCACCGCCTGGAGATCGTGGCTGGCATTGAGGCGCTCCACGCTGTACGCGAGAAGCGGCTCGGCCCCCGCATGGTGGATCGGTCCGCAGCCCAGCGCAGCGAGGCTCTGTCGGATCGCCTGCTCGGCCAGGGTTTCTGCCATGGCCGGATCGTCGCCCCCGGCCAGTCGTGCGACTTTGGCCGCCTGGGCGATCAGCGCCGGCGTCAGATCCGGATGGCTCGCCACCCGGTCGATCCATTCCGGCCGGACCGTGAGTGGACGGAGAGAGCTCACGACTATCGCGCGCCGGACGGATCGCGGCGGCGTCCGGACCTCCAGGGCGTAGGAGAACCGCCGGCGAACGGCCGGATCGATCGGGTCGATCTCGTTGCAGACCCAGAAGGCCGGGCGGGGATTCGTTTCCAGCGCGGCGTTGGTCCAGGCCTTCTGGAGGCCGGCTCGTCGGCTCCGGCCGAACAGAAGCAGGTCCCCAGGCGAAAAGACATCCTCCACTTCATCGAACAGGATCACGCTGCGCGCATTCCGCGCCAGCATTTGCTGCGCGAAGAGATACGACCGGAACCGAAACTGCTCGCATTCCCGCTCGTCGCACTCATACCCGACCAGGAAGAGCGGGGCGTCCAGGGATCTCGCCAGCGCCTTGACGAGTTCCGTTTTTCCCGTCCCGCTCTCGCCGTACACCAGAATATTGATCCCCGCGGACGGATGGGCGAGGACCCGCTCGAGCAAGCGGCGCAGGATCTCGATGTGCTCGCGGAGGTGAGGAAATTCGTCCAGCCCATGGTGCGGCTCCGGCGCGGGGGCACAATAGCGCTGAAACGGCGTCGTTCCGCCATCCGGTTCCTCCAACAGATCGGTCTCCAATCCATCCAGCAGATCCAGCATTTCCGCGATGTCGGTGGCGGTCCGATCCACACGCAAGAGACCGGCCACGCAGAGCGTGCTGTCCCGGCGCAGCATGCGGGCGATCGCTTGGCGCTCCGTCCCGAGCGCCATCGCCAGCACCTCGTGTAAGGAAAGAAGGCTCTGCTTCCCCATCGCTTCCAGAAAGTCGCTCAGGACTGGACAGGCGTGTATCAACACCGTGAACGCGAGCAGTTCCTGCTCGGCGTGTGAAAGGCCGACGAGGTCGGCGAGCCGCTGAAGCTGCTGGGCCAGCGGGGTCCGTGGCGAGCCCGACTGCTGTTCCAGCCGGGCGAGGTGCTGCTGAATCGCCCGTCTGGCTTCTGTGCCAGCCGGATTCGTCAGCAAGGCCGGCGGCAGACCGGTGAGTTCTTGGAGGGCGGCGTCCAGCTCCTCCTCGATCTCCAGGCGACGCCCCGTCGCGAGCAGACGCAGAATCCAGCGGGCCACCAGCTCGCGGTACTCCTCCGGCACCGGCGCAGCCCAGGCATTGCTGGATCGGCGCAGTCGCTTGAGTAGACGGCGGGATGGGTCCTGATGTCCAATGGCGCATGCGATCACCTCCCGGTGAGAATCCCCCTGCGCGAAAACGTGTTCGTGCTTGTCAAACTAGCCGATTCACGCGACAACATAGGTCGTCGAGCCGGTCCCAGTGGCTCGGCAACGTTGCCGGGAGGAGAGGGCCATGCGACGTGCCGCCGAGACGGTGTTTCGTCAGTGGGTCATGCTCCGCCTCATTCCCCGAGCGCCCCGGTCGATCAGCACACGAGAGCTCAGGGACCATCTGGCGGAGGAGGGCTTTGTGGTGGAGTTACGGACCATCCAGCGCGATGTAACCAAACTCGCGGCTCTGTTTCCCCTGACGAGCGAGGCCGACGGCAAGGCGGTGCGATGGGCCTGGATGGCCGAGGCGCCAACTATGGACATCCCCGGCATGGATCCCTCGATGGCGGTGGCGTTCCAGTTGGCGGCGGTGTATTTGCCTCCCCTCTTGCCCCCCGCCACCTTGCGCCATCTGACCCCGTACTTCCAACGGGCCCGCGCCGTCCTCGCGAGCACGCGCGGGGGACGCATCAGCGTCTGGCCGGACAAGGTCTGCGCCATTGTGCGCGGGCCGGTGCTGCAGGCGCCGGCGATCGCTCCCTCGGTTCAACAGGCCGTCTATCAGGCCCTGCTGACCGATCGGCAACTGCTCGTCGCCTATCGCCACAAGGCTGCGAGCCGGCCCAAGACCTACCCGGTCCATCCGCTCGGGCTCGTCTATCGGGATGGAGTGGTCTATTTGGTCTGCACGGTCAAACAGTATGCGGACATCCGGCACCTGGCCTTGCACCGGATGGCCTCGGCCGTGCTGCGCGATGAGCCGGCCCGCCGCCCCGAGGGATTTTCCCTGAGCCGCTATGTGCAAGACGAGCAATTCTTTTCGTATCCCCTCCGGGGCCGATCCATTCGCGCCGAACTCCTCTTCGAGCGCGAGGCGGCGGTGCACTTGGGCGAACGACCGCTCTCGCGAGACCAACAGCTCATTCCGCAAACAGACGGGCGGGTCCTCCTCCGCGCCACCCTGCGCGACACGCTCGAACTCCGGTGGTGGGTGCAGGGATTCGGCGATCAGGTCGAGGTCGTGGCGCCAGCGTCCTGGCGAGCGGAGTTCGCCGCCATGGCGTCTCGACTCGCGAACCGGTACGGTGGCAAGTCGCAGAACCATAAACCGGTCAGGCGTAAGTCTGCCTGAACGGCGCGAGACCCGCTGACATCTTCTCTGCTCCGCCATTCCGCTGGCGCTTCAATGCAACTGCGCGCCCCTTCCCTGTTGGGTTGATTTCACCCAAAGAATCGCGTATCCCTCTGGCGAATACGTCACCTGGTCGCGCTTCTCATTTCCCAGGATTCCCACCATGAATAACTTTGGCGAGAAGGTCAGTTTCATCTGGGGTGTGGCGGATTTGATCCGCGACACGTTCAAGCGGGGGAAGTATCAGGACGTTATCCTGCCGTTCACGGTGCTGCGGCGCATCGATTGCGTGCTGGCGCCGACGAAAGAGAAGGTATTGGAGGAAAATGCGAAGCTGAGGGCCAAGAAGTTGGAGAATCCCGCGCCGCGCCTCTGCAAGGTGTCGGGCTACGCCTTTTACAACACGTCACGCTACGATTTCGACAAGCTGTCGGCCGACGCGCCGAACCTGGCCGCCAATCTCCGCAACTACATCAACGGCTTCTCCCCGAACATGAAGGAGGTGTTGGAGAAGTTCGACTTCGACAACACGATCAAGAAGCTCGACGAAGCGGGACTGCTCTTCCAGGTCATGGAGCGTTTCAAGACGATCGATCTGCATCCGGACAAAGTCTCGAACCACGAGATGGGTTATATCTTCGAGGAGCTGATTCGGAAGTTCAACGAAGCCTTGGATGAAAATCCCGGCGAGCACTTCACGCCGCGTGAAGTCATCCGGCTCATGGTGAACCTGCTGCTGGCGCAGGACAAAGACGCGCTCGCCAAGAACCACATCGTCCGCACGATCGCAGATCCCTGCTGCGGATCGGGCGGCATGCTCACCATTGCGAAAGAGCGCATTCTGGAGATCAACCCACACGCCGACGTGTACCTGTTCGGGCAGGAAGTCAATCCGGAAACCTGGGCGGTGTCCAAATCGGACATGCTCATGACCAGTCCGGATGGGCGCGACGCCGAGAACATTGCCTTCGGCAGCGTGCTGTCCAACGACCGGCATGCGGATAAACGCTTCGACTATCTGCTGGCGAATCCTCCCTATGGCAAGGACTGGAAACGCGATCAGGAGGCGGTGGAGGCGGAACACGAGCGCGGCCATGCGGGCCGGTTCGGAGCCGGGCTCCCCCGCATCAGCGACAGGCAACTGCTCTTCCTCCAGCACATGTTGAGCCGCATGAAAGACCCGACAGACGGCGGCAGCCGCGTGGCCATCATCATGAACGGCTCGCCGCTCTTCACCGGCGACGCGGGCAGCGGGGAAAGCGAAATCCGTCGCTGGATTCTGGAGCACGACTAGCTCGAAGCGATCGTCGCTATGCCGGAGCAACTCTTCTACAACACCGGCATCGCCACGTATGTCTGGGTCCTCACGAACAGGAAAGAACAGAAGCGCAAGGGGAAGGTCCAACTCATCAACGCCTCGAGCTTCTGGGTGCCCATGCGCAGGAGCTTGGGCGACAAGCGGCGGGAATTTTCGGCCGAGCAGATTCAACAGATCACCGAACTCTTTACGTCTTTCAAAGAAGGTGAACACTGCAAGATCTTCGAGACGACCGATTTCGGCTACCGGAAGATCACGGTCGAGCGACCGCTGCGACTCAATGTCCAAGCCAGCCCTGAACGCCTCGCCAAACTCTGGGGGCAGACCGCGTTCAAGAATCTGGCGGTCAGCAAAAAGAAGCAGGCGAAGGAGAGGGCCAAGGAGGAAGAGGAAGGTCGCATGAAACAACAGGCCATCGTGGCCATGCTGAAGCTGCTTCCCTCCACCCTCTTCAGAGATCGAGCGCGGTTCATCCAAGAACTCGACAAGGCCCAGGAAAAGGCTGACCTGAAACTCACCAAGTCGTTGCGCGAGGCGATTCTGCCCGCCCTGTCCGAGCGCGACGAAACGGCCCAGATCTGCCGAGATGAAGACGGTAATCCTGAACCCGATCCCGAACTGCGCGACACCGAGAACGTGCCGCTCAAGGAAGACATCCAGGCTTACTTCGACCGCGAAGTGAAGCCGCACGTCCCCGACGCGTGGATCAACAAAGCCATCGTGGATCACAAGGATGGAAAAGTCGGCAAGGTCGGCTACGAGATTAATTTCAACCGCTATTTCTACCAGTACCAGTCGCCGCGGCCGCTGGAGGCCATCGAGGCGGATATCAAGGCACTCGAACAGGACATCGTGAAGATGTTGCGCGAGGTCGCTGAATAGCGGTTGCAGAACAGAAGTCAGGATGCTAGCATTTTGCAAGCTTGACCCGTTGAAACGGGAAGGAGGCGGACGGATGGCACAGGTTCTTGTTCGGAATCTGGACGACAAAGTCGTGGCTCGGCTCAAAAAAAGAGCCGAAAGGCAAGGGCGTTCGCTTCAAGCGGAAGTCAAGACCATCCTTGAGGAAGCCGCCAAAGAAGAATCTGGGGACTTCTGGGAAGCAGCCCATCGTATACGGGAACGACTGAAACGGTCCGGCAGGAAGTTCAGCGATAGCGCCGCGTTGATCCGTGAGGATCGTGACCGGTGACGGCCTATGTGATTGACGCGAGCGTCATCCTCAAATGGTTCGTTCCGGAGGAGCACAGCGAACCGGCCTTGCGGCTGAAGCGCACCGACGCCCGCCTGCATGCCCCCGCCTTTCTCACGCTGGAGGTCGGCAACGTCTTGTTGAAAAAGCGTCGCCGCGGTGAGCTGGCTGCCCAGGACGTTGAGGACATCTGGCGAGCATTCCGACACGCACCAGTCCGCCGGCACGCCGATGAGACGTTGGTCCTGGCCGCCTTCGACCTCGCTCACCACACGAAACAGAGTGTGTACGATAGCTTGTACCTGGCCCTGGCCATGGAGTTGCGCCTGCCCCTCTTGACGGCCGATCGAAGGTTCTACCACGCGCTTCAAGCGACAGAGTACCGCAATCGACTCCATTGGATCGAAGACCTGTGACAGGTAGCGGATATTAGAGCGATGCTACGCGAGGTGGCGGGATGAGCTGGCTTAACGAACCAGGAAACATCCTGTCACTTATTGCCGTTGTGGTTTCAATAGTGGCCTGGGTCACGAGCTGGAAGACGCAGAAGCGACTCGTGGTGATCGAAGAGGCTCGAGAAAGTGACCGACTGCGGCGAGCGCGTAAGGCTAGCATTCGAGCCGAGCTAATTCGTGAGTCGACGGGATCATCAATGGGTGACCTCCTGCGTCTCTATAACTACGGCGAAGTTGAAGCGCGCGACGTGCGGGTAAGCATCAGCGGCAATCGGGCTCCGAAGATTCTTGGCGACACGACCAGTCCCGTTCGCATCGGACCTAGCTCTTACATTCAGTATCCTCTAGCGATAACATTCGGAATGTCTCCGCCATGGGATCTGGAGATCACATGGGTGGACGATTCTGGAGAGCCAGGCACTTACCGGACGACTCTCACGCTTTGACGCAGGTTCTAGAAACGGTGATTCCCACCCGTGCAGAAAGCCATCGCCGCTTGAAGCCCTACTCAGCCTACAAGGACGCCGGCGCCAGCCTGCGCCGCGATGATGCGCAGGACGGCAGGCAGATGGAGTGGCAGGGGACAATTCCGGAAACGGCTCGGTCATTCCCGCTTAAAGCGTGCGGGAATGACAAGAGGACCAGTCGGCGTCTGCGGAGTCCTGGATGAAGAGCAAAAACGGCATGATCCGCTTCAAGCCCTATCCGGCCTACAAGGACTCCGGCGTCGAGTGGCTGGGGGAGATTCCGGCGCATTGGGAGGTGAAGCGGCTGAAGTTCGTCGCACACATCGAGGCAGGTCAATCTCCGCCGTCCGACCTGGTGACCGATGGATCGGACGGGCTCCTGTTTCTCCAGGGCAATGCCGACTTCGGTCCCGTTAGCCCGATGCCACGGCAGGTGTGCGACTCTGCCCCGAAGCGCGCGCTACCTGGCGACATACTCCTTTCCGTCCGCGCGCCCGTCGGAGCCATGAACGTCGCCGACCAGGACTATGGGATCGGGCGCGGCCTCTGCGCCATTCGCCTCGGTCCCATGGCTGATCTGCGATATGGCTTCCACGCGCTGTCAACGACTCGCAGGCTGCTCGACAGCGTGGCCACCGGCAGCACCTATGACGCAGTCACGACCTCGCACGTGGGTGATCTGCCTCAGTTGCTACCGAGCGTCCCCGAGCAACGCGCCATCGCCGCCTTCCTCGACCGGGAGACGGCGCGGATCGATGCGCTGGTGGCGAAGAAGGAGCGGCTGATCGAGTTGCTGCAAGAAAAGCGCACCGCCCTCATCACCCGCGCCGTCACCAAGGGCCTCGACCCGACTGTGCCGATGAAAGACTCCGGCGTCGAATGGCTGGGCCAGATTCCGGCGCATTGGGAGGTACAGCCGCTCCGTTGGGCTCTTTCCGTGCGAAGCGGGGAAGCACTGGACAACAGTGAATTCGAGTTGACTCAAGAAGAAGGACTCGAAGTGGCCGTCATCGGCGGTAACGGGGTAATGGGCTATACGAATCGTGCGAACACCGATACGGCCTGCATTGCAATTGGCCGTGTCGGTGCTCTTTGCGGCAATGTGCATCTGGTGGAGCCGCCGGCTTGGATCACGGACAACGCGCTTGTGGCATCGGGCATTCGAGGTTTTGATCGCTGGTATCTTGCGTTACTGCTGCGAGTGCTCGACCTGAATCGGTGGGCGACCCAGAACGCGCAACCGCTGATCACCGGAGGCTTCGTCAAGGCACAGCGAGTCTGCGCGCCGCCAGACGCGGAACAACGCGCCATCGCCGTCTTCCTCGACCGCGAGACCGCCCGCATCGACGCCCTCATCGCCAAGGTCTGCAAGGGAATCGAGAAGCTGAAGGAATACCGAATCGCCCTCATCTCCGCCGCCGTCACGGGGAAGATCGACGTGCGGGAAGCAGTGTCCGGCGCCGAGGCTACTGGATAAAACTGTTGGCACTTGTGAGGATGTGCCAACGGTTTTATCCACCCTCGTTTTATAGCCTTGTATTCACCTCCAACCACTGTTACACTTCCTCGGCAAATGTTTGTAATTGCCGAGGTTTCGTAACAGTGCCAAGAACAGCCACCAGCGAAAGGGCCGTTGCTCTTGTCAGGCGCAAAGGGGTAGTGCGTGCCCGTGACCTCACGCGAGAAGGCGTTACGCGGGAACATCTTCGCCGACTTCTGCAACGGGGACAGCTCCAGCGAATCGGTGTGGGCCTCTATGCGCTTCCAGGAGCAGATATCTCCGAACATCGCAGCCTGGCAGAAGCGTGCAGCCGTGTCCCGCGCGGGGTGATTTGTCTGCTGTCGGCGCTGCGGTTCCACAATCTCACGACGCAGAACCCGTTTGAAGTCTGGATGGCTATTCCTCACAAGGCTTGGCGACCCAAGGCCAAAGGACCTCGACTTCGCCTCGTTCATCTTTCCGGTCAAGCCCTGACCAGCGGCGTCGAGGAACACCGAATCGAAGGCGTGCCGGTTCGTATCTATAGCCCCGCCAAAACAGTTGCCGACTGCTTCAAATACCGGAACAAGATCGGCCTGGATGTGGCACTAGAGGCCCTCCGCGACTACCGGCGTAAGTATCGGAGCGGGATGGATGAGCTCTGGCGATTTGCGAAAATATGCCGCGTCACCGCAGTGATGCGTCCGTATCTGGAGGCTCTCTCGTGAGTAGCCGTACGCAGGGCAAACTCCAGAACGTTGCAGAATCCGTGCGACAGCGTCTCTACGAACGTGCCAAGGCTGCCGGGGAAGATTTCCAACTCATCTTGATCCGATACGGATGCGAACGGTTACTTTATCGTCTCAGCCAATCGCCCTATCGTGATCGCTTTATCCTTAAGGGCGCGATGCTGCTGTCTGTTTGGAGCGTGACACCCTATCGCGCAACGCGCGATCTCGATCTGCTCGGCCATGGGAATAATGAAGTCGCCGCCTTGGAGGAGGTGTTCCGGGAAATCTGCCGCATCCCCGTCACAGATGATGGGCTACAATTTCTTCCTGATTCTGTGAAGGGTCAGGAAATTCGTGAGGATCAAGAGTATGAGGGGGTTCGGCTCTCGTTCGAGGCTCGGCTCGGCGTTGCTCGCATTCCCATCCAAGTCGACATCGGTTTTGGAGATGCCGTTGTACCGAAACGGGAGGTTCTCGACTACCCCACGCTGCTTGATTTTCCAGCCCCTCGTCTCTTGGCTTATCCTCAGGAAACAGTCATTGCCGAAAAATTTCAATCGATGGTCGAACTCGGGGTTGCCAATAGCCGTATGAAGGATTTCTTTGCTCTCTGGTTCCTGGCCAAACGATGTGACTTTCGTGGCGATGCGCTCTCGAAGGCCATCCGCAGCACCTTCGAACGCCGGAAGACTTCGTTGCCTACTCGACCACCTGTGTGCTTGACGGTAGACTTCTCCGGAGATCGGGATAAACAGGCGCAATGGAATGGTTTCCTCAAGCGAGCAGGACTTGATGTGCAAGGGCTCGCGCTTGCGCAGGTGCTGCCACAACTCGAGGCGTTTCTCATTCCCCCAACACTCGCCGTCGCCAAAGGTGAAACCTTTGCGTCACATTGGCCGGCGGGCGGTCCCTGGGCATAACTATGGTTGATATTTCCGAAAAGAACTTTGAGCAGACAATCGAGGCTGTGTTGATCGGGGAGACCCCACAACAATGGCCTGGTGGCGCAAGTCCCGCGAGAGAGCAAAGCGGGGAGTACGGCGTCATCAAGCCCGGTGGCTATCGGAAACGCAGTCCGGACGATTACGACAAGCGGCTCTGTTTGATTCCAGCCGATGTCCTGGACTTCATCTACGCGACCCAACCGAAAGAATGGGAGAAGTTCAAGAGGCACCATGCCGGCGACGCCAAAGAACGCGTGCTGTCGCGCCTGGCCTCCGAGGTCAAGACGCGTGGGACGCTGGAGGTGCTCCGTAAAGGGATCAAGTCGGATGGGTGCTCGTTTCGATTGGCCTATTTCCGGCCGGCGAGCGGGCTCAATCAAGAACTGCAGAGACTTTACGAGGCGAATCTCTTTACCGCCGTTCGCCAGCTCAAATACAGCGAAGCCAACGAGAAGAGCCTTGACCTGGGACTGTTTCTCAACGGCCTGCCGATCTTTACTGCCGAATTGAAAAATCCGCTGACCGGCCAGACCGTTCAAGACGCCATCCGCCAATACCAGCACGATCGCGACCCGAAAGAACCGCTCTTCGCGTTCGGCCGCTGCCTGGCGCACTTTGCGGTCGACCCGGATTTGGCGTATGTGACTACCCATTTACAGGGTGTCAGGACACGATTCCTGCCATTCAACCAAGGCCGGTACGGGGGTGCAGGCAATCCTCCAACAGCGAACGGGTTTGCCACGTCCTACCTTTGGGAGCGAATCTGGGCCAGGGATAGCGTCCTGAACCTGATCCAGCACTTTGTTCAGGTTGTCGAGGAGGAAGACGACAAGGGTCGCAAAACTGGTGAGCGGTCGCTGATCGTTCCCCGATATCACCAGCTTGAGGCAGTCCGGAATCTGGTGCGGGACGCGCAAATGTCCGGGCCTGGCCGCCGGTATCTCATCCAACACAGCGCCGGCAGCGGCAAGAGCAACTCGATTGCCTGGTTGGCGCATCAGCTCAGCGTGTTGCACGATGTGTCGGATCGACGGGTATTCGACTCCATCATCGTTATCACCGACCGGTGCGTCCTCGACCGTCAGCTTCAGCGGACCGTGCGTCAATTCGAGCAGACGCTGGGCGTCGTCGAAAACATTGATACGACGTCGCGGCAGCTTAAACAGGCGCTGGAGGACGGTAAGACGATCATCGTCACGACACTCCAGAAATTTCCGGTGATCGCCAATGAAATCGGCGCGCTACCAGGCAAGCGCTTCGCGGTGATCATCGACGAAGCCCATTCGTCCCAGACAGGGGAAAGCACCAAGAGCCTCAAGATGGTGCTCGCCGCAGGGAGTCTCGAACTGGCTGAGGAAGAAGACCGCGAGGAAGGCGAGGACCTGGAAGACCGGATTGTCGGAGAGGTCAAGAAGCGCGGACAACTGCCCAATGTCAGCTACTTCGCCTTTACGGCTACCCCGAAGCCGAAGACGCTCGAATTGTTCGGCTCGAAGCAATCCGACGGTCGCTTCGCGCCCTTCAGCCTCTACTCCATGCGGCAGGCGATCGAAGAAGGTTTCATCCTCGACGTGCTTCAAAACTATACGACCTACAAGACCTACTGGAACCTGCTCAAGACGATCTCCGACGACCCTCGGTATGACCGTCATAAGGCCAGCTATCTACTTCGATCGTTCGTCGATCTCCATCCGCACGCGATCGACAAGAAAGTGGCCATTATGGTGGACCATTGCGCCGATCAGGTCGTTCACCGGATCAATGGCAAGGCCAAGGCGATGATCGTCACCCGGTCGCGCCTCCATGCGGTGCGCTATAAGCGGGCGGTGGACCGGTACTTGAAGGAGAAGGGCTATCCGTTCAAAGCACTCGTGGCCTTTTCGGGCACCGTGCGGGATGGTGGCGCCGAGTACACCGAGGCGAATATGAACGGGTTCCCTGAAGCCCAGACGGCCGAAACCTTCAAGCAGGACGAATACCGTCTCCTGATCGTCGCCTATAAATTTCAAACGGGATTTGATCAGCCTCTGCTCCACACGATGTACGTCGATAAGAAGCTCGGGGGAGTCAATGCCGTGCAAACGCTCTCGCGGCTCAATCGCGTGGCGCCCGGGAAGTCCGAGACGTTTGTCCTGGACTTCGTCAACGACGCGGATGAGATCCAGAAGGCCTTTGAGCCTTATTACGATCGAACGCTCCTGAAGGAGGCTACCGACCCAAATCTTTTGTACGACCTGCAGACCAAGCTGTCGGATTTTCATTTCTTCACAACGGAAGAAATCAACCGATTCGCCACGGTGTACTTCGACCCCAACGGCACCCAGGACCTCTTGCATGCGGCGTTACAACCGGCGGTCGATCGCTATTCAAATGCGACTGAAGACAAGCGTGTCCCGTTTCGCGGGCACCTGAAGGACTTCGTCAGTCTCTACGCCTTTTTGTCCCAGATCATCACGTTTGTGGATGCGGAACTAGAAAAATTGTACCTGTTCGGGCGACTGCTCCTCCGCAAACTGCCGGTGACGAGGGAGCGGCTACCCGTCGAAATCCAACAACAGATCGACGTGGACTCCTATCGCGTTCAAAAGACCGGCACCGGCAGCATCAAGCTCAAGCGCGGCACCGTGGATCTCGAACCGGTCAAGCCGAAGGACGTGGACATGCCGCTGGGCGACCACATTGAGCCGCTTTCCCAGATCATCCGGGAGCTGAACGAGCGGTTTGGCACTGCCTTTACGGAAGAGGACCGTATCTTCATTGAACAACTGGAGACGAAATTGACCAACAACGAGGCGCTTGAAAAAGCGGTGAAGGTCAACACGCCTGAGAATGTGCGCCTGACCTTTAATCATGTCGTCAACGACAAGCTGCAGGAGATGATCGAGACGAACTTCAAATTCTATAAGCAGGTGACCGACGATCCGGATTTCGCCAAAACCTTCCTGGACTGGCTCTTTGACCGATATCTGCAGAAGGCTCGATAGCCTGCTCGGGTTCGGGTCTCGAAGAGGGTCTGTTCACAGCATCAAAGAACTTTCGTCGGTTCGGCGCGAACAGCTCACTCGCGTTTCACGAGCGAAACCGAATGTGCCACCCACCATTTCTCTCCGCCGTCGTCACAGGCCTCCTTGTGCTCGTCATCTCGGCCTGTAACGGTGGCGGTGACAGCCCGCAATCAGAACCGGCCGCTCCGCCCTCGTCTACTGGGCTCACCCTCCAGCCCGTGACGACTGCGCTCACCTTTCCGGTCTTCCTGACGAGTCCTCCGGGAGACGCTACTCGGTTGTTCGTCGTCGAGAAGCGCGGCACGATTCGAATCATCAGAGACGGGACGTTGCTCCCCGGCCAGTTTGTGAACCTCATGGGCCAGGTTTCGACAGGTGGTGAACAAGGCCTCCTCGGCATGGCGTTTGATCCCAACTATGCCGCGAACCGCCGGTTTTATGTGAACTACACGAACCCCAATGGAGACACTGTGATCGCGCGATTCCTTGCGGATGCCGTCGATCCCGATGCCACCCCGGCGACACTCGACCGCGTACTCCTCACCGTCACGCAACCTTTTGCGAATCACAACGGCGGCATGCTGGCCTTTGGTCCCGACGGACTTTTGTATATCGGTCTCGGTGACGGTGGGAGCGGCGGGGACCCGGACAACCGGGCGCAGAACCTCAACGACCTCCTTGGGAAAATGTTGCGGATCGACGTCTCACACGCCACTCCCCCTCTGGAGTATTCCATTCCGCCTGACAATCCGTTCGCGGTCGGTGGAGGAAAACCGGAAATCTGGAGCCTCGGGCTCCGCAATCCCTGGCGGTACAGCTTTGACCGTCAGACCGGAGATTTTTACATCGCCGATGTGGGGCAAGGCTCGCGTGAGGAGGTCAACGTGTCCCTGGCATCTTCCGGAGGTGGAAGGGGCCTGAACTATGGCTGGAGACTCATGGAAGGGACGGCCTGCTTCAATCCGCCGATGAACTGCAACCCAGGAACATTAACGCTCCCTGTCCTTGATTACGACCATTCAGGCGGCGCCTGCTCGGTCACCGGGGGATACGTCTATCGGGGGCAGGCTATTCCCAACTTACGAGGCACCTACTTCTACGCAGATTTCTGCGCGGGATGGGTGCGGAGTTTCCGATTCCAGACCGGTCAAGTGACCGAACAGACGGATTGGGCGCTTCTCCGTCCCGGCGGCAACATCACGAGCTTCGGGGAGGACGCGGTGGGTGAGCTGTATATCATGACGTCCCAGGGCGGGCTCTTCCGCATTGTTTCCAACTGAATTTGCACCGCAGGTCTGCCCTGGCCGGGAAACGCCTGGACGCCATCCAGTCAGAGTTTCCCGACCCATTAAAGCCGTAGTTCTCCACCCTTTCGTGGGGCTTGCAGGACACAGCCGCTTCCTGTAACGTCCCGTCCAGTCGTTGCCGTTCCTTCCTTTGCTCAGACTAGACCTAAGAGAGGAGCCACCCCGTATGCCGGCAAAGCGATGTCCCGCGTGTGGGACGGCGAAAGTTCGGCTGGCTCCTCGGCGGACTCTCCTCGACCAAGTGCTGGGGACCTTCACTGTCTACCCACTCCGTTGTCAACTCTGTACTTATCGTTTCCGGTCCTTCATCGGCAGGCCCAGTACAAACCCCCGGCGCAGCTACGAGCGGGTGGCCGTCCGGTATCCAGTTTGGTTCCAATCGCGTTTCACGCGCCCAGCGGAGGGTTTGGGGTATCCGGGCACGATCACCAACCTGTCCATCAGGGGTTGTCGCATTTGGAGCGCTACCCCGATCCCTAAGGGGCAAGCCTGCGGCTCGAGTTCCAGCCGTCGCCCTATGACCTGCCGATCACCATCGACGGCGCGGTCGTTCGCTCGCAGGCGGGAAACGCCGTTGGACTCCGCTTTGTGACGGTTTATCGGGACGAGGAGCGCCGCCTGAGGCACCTGCTCGAACCCCGGCTCTCCGGTTCCCGCCTCGACGAGCGCCGGCGCTGATCTCTCACCTCGAACAGCCCATCCATCGGTATCCCGTGCTATTCCCGTCGCAGCACGGCCAGCGGGCGCTCGCCGAGGATACGGAAGGTTGTGAGGAAACCGACCGTCAGGGTGAGACCGACGGTCAGGAGGAAGCCGACCGTCAGGACACCGGGCTGGAGGGACCAGGGAAGGTCCAGGATGAAATACAGCACCGCCCATGAGAGCGCGCTGGCCAGGGCAGTGCCGATCATGCCCGCAACCATGCCCAGGATCGAGTACTCGGTCGCGAAGGATCGGGCGATCAGGCCGCGCGTGGCGCCCAGCGCTTTGAAAATGACCGACTCGTACAACCGACGGTACCGCGTTGCCGCCAGCGCCGCCGCCATCACGAGCGCGCCGGACAGGATGCAGAACAATGCCACGGCCCGGATAGCCAGGGAAAGACGATCCAGGAGGCGGGCGAAACTGTCCAGCACGTCGCCGATATTGATGGCCGTGACATTGGGAAACGCGGCCACCACGGCCTGCTGCAATGGGATTTCGTCCTGCGGCGGCACACGGGCCGTGGCGACGTAGGTAAACGGCGCGCCGTCGAGCGAACCCGGCGACAAAATCATGTAAAAGTTCGTCGAGAAGTTTCCCCACTCGACTTTCCGGATGCTGCTCACCTCCGCCGAAATCGTACTCCCCTGAATCTCGAACTCCACGACCGCGCCCACATCCAGACCGAGGTTCCGCGCCGCTTCCTCCTCTACCGACACCAGCGGTTTGGTGAACACCTGGCCCGGTTTCCACCATTCGCCTTTGACGATCACGTTGTCTTTGGGTAACCGATCCAGAAACGTGAGCACATATTCGCGGGTGAAGTACCAGCTCTTGCGCTTATCTTGGGGCTTGCCCCGCTCCTCCGCGCTGCCTTCCTCGATCTTCACCGGTTGTCCGTTGATCGCGGCCAGGCGGGAGCGCACCAGCGGCGTGAGTTGCGGGCTGAGGTCGCCGGTTCGTTCATGGAGCAATCGGACGAACCCGTCGGCCTGATCGGGCTGAATGTCGATGAAAAAGAAGGTCGGGGCATCCTCGGGCCGATTCTCTCCGAGTTGTCGGACAAGCGAGCGTTCCAGCAGCCCGACCGCCACGATGACCATCACCCCGATGCCGACCGACACCATGATACCGGTCGCTTGCGAACCCGGACGATAGAGATTGCCAATGGCATAGCGCACTGCCAATGATCGTGGCGTCGGCAGCCGACGGATCGCGCGGACCAACGCCGCAGTTGCCGCCGACGAGAGGACGATCGCCAGGATCAGCGCGCCAAGAAACAGGAGCCCGACCTTCCATGAGTCGGCCTGCCACATAGAAAGCCCGGCTAGTCCGCCCGTGATACAGATCGCGGTGATCGCTCGCACCGGGTCATCCACGCCGACGCCGTTCACCCAGCGCCCTAAACGGTTTGGAGCACCAGCGGCCTGAGCGGCTTCGGGCTCTGCGACCTCCCGGCGAAAAATCAGCGCAGGCCGGATCTCGCGGATGCCAAGCAGCGGCCAGACGGTGAACAGCAGGGTGGTCAGCATGCCGAGAGCGACTCCTTTGAAAAGCGAAGGGAGTGAACCCCAGGTCAGGGCCGATGAGAACTCGATCTGCTCCAGCACGTTGGTGGCGAGCATCCCGGCGAGCAAACCCGGAAGCAGATCTTGGAGGACGACGCCGAGTCCTGCGCCGGCCGCGCTCCCTAATAAGCCCAGAAACAAAGCCTGCCCAAGATAGGTCTTCACCACGGTGGCGGAGTCAGCGCCCAACGTTTTCAAGATCGCGATCGTCAGAAGTTTTTCCCGGAGAAACGCCTGCACGGACGTGGCGACGCCGATCCCGCCCACAAACAGGGCGGTCAGTCCGACTAGACCAAGATAACGGGTCAGTTGCTCCAGGAACTGCTTGAGCTGCGGCTGCGCCTCGCGGTAGCTGGACACTCTGGCCATTTCTCCCGCCAGCCGTCCGCGAAGCTCGTCCAGCAAGGGTTGGACCGGAACCTCTGCCGACGCCTTGAGTAAATAGCGCTCGCGCACCCGGCTTCCCGGTTTGACCAGCTCCGCCGCCGCGAGTCCATCGCGTGAAATCATCACACGGGGGCCGAGACTGAAGACGTTGGCTACCCGATCCGGCTCTTTCCGAATCACTCCGGTGATGAGGAACGTCGCCTGTCCGATCTTCAGGCGATCTCCCATCGAGAGGCCCATCCGGATCAGCAATGATTCTTGTACGACGGCGCCATGACAGGGCGAAGGGGTGCATCCGGTCTCGATCACGGCCAGCAGGCTCGAGAGCGGTCGATCCGGATCCGTCTTCACAGTTCCGTAGAGTGGATATCCTGACTCCACAGCCTTCAACTCGACGATCTGCGTCACCGGGCCGGACCGGGCTGGGCTACCGTTCATCGTCGCCGCCATCGCCACCAATTCGCTGACATGGGTCATGACGATGCCGCGCGATGTCAGAGATCGGAGGACCAACTCCCCGGCTTCGCCCATGGGTCGCGAAGTCCGTACTTCCAGGTCGCCACCGAGCAGCCCCCGCGCTTCGCGCGTGACGGCCCGCTCGACGTTCGCGGCGAACAGGCCCACGCTGACCAGCGCGCTCACGCCGAGCGCAATGCAGACAAAACAATAGAGAAAGTGCCGCCAGGCGGCGCGCGTCTCGCGCCAGGCCATGTTCAGCGCGAAGCAGGTCACGATTCCCCTCCCGCTCCTCCCTCGGGCAGTAGGACGAAACGGTCGGTCTCGACTCGGCCGTCGCGCAGGCTAACGATGCGCTCCATAGAGGACGCCAGCATCGGATCGTGAGTGACAAAGACGAGGGTGGTGCCGTGGTCCCGGTGCAACCCCAACAGGAGATCGATCACCTGCTGACCCGTCGCCGAATCGAGGTTGCCGGTGGGTTCATCGGCGAGCAGGATGGGCGGCCGGCAGGCGAACGCTCGCGCCACCGCGACCCGCTGCTGCTCGCCGCCGGACAGTTGCACCGGATAATGGGACCGGCGCTCTCCAAGTCCGACGGCCTCCAGCAATTCACCAGCCCGCTTCTTCGCCTGGGTGTCGCCGTTCAGCTCGAGGGGTACCGCGACGTTCTCCAGCGCCGTCAGTGTCGGAATCAGATGGAACGACTGGAAGATGTACCCGATCTTTTCACGCCGGAAGCGAGCCATCGCTCTCTCCGGCAGGGTGGTGATCTCCTGGCCGTCGAGGCGGATGGAGCCCGCGGTCGGCCGGTCCAAGCCCGCGATGAGCCCCAACAAGGTGGATTTCCCGCTGCCGGATGGTCCGACGATCGCGACCCGTTGCTTTTCCGGAATATTGAGGGTGATGTCATCGAGAATGGTCACCGGGCGGCCTCCGGCGGAGAGCCGCATCGTGAGGTGACTGATGGCGATCATCCGTGGTGCTTCCCCTCCCGATGACTCGGCGTTGGTTTCGGTGCGAATCTTATTATACTGTATGCGATGCGCCGCTCTGCACGCTTCAGCATCTTCCGGCGACGCGTGGTTGCTGCGCTGTGTCCGCTGCTTGCGGGTGCGGTTCTGCTCGGCTGCGACCAGCGACCGGAGCCGCCCTCCGTTTCCCCTCCCGCTGCGCCCGGCCACTCAGGCGACGGATTCAGCGGGCGGTTTGGAATGGACGGCGCCGCTCAGCCTGAACGCGCAGCCTCTCCAAGCACGGATGCCCGACCTCGTATCGTAGCGTTCGGGGACAGTCTCACCGCCGGCCTCGGTGTGGCGCCCGAGGACTCCTATCCTGCACATCTGCAACGACGGCTCGACGCAGCCGGGTACCGCTATCGCGTCATCAACGCGGGGGTCAGCGGAGAGACGACCGCGGGCGGGCTCCGCCGCATCCCCTGGATTCTGCAGAGCAGGCCCGGTCTCGTGATCCTGGAACTGGGCGGCAACGACGGGCTGCGCGGGTTGAACGTGGAAGAGACGCGATCGAACCTGGAACAAATCATCAAGCGCCTACTGGCGGAAAAAGTCCCCGTCGTGTTGGCCGGTATGAAGCTGCCGCCGAATTACGGGGCGGACTATACAGCGCGCTTCGAAGCGATGTATCCCGAGTTGGCAAAAACCTATGGGCTGACCTTGATCCCGTTCTTCTTGGAAGGGGTCGCGGCGAAGGTGACGCTCAACCAGGCCGACGGCATTCACCCGACGGGGGAGGGCTATCGTCTCATCGCCGAGAATATCTTCCGAACGATTGAACCCTTGCTCGCAAAACCCCCGCCGGCTCACTAAGTCTGGTCTCGTGACAAAAAGGCCCTCGCGCCGGCCGGCGCGAGGGCCTTTTTGCTCGATCACCCGCTCGCTAAACCGCTATCAGGATTTCTTGAAGAACGTGTCGTACACGCCGTATCCCAATATGAGAGCGATGAGTGTGTAATACATATAGGAGATGCCGCTGTAATCCGGCGCCCCGCCCTTCGGCTCATTAGCGAGGGCCACGGATACGTTGCTGGCGATGACCGCACCGACAGTCACGACTCTAGCGATCAGGTTGCTCATCACGATGACCTCCTCGTGTGGTTCGGGATTTCCGGACAAAACGGCGCCGATTGTACTCAACTTCCCGGGGGAGACGCAAGGGTAAGATGCAAAAAGGCAGAAGTAAGAATTGTCTCAGAGTTCCAATGACTTAGAGCAAATCACCCGGAGGGCGGATTCCCCAGGGCTTTGAGCGCCGCCGCCAACTCTTGGAAGGACCCGGCCAAGGTTTCCAGTTGCGAACCCTTTTCCATGAGTTCGGCGGCGAGGGTTTTCATCTGGCCGTCGAAGTGCCCTATCTCTCTGGAGATGGCCAACATCCGGGCGAGCATGGCCTTGTACGAGGCCAATTCCTGCTGTAGTTCCTTGCAAGCGGCCTGCGCGGACTTGGCCTCGTCAAGTGACACCTGGAGTTGCTGGGTGAGACGGCCGACATAGGCCTCCCGATCCCGCATGTCGGCTTCCAACGCCAATTGCACCTCTTCGCTCTCCCGGCGGCGGTCCTCCAAGTTTCTGATGGCTTGAATCCAGGAAGCGACCTCGCCGGTTTTCAGCGCCGGCGTTTCGGGAAGCGGCTGGCCTTTTTCCAAAGCCCTCACCGCCGGCTGCAGCCATTCCATAAAGATCATGATCTCGCTGAGCTTGACGTCGGCCGCCGAGTTGGGTGGAGACGCCTCAGGCTGAGGAGCCTGCGGTTTTGTCTCCCGCGGTCTTTTGGCGGCTGCGCGGGGTTGCGACCAGCGGTGGTATTCCAACAACACGGCGACGCAATGCCGGCACATGGGCTCTTCAACCAAGGTGCAGGTGCACTTGGTCAAGAGATGCCCGTCTTTCAGCTTGATCGTTTGCTCATAGAGGCCCGAATTGCCGATGACAGCGGAAGCGATCTGCGATTCGTCGGCTTCGACGATCCGGACGCGATTCTCGGACAGGTATTGATGGCCGATCTGGAAGGCGGAAATCTCGACGACTGATTGGATCATGGTCGGGTCAAGCAGGCTCAGTCGGTCGGCGGTACAGGGAATGCGGTTGCGCATGACGGAAGTCCTTTTTGCTGACCGACGCAGCGATTCTGCAGGGTGTTGCTTCCCCGTCCGCTGCAAAAAGGAGCAAGCAATCGCGCCCATGATGACCGAGAGCCCTCCCCAAATGCCACTAGCCAATGGAGGGGGGGCCCCAACGAAATTGGCAGGCTCCCGTCTCAGCGGGCCTCACCCGTCTCCTGCCTGCGTGTGGCTGGCTTCACGCGGAGTCTTCTTGTTCGCAGGCTTTCCTACAGGTACCAGCAGGCAATGGTTTCATACGGATGCCAAGCTTGGCTGATCTTCTGGAGTCGGGTCGGAAGGGACGGGTTTCTCAGCTCGTTGCTCCGTTGCACCGCCTTGCGGATGCCCAAGTCATCCACGGGCAGGACATCCAAGCGATTGAGCGAAAACATCAGCAACATCTCGGCCGTCTGTCGTCCAATCCCGCGGATCGAGACGAGCGAGGCGATGATCTCCTCGTTGGCCTGTCGCATGAACCGCCTCGGCGTGATCCGTCTATCCTGGAATCCGACGGCCAGGTCTTTGAGGTACCGGGCTTTTTGCTTGGAGACTCCGGCGGTCTTCAACACCGACGCCGGAGTCTTCGCAACAGATCGAGGTGTCGGCCGGCCGGGTACAGTGCCAGAAAGCACTCGAAGATGGTTTCGGCGGCCTGGGAGGAGAGTGGCTGGGAAATAATCGAGTCGCAGAGGGTCACGAAGGAGTCGCGGCGCGGCGCCTACCTGCACGGGCCGACATGCGAGATGAGCGCGCGCATGATCGGATCGACGCGCCGGAGATGCGGGCAGGCGGCAGCGTATCTGATCCACGAACGGAGGGTTGAGCGTCGGCCTCGTTCGGGTTGGTCGCCTCTGCGCAGCGCCATGTCTTTCACGAACAGTTGGAAGCGCTGGCAGTCCCCCTTACCGCCCTTCGCCACCACCCTTAATCGGTTACCGACAGGCGGGAATGCGTTCCATCGCAAAACGGCGGGGTCTTGGTGTGTTTGCAGCCGCAAAAGGCTACCTGTTTTCTCTCCGCAACGGTCACCTCCATCGGCGCAAAATCGGTCCCCGTATGGGATCCGTCGCAAAACGGTTGGGTCTTCGATCGGCCGCAGCGACACCAATACATCGTGCCGGGGCCCACTTCCACGACATAGGGCCCCCGCTGGGCAATCACAATAGGATCCGGCATGAGGTCCTCCTTCAAACTCGCTCCCGCCTCGCTCTACGCGCATTCATCGACACCGACGAGGCGGACCTTGTGACCCCGTGGGAGTCAACCAGAGATAGTCGGCGATGCCGTCTTTGAGCAACTCCTGAATCTCATGCTGGCGGTCGGCTTGGAAAGAAGTCAGGTACACGGTCAGTTGCCGAACTCCATCGGAGAAGCGCCGGGCGACTCGTTTCGGCACCGGCAACCGATACTGGATATGGCCGCCGCCGGTGTAGCTGAGGATCGGACCCGTTTGAGATCCCGGGCCGACTTGAAACGTCCGCAGGGCTTCGGCGATGGTTTTGGCCATGGCTTCGTCGCGGAACATGGACGCTTCATACATGCCTTGATAGTCTGCATCGGACCCGCCTCCATGACAAAGCCGGAGCTGTCGCACAATCGTATCTCGATACATCGGATCATCGACGATCTCTTCCTCCGCCATCCCCCACCGTGCCATTTCCAAGTCCGCTCGGGCTTTCGCCAATCCGCGCTTCGCCACCAGCCGGACCAACGAGCGCGGGGGATTCAGCGCGCGCACGGGCAGCCGATGTTCCCGGGCGAACGCGATCAAAGGCTCGTAATCCTCGTAGGCTCCGCCCCAATTTTCGCGCCAACGGACTTCCTCCAGAAATTGGGCCTTGGCCATGTTCGTCTCGGCGAGATACCGGTCCAAGCCGCTCTGGCCGTCCCAGCCGAACATCTCAATGGCCAGGACCGGCTTTCGTCCCTTGGCGATCAGCGCATTCAAGACCCGGAGCGCGGCTTCAACGTGAAACCGGTTGTGGTGTTCCTCACCGAGGTAGATGACGTCCCAAGAAGCCAGGGAATCCAGCCATTCCTCCAATGACACTGCGAGGCCGGTCCTGGCTTCCAACGGTTGCCACTCCCGAAATGATCCGGATTCGACGGCCGGAGATGATGGACGACGCGGCAGTTCCGAACCCCAGATCAACGGGAGGGGCTCGGCGACCGTCATGCAGAACATCGCTCCGAGCCCCACCCATGGGACGAGAAGAGGGGCTCTCCTGAAAAAGATCCGGACAGTCATCACGGACTTACCTAACATATGAACGGAACGGCGGCAAGGCGGCGACCTTGACTGGAAAGAAGCTCGGCCGCTATTCTTCGGCCGGCGTCAACAATCGGACAGATTACCGCTTCGTCGCCGTTATGGGTCTCGACCCCAAGTCCCTCGCCGACCTTCAAATCCGACTTAAACGTATCCGAGAAACCGATGAAGAGCGATGGCGGGCTTCCCGTCGCCTTGTCGAGCCCGTGCATGTACGCCACACATTGAATCGGTTGTGCGTTGCCCTTCGGGAGGCCGCCCTTGCCGAGGATATGAAGACAGCCCTCCTGTCGGCCATTCGTTCAGGAAACGCCGAGCGGATACAAGACCTGTCCGGAGAACGGTTGAAAGACCTGACCGGGCTTCCCCCGACGAAGGCGATCCGGGCCCTCTGTATCCTTTTGAACCAGGCCGATGAACCGCGATCGGCCCTGCCCGTCTCACACCTCACGGCCTCTCAAGTCGAACGCCTGGTTCGTGCCCATCGCAACCCGTTCGATCTGTTGCTCGAAGCCGACGCGGCCTCACTCCTCGACCTGGGAGCCGGCGATCTGTCCTTCGCGGCGGAGCTGGTCGATCACTATCTCCCGCGCCTCGCGAAAAAAAGACAGCCACTCGTTCTCCACTGCCTAGACCGCCTGCGGCCCGGCTCCAGACTGGGAGGCCCGCTGCATGCCCGCCAAGATCGGCTCGAACGGCTCACGCGTCTGGAGTTCCTGGAGTTCAGTTTTTTCGGGGGCCAGGACATGTTCGCCCTCGACCCTTTGGTGCAGGCGGGGGAAATTTTCTCCCGCTACACCGTGGTGACGTGTTGGGCTCCGGCGACGCCGACCTTCGCGTATGAACCGACCAGGCTGTCGCGCGCGATGATCGAGGCCGACTTGCGACGGACCAAAGGGGCGTTCCGGACGGTCGAGGTCGACGGAGAAGCCGCGCTGGAAGTCCGACATGAGGGGCGGACGCTGCTGTTCCCTCCATGGAAATTCGAAATACGCGGACCGCTTGCCTTACTGGACCTCGTGGCTCGCCGCGGGCTGCTCGCGGTGCTCGGCGCGGTCGATACGCAGGTCTTCTGGGAACTTCTGTCCCAGCTCGTTGCCGATCCGGCCGTTCGGCCGTCCGATCAAATCTTGACGCCATCCCTGCTGGCGGATCTCTTCGGCCCCGTCTATCGCCGCTTGGAGGAATTGCCGATCGGCGGCTCGCTGGTGCTGAATGACCTGACGACTCTCAGGTCTGACATACCCCGCGTCCTTGGTGGGTCCCGCGAACACGGCGCTTCGTTTCGATTCCGGTACGTCGAAGTCAGGCGAGGCGCCGTCTTTGCGGGGACCCCGGCCAGCAGCACCGCGAGACTCTTTCAGAGCATGAGTCAGGAAGCGCCTCCCTGGTTCATGATTCTCGTCCCTGATTCTACCGAAGACCATCACCGGGCGCTCACGAAGCGTGACGAACCGACTGCCGAGGAGAGCCGCGAGGAACGCACCAAAATCTAGGGAAAATTGACGCCCTCCAGACCCTCTGCTAGACTTCGCCAGTGTCCCGCCAATCCTTGAGCTCGGCTCATTTTCACCGATAGATCCCGATTGTGGACGCTGCAAAGGCTATCCGTTCCATCCAAGACAACGTCGAGCGCGTGATCAAGGGCAAACCCCATGTGATCGAAATGGCGGTGGTCTGTCTTTTGGCGAGAGGGCACCTGCTCATCGAAGATGTTCCGGGAGTGGGGAAAACCACTCTCGCGCACAGCTTGGCCCGTTCAATCGACTGCTCATTCAAACGGATCCAGTTCACCAGCGACTTGCTGCCTTCGGATATTCTGGGCATCTCAATGTTCAACCGGCAGAAGCAGGCCTTTGAGTTCATGCCCGGCCCCATTTTCGCCAATATCGTCCTGGCGGACGAGATCAACCGCACGACGCCCAAGACGCAAAGCAGCCTTCTGGAAGCAATGAGCGAGGCGCAAGTCTCGGTGGACAGCCAGACATATCCGCTGCGTCAGCCGTTCATGGTGATCGCCACTCAGAACCCCGCAGAATACCACGGCACATTCCCCCTGCCAGAATCTCAGCTTGATCGGTTTCTCATGCGGATTCGGATCGGCTACCCTGCCCCGGAGGAGGAGAAAAAGGTTCTGGACCGTCCCCAATCGCTGCATCCTGCCGAAGACTTGCAGCCGGTGATGACCGGGGAAGAAGTCCTGGATCTCCAAAACCATGTGGAAAAGGTCCGGCTTGATGAGAGCTTGATGGAATATCTTCTTGCGATCGTCCTGGCGACGCGCCGCAGCGAACTCTTGGCTCTTGGCGTCAGCACCAGAGGCGCGCTTGCCCTCTGCAAAGCCGCCAAGGCCCTGGCGTTGGTCCGCAACCGAGACTACTGCCTGCCCGACGACATCAAGGAGATGGCCCCGATCGTGTTGCCGCATCGGGTCATGTTGAAACACGGACAAGGCATCAGGGGCAAGGGCGTCGACCAGGCCGAGCAAGTGATTCTCGATATCCTAGAGACGGTTTCCGTTCCCTTGTAACAGCCGATTTCCACCCGCGAATCGGCCGGAGTGCGGACAACCCTTTCGGTCGCTTCTTCTGTTCCGGCTCGACTCGCCATGACAGCCGTGCGCCCACAGACACTGAGAGCGTTCTTGCGCCGACTCTCTCCGAATCGCTCGGTTCGGCTGACGGGCGAGGGAACCCGCTTCGTGCTTTTCACCTTGGCGGTCGGTATCGCCGCGGTCAATACCGGCAACAACCTCTTTTATTTGCTGCTTGCGATGATGCTCAGCCTGATCGTGATCTCGGGCCTGCTGTCGGAGCAGTGCCTGAGGCGGCTCGAGTTCCGGCGGCGAGTGCCCGATTATCTCATCGCTGGACGACCGGCCGCCGCGGCGCTGTCGGTGCTGAACCGCAAGCCCTGGCTACCCAGTTTTTCTCTCCGCATCGTGGATGTGGTGGACGGCATCACCGTCGAACGGGGGATTCATGTTCCGCATCTGGGACCGCGATCTTCCGTCCTCCTCTCTTATCCGCTGCTGATCACGCGCAGAGGACTCCATCGGCTTGAGGGAGTCAGGGTGACGACGCCGTTCCCCTTCGGCCTCTTTCTAAAAAGCGCCTTCGTTCCGCTCGAAACGACTGTCATCGTGTGTCCGGAAATCAAACCGGTCCCCGATGGACTGGTTCGTGAGTTGATCACGGAGGGGCATGAACTGGCGATCTCACGCCGCGGGCAAGGGGTCGATCTGTACAATCTCAGACTCTACCGGCCGGGCGATGATTCACGCGCGATCCACTGGATGACCACGGCTCGCACGTCCAGGCTGATCGTTCGCGAGACGGAAGCGGAGAACCAGCGCCACGTCACGCTTGCGCTGTCGACGGTTGCGCCGCGGGGACAACAAGAAAGCTTCGAGCAGGCCGTCATCTTAACGGCTTCTCTTGCGGTGTTTTTTCACGATCGCGGATTCGCGCTGCGGGCGCTCGTCGGAGACCGAGAGATTCCTCCGGCTTCAGGGGAAAGCCAGCTTTACTCGATTTTGCACACGCTGGCCTTGTGCGAGATGGCGGAGCCCACGGCGGCCGAGCCGGTCCGGGAGACGTTCAGACGGGCGCTCGCCTACGGCGACCTTGCCGACAGTTCGATTGCGATCCTGCCCTGGCCGGATCCGGAGATCATTCACGTGTGTCGCCACGTGACCCGTCGGGTTGATACGACTGAGTACCAGGACGCGATGTATGAAGCTCGACCAGGCATTTCGGCTTAGCTCGATCCTGCTTGCGGCTGCGGCGTTTTGCGGCTTGACCATGGCGACGGGACTGTCCGTCTGGATCCTCGCTCTTGGAGGCATCGCGTTGGTTGTCCGGCTATTCCAAATTGGCTGGCGCCGGGCGGAAGGGGGTAGGTCGTTCATCGACCTTTCTCCCGCTACGTGGAATGTACTTCTGGTGCTGGCCTTCGTGGGCTTTTGGATCGATCTGCTGTGGATCTCACAGGAACTCCTGCCTGCCGGGGTCCACTTTCTGATCGCCCTCCTCGCCAACAAATTGTTCAATCTTCATCAACGCCGGGACTTCCTACACCTGTACGCGATCAGTCTCATGGCCATCCTTGCGTCTGCGGCGCTCACCACGGAAGTCTGGTATGCTACGGTTTTCTTTGCCTATCTCCTCACGGCTGTATGGACGCTGCTACTCTACCATCTCACGAAGGAAACCGAGGAGGCGGTCTCTATCACGCCGAGACGAGTCGGTGTCGCGGAGTCGTTCCGCGCGGGCGGCCGCATTACGCCGCGATTTTTCTGGACGACGAATGCCATAGCAATGGGCGCTTTCTGCCTCACGTTGGCCATCTTTTTCACAATTCCGCGGATCGGAGCGGGATTCTTTCACAAGGGTCGCACCGAAGGGTTGAAAACCTCCGGCTTCTCCGACAGGGTGGACCTCGGCGTGATCGGCTCGGTCAAACAGGACGCAAGCGTCGTCATGCGAGTGGAGTTGGCAGATCGCTCAAGACCGGCCACGGAGCGCTTGTATCTTCGAGGGGTTGCCTACGACCGCTATAACGGCCGTTCATGGAGTAACAGTTTTACCCACCGTCGCATTCTGCTTGAAACCACTCCGGGCACGTTTCGCGTACCCGGCTCCGTCGGCCGATCACTGAGCAAAGGTTCACAGAAGGAAGGGCTCCGGCAGGACATTTTACTGGAAGCACTGGACACCACGGTGCTGTTCAGCGTCCCGTTCGCCGATTCCATTTCCGGCGAGTTTTTGACCGTTCAGGGGGATATTACGGGCGCCTTGTACCTACAGTCCCCGCCCACGACTAGGCTTGAATATATTGTAGTGTCTCATGACAACCAATTGACGGAAGAAGACAAATCAGGCACGACAGTCACCTATCCCGATTTTGTTCGGGCTCACTTTCTCCAACTTCCGCCGATCAGCCCTCAAGTGACCGAATTGGCCGCGCACGTGACCCGCCAGGCAGACACCCCCTATAAGAAGGTGATCGCGATCAAACAGCACCTCTTGGATCAGTACCGATACAGCCTGGATATCAGCTCAACGCTCACTGCGAGGCCGTTGGAGGATTTCCTTTTTACGCGCAAAACGGGGTACTGCGAACATTACGCAACGGCGATGGTGGTGTTGCTGAGGGCGATCGGCGTTCCGGCCCGATTGGTCACGGGTTTTCTCGCCACCGAATGGAACGATTTCGGCAATTACTATACAGTGCGCCAGAAGGACGCCCACGCGTGGGTCGAAGTGTTCTTCCCTCGTTCCGGATGGATCACAGTGGACCCGACCCCTACGATCGGAGAAAGCGCTCCGGATCTCTGGTGGCAATCCATCAGCAGAGTGATGGACTCAGTCCGACTTCGATGGGATCGCCTGATCGTTCAGTACAGCGCCAGCGACCAACTCGCGGTGGTCCAGGGAATTCGGGAGGGCGGTGACTCGCTTCGAATAAAGATTTCCCAGTCGCTGACGGGCTGGCTGAACCCGCTGTCGAACGCGATGATTCGCATCAGTCGGCTCGCGCGACAGGCCGATCCGAGTCAGCTCGCGGTGATGCTTACACTGGTGGTGCTGGGCGGTACCTTCTTCGTGGTGTTGCTTCAGCAGATGATCCGGCCGAGGCGCGGCGACGGCGGAGAATGCCCCGCCGAGCAGCGCGCCGTCACTCAGGTTTACAAGCGCATGGTCGATCTTCTTGCCACCTATGGACTGACAAAAGCGCCGAGTGCCGCTCCGATCGAGTTTGCAAAACAGGTCCGCCGAGAAAGAAATGACGCCGGCTCCTTGGTGGAGGCGTTGACTCAGTTCTATTGCCGCGTGCGATTCGGGAAGTCCCCCCTTACCCGCGAAGACCTCGTTCGGGCCGACCAGCTTCTCGCACAACTTCGCACGGTGCTGCGCTCTTCCGGCAACGCCTGACAGAGTCCCGTCGTCCATCCGTCCAGAGGAGTCCGTAACTCCATCTAGCAGTCTTTTGCTGTTTCGGCTGGGACCTATACAATCCTTCTGAAGCTCGGTTTGTTCTCGACGAAGAATTTTCCAGGGCTTCTTGACCATGGTTTCAGCGTAGACACACCGGCATAAACAACGTCAGGAAGAAACCCGGGGAAAAATTCCTACAGGTGGGGCTGAAAATGGAGCGGGAAACGGGATTTGAACCCGCGACCCTCGCCTTGGCAAGGCGATGCTCTACCACTGAGCTATTCCCGCCCCGATAGCGAAGTGGAAATTTTAAAGAGGGAGACCATGCCTGTCAAGCTGCGCGCCAACGCTGGAGCTTGGAGGAGAGCAAACAGAAGTCAAGCTCTGGATTGCGTCGGTATGAAAAAATGAGGGGCCTGTTACCGCCCAGCCCGTCCGTGTTCGCATCCCGCCCGGTAGAAACCCCCACCGCACCCGGCCGTTTTTGCGGGTGCGGGTAGGACCTGCGGCAAGCTCAGCCGAACGATGCGAGCATGAACGGCGAGCACCTAACGGGAGTGAGTCGCGTCAGGACATGCTCGGTCATCAACTGCTCCGATCCGCGCAACTGGTCACGATCTCAATCTGGATTTTTCCTGTTACGGACTCCGCCCGTGTTACTCCTCAGTAACACCGAGCAAAGGCATACAAGAGACTGATTTTACGTGACCTTATGAACAAGTCGCATTCGGCGACGACTTTAGGCGATACGATTTCTTCACATTCTTACAAGTCCTCCCCCTTCCGAGTTTTCAATTTCAGTTAACGAGATCAATTCGTAATTCCGCTGTGTTGCGAGATCCTATGCTCGGTGAAGTCCGGGCTGGTTTAGATATTGCGAAATTCATACGCCGTTTTTCTTCCTGGTGATACGTAGGCTGCCCGAAACAGCCGTGAGATCCCTCTTTATAAGACATATTGAAAGGCTGTGATCTCACGAGAATCCAGGCAAAGGAAGGGGGTGGGAAAAGACGTTCTCCTATGGAGAAGAAGAGAGCGGACGGCGATTACGTCTGGTAGTAAGTCATTAAGCAGGAGGGATACGCTATGCAGGTTTCACGACGGCAATTCTTGAAAGTCTCAGCGGGGACGGTCGCCGCAGTGGCCCTGGCCGACAAGGCCCTGGCCTTGACGGCCCTGCAGCCGG
>Ga0070741_10002295_pt1 | contig 52301 bp, 54 predicted proteins | sample Coa_R1_4_FD_66440 | JGI IMG/M metagenome (GOLD analysis project Ga0070741, IMG submission 66440) | Surface soil microbial communities from Centralia Pennsylvania, which are recovering from an underground coalmine fire - Coalmine... | ecosystem: Environmental > Terrestrial > Soil > Unclassified ... | reverse complement strand
TCAACTACGTCCCGCTCGCCCTGCACGCGCTCTCGCTCCTGCCGGGCCGTAGGCTGGAGGCCGAGCTCGAGGGCGTCGACGTCCGCTCGGAGCTCCGGTACTACACCGCGGCCCAGCTCTGGATCGCGGTGCCGCTCCTCTTCGTCGCCCTCGCGCTGGTCCAGCTGCGGCGACCGGCGATGAACTTCCGGTCGAGCAGCTAGCGGTCGAGCTCAGCCCGCACCGCGTCCGGCAGCGGCTCGGGGGCCCCGTCGGCGTTCACGTGGACGACCGTGTGCTTCCCCCTGACGTAGGCCTCGCCGTCCTTCGCGATCGTCCACGCGTACGTGACGGACGTCCGCCCGACGTTCTCGACGCGGAGGCGGATCTCGATCTCGTCCTCGAAGCGCAGGACGCGCAGGTACTCGGCCTCGACGCGACGCCGCGGGTAGTCGCCCCAGGTCCCGTCGAGGAAGCCGAGCCGCCGCATCAGGCTCGTCTCCGCCAGCTCCGCCCAGCGGAACACGGCCGTGAAATGGATCCGGCCGCCCGCGTCGGTGTCCACCCAGGCGACGCGCGCGTGCTCGACCTGCTCGACCATTCCGGGAGGGTAGTCGTCCGGCTCGTGCCGGCGGCGGAGAGGCGCGGTCGACGGCGAAGGCGGCCGTAGACTGGGGAGCCTTGCCCGTCCGCGCGCTCCTCTTCGACTTCAACGGGACGCTGTCGGACGACGAGTGGGTGCAATGCGACGCCTACCGGCGGCTGTTCGCCGAGCAGGGGAGGCCGCTCTCGACGGAGCGCTACTACGCCGAGCTCGCGGGCCTTCCGGACGACGAGATCGTGGCGCGCTGGCTCGGCCCCGACCATCCGGCCCGAGCGCAGGTGCTGGCCGACAGGATCCGCCTCGTGCGCGAGCAGACGTCCGACGGCTCGTCCGTGCCGGGGCACGTGCGCGAGGCGGTGCGCTGGGCGTCGGAGCGCGCTCGGCTCGCGGTGGTCTCGGGCGCGTCCAGGCTCGAGGTCGAGCCGGTGCTGCACGCGGCGGAGCTCGACGTCTTCGACGCCGTCGTGACCATGGAGGACGTGCGGCGCGGCAAGCCCGACCCGGAGGGATACACACGGGCGCTCGGCCTGCTCGGCGCAGCGCCGAGCGAGGCGGTCGCGATCGAGGACACCGAGGCCGGGGTCGCATCCGCACGTGCGGCGGGCATCCGCACGGTCGGCCTCGTCGGCACGATGAGCCCGGAGCGGCTGGCCGCGGCCGACGAGCTCGCGGACCGGCTCGACGCGGAGCTCCTCGAGCGCCTGCTCACCGGGCCTCGCGGGCGAGGACGGCGAGACGCCGTCCAGACCTAGGGAGCGACGAGCACGCGGCCCGGCGCGCCGGCCAGCGCGGCGTCGAACGCCTCGTTGACCTGTTCCAGCGGGTAGACGGGGCCGATCAGCTCCCCGAGCCTGAGCCGGCCCGCCCGCGCGTGCTCGAGCAGGATCGGCAGCGCGACCGCGGGGTCCTCGGACCCGTACATCGTCCCCGTCAGGAGCTTCTCGCGGCGGTTGAACTCCGCGAAGTCGAGGTCGAGCCGCTCGCCCGTCGCCGGGATCCCGACGATCACGCAGGTGCCGCCGCTGCGCGTGAACCGGAGCGCGAGCGCGGCCGTCTCCGGGTTCCCGACGACGTCGAACGCCCGGTCGACGCCGTCCGGAGCGACCTGCTTCAGCAGCGCCTTGAGGCCGTCGGGCTCGGCGGTGTGCGTGGCGCCGAGCGCGCGCGCCAGCTCGAGCCGCGGCGCAAGGGGATCGACGACGACGATCGTCTCCGCGCCCGCGATCCGCGCCCCCTGGACGCAGAACTGCCCGACCCCGCCGGCTCCGACGACGAGGACCGACTCGCCGGGCCCGGTGCGCGCCGCGAACAGCACCGCGCCCACTCCGGTCAGCGCCGCGCAGCCGAGCAGGGCCGCCTCCCGCAGCGGGACGCCGTCCACCGGGAGCACGACCTTCTCGGTCAGCGTCAGCCGCTCCTGCAGGCAGCCGGTCGCCGTCCCGCGGTAGAGGGGCTCGCCGTCGATCGTCATCCCCGTCGTCCCGTCGACGAGCGTGCCGTTCCCGATCGCCCGGTGGAGGTTGATGCAGGCGGCGGGCCGGCCACGCCGGCAGTCGGCGCAGTCGCCGCAGGACGGAGCCCACGAGAGGACGACCTCGTCGCCCGGCTCGACCGTCGTCACGCGCTCGCCGACCGCCTCGACGACGCCCGCGCCCTCGTGCCCGAGCACCGACGGCGTCGGGCGCGTCCACTCGCCGCGGATCGAGTGCAGCTCCGTCCCGCAGATCCCGACGGCCGCCATCCGGACGAGCACGTCCTGCGGGCCGGGCTCCTCGAGGTCGATCTCCCTGACCTCGAGCGGCGTGCCCGGCCCGTGGAAGACGGCTGCCCGGGACTTCACCCGCCGAGGGCGGCGGCGACCGTCTTCCCGTCGGTGACGGTCGAGACGTTCTGCAGCGCGAAGTTGATCGAGGCGTTGTGCCAGTCGGCGTTGATCGTCGAGCAGCAGTCCTCGGGGACGACCATCACGTAGCCCTTGTCCGCGCCCGTCCTGGCCGTGTGCTCGATCGACATGTTCGTCCAGGCGCCGGTGACGACGACCGTGTCGACGCCGAGGCCCTTGAGCAGCGTCTCGAGCTTCGTCCCCTCCCAGGCGCTCATCCGCATCTTCTCGACGACGAAGTCGCCGTCCCGGGGCTCGAGACCGTCGACCGCTGCTCCGCCCCACGTGCCGCGGACGACGCCCTTGTCGTTCTTGACGCCCTGGAACAGCGGCGCGTTCAGCTTCAGCCCGGGCGCGCCCGGCTCGACCAGGTACCAGACGTGGATCACGGGGGCGCCGGCCTTGCGGAAGGCGTCCGCCAGCGCCTTGACGTTCTCGACCACGTTCTGCTCCTTCGCGTGCTGCGGTGCGCCCGACTCCGCCCAGGCGCCCCCCTCGCTGATCACGTCGTTCTGGAGATCCTGGATCAGGAGCGCGGTTCGCTTCGGGTCGAGCTTGAGGTCGTCTGCCATGTCCTGTCGTCCTCCTAGCGCATGTACGGCTCGCGGCGCGGGCCGACCTTGGTCGTGACGCGGTAGAGCGACGTCGAGCTCGGCACGAACAGCCAGTGCCAGTCGGGGCCGCCCCAGGTGAGGTTGCCGACGTTCTCGGGGATCCGGATCGTGCCGAGGTGCTCGCCGCCGGAGCTGATCACCCACACGCCTCCGGGACCGGTCACCCAGATGTTGCCGTGCTCGTCGCACTTCATCCCGTCGGGGATGCCCTCCTCGATCACGCCGGTGCCGATGCCCTCGAAGAACATGCGGCCGTTGGAGAGGGAGCCGTCCGAGCCGACGTCGTAGACCCTGATCCACGCCTTCGGGGTGTCGTTGACGTACAGCAGCGACTCGTCGGGCGAGAAGCAGAGCCCGTTCGGCTGCTCGAACTCGTCGCGCTCGACCACCAGCTGCGGGTCGCCGCCTCCGGGCGCGATGCGGAAGACGCCCTGCCAGCCCAGGTCGCGGTCGCGCTCGACGCCGAAGCCCGGCATGCGCCCGTACCAGGGGTCGGAGAACCAGATCGAGCCGTCCGACTTGACGCAGACGTCGTTGGGGCTGTTCAGCTCCTTGCCCTCGAAATGGCTGGCGAGGACCTCGCGCCCGCTGCCGGTGCCGTCCGGATCCATCCGCACGAGCGAGCTGGTCGAGTGCTCGCAGACGATCAGCCGCCCGTCGGCGTCAAGCGTCATCCCGTTGCCCTTGTTGCTCGGGCTCGCCACGACCTGGACGCCGTTCTGCGCGTCCCAGCGCCGGCGGGTGTCGCCGGGCATGTCCGAGAAGAGCAGGAACTCGCCCTCGGGGTTCCAGATCGGACCCTCGGTGAAGGTGAACCCGGTGCCGAGCTGCTCGACCTCGATGTTCTCGTCGACGAGCTGTCCGAGCTTGTCGGACTTGACGTCTACGCTCACGCGCTCCCTCCCTCGTTGAACGACGCGCCGAACCTAACAGACGGAAGCGGCGGCGGTTCGAAGGTTGACATGTGACCTTTTGGTCACGTATTCTCCTCTCGTGGCGGATGACGACGACAAGGTGTTCAGGGCGCTCGCCGACCCGACTCGCCGCTTTCTGCTCGACCGGCTCTTCGAGCGTGACGGCCGCACGCTCACCGAGCTCGAGTCCGAGCTGGCGATGACGCGCTTCGGGGTGATGAAGCACCTGCGGGTGCTCGAGGAGTCAGGCCTGGTCGTCACCCGCCGGGCGGGCCGGGAGAAGCTCCACTACCTGAACCCGATGCCGATCCGCCTGATCCACGACCGCTGGATCGACAAGTACACCGAGCTCCGCGCGTCCGCGCTGGCGGAGCTCAAGTCTCGACTGGAGGAGAGCGCATGACCACGACCACCGCGCAGACGACGCAGGTCTACCAGGTCTTCATCAAGGCGACCCCGGAGCAGATCTGGGAGGCGATCACGACCCCGGAGTTCACCGCCCGGTACTTCCACGGCGCGCGAATCACCGCCACGAGCGACCGCTACCACTCGCTCGGCCCCGACGGGAGCGTCTGGGGCGACGGCGCGACCTACGAGTACGACCCGCCGAAGCGCCTTTCTCACGAGTGGCGGTCGCTGTACGACGCCGAGCTCGGCCAGGAGGAGCCGAGCCGGGTGACCTGGGAGATCGAGCCGCAGGAGGGCGGCTACTGCCTGCTGACGGTCGTCCACGACGAGCTCGAGGGCGCCCCGCGAACGGCGGAGAGCGTCTCCGGCGCCGGCTGGATGATGGTCCTCAGCGGCCTGAAGACGCTCCTCGAGGTAGGACAGCCGCTGGTCGACTACTCGGGCGAGCAGAGCCGGTAGCCGCATCCGCCGGCACCCGTCGACCGGCGAAGCCGAGCCTGACGTGGACGCCAGAGGTGTCGATCGCGCGGCGGGCCCCTGAGCGCCCGGCTCCCGCTTCTCCTCGATCGCTCCGTCGCGGCCTGTAGCGCATCCACGTCGAGGTCTTCCGAGACGCGGATGCGCTGCAGGCGCCTGCCGGTCGCGGCGCTCCGCTTCTCGATCTCCACCGGGCATAGTGGCTGCAGTGTCCGAGGCAACGCTCCATCGACACGGCCATGCGGTGCACCGGCATCCGCTAGTCAACACCGCCACCTGCCACTGCGGCCGCAGCTCTCGCGGCCGGTCGGGCACGAGCACGCACATACGCACGGGCTCGCCGATCGATCGATCCTGCGCCCTCGCGAGGGAGTCCGCACGGTGCTCGTCAGCCTCGCCGTGCTGGGAGTGACGGCCGGAGCTCAGGTTGCGGTCTTCGCCGTCTCGGGCTCGGTCGCCCTACTCGCCGACCTGATCCACAACTTCGGAGACGCATCGACCGCCGTGCCCCTCGGCATCGCCTTCGCGATCCGCAGCTCGAGAGCCGAGAAGGTTGCGGGCGCCTCGTCGTCCTCGCGATCTTCGTGTCGGCCTGCGTGGCCCTGTAGGAGAGCGTCGAGCGGATCGTCGATCCACAGGAGCTCACGCACCTCTGGGTGCTGGCTGCAGCCCGATTGATCGGCGTCCTCGGGAACGAGATCGCAGCTCGGGTTCGGTTACGAGGCGGGCGCCGGCTCGACAGCCCCGCGCTGATCGCCGACGGCAATCACGCTCGCGTGGACGGGTTCGTCTCGCTCGGCGTCGTCGCAACGGCAGTGGTTGCCGCGCTCGGCGCACCGATCGGAGATCCACTCATCGGCCTCGGAATCACGCTCGTCATCCTCGAGATCATGTGGACATCGTGGAAGACCGTCTCCACGAGCGACGACGACCATCAAAAATAGCGGTGGCAGTCACCGTCCGCCGGCGCCGTCGCCGGTGCGGCCAAGACGCTGCTCGAGACCGGCGACTCGCCGGCCCCCTGACGTCGCGCGCAGGGACGGGCCCGCGGGCTGTCCGTGCCTCTACGTCTCGGGGCTCTCGTCGGCCGGCTCGAAGTCGAGAGCGAGCGAGTTGATGCAGTACCGCTGGCCGGTCGGCGCCGGACCGTCGGGGAAGACGTGGCCGAGGTGCGAGTCGCAGGCCGCGCAGCGCACCTCGATCCGCCGCATCCCGTGGCTCGTGTCGACCTCCGTCTCGACCGCGTCCTCGGCGGCCGGCTCGTAGAAGCTCGGCCAGCCCGAGCCCGAGTCGAACTTCGCCTGCGAGCGGAAGAGCTCGGCGCCGCACGCCCCGCAGCGGAAGACGCCGTCCTCGTGCACCCAGTTCAGGTCGCCCGACCACGGCGGCTCGGTCGCCGCCCGGCGCAGGACCGCGTACCGATCGGGATCGAGCTCCTCCTGCCACTCCGCGTCCGTCTTCCGAACCTTCTCCATCACGGACAGTGTCGCAGCAGACTGGTCCGAGGGACAGTCCCCTGCTACGCGCCGTCCACAGGCTCCGCGCCGGACCGCCCCCGGCCGGCGCCGAGACACGCTCCCCGGGCCGAATCGCAGGGCGAGGCGGAGGGACAGTCCCCTGCTACGCGCCGTCCACAGCGGCGTGGATGCGCTGCTTCGCCGCCTTCAGCCGGCCGCCCTCGCGCCCGGCGCGGACGGCGAGGACCTCGGCCAGGATCGAGAGCGCCGTCTCGGCCTGCGTGTCGGCCCCGATGTCGAGGCCGCAGGGGCCGGAGATCCGCTCGAGCGACTCCTCCGGCACGCCCGCCGCGAGCAGCCGCTCGCGGCGCCGCTCCTGGTTTCGCCGCGAGCCGAGCGCGCCGACGTAGAACGCCTCGGTTGCCAGCGCCCGCTTCAGCGCCGGCTCGTCGAACTTGTCGTCGTGGGTGAGGACGACGATCGCCGTCTGATGGTCGGGGGCGACCCGGTCGAGCGCCTCCTCCGGCCACTCGACCAGCAGCTCGTCGGCGCTCGGGATGCGCTCGCGGGTCGCGAACTTGGCGCGCGCGTCGGCGACGATCGTCGTCCAGCCGAGCAGCTTCGCCGCCCGGCACAGCGCCTCGGCGGTGTCGACCGCGCCGTAGACGACGAGCCGCGGCGGCGGGCCGTACCACTCCGCGAAGACCTTGGAGCCGTCCTCGAGCTCGAGCAGCCGGTTGCGCCCGCCGCGCAGGATCTCGTCGAACTGTCCGAGCGCCTCCTCCGGCACCTCGTCGCCGACCTGCTCGCCGCCCTCGACGACGAGCCGCTTCGCGCCCGCTCCGGGGCCCTCGACGACCGTGAACAGCACCGCCCGCCCGCCGGAGCGGGCGAGCTCGGCGAGCCGGTCGATCACTCCACCCGCTCCACGAACACGTCGATCTCGCCGCCGCACGGGAGGCCGACCTCCCACGCCTCCTCGTCGGCGATCCCGTAGCTGAGCAGCTTCGGCTCGCCCGTCTCCATCACCTCGCGGGCGTTCTCGTAGACGTCCGACTCGACGCAGCCGCCCGACACCGAGCCGCACATCTGCCCGGACTCGGAGACGGCGAGGCTCGTCCCCACGGGCCGGGGCGCCGACCGCCGCGTGGCGACCACCGTCGCGACGACCACCTTCTCGCCCTGCTCACGCCACCGCTCGACCTCGTCCAGTATCTCTTTCACGCTGCGTGCCTCCTCTCGATTCCGGCGAGGACGCCGGCCAGGTCCTCGAGACTTGCCAGATTGTGCCCGGGCAGGAAACGGTCGACGTACGGGAGCGCCGCCCGCATCCCGCCGGCGAGCGGCTCGTAGTCCGGGTGGCCCTTCAACGGGTTGACCCAGACGACCGCGTAGGCGCACCGCGCGAGCCGCGCCATCTCGCGGCCGACGACGGCCGCGTCCTCCCGCTCCCATCCGTCCGAGACGACGACCAGGACGGCGCCGCGCGACAGCGCACGCCTGCCCCAGAGGTCGTTGAACGCCTTCAGGGAGGCGCCGATGCGCGTGCCGCCCGACCAGTCGACGACCCGCCTCGACGCCTCGGCGAGCGCGCGCTCGGGATCGGCGCCGGAGAGCTCGTCGGTCAGCCGGGTCAGCCGTGTCCCGAACGCGAACGCCTCCACCCCGCGTCCGCTCTCGAGCAGCCCGTGGACGAACAGCAGGATCGCCCGCGAGTAGGGCTCCATCGACCCCGAGACGTCGCAGAGGACGATCAGCTTGCGGTGCGTCTCGAGCCGGCTGCGGAAGGCCCGCTCGGCCGGGTCGCCGCCGGTCGCCAGCGACGCGCGCACCATCCGCCGCAGGTCGAGCGTGGCGCCGCGCGGGTGGCGGCGCAGCCGCCGCGAGCGGCGGACGGGTCGCGCGGCGGCGAGCTCCGCGATCAGCCGGCGCAGCCGGGCCAGCTCGTCGGGCGAGAGCTCGGAGAAGTCCTTCCGCCGGAGCAGCTCGTCCGGGCTCCACCCCGTCGCGCGCTCGTCCTTCTTCGCCCCGGGATCGGCGTCGTCGCCGCGCGCGTCGCGCGAGGCGGCCTGCGCGCCCCGGGCACGCTCGGTCTGCGGCGTCCGCGGCGGCGCGAGCTCGGGCGCACGCAGGAACCAGGCCGCGAACGCGCGGTCGAACGCGTCGAGGTCGTCGACCCGCGAGACCAGCGTCTGCCGCAGCGTCCAGTACACGTCGTCGCGGCGCGCGAGGTCGACCGCGTCCAGGCCGTGAAGGGCGTCGGAGACCCGCCCCGGCCCGACCTCCAGCCCCGCCTCCCGCAGCACCCGGCCGAAGGTGACGACCTGGCGGACGAGCGCGTCAGGGCTCATCGCCGCTCCCGAGGCCGGCGCCTCCGCGCTCGGTCGAGCTCCGTCGGGCCGACGCTCATGCGCGGGCCTCCTCGACCAGCGATGCGAGCGCCGCGTCGCGGACCGTCTCGAGGTCCTCGTGGTACTTCAGCACCGAGCCGAGCGTCTGCTCGACGATCTCCGCGTCGAGCTCCTGGCGGCCGAGCGCGGCGAGCGCGTGCGCCCAGTCGATCGTCTCCGCCACCCCGGGCGGCTTGGCCAGGTCGAGCCCGCGCAGCCCGCGCACGAACCGCGCCGCCTGCGCCGCCAGGCGCTCGGGCACGCCGGGAACCCGCATCAGCACGATCTCGATCTCGCGCTCGAGGCTCGGGTGGCCGATCCAGTGGAAGAGGCAGCGCCGCTTGAGGGCGTCGTGCAGCTCGCGCGTGCGGTTCGAGGTCAGGATCACGCTCGGCCGCCGAGCCGCCGCGATCGTGCCGACCTCCGGGATCGTGATCTGGAAGTCGGAGAGCACCTCGAGCAGGAACGCCTCGAACTCCTCGTCGGCGCGGTCGATCTCGTCGATCAGCAGCACCACCGGCTCCTCGCTCTCGATCGCCTCCAGCAGCGGGCGATGGATGAGGAACTCCGAGCCGAACAGCTCCTCCTCGGACACCGTCCCCTCCTGCGCCGCGCGGATGTGGAGCAGCTGCCGCGAGTAGTTCCACTCGTAGACGGCGTGCGCGACGTCGAGGCCCTCGTAGCACTGCAGCCGGATCAGCCGCGCCGGCAGTGCCCGGCCGAGCGCCTTCGCCGCCTCGGTCTTGCCGACGCCGGCCTCGCCCTCGAGCAGCAGCGGCTTCTCCAGCCGGAGCGACAGGTAGAGCGCCGTCGCGAGACCGCGGTCGGGCAGGTAGTCCGCGGCGCGCAGCGCGCCCTCGAGCTCCTCGATCGTCGCGAACGCCATCCACGCACTCTAGTTCGCGGGAACAGCGGTCTGGCAGGCTGCGTTCTCCTGTTCCGTTTCCCGACGAAGGAGGAGGCCATGGCCGAGCTCGGTCCCGAGGTGCGGCAAGCACTCGACGGCGCGAACTACTGGAGCGTCGCGACCCTCAACCCGGACGGGTCGCCTCAGGTCACCCCGGTGTGGGCGGGCCTCGACGGCGACCGCATCCTGGTCAACACCGCCGTCGGCAGGAAGAAGGACCGCAACCTGCAGCGCGACCCGAGGATCGCCCTCTGCCTGCACATCCCGGACAGCGGCTCGAACAACATCGCCGTCCAGGGACGCGTCGTCGAGCGGCTCGAGGGCGACCGGGCGAACGCCGACATCGACGCGCTCGCCCGCAAGTACACCGGAAAGGACTACGCCGGCTGGACGCCGGAGATGCGCCGGGTGACCTACCTGATCGAGCCGCTGCGCGTCTTCACCCGGCTATAGGCGGCGCGGGAGCTTCTGGTTTGACACGCGGACGGCCACGACTGGAGAATCGGAAGCGGTGGCCCGCGCCGACGTCGACCTCGTCTTGCCCGCCTCTGCCGAGGAGGCAGTCGCGGCGTTCGGCGACGGAGCGGCGGTGACGGTCGTCGCCGGCGGCACCGTGGTGATGCCGGAGCTCGTCGCCGGCCGCCTGCGGCCGGAGCGCGCGATCCTGCTCGCCAGAGCCGGCCTCGGCGGGATCACGCGCGAGGCCGGCCGGGTGACGATCGGCGCGACGACGCCCATCTCCGCGCTCGAGGACGGCGACGAGCCGCTCGCGACCGCCGCCAGGCACGTCGGCGATCCGGAGGTCCGGGCGCAGGCGACCGTCGGGGGCAACCTCTGCACCGGCGCCTCCGCCGACGCGCCCCGCGGCGACCTCCAGGCGGCCCTGATCGCCCTCGGCGCGACCGTCCGCTCCGCCGGGAGGGGAGGCGAGCGCTCCGAGCCGGTCGAGGACTTTCTCTCCGCGAGCGCAGGCCGGCTCGTGCTCGACGTCTCCTACGAGGACGGTCCGCGGCAGACGGGCTACGCCGCCGCGCGACGGCCGCACGCCCACCACTACACCATCCTCGCGGTCTGCACGGCGCGGACTGCCGACGCTGTTCGCGTCGCGGTCACGGGCGCCGGCCCGACGGCGATCCGACTCAGAGCGGTCGAGGCCGCCGTGGCGGGCGGCGCCGGCCCCGCCGAGGCAGCCCGGCGAGCGCTCGACGACGTCGAGGGCTCGCTGAGAGACGACGCGCTCGCCTCGGCGTGGTACAGGGAGCGGGTCCTGCCGAAGCTGGTCGAGGATGCGCTCGCCGCGATCGACGGAGCCGCGGGTGCCTAGCCTGACCGTCAACGGAGTCGCAGTCGAGGTCGAGAGCGCGGGCCTGCACACCCTGCTGCACGTCCTCCGCGAGGAGCTCGGGATCACGAGCCCGAAGGCCGGCTGCCAGCAGGGCGGCTGCGGCGCCTGCACCGTCCTCGTCGACGGCGAGCCGCGGCGCTCGTGCCTGATCCCGGTCGCCGCCGTGGACGGCGCCTCGATCACGACGGTCGAGGGCCTCGGCACGCCGGAGCGGCTCTCGGTCGTCCAGGCTGCGTTCCACGAGCGCTACGGGTCGCAGTGCGGCTTCTGCACGCCCGGGTTCCTGCTCGCCACCTACGCCCTGCTCGAGCGCTCGCCTCGCGCCGGGCGCGCGGAGATCGAGGAGGCGCTGGCGGGCCACGTCTGCCGCTGCACCGGCTACGTCAAGATCATCGAGGCGGTCGAGGCCGCGCTCCGCGGCGAGGTCGCGGCGGGCACGGAGCCGACCGAGGCGGTGACGGCGTGAAGGCGGTCGGCGCACGCCTGCCGCGCTACGACGGCGTCGCCCACGTCACCGGGCGGACACAGTACGTCGACGACGTCCGCGTCCCGAACATGCTCTGGGCGAAGGCGCTCCGCTCTCCCGTCCACCACGCCGCCATCACCGGTCTGGACACGGCCAAGGCGGAGAAGATCAAGGGCGTCCACGCGATCGTCACCTGGCAGGACGTGCCGAAGCTCGTCTACGGGCACCTCGAGGCGCTCGGCATCCCCGCCGACGAGCCGCTGCTCGCGAAGGACGACGTCCGCTACAAGGGCCAGCCGATCGCGCTCGTCGCCGCCGAGGACGAGGAGACCGCGCTGGAGGCGGTGGCGGCGATCGACCTCGACCTCGAGGAGCGGCCGGCGCTGTTCGACATCCGCAAGGCCGCCGACCCGGACGCGCCGACGATCCACCAGTGGGGCAACTGGTACCCGCACTTCGAGAACGAGATGGACGTCCGCCAGATCCGCAAGGGGGACATCGACCGGGCCTTCGACCAGGCGGACACGATCGTCAAGGGCGTCTACCGGCCGGCCGCGATCGAGCACGTGCCGCTCGAGCCCCAGACGGCGCTGGTCGTCCCCGAGCCGAGCAGCCGGCTGACGATCTACTCCTGCACGCAGGCGCTCTACTTCTCGATGGGGGTCGTCGCGGCGCATCTCGAGGTGCCGCTCAACCGCCTGAAGTTCGTCGGCGGGACCGTCGGCGGCGGCTTCGGCGGCAAGGTGGACACGGCGACGGAGACGATCTCGGCGCTGGCGGCGCTGAAGTCCGGCCGTCCGGTGAAGTGGCGCTGGACGCGCGAGGAGGAGTTCCTCTGCTCGTCGACCCGCGCCCCCTGGCACATGGAGATCGCGGACGCCGTGACGAAGGACGGCTGGATCCTCGGCCGGAAGATGCTGACGCTGCACGACTCCGGCGCCTACGCGCGCTTCTCGCCGTACGGCCTGACGAAGCACAGCTTCCACCACACCGGCGCGTACACGATCCCGAACCTGCACTTCGACGGCTACGTGGTGTTCACGAACCGGGTGCCGACGACGGCGATGCGCGGCTTCGGCGTCACCTCGGTCTCGTTCGCGACCGAGCTCCACGTCACCCGGGTCGCCGAGGTGCTCGGGATCGACCCGTTCGAGCTGCGGCTGAAGAACGCGAACCGGATCGCCGACACCTCGCCGAACGGCGTCTCGTACACCGACCCGTCGACCGTGCCGACGATCCTCGCGATCGCCGACGCGATCGGCCACGAGCTGCCGGCCGACTACCGGACGATGACCCGCGACTCCCGTGCGGGCGAGCTGCTTCCCGAGCACCTCGTCGCCCAGGTCGGGGAGGTCGATCACTGATGGCCAGGCACCGCGGGCGCGGGATCTCGGCGATCGAGTACCCGACCGGGATGAACCAGAACGGGGACCCGTCGCAGGCGTGGATCAAGATCAAGCCGGACGGCCGCGTCGACGTCTTCTCCGGCACCTCCGACATCGGCAACGGCTCGAAGACGATCCAGAGCCAGATCGTGGCGGAGACGCTCGGCGTGCCCTACGACTGGATCACCTACGACAACTCGAACACCGACTCCTCGCCGGTCTGCACCGGCACGTTCGCCTCGCGGGCGACGTTCGTCGCCGGGAACGCCGTCCTCAAGGCCGCGGCGGACGCCAAGCGCAAGCTGCTCGAGATCGCGGCGAAGGAGCTCGAGATCGCGCCCGACGACCTCGAGGTCGTCGAGGGCGAGGTGGTCGCCAAGGGCGCGCCCCAGAAGAAGATCGGCGTCCCCGACGTCGCCGCGGCCGCGACCTGGGTGCACGGCGAGCTGATCACCGGCACGGGCGCGCAGCTGAAGCCGTACGCGGCGATCGTCGACCCGGAGACCGGACGCGTCGACGCGCCCCCCCACTCGGCGATCTCGTACGCGGCCTGCGCGGCCGAGGTGGAGGTGGACGACGAGACGGGCGAGGTCACCGTCGAGCGGCTGTGGCAGTGCTTCGACGTCGGCAGGGCGATCAACCCGACGCTGGTCGAGGGGCAGATCCAGGGCGGAGCGCTGATGGGACTCGGCCTGGGCGTGCTCGAGGAGTGCTACCCGTACTACCCGAGCGCCGACCACCGCGGGGGCGAGTTCGGCTCGTACCTGGCGCCGGGGATCAAGGGGCTTCCGGCCGTCGACACGATCGTGATCGAGAACCCCTCGACCGACGGGCCCTACGGCGCCAAGGGGATCAGCGAGATGGCGAACAACCCGCAGCCGCCCGCGATCGCCGCGGCCGTCTACGACGCGATCGGGGTCTGGGTGACCGAGCTGCCGATCACCCCGGAGCGGGTGCTGCGCGCGCTCGAGCGCAAGGACGACGGCCCCCGGCGGGAGGGCAAGTGGGTGATCTTCGACGACGAGCTCTCCGTGAACACGGTCGCGCACGCGGACTCGAGGTTCCGCTTTCCGCTCGGTGTCTGAGCCGCAGTCGCCGTTCCGCACCTGGAACGGCGTCGACGCGTTCGAGCTGTACCCCGGGGTGCGGCTGCACGCGATCGGCGGCGAGCAGGTGCTCCTCTGCCGTGTCCGGTACGAGCCGGGCAAGCAGGTGGCCCGGCACGTGCACCCCGAGGCCGAGCAGCTGATGGCGATCATCGACGGCGAGGTGACGATGACGATCGGCGACGAGACGCGCACGTTGCGGGCCGGCGACGTCGCCGTCGTCAACCGGGGCGTCGAGCACGAGCTCCATTCGGAGAACGGCGTCGAGTTCTTCGAGGCGCTGGCGCCCGTCCCGCGCGACCACGTCCCGGACCACGAGCGCGACCTCGTGCTCGGTCCGGACGGCGGCTCGCAGCACGTCGAGCGGTAGCGTCCCTTCCGGCCGTGGCTGGGGGACAGTCCCTGGAACAGAAGCGCAACGGATCGCCCACAGCCCGTTAGAGTCGGCTCACCGAACGAAAGGAGAGGGCATGCCCTGGATCGACGTCAAGCTGTTCGACACCCGTGTCAACGAGGAGTCGGTGCCGAGGATCATCGAGGCGCTGACGAACGCCCTCGCGGAGTCGAGCGGCGCCTCGCCCGACCACATCCACGTGCTGGTGCAGGGCGTCCCGGCTCCCCAGTGGGGCACTGCCGGCAAGCCGCTTGGCTAGACCTTCCAGCGTCATGCGCAGCTGTGCCCTCGGGCCGCGCCGGCCGGCACGCTGCTGCGTCCTCAGTCGCGTCCATGTCTCGATCTGGACGCTCCCTGCGTCCTTGCGTCGCACTCGCCCGTCGGACCCCGAGAACGAGTACCCATGACGCTGGGAGATCAGCCACGCGTTTTCCTGATCACGGGCGCGTCGAGCGGGATCGGCGAGGCGACGGCGCGGCGCGCGGCCGAGGCCGGCTACCGGGTCGTGCTGGCCGCGCGCTCGACCGAGAAGCTCGAGGCGCTGGCTGCCGAGCTCGGCGGGCTCGCCGTCACCTGCGACGTGACCGAGTGGTCGCAGCAGGAAGCGATGGTCGAACGAACGCTCGGCGAGTACGGCCGGCTCGACGTCGCATTCGCCAACGCCGGCTTCGGCGCCAAGCGCGGGTTCAAGGCGGAGACGCCCGAGTTCTGGCGGTCGATGGTGCTGACGAACGTGTACGGGGCCGCGCTGACGATCCGTGCCTGCTACGACGCGCTGGTCGAGTCGCGCGGCCACCTGCTCCTGACCGGCTCGGTCGCGGGCCGCCGCGCCGTCCCCGGCTCCCTGTACTCGTGCACCAAGTGGGCGGTGACGGCGATGGGCGAGTCCGCCCGACAGGAGCTGAACGGCACCGGCGTCCGGGTGACGCTGATCGAGCCGGGGATGACCGACACGCCCTTCTTCGAGAATCGGCCGCGGGAGCCCCTGGCCGCCGACGACATCGCCCGCGCGGTCATGTTCGCCGTCTCGCAGCCGCCGCACGTCGACGTGAACGAGATCCTGGTCCGACCGACCGCACAGGAGGCCTGAAGAGAGCCCCGGAAAGGAGAGCACGATGCCGCTGATCGAGGTCAAGCTGTTCGACTTCCGCATGAGCGAGGAGACGAGCAGGAAGCTGATCGCCGGTCTCACCGACGCGCTCTGCGCGGCGACCACGGAGGGCCTGCGCGAACACACGTGGGTGATCGTCGAGGGCCACTCGCCGAAGCACTGGGGTGTCGGCGGCGAGCCGTGGCCGGCGGAGAAGACGCCGCCGGCGTGAGGACGCCGCTACGACAGCGGCTCGACGACCTTCGTCACGACCCAGCGGTGCTTGCCGATCTTCCGGTCGCGGACGAACCCGAGCTTCTCGTAGGTCGACAGGGCGCCGTTGAAGAGGAAGCCGGCCGGGACCGAGCCGGCGTCCTCCGGATAGCCCTCGACGGTCCCGCCGCCGAGGCCGGAGATGAGCTCCAGCGCGCCCTCGAGCGCGGCGGTGGCGACGCCCTGCCGCCGGAGTCCCTTGCCCACGTAGCAGCAGGCGATGCGCCAGTCGGGCGACGTCGTACGGCCCTTCTGGTACGCCGCCCGGCTCTTGATCCGCGGCAGCTCCTCGGGTGCGCCGAACTGGCACCAGCCCAGGCAATCCTCGCCCTCGAAGACGAGCGCCGCGTGGGCCGTGCCGTTACGCACGCGCTCGAGCTTCCGCTCGCGGTTCAGCGCCGCCGTCGTGTCCTTGCCCACCCCCTCGGGGTGGAACCCCATGCACCAGCAGCCTCCGAAGATGCCGTTGTTTCGCTCCACGAGCGCGGCGAACGCATCCCACGTGGACTCGTCCAGAGCCCTGATCGTGTACGTCGACCCCCCGATGGACGTTCAGTCTAGCCCGGCTCCGGAGCGGTTCAACTTCACCCGCGACGTCGTCGAGCGGGCCGATCCGGGCGCGCTCGCGCTGCGGTTCGTCGACTCCGGGGGCGGCGTCCGCGACCTGAGCTTCGGCGACGTCGCAGAGCAGGCCGCGCGCTGGGCCGGGCTGCTCCGGCGGAGCGGCGTCCGGCCGGGCGACCGGGTGCTCGTCCTGGTCGGGAAGACGCCGGAGTGGCACGCGATCATGCTCGCCGCGTTGAAGACCGGCGCGGTCGCGATCCCCTGCTCGGAGATGCTGCGCGCGAAGGACCTCGACTTCCGCGTCCGCCACTCGGGCGCGCGGTTGCTCGTCGCCGACCCGCAGTGCCGCGCCGAGGTGGAGGCGATGGCCGAGGCGCCCACGGCCGTCTTCGTGGACGAGGCCGCACTGGGCGAGCCGGACATTGCCACCGCGGACACGGCCGCAGACGACAACGCGCTGATCCTGTACACGTCCGGGACGACGAAGGATCCGAAGGGCGTCGTGCACACGCACCGGTACACCTGGGCGAAGCGCGCGCAGGCGGCGGGCTGGCTGGACGCGCGTCCCGGCGACGTGGTCTGGTGCACGGCCGGCACAGGCTGGGCGAAGTCGATCTGGAACGTCCTGCTCGGGCCGTGGAGCTGCGGGGCGGCGATCGTCCTCCACGGCGGCGGCTTCGAGCCGTCGGAGCGCTACCGGCTGCTGGAGGAGCTGCGCCCGACGGTGGTCTGCCAGGCGCCGACGGAGTACCGGCTGATGGCGAAGGTGGACGGGATGGACGGATACGAGCTCGGCGGGATCCGTCACCTGGTCTCGGCCGGGGAGCCGCTCAACGCCGAGGTGATCCGGGCGTTCGAGAGCGCCTTCGGGCTGACGATCCACGACGGCTACGGCCAGACGGAGAACACGCTCCTCGTCGGGAACGTCCCCGGCGCCGAGATCAGGCCGGGCTCGATGGGCCGCCCGGCGCCCGGCTACGACGTGCGCGTGATCGACGCCGACGGGCACGGGGTTCCGGCCGGGGAGGAAGGCGACATCGCGCTGCGCGGAGACGCGCCGGCGCTCTTCGCCGGCTACTGGGACGCTCCGGAGGAGACCGCTGCCGTCTACCGCGGCGACTGGTACGTGACCGGCGATCGCGCCGTGCGCGACGAGGACGGGTACCTGTGGTTCACCGGCCGCGCCGACGACGTCATCCTCTCCGCCGCGTACCGGATCGGGCCGTTCGAGGTCGAGAGCGCGCTGCTCGAGCACCCCGCGGTCGCCGAGAGCGCCGTGGTCGGGAAGCCCGACCCGGACCGCGGCCAGATCGTGAAGGCGTTCGTCGTCCTGCGGACCGGATACGAGCGCGCCGACACGCTCGTCGGCGAGCTGCAGGAGCACTGCAAGCGGGTGACCGCCCCGTACAAATACCCGCGCGAGATCGAGTTCGTCGATGCGCTCCCGAAGACGCGGAGCGGGAAGATCCGGCGCGTGGAGCTCCGCAGGCTGGAAGAGAAGCGGGCGGAGGCCCGGGGACCCGGCTAGTTCGGTCCCGGCCGTTTCGGCCCTGCCCCGGGGACAGTCCCCGGAACGAGAACGTCACGGGCTGTCCACAGCCCGGCGTCACGCGCGCCAGCCGTCGAGAACCGCCTGCGCGTCGTCCAGCGAGGTGCAGATCCGCCCGGCCGCCTCGATGCAGCCGACGACGAACAGGTTCACTCCCCGCGCCTCGCCCGAGCGATCGCTGTCTCGGAGCGCTCGCAGGTCGGTGACGAGCCCGACGATCCCCTTCTTCGACGGGTCGTGCTGCATCAGCGCGTGGAAGATCCCGATCTCGCAGGCGGTACCGTCGTCGATCATCGGGCCGTCGAGGATCGCCAGTACCGCGTTCGCCTCGCGGAGCGCCGCCCAGTCCTTGGCGAAGATCCGCTCCGCCGTGACGGTGCCGTCCAGGGCGAGCTCGTGCTCGTGCGGAACGAAGACGTCGAAGCCGGCCGAGCGGAGCTGGGCCGCGCACCGCTCGATGTACTCCCGCTCGTACGGCGTGAAGAGCGGGCCGGCGAAGTAGATCTTCACGGCAGCACGAGCTCGACGGGCTCGGCGCCCGGAACCGCTTCGGCCGTCTCGCGGGCGTGGAGGAGCGTCGTCCGGACGATCAGCTTCGCGCGGGCGAAGTTGTCGAGGGTGGTCGGCACCGGCCCGACGGCCTCGCCGAGCGCGTACGCGGCCGCGTTGCGACCCATCGCCCGGTAGGAGTCGAGGCTGTACAGAGGCGACATGCCGAACAGCTCCAGGTTGTCGAGCGGCTGCAGGTCGGCTCGGTGGATCACCGCAGTGCCTTTCGACTGGAGCCCGACGGCGACGCCTGAGCCGGAGAGCCGCGCGCCGTCGTGCCCGATGAACGCGACGTCCGAGGCGCGGCGGATGCGGACGAGCCGGGGCGTCGCGCCCGCCTCGTGGACGCCGTCGACCACGGCCCGCAGCACGTCCGCGTGGTCGAGGCCGTTGATCGTCTCGCGAAGCGCTCCGCCGAACGCGGGGCCGACTGCGATCACCACCTCGTCCGGTCTGTCGCCTATCGTGGCAACATGCGCCTCCGAGACGACCGGTCCGGCTCCGTTCGGCGAGCTCACGCGCTCGGGATCCAGCACGTACGGCAGCCGCTGCAGCAGCTCCCAGCGCTCGCCCTCGAGGCGGTAGCCCGTGCCCGGGCCCTCGTAGCGGTTCGGGTCGCTCACCGCCGAGCAGACCGTGCCGTCGGGCTCGATCACCGCCGCGGTCTGCAGGTAGTCGGCCGACACGCGCTGGCGCTGCATCGCCAGGACCGCCTCGGCGACGTCCACGAAGCCGGCCGCGTGCAGCTCGCGGACGACGTCGAGCGCCGAGATCCGCTCGTCGAGCACGCGGTCGGCCGCGGCCACGTCCGCCGCCCGGTCTCGATCCGGCAGGTCGCGGCTCGCGTAGCCGTACGTCGCCGCCTCGACCTCCGCCTCGGTCACCGGCGGGAACCCGAGGCCGGCGAAGACCGCCTGAACCGCCCGCGCGGCCCGCTCGCGCACGCGCACGACCTCGTCCTCCGCCACCGGCTCGATGCCGGCGTCGACCTGCCAGTCGCGCTGGAGGGTCAGCCACTCCTCGAGGTCGTCGCCGTCGTAGTTGCCGCCGCCGAAGGTGTTGTCCTCGCGCGGCATGACGGAGTAGCCGGAGGTGACGAAGTCGGTCCCGGGCAGGAACTGCCCCATCAGCTTCGCCGTCTTCCGGATCTCGGAGTGCGAGGCGATCGCATCGTTGCCCGACGCAACCTCGAGGTCGAGCCAGGCGGCCAGCACGTTCTCCGCGAGGATCTCGCGGACGCCGCCCGGCAGCGACAGGACGAGCGCGACGCACGAGATCGACCCGTTCTGGACGCCCTGGGAGCCCGCCGCGCGGATCGCCGCGAGGCAGCGAGCCTCCAGGTACAGCATCGAGCAGCCCTGTGCGTGGCCCATCAGCGCCTCCGAGCCGCCGCCGGAGGTGAACCGCACCTTCACCCCGCGCGAGGCGTAGGCGGAGGCGAGGAACGCCTTCGACCACGGGGTGTCGTCGCCGTCGACGAACACGGGCTCGGTTCCGTAGACCGACAGCGTCTCCGCGTACGTGACCAGGCCCTGGATCGCCAGCTGGAGGTTGCGCCGCTCCTCGACCGCGCACTGGGTCATCACCCCGGGCCGCCCGGTCTGCGAGCCGACGAGGATCGCGATCGCGTTCAGCGGCGCGTAGCGCGAGACGCCGACCGTGGTTTCGACCTCGGCGAACCCGCGCAGAGCCGCCTCCGCAGCGTCCGCGGCCAGCAGGGCAGGGTTCTCCTTCAGGTTGGTCACGTGCGCCTGGTTGGCCGGAGCCCGCCGGGCGCGAAGCTTCTTCAGCGCGAACATGAGCTCGACGGGGTCGAGCAGCGAGACGACGCGTGCGAGCCGCGCCGGCGTCAGGCCGCGGGAAAGGCGCACCACCTCGGCGCGCGGGACGTCGACGTCGACGAGCCGCCGCGCGATGTCGTCGTCGGCGAGCCCTGCCGCCTCGGCGGCGACGTCGAGGTCGATGCCGTACCGCGCGACGAAGCGGTCGATGACGTCGAACTCCGTCGCCCGTTTGCCGTCCATCGCGACGACGGAGCCGTCGACGACCTCGAGGCTCGGCTCGGGGTCGTTCGGGCCGTCCATCGCCACGAGCCCGAGCCGCGGGTGGGGCGAGATCAGCAGCTCGCGCCGGAGCGCACGCCCCTCGCGCGAGACGAACCGCTCAGACCGGCGCGCGCTCATCGACCCGCAGCAGCCCGCGCGCCGCGCAGGCAGCGGCCGCCTCCCGTACGAACTCGGCGCAGCGGGGCGCCCCGAGCTCGGTCTCGAGTCGAGCCGCCCAGGCCTCGAGCTCGGCCGCGGTCGAGCGATGCGGCCGCAGCGCGGTGTAGATCTCCAGGATCGTCTCGCTCGGCACGGTGGCGAGCTCGGCGGCGCGGGCGAGGTTGTCCGCGAGCCGCGTCCGCCCCGCCGTCAGGGCCACCGCGGACTGGCGCCTCAGCGTCTCGGGCGTCGCGCGAAGGTCGTGCGCGTCGACGAGCCCGTCGACCACGGCGTCGAGGCTCAGCTCGTCCAGCGCGAGCCCCGACGGGGTCCGGACGAGATCCGGCCTGCGCGCACCGAGCGGGTAGTCCGACGCCGGATCGAAGGCCATGCGGACAGCTTAGAGTGGAGCATCCCGACACGACAACGAAGGAGAGGGATGAAGAAGCTCGCCCTGCTCGCCGCGCTGCTGACGGCGCCGGCGGCAGCCGGATCGGTCACGTCGACCGGAACCCTGTGGCCGCACGTCTACGCGGCGAAGATCACGGGCGCGCAGCCCGCCGTCCTGAACGGGACCTGGCGGATCGTGCTCCGGCGCACGTCGTACACGATCCAGCGCAACGGAGCCGTCGCCGTCTCGGGCTCGCTGAAGATCTCGGGCAAGACCGTCGCGTTCCACGACGTCGCCGGCCCGTTCTCGTGCCGCGGCTCCCAGGTGAACGGCACCTACGCGTGGCGGCTGCGGGGAGTGAAGCTCACCCTGGCCCGCGTGAGGGACGCATGCCCAGGGCGGCAGCTGGTGCTCGCGCACGCCTTCACGAGGATCGCCTGAGCGACGTGAACCGGTACGACTTCACGAACCGCACCGCGCTCGTCACCGGAGGCGCCAGCGGCATCGGCGCTGCGGCCGCCGCGACGCTGCGCGAGGGCGGCGCCGAGGTCGCGGTCTTCGACCGCGCCCGGGTCGAGGGCTACCTCTCGGTCACCGGCGACATCGCCTCGTCGGCCGACGTGAACGCCGCCGTCTCGGAGGTCGAACGGGAGCTCGGCCGGATCGACGTGCTCGTCAACTCGGCCGGCATCCCCGGCGAGTCGCTGCGCACCGTCGACGTCACCGACGAGGAGTGGCACCGCGTCTTCGCGATCAACGCGAACGGCAGCTTCTACATGTGCCGGGCGGTTCTGCCCGGGATGGTCGAGCGCGGCTACGGCCGCATCGTCCTCGTCGCCTCGATCGCCGGCAAGGAGGGGAACCCGATGGCGGCCGCGTACTCGGCGAGCAAGGCGGCCGTGATCGCGATGACCAAGGCGATCGGGAAGGACGTCGCCGGCACCGGCGTGCTCGTCAACTGCATCGCGCCGGCCGTGATCGAGACGCCGATCCTCGCCGGGTTGTCGCAGCACCACATCGACTACATGGTCGAGCGGATCCCGCTCGGACGGATGGGCCGACCCGACGAGGTGGCGGCCCTGGTCGCCTTCCTGGCCAGCGAGGACCTGTCGTTCTCGACCGGCGCCACCTACGACATCTCCGGGGGGCGGGCCGTCTACTGATGCTGCGCTTCCGCTACAGGACCGCGGAGGGGATCGTCGAGGGGAGTGCCGACTCGCCGGACGAGCTCGACGCGTTCGAGCTCGCGATCCCGGTCGAGCCCCCCGAGGTCTGGTGTGCCGGCGTCACCTACGAGCGCAGCCGCGACGCCCGGGTCGAGGAGAGCGCCGTCAAGGACGTGTACACGCTCGTCTACGACGCTCCGCGCCCAGAGCTCTTCCTCAAGGACGCCGGCTGCCGCCGCACGGTCGGCCCCGGCGAGCCGATCGGGGTGCGCGCCGACTCGGGTTGGGACGTCCCCGAGCCGGAGATCGCGCTCGTCCTCGGCGAGGCCGGCGCGCCGGTCGGGATGACGATCGGCAACGACGTCTCCTCCCGCGACATCGAGGGCGCGAATCCGCTGTACCTGCCGCAGGCGAAGGTCTTTGCCGGGAGCTGCGCGCTCGGCCCGGCCGTGCTCGTCCCCGAGGACTGGGAGGCGCCGCTCGAGCTGCGCATGCGGATCACGGACGCCGGCGGCGTGGAGCTGTTCGCGGGCGCGACCTCCACGTCGCGCATGCGCCGCTCGTTCCCGGAGCTGGTCGAGTGGCTGCTCCGCGACAACCCGGTGCCGGCCGGCAGCGTGCTGCTCACCGGCACGGGGCTCGTGCCCCCGGACGACTTCACGCTCGAGCCCGGGCACGTGGTCGAGATCCACGTTCCGGGTATCGGCACACTGACGAATCCCGTCGTGCCCGCGGCGGAGCTGCTGTCAACGAAGAGGAGTGAGATCCATGTCTGAGGTTCTGGAACGCGAAGCCCCCGCCCGTCCGGCGTTCGCGAACTTCGTCGGCGGCGAGTGGCGCCCGAGCGCGTCGGGGCGCACGTACGAGAAGCGCGGCCCGTGGCGCCCGTCGGAGCCGATCGGCGAGTTCCCCGCGTCGTCCGAGGAGGACGTCGAGGCCGCAGTCGCCGCCGCGGCGGAGGCGTTCCCGGCCTGGGCCGGGCGGCCGGCCACCCAGCGGGCGGCCGTTCTCGCGGCCGCGGCGGACGCGATCGAGCGCCGCGTCGAGCAGATCGCGCAGGACATGACGCTCGAGATGGGCAAGCCGCTGCGCGAGTCCCGGATGGAGGCCTCGCGCGGGGCGGCGATCCTGCGCTTCTTCGCCGGCGAGGCCTGGCGCCCGAAGGGAGAGCTGTTCGAGCAGGCCGCGACCGGCAGCTCCGTCTACACGGTCCGGCGGCCGCTCGGCGTCGTCGGGCTGATCACGCCGTGGAACTTCCCGGCTGCGATTCCGCTCTGGAAGTCCGCGCCGGCGCTGATCTACGGCAACACGGTCGTCATGAAGCTCGCCCAGGAGGCGCCGCTGACCGGGCTGCATCTCGCCGCGTGCTTCGAGGAGGCGGGGATCCCGGCCGGCGTCTTCAACGTCGTCGTCGGCCGCGGATCCGAGGTCGGCACGCCGCTCGTCCGGCATCCGCAGGTGAAGGCGATCTCGTTCACGGGCTCGGTCGCCGTCGGCCGGCAGGTGCGCGACGAGGCGACCGCGCTGGGCAAGCGCGTGCAGCTCGAGCTCGGCGGCCAGAACCCGCTGATCGTGATGGCGGACGCGGATCTCGACCGCGCGGTCGAGGCCGCGTACGCCGGGGCGTTCTGGTCGGCCGGCCAGAAGTGCACGGCGACCCGGCGCATCTACGTGCAGGCGCCCGCCTACGACGCCTTTCGCGAGAAGCTGCTGGCGCGGATCGAGCGCGGAGCGGTAGGCGACCCGAACGACCCGGAGACCGAGGTCGGCCCGATCGTCAACGAGCAGCAGCTCGACGAGGTCCTCGCCGGCATCGCGCGGGGCAGGGACGAGGGCGGCACGGTGGTCGCGGGCGGGGAGCGGATCGACGAGGAGGCCTACCTGCTCGCGCCGACCGTCTTCGAGGGCGTCTCCGACGACGCGTTCCTCTCCTGCGAGGAGGTCTTCGGCCCGGTCACGTCGCTGTACCGGTTCGAAGACGTCGACGAGGCCCTCAGGCGCGCGAACGCCGTCGAGTACGGCCTCTCCGCTTCGATCTTCACCAGCAGCCTGGCGACGACGCAGCGATTCGTGAACGAGCTGGAGGCCGGCATCCTCCGCATCAACTCGCAGACCGCGGGCGCCGACGTCCACGTCCCCTTCGGCGGGATCAAGGGCTCCGGCTTCGGCCCCCACGAGCAGGGGCGGGCGGCGATGGACTTCTACACCGAGGTCGTCACCGTCTACCAGGACGTCTGAGCCGGCCGTGCCCCGTCGGGCCTTGACGCAGGGACAGTCCCTGTGACGAAACCGCAACGCGTCGTCCCGCCGGGCCTTGTCCTGTCGGGCCTTGACGCAGGGACAGTCCCTGTGACGAAACCGCAACGCGTCGTCCCGCCGGGCCTTGTCCTGTCGGGCCCTGGCGCAGGGACAGTCCCCGTGACGAGAGTGTCACGCGGTGGCGGCTGAGCGGTGGCTCGTCACCGGCGCCCTCGGGTGCCTCGGCGCCTGGACGGTCGCGACGCTCGTCCGCGACGGCGCGGACGTCGTCGCCTTCGACCTCGGGACGGACGACCGCCGGCTCCGGCTGATCGCCTCGGCCGAGGAGATCGAGGCCGTCGAGCGCGTCCAGGGCGACGTCACCGACCTGGCGGCGCTCGAGGGAGCTCTCACCGAACACGACGTCACGCACGTCGTCCACCTTGCCGCGCTGCAGGTGCCCTTCTGCCGGGCCGATCCGGTGCGCGGCTCGCGCGTGAACGTGACCGGAACGGTCAACGTCTTCGAGGCGGCGAAACGGCACGGCCTCGCGACGACGATCGCGTACGCGAGCTCGGCCGCCGTGTACGACGCGACCGGCGCGGTCGCCCCGACCACCTTGTACGGCGTCTACAAGCTCGCCAACGAGGGCACTGCGTCGGTGTACTGGCAGGAGGACGGGGTGGCCAGCATCGGCCTCCGCCCCTTCTCGGTCTACGGGCCGGGCCGCGACCAGGGGGTGACCTCGGGGCCGACGCTCGCGATCGAGGCCGCCGTCCGCGGCGAGCCGTACCGGATCGCCTTCGGGGGCCGGACGCAGCTCCACTACGCGCCCGACGTCGCCCGCGCGTTCGTCGCCGCCGCCCGCCGCAGCCCGACGGGCGCGGAGACCTACAACCTCGGCGGGCCGGTGACGGCGATCGCCGACTTCGCCGCGGCGGTGGAGAACGCGGTCCCCGGCGCACGGGTCACGTTCGACCCTCGGCCTCTCCCCTTCCCGGACGAGCTGCCGCAGCCGTGGTTCGACGTCCCGCTGACGCCGCTGGAGCAGGGGATCCGCGAGACCGCGGCCTTCCTCGCGGCTGCCGTTTGACCTCGCGCCCGCCTGCTTGAAACGCTACCCGGGTCAGGCGTCGACCAGAAGGGGAGGGCTTCATGGCTGAGATGCGCGGCTGCGACCTCGTCGTCGAGTACCTGGTCCGGGAGAAGGTTCCGTACATGTTCGGCTATGCCGGCCACGGCGCGGTCGGCCTGCTCGACGGCGTCTACAACCGGCAGGACGACCTGAAGATCATCTTCCCGCGGATCGAGTCGGCCGCCGGGTACATGGCGGATGCGTACTTCCGCGCGTCCGGACAGGTGATTCCCGTCTACACCTCGACCGGCCCCGGCCCGATGCTGCTCACCGTCGCGATGGGCAACGCCTTCTACGACTCGTCCGCGTTCATCGCGATCACGGGCCAGGTGGCGACGAACCAGTACGACTCCGGCGCGCTGCAGGAGGAGTACCGCCACTACCAGGCCGACTTCCCGAGCATGGCGAAGGTGATCACCAAGCGGAGCTTCCAGGCGCAGAGCGTCGAGGACCTGGCGAAGTTCCTCCCGAAGGCCTTCAAGCTCGCCCGCACCGGGCGGCCCGGCCCGGTCCACATCGACGTCCCCTACGACCTCTGGATCCGGACCGGCGACGTCGAGTTGCCGGAGCCCGAGGAGCGCTCGCTGAGCCTGAACTGGCGCACGCCGGGCTCCCCGGAGGCGGTCGCCCGCGCGCTCGAGCTGCTGCTGAAGGCGAAGCGGCCGTTGATCCTCGCGGGCGGCGGCGTGATCGCTTCTGACGCATCGGCGGAGCTGCAGCAGCTCGCCGAGCACGTCAACGTCCCCGTCTACTCGACCTTCATGGGCAAGGGCGCGCTCTCCGCACGGCACCCGCTCCACCTCGGGATCGCCGGCTGCTGGGGCGAGTATCCGGCGACCGAGGCCGCCAGGAACGCCGACGTGATCCTCGCGATCGGCTGCCGCTTCTCCGACATCCACTGCAGCTCGTGGGTACCGGGCTACACGTACAACATCCCGCCGACGAAGCTGATCCACGTCGACCTCGACCCGCAGGAGATCGGCCGGAACTATCCGACCGAGATCGGGATCGTCGGCGACGCGCGCGAAGTGCTGCGGCAGCTCGTGGAGCTCGCCCGGCGCGATCCGAAGCGCGAGCGCTCCCCCTGGCACGACCAGGTCGAGGGCTGGAAGGCCGAGTGGGACAACTTCATCTCGCCGGAGAAGGCGTCGGACTCGGTGCCGATCGACCCGCGGCGCCTGATCGCCGAGCTCCGCAAGGCGGCTCCGGAGAACACGCTGATGATCACCGACACCGGCAACCACCAGACCTGGGTGGAGCAGTACTGGGACGCATACGAGCCGCGGTCCGTGTTCACCCCGGGCGGCTTCGCCGGGATGGGCTTCGGCACCTGCGGCGTGCTCGGCCTGAAGCTGGCCCGGCCCGACCGGCCGGCGGTGTGCGTCACCAGCGACGGCAGCTTCATGATGTTCCCGGGCGCGGTCGCCACCGCCGTCGAGCACGACATCCCCGCGGTCTGGGTGATCATGAACAACTACACGATCGGCGTGATCCGGGACCTCCAGCGCTTCTACATGGACAACCGCGAGATCGGCACCAGCTTCGTCAAGCAGTCGACCGGCGAGTTCTGGAACCCCGACTTCGCTGCGATGGCGCAGGCGATGGGAGCAGGCTCCGTCTCCGTCGACCAGCCGGGCGACCTGGCCGACGCCTTCGACACGGCGATGAAGGCCGGCAGCCCGTTCGTCGTCGACGTGAAGATCAACCGCGACACGGCCGTCCCGCTGATCGGCACCTGGCAGTTCCCGCCGATCGTGCAGGCCGAGCCGACGTTCGGGAAGCGGCTGGTGCTCTCCTGAACCCGCTCGCCTCCTTCACATGGGGGGAACGGCCGGTTCCCCCCGTGAGCCCCCCTCCCCGAACCCGCTCGCACCCGAGTGAGCGCAGTGGCCCGCGCCCGCCGTGCCGGTCGCGGCGGCGGGAGCCGGAATGAGCGGCCTGCGCTACTTCCCCTTCGCGGCGATCGTCGGGCAGGAGCGCCTCACGCAGGCGCTCCTGCTCAACGCCGTCAACCCGCGCATCGGCGGCGTGCTGATCAAGGGGCCGAGCGGCACCGGCAAGTCGACCGCCGTCCGCGGGCTCGCCGAGCTCCTCCCCGAGATCGACGCCGTCGCCGACTGCCCCTTCTCCTGTCCGCCGCAGCAGCCCTGCGACGCCTGCAGCGAGAGAGTCGCGCACGGCGAGGAGCTGCCCGTCACCCGCCGCAGGCGGCGCATCGTCGACCTGCCGCTGAACGCGACCGAGGACCGGGTCTCGGGCACGGTCGACATCACGCGGGCGCTGAAGGAGGGCGTGCGTGCGCTCGAGCCGGGGCTGCTCGCCGAGGCGAACCGCGGGATCCTCTACGTCGACGAGATCAACCTGCTCGACGACCACCTCACCGACGTCCTGCTCGACGCCGCCGCGCTCGGCGTCAACGTCGTCGAGCGCGAGGGCGTCTCGATCGCCCATCCGGCCCGCTTCCTGCTCGTCGGGACGATGAACGAGGAGGAAGGCGAGCTCCGGCCGCAGATCGCCGACCGGCTCGGGCTGGACGTCGAGGTCGAGGCGCTCACCGGGCCGGAGGAGCGGGCGGAGGTGGTGAAGCGCCGCGAGGCGTTCGCGCGCGACCCGGACGGCTTTCGCGCCGCCTGGGCCGGGGCCCAGCGCGAGGTCGCCGACCGGGTCGCGGCCGCGGAACGGCGCCTTTCGGACGTGCAGCTTCCGGACCCGCTGTACGCCGCGGTCGGCCATCTCGTCCTCCGCTCGGGGGTCGAGAGCCATCGGGCCGACATCACGATCGTCGAGTGCGCGAAGGCCCTCGCCGCGCTGGACGGTCGCGTCGAGGCGGGCGCCGACGACGTCCTCGGCGCCGCAGCGCTCGCGCTCGGCCACCGCCTCGCCGTCGACCCGTTCGCGCCGGCGCCGCGGGTCGAGCCGGAGCTCCTGCGGCGGATCCTCGAAGAGGCGCTCGAGGCCGAGGTGACCCCAAAAAAAGCCGTGAGCCGGGCGACGTAGGGCCCGAGCTCGAGCCCGGGCCGGAGGGCGCACCCCGGCCGGAGCCGATGCGCGTCGACCCGGCCGCGGTCTACGCAGGCACACGGCGGCTCGATCGCCTCGAGCGCGGCCGGCTCGGCCGGCGCGCGCGCTCCTTCGTCGACCGCCGCCGCGGCAAGTCCACTCGTCACCGGCTGGCGCGGAGGGGCGACGCCGACATCGCGCTCGACGCAACGGTGCGGGCTGCGGCGGTTCGCTCGCGTCGCGTTCCGATCGCGGTCGACCCGGCCGACCTGCGCCGCCGCGTCCGCGAGCATCGCTCGCCGGTCACCGTCTGCTTCGTCGTCGACAACAGCTGGTCGGTTCACGCCGAGCGGATGGTCGAGAAGGTCAAGGGGGTCGTCTTCGAGCTGCTCGAGGACGCGACTCGCCGGCGGGACAAGGTCGCGCTCGTCGCGTTCAAGGGCGGGGTGCCCGAGGCGACGGTCGTGCTGCCGCCCACTGCGAGCCTCGCCCGGGCGCGCCGGCGGCTGGACGAGATCCCGCTGAGCGGCCAGACACCGCTCGGAGACGCCCTTCGGCGCGCACGGCTGCTCCTCTGCGCCGAGCTGCTCCGGCACCCGAACTCGGTTCCGCTCGTCGTCGTGGTCAGCGACGGCCTGCCGACCGTTCCGCTCCGCCGCGGCGGCGACCCCGTCGCCGACCTCCTGGCCGAGGCGCGCGCACTGCGCAGAGCCCGCATTCGCTGCGTGGTCGCCGAGGTCGCCTCGCAGAGCGCCGGCTGCGCCGAGGCGCTTGCCCGGGAGAGCGGCGGGACGGTGCTCCCGCTCGAGCGGCTCGCCGTCGAGGTCGTCGACGCAGTCGAGGAGGCGGCGTGAACGCGGCGGTCGCCGAGGCGCTCGCCGATCCGCGGATCGGGGCGAGCGAGCAGGAGCTCGTCCGCGAGCTCGAACGCTGGGACGCGGTCGAGCTCGAGGCGGAGCCCGACACGCTCGACGAGGTCCGCCGGAGCCGCCCGATCGAGTGGGCCACGCGGACGCTGACCCAGGGCGAGATCCTCGACGCGTTCGGCCGGTACTGCCGTGACGAGCTCGACGACGTCGAGGTGCTCGAGACGGCGCCGAGCAGGCTCGCGCTCGGCTGGCGGCGGGAGCGGAGCACGATCGAGCTGCGCGCCGGCCTCCTCTTCTGCGAGCGGCTGGCCGTCGAGGGGCCCACGCTGCTCCTGGCGCCGATCGGCCCGATGGCGTCCGCACGTTTCCTGGACGAGGAGGCGCTCCGCTCCCGGATCGCCTTGCTCGACCTCGCCCGGCTGGAGAAGATCGCCGCGCTGCGCTCGAGCGTGTTCGTCTACTTCGAGTGGTTCCTGCGGGACGAGTACGGCGTCAAGATCCTTCCCGAGCCGGCGTTCACGACCGGTCTCGTCGAGCGCGGGATCATCTCGCTGGGGATGGGCTAGAACAGCCGGACGAGCGCCGCGGCCGCCGCGGCGACGACGATCACGACCAGGAGCGGCGCACGAAGGGCGAGCGCGATCGCACCCGCTCCGAGCCCGACGAGCCGCGTGTCTGCAACCAGCTCGCGATCGCCGTCGACCGACTGCGTGACGACGAGGGCGGCGAGGACGGCCGGTGCGAGCAGGGCGACCGGGCCGGCGAGCCACGAGGGAAGCTCGCGCCGGCCGAGCAGGACCGGCCCCGTCGCCTTGAACGCGGCGGTCGCCGCGCCCACCACGATCACCGAGAGCCAGACCGCGCTCATCGCCTCCACCCGACCAGGCACGCGGCTGCGCCGGCGACGATCGGGACCCCTGCCGGCGTGAACGGAATCAGCGCGAGCGCGATCGCCCCGCCGAGCGCGGCGGTGCCGACGGTCGAACGCGACCGAAGCTGCGAGACGAGCAGGGCGAGGAAGAGCGCAGGGAATGCGGCATCGAGCCCGATTCGCTCGGGATCGCCGATCGAGTCGCCGAGGACGACGCCCAGCGCCGTGCCGCCGTTCCAGCACACGAACAGGAGCGCACCGGCGCCCAGGAGCACGCGAACGTCGGGGCCCTCGCGCCGCTTCAGCGCGATCGCCCAGGACTCGTCGACGATCAGCTGCGCCTGGACGAGGCGCTTCGCGACAGCGCCCTCGAACGCGGAGGCGACCGAGATCCCGATCGGCGCGTAGCGGGCGTTCAGCATCACGGCGGCGCCGATCGCAGCCGCAGCGCCGCCGCCGTCGTGGAGAACCGAGGCGGCCGCGACCTGCGCCGATCCCGCGAACGTCGTCGCCGACATCACGAGCGGCGCGACCCAGCCCATGCCGGCGGTCCGGGCGAGCACGCCGAACGAGAGGCCGAACGCGCCCGCGGCGACGCCGACCGGCGCGATCGCCCGCGCGCCCTCCAGATACCTCGCCCTCACGGCGCGGCAGGAGCGGTCACGCCGCGGTCGAGCCGCTCTCGCGACATCGCGCCGCAGAACGCGAGCAGGATTCCGGCCGAGCCTGCGATCAGCCACAGCGTGGTGGTGTACGTCCCGGTCAGGTCGCGGGCGGCGCCGAGGACGAGCGGCGCGATCGCCCCGATCGTGTAGCCGACGCCGAGCATCAGCCCGGCGACCGCGCCGACCTCGGCCGGCTGGCGACCGACGTCGACCGGCAAGGTCATCACGAGCGGGAACATCGCCCCCGTGCAGAGACCGGCCACCGCCGCCCAGATCCAGGCGCCGCCAGGAACGACAGTGAAGCCTGCGCAGGAGACGACCATCGCCGCGCTGAAGACGAGCAGGTACATGCGCCGCGACCCAAGGCGGTCGGCGAGCGGAGGGATGGTCAGGGTGGTCCCCAGGGCGGCGATGTTCAGGACGGCGAGCAGCGCGCCCGCCCTCCCGTCACTCCAGCCTCGCTCGACGAAGGCATCCGGAAGCCACGAGTTGAGCCCGTAGAACACCGAGGCCATGGAGCCGAAGATCGCGACCAGCCGCCAGGCGAGGCCGTTGCGCCACGGCAGGCGCATGTGCGTCGCATCCGCCCGCCGGTGGGGCGGCTCGTTGCGCGTCAGCCATGCCCACCCTGCGACGAGCGCGACGGTCGCCGCCGAGAACGAGCCCAGCGACCAGCGCCAGCCGCCGGCCCCGTGCGCGATCGGCACGGCCAGCGCGGAGGAGATCGCGGAGCCGATGTTGATCCCGAGCACGTAGATGCCGGTCGCGAGCGCGGGCCTGGACGCGAAGCGCTCCTTGACTGCGACCGGCATCAGCGCCTGGGCGAACCCGAGGCCGAGCCCGACGCCGACGGTGAGCGCGATCACCGCCGCCGCGCCCGGCGCGGCTGCTCGCGCCACCCCGAAGAGCCCGATCAGGGCGAGACACGCGGCGATCGCGACCCGCGAGCCGTACCGGCGGGTGACGGCGCCCGCGGGGAGGGCGAACACGCCCATGCAGAGGATCGGGATCGTGCCGAGCAAGCCTGCCACGGCGTGGGAGACGTCGAGGTCGTCCTGGATCTCCGGGATCAGCGGCCCCAGGCCGACGATCTGCGGTCGCAGTGCGAGCCCGGCGAGAAACAGCCCCGCGAGGAGGCCCATGCCACGGCGCACTAGGCGCCGGTGACGGGGTTCGTCAGCGTGCCGAGCCCCTCGATCTCGATCGTGATCTCGTCGCCCGGCTGCATGAACACCGGCGGATCGCGGAATGCGCCGACCCCGGCCGGCGTGCCCGTCGCGATCAGGTCGCCGGGCTCGAGCGTGATCGTCTGCGTGATGTACGCGATCAGGTCGGCGACACCGAAGACCATGTTCGCGGTCGTCGACTCCTGCATCGTCTCGCCGTTCAGGACCGCGCGGATGGCGAGGTTCTGCGGATCGGGAACCTCGTCTCGCGGGACGAGCCGCGGGCCGACCGGGCAGAACGTGTCCGGCGACTTGCCGCGCGTCCACTGCTTGTCCGCGAACTGCAGGTCGCGGGCGGAGACGTCGTTGAGGCAGATGTACCCGGCCACGGCCTCGAGCGCGTTCTCGGCCGAGACGTCCCGTGCTCGGGCCCCGATCACGACGCCGAGCTCGGCCTCGTAGTCGCACTTCGTCACGATCGGCGGGATCACGATCGCTTCGCCCGGCCCGATCAGCGTGTTCTGCCACTTCGCGAAGAGGAGCGGCGCCTCCGGCAGCGGCGCGCCCTGCTCCTCCGCGTGGTCGCGGTAGTTCAGCCCGACGCAGACGATCTTTCCGGGACGCTCGATCGGCAGCACACCGTGACCCTAACGGACGAGCCTGAGGGACAGTCCCTGTGACGGAAGCGTCACGATCGCTGGCGGGCCTGAGCGCCGACGCCTACCGTCGCCGGGAGATGCCCCGCCGCCCTCGCTTCATCCTCCCCGACGGCTACTTCCACGTCACGTCGCGTGGCACGGGCGGCATCTTCGTCTTCCTCGACGACACCGACCGATCGTCGTTCGCCCAGCTCCTCAGGGACTCGGCCGACCGTTTCGGGCTCCGCATCCACGCCTGGTGCCTGCTCGGAACCCACTTCCACCTGATCGTCGAGGGCCGACGGGAGACGCTCACCCTTGCGATGCACAGGCTCCTCGGCATCTACGCGCAGCGGTTCAACAGGCGATACGGCCGCAAGGGCCATCTGTTCGAGGAACGGTTCGCGTCGTGGGTGATCGAGGACGAGGAGCACCTGTGGGCGGCGATCCGCTACGTCCGCTGGAACCCGGTCGCCGCCGGCCTCTGCCGTGACCCGCGCGACTGGCTCTGGTGCTGGACGCGCCACGCGCCCGCGCCGGGGCGCGAACCCCGGGGACTGTCCCTCAGCCCCGGCCCGAACGGGCGCGGGCGTGCAGCGGCTACGCCGGCGGCAGGAGAACCACGTGAACCTCGCGCGGGCCGTGCACCCCGACCGCGAGCTTCTGCTCGATGTCCGCGCTCCGGCTCGGGCCGGTCACGATCGCCAGCGCGCTCGGCAGCTCGCTCCCCAGCGCCTCGAACAGCTCCTCCAGCCCCGGCAGGATCCGATTTTGGCGCAGCAGGCTCACGTGCACGTCCGGGAGCAGCGAGCGCGCGCGTGGCTCGTCCACCGACGACGCCAGCACGACGCTGCCTGTGTCGGCGAGCCCGTACAGCGCCGTGGACACGCCCGCGCCGTCGATCTCCGGCCCCTCGCCGCGGTGCACGTGGAAGCCGATCGCCGCCGCGTTGGCGGCGAACTCCTCGACGAGTCCCCTCATCGCCGATCGCGGTAGCGCGGCCTCAGCCGCGGCAGCCGGCGACCCGAGGCCCAGGCACGACCCGGGCCGACCAGCCCCGCCAGCGGCTGCCCCAGCCGCGCGAGGCGCGTCGTCAGCCTGTATCCGGCCACCGACGACCACGCGAGCGACCAGAGCGCGAACACGGCCCGCTCGAACCAGGGCGCCACGCGTTCTTCGACCAGGTCGCGCCGCAGGTCGAGGAGCAGCTCGTGGAGCGGGATCTTCACCGGGCAGGCCTCGGTACACGCCCCGCACAGCGACGACGCGTGGGGCAGCGACGGCGCCCGGTCGAGCCCGACCAGGAGTGGAAGCAGCACCGCCCCCATCGGGCCGGAGTAGACCGGCCCGTAGGCCGCGCCGCCCGTCCTCCGGTAGACGGGACAGACGTTGAGGCAGGCGCCGCAGCGGATGCAGGCGAGCATCTCGCGGTAGCGGCCCCGTAACAGGTTCGTGCGGCCGTTGTCGAGGATCACGACGTGCAGCTCCTCGGGGCCGTCGTGCTCGCCCGGCAGCCGGGGACCGGTGATCAGCGTCGTGTAGACGGTCAGCTTCTGCCCGGTCCCGCTGCGCGCGAGCAGCCTGAGCAGCACTGCCAGGTCGGCCGTCGTCGGAACGAGCCGTTCCATGCCCATCACCGCGACGTGCACCGGTGGGACCGAGCTGACGAGCCGGCCGTTGCCCTCGTTCGTGCAGATGCAGATCGAGCCGGTGGCCGAGACGCCGAAGTTGACCCCGGTGATGCCCACGTCCGCCTGCAGGAAGGTCTCGCGCAGCTGCGCCCGCGCCGCGAGCGTCAGCGCCTCGAGCTCTGCCGGCACCTGCTCCCCCCGCACCCGCGAGAACAGCTCGGCCACGTCCGCCGCGGTCTTCTCGATCGCGGGCGCGACGATGTGCACCGGATGCTCGCCGGCGAGCTGGAGGATGTACTCGCCCAGGTCGGTCTCGACCGGCTGCACGCCCACGGCCGCCAGGGCCTCGTTGAGCCCGATCTCCTCGCTCGCCATCGACTTCGACTTCGCCGCCAGCTTCGCGCCGCGGCGGCGGCAGACCTCGGCGACGTACGCGCTCGCCTCGGCCGCAGTGCGGGCGAAGTACACGTGCCCCCCGCGGGCCTCGAGCGCCTCGGTGAACCGGGCGACGTGCCCCTCGAGGTCGTCGATCACCTCCATCCTGATCGCGTGCGCCCGCTCGCGGAGCGCCTCCACGTCCGGAAGGGCCGACCAGGCCTCGAGCCGATGCGAGCGCAGCCGGCCGGTGGAGAGGTCGAGCGCTCCCTGGACGTGAGCGTCGAGCAGCTTGCCGCGGGCGATCTCGCGAAATCGCGCGGGCGGCTGCGCCAGCTCAGGCACCGACGCCCCTCGCCAGCGCGGTGGCGAGGTGGACGACGCGCACCCGGCTGCCGACCCGCGACGCCCGTCCCGCCAGGTGCATCAGGCAGCCCGGATCGGCGGTGACGAGCGTCCCGGCCGCCTCTGCGCCGCCCAGCTTGTCGTCGGCCATCGCGAGCGAGACCTCCGGCTGGCGGACGGAGAAGGTGCCGCCGAAGCCGCAGCAGAGATCGGGCCGCTCCAGCGGCACGAGCTCGGCGCCCGAGCCGCCCAGGAGCCGGCGCGGCTGGTCGGCGATCTTCAGCTCGCGGAGCATGTGGCACGAGTCGTGGTACGCGACGCGACGCCCTGCGTTCCGCGGCAACGGCCGGTACCCGTTCGCGACCAGGAAGGCGGAGAGCTCCCAGACGTCGAACGGCTCGACGCCGAGCAGCTCCGGGAGATAGTGCGACGCCATCGTCGCGCACGACCCCGAGGGAGCGACGATCGGCGCCGAGCGAGAGAAGGCCCGTGCGAACGTGCGCGCGACCCGCCGGGCCGCAGACCGGTGGCCCGCGTTGAACGCCGGCTGGCCGCAGCAGACCTGCCGGCCCGGGAACTCGACGTCGAAGCCTGCCCGGCGCAAGAGCGTCTCGGCGTCTGCGACTGCGTCCGGAAACGCCAGATCGCCGAGGCAGGTGGCGAAGAGCTGGACGGTCGGCATCGGGGAGACTCTAGTCGTGACCCCGCTGGAGGAAGCTCCCGACGCGCTCGCCGCCGGCCGGCGCCTCTACCTGAAGCGCGAGGACGTCCACGAGCTGGGCGCGTTCAAGTGGCGCGGCGCGCTGCCGGCGCTCGAGCGCTTCCGGAAGAAAGGCGCTTCCGCGGTCGTCACGGCGTCGACGGGCAACCACGGGGCGGCGACCGCGTGGGCTGCGGAGCGCCTGCGGATGGAGGCGCGCGTCTACGCGCCGGCGGACGCGAGCCGCACGAAGCTGGACCTGCTGGAGCGCCTCGGGGCGGCCGTGCGCCTCGTCGACGGCGACCTCGACCGGGCGAAGGACGCGGCGCGGTCCGACGCGGACCGCGACGGACTGCCCTTCTTCGAGGACGGCGCCGAGCCGGCGCAGTACGAGGGCTACGCGTCGATCGGGGACGAGATCCTCCGGCAGCTCGAGGAGCCGCCGGCGGCCGTCGTCGTTCCGGTCGGGAACGGCGCGCTGCTCGGAGGAGTCGGGCGGGTGATCCTGAGCCGGTCGCCGCGCACGCTGCGGGTCGGCGTCGTGACGAAGGCCGCGCCGGTGATGGCCGACTCGTGGCGAGCGGGCGAGGCGTTGGTCAGCGAGCACTCGGGGACGATCGCCGACGGGCTGGCCGTGCGGGTGGCGATCCCGTACGCCGTCGCGGAGCTTCGAAAGGTCTCGACGCACATGCTGCGGGTCTCCGAACGCCGGATCGCGACAGCGGTCGCGGCCTTCGCCGACGCGGGGATCCGCGTCGAGCCCGCGGCGGCGGCCGGGCTCGCCGCGCTCGACCAGCTGCCGGCCCTCGACGGCGCGATCGTCCTCGTTGTCACCGGTTGCAACATCGACGGCGAGCTGCTGGAGCGGGCGCGAGCTGCGCCGGGGTCGTTCCCGGAGTAAGGCACGCGTCATACTTCTGGCGTGGATGCAGGGCAAATTGCCGAGCTCCGCCGCTGGGGAGAGCGTCTCGTCGCCGACGAATCGCACCCGGAGCTCCGCCCCGCAGGCCGCGCGATCCTCCTCCTGATCGACGAGGTCGAGCGTCTCCGAGCAACGCCCGGCCCGCCGGAGCCCCCCGACGAGGGAGTCGAGGAGCCGGAGCACGAGGCGGCGCCGCCTCGACGCCGCCTGCGTGTCGGGCCGTTTCGCCTCGCGGTCGCGCTGGGGATCGTCGCCGCGCTCCTCTTCGCCACGTTCGCCGTCGGCGCGCGCCTGTCGGCGCCTTCCCTCGACGCCGAAGGGCCGGCCCCGGGAGCGGGGATCGGCCCGGCGCAGCTCCCGGCGCTCCGCTTCTCGGTCGGCGGCGCCGAGGACGTGCTCGAGCGCGTTCACTGGCGGCTCGACGGGCGTGACGTCACCGACCGGGCGTACCCGGCGAAAGGCAGGCTCGTCTTCGACGGCAACCGGCTGACCGACGGACGCCACCGGCTGTCGGCGAGCGCGACCGGAAGCTTTCCCGGCTCGCGGACGACCCGGCGCTGGCAGTTCACGGTCGACACGACCGGGCCCCCGATCCGCCTCGACCCGCCGGGGGTGCTGATTCCCGCCGGGAAGCCGATCCGCGTCGCGGGCACCCTCGAGCCGGGAGCGTCGCTCACGGTCGACGGCCGCCCGGCGCTCGTCCGCGACGGCCGCTTCCGGCTCTCCTGGCCGGCGAGGCCGAAGGGGCCGGTGACGCTGGTCGCCACGGACACCCTGCGGAACGCGACCACGAAGCGAATCTGGATCTCGATCCAGCCGCGCCGGCCGGCCCATCCGGTTCGCGCCGTGCACGTCACCTTCGACGGGTGGGCCGACGCGAAGCTGCGCAAGGGCATCGTCGCCCTCATCGATCAGGGGCGTGTCAACGCGGTCGAGCTCGACCTGAAGGACGAATCCGGAACGGTCGGCTGGGACGCGGACGTCCCGCTCGCCCGCACGGCGGGCGCGATCAAGCCGATCGTCGACCTCCGGGCCGCGGTTCGCTACCTCCACCGGCGCGGGATCCGCGTCATCGGCCGGCTCGTCTGCTTCCGCGACCCGATCCTGGCGCAGGCGTCGTGGAAGGCGGGCCATCGCGGCCGGGTCGTCCAGACGCCGTCCGGGAGCCTGTACGGCGGTTACGGCGGCTTCACCAACTTCGCCGACCCGGCCGTCCGCCGCTACCAGGTCGCGGTCGCGGTCGCGGCCGCGAAGGCCGGCGTGGACGAGATCCTCTACGACTACGTCCGCCGGCCCGACGGCCCGCTCTCGTCGATGCGCTTCCCGGGGCTGAAGGGAACGCCGGAGAGCTCGATCGCGAGCTTCCTGGCGGAGACGAAGAAGGCGCTCGAGCCGTACCGCGTCTTCCTCGGCGCCTCGGTGTTCGGCGTCGCCGCGACCCGGCCGAAGGAGGTCGCGCAGGACATCCCGGCGATGGCCGAGCACGTCGACTACGTCGCGCCGATGGTCTACCCCTCGCACTGGGCGCCCGGCGAATACGGCGTTCCGAACCCGAACGCCGAGCCGTACGAGATCGTCCGGCGCTCGCTCGACGACTTCCAGAAGGACGTGCGCGGCACGGGCGCACGCGTCGTCCCCTGGCTCCAGGACTTCTCCCTCGGGATCCGGTACGGCCCGGCGCAGGTGGCCGCCGAGATCGCCGCGGCGCGCGCGGACGGAATCGACGAGTACCTGCTCTGGGATCCCGCGGTCACGTACACGTCGGCCGCGCTGCCGGCAAACGCACGAACGGCCGTCTACACCAGGCGGCCGACTCCGGCCCAGGTCGCCCGGCACCTGAAGCCGGACGAGCTCGGCGTCGTCCCGGTCCTGATGCACCACCAGATCCGGACCGGCGGCGACGTCTACGACCTCACCCCGGCGCAGCTCCACGCGGAGCTCGTCCGCCTGTGGCGGGACGGCTTCTACCCGGTGCGCGCCGTCGACCTGGTCACCGGGAAGCTGGACGTGCCGAAGGGGAAGTCGCCGGTCGTGCTGACGTTCGACGACGCGGACAACAACCAGGTCGCCTTCCTCCCCGACGGCCGGCTCGACCCGAGCTCCGGCGTCGGCGTGCTCGAGGCCTTCTCGGCAAGCCACGAGGACTTCCCCGCGACAGGGACGTTCTTCGTCCCGCGGAACGCGTTCGAGGGCAACGGCCGCTCGCGGGCGGGAACGCTTCGCTGGCTCCTCGAGCACGGGTTCGAGCTCGCCAACCACACGAAGGACCACATCGCCCTGAACGCGCTCGGCCCGACGGGCGTCCAGCGTGAGCTCGTCCTCGGCGAGCGGGTGCTGTCCGACCTGGTTCCCGGCTACCGGGCGCGGACGATGGCCCTGCCGCAGGGCGCCCTCCCGCATCCGAGCGCGCTCGCCGTCAGCGGGCGCTGGGACGGCCGGTCCTACCGCTTCGCGGGCGTCTTCCTCGCAGGCGCGGAGCCGGCGCCCTCGCCGTTCTCCACCCGGTGGAACCCGGCGGCGATCCCGCGCATCCGGACGAACCCGGCCTGGAACGGCTCGCGCGACTTCACCGCCGGCATGTGGCTCGACGAGCTCGAGCGCAACCCCGGGCTACGGTACGTGTCGGACGGAGATCCGGCGACGATCAGCTTCCCGCGCTCGAAGGCGGACGAGCTCGCGCCGGAGTACCGCGACCGAGCGCGCCCGTACTAGCCCGCTAGACCGGCGGAGGGGCGTCGACCGGCTCGAGCATGCCGGGCTCGAACACCGGCTGCCGCTCCTGGGGCTGGATCTCCCCGGCTGCGATCCGCTCGGCCCAGTGGCAGGCGACCAGGTGTCCGGAGCCAAGCTCGCGGAGCGGCGGGGTCTCGTCGCGGCAGCGCGTGGGCTGGATGTAGGGGCAGCGCGTGTGGAAGCGGCAGGCCGCGGGCGGGTTCGCCGGGCTCGGCAGGTCGCCCGGCAGCAGGATCGCCTCGCGCTGCCGCTCGACCTCGGGGTCCGGAATCGGCACGGCCGAGAGCAGCGAGATCGTGTACGGGTGCATCGGGCTCTCGTACAGTTCCTCGGCCGGCGAGACCTCGACGATCCAGCCGAGGTACATGACGGCGATCCGGTCGGAGATGTGCCGGACGACGGCGAGATCGTGCGCGATGAACAGGTACGTCAGCCCGAACTCGGACTGCAACTCCTCCATCAGGTTGACGATCTGCGCCTGGATCGAGACGTCGAGCGCCGAGACGGGCTCGTCCGCGACGACGAAGTCGGGATTGAGCGCCAGGGCGCGTGCGAGCCCGATCCGCTGCCGCTGGCCGCCGCTGAACTCGTGCGGGTAGCGGCTGCCGGCGTCCGCGGGCAGACCGACGGTCTCGAGCAGCTCGCGAACGCGCGCCGCCGTGCTCCGTCCTCTGGTGAGGCCGTGCACCCGCAGCGGCTCGCCGACGATCCGGCCGATGCTGTGCCGTGGGTTCAGCGACGCGAACGGGTCCTGGAAGACGATCTGCATCCGCCGGCGCAGCGGCTGCAGCTCGCGCTCACCGAGCTCGGTGATGTCCTGCCCGTCGAAGACGATCCTCCCCGCCGTCGGCTTGTAGAGGCGAAGCAGCGTCCGGCCGACGGTCGACTTTCCGCACCCCGATTCGCCGACCAGGCCGAGCGTCTCGCCGCGCCTGATCTCGAAGCTGACGTCGTCGACCGCGCGCACGTCGCCGACGTGCCGGTCGAGCACGAGACCCGACCGGATCGGGAAGTACATCTTCAGGTTCTCGACCTCGATCAGGTTGCCGTTCGCCGAGCTCATCTCGCCCCTTCGGGCCGTGTCCCAGGGACAGTCCCTCCGCCCCGGCTCGAACGGACATGCCCCAGGCCGATTTGCAGGGACGGATCAGCCGACCCTCGGCTCTTTCGGCCGACACCGGGGACTGTCCCTGGGACATGGCTCATGCAGTCACCGCGGCGCGCTGTTCCGCCCACGCCTCTTCGGGCACCGGGTTGAAGCAGGCGACCCAGTGGCCGGGCTCGATCTCGAGCAGCGGCGGCACCTCCAGGCGCGACTGCTCCACCTCGTACCGGCACCGCGGCTGGAAGGGGCAGGCATGCGGCGCCTGGAGCATGTCGCGGGGCTGCCCTTCGATCGGCTGCAGCTTCGCCTTGCGGGTCGCGTCGAGGCGCGGAACGCTCTGCAGCAACCCGAGCGTGTACGGATGGCGGGGCCGCGCGAAGAGCTGAGCGGCCGAGGCGGATTCCATGATCATCCCGCCGTACATCACGTTCACCCGCTCGCACATGCCGGCGACCACGCCGAGGTCGTGGGTGATCAGGATCAGGGCCGTGTCGCGCTCGGCCACGAGCTCGCGCAGGAGATCGAGGATCTGCGCCTGGATGGTCACGTCGAGCGCGGTGGTCGGCTCGTCCGCGATCAGGAGCTTCGGCTCGCAGGCGAGCGCCATCGCGATCATCGCCCGCTGCCGCATGCCGCCGGAGAACTGGTGCGGGTAGTCCTTCAGCCGCAGATCGGGGCTCGGGATCCCGACCTGCTCGAGCAGCTCGCCGGCCCGCTTGGTCGCAGCCTCCCGCCCGAGGTCGAAGTGTGTCTCGAGCACCTCGCGGATCTGCCGCCCGATCGTCAGCACCGGGTTCAGGCTCGTCATCGGATCCTGGAAGATCATCGCGATCTCGCGCCCGCGAACCCTGCGCAGCTGCGAATCGCGCAGCGCGAGCAGGTCGCTGCCGGCGAAGAGCGCGCGACCGGAGGCGACCCGGCCGTTGCGCGCGAGGATGCCGAGCAGCGCGAGCGCCGTGACGCTCTTTCCGCAGCCGGACTCCCCGACCAGGCCGAGCGTCTCGCCCGGCGCCACCTCGAAGGAGACCCCGTTGACCGCGTGGACGGTGCCGCGTGCCGTCCTGAACTCGACGCGGAGGTTGTCGACCGAGAGGAGCGCTTCTCTACGCACGGCCACGCAGCTTCGGGTCGAGCGCCTCACGGAGACCGTCGCCGATCAGGTTGAAACCGAGCACCGACAGGACGATCGCGACGCCGGGCCCGAACGCCAGGAACGGCGCGCTCTGGAGGTATCGATCGACCTGCGTCAGCATCGTTCCCCACTCCGGGGTGCCCGGGTCCTGCGGGCCGAGCCCGAGGAAGCCGAGGCCGGCGACGTCGATGATCGCCGTCGCCATCGCGAGCGTGCCCTGCACGATCACCGGCGCGACCGCGTTCGGAAGGATGTGCGAGAAGAGGATCTGCCGGCGTCGGACGCCCACCGCCCGGGCCGCGAGCACGAAGTCCTGCTCGCGCTGGGCGAGGACCGAGCCGCGCAAGAGCCGCGCGAAGATCGGCACGTTCGTGACTCCGACCGCGATCATGATCTGCCAGAGGCCCGGGCCGAGCATCGCGACCAGGCCGATCGCGAGCAGGAGGCCGGGTATCGCGAGCATGATGTCCATCAGCCGCATGATCAGCGAGTCGACCAGGCCGCCGACGTAGCCCGCGATCGAGCCGAGCAGGAGGCCGATCGAGAGACCCGTCGAGACCGCGACCACGCCGATGACGAGCGAGTAGCGCGCGCCGAAGATGATCCGCGAGAGCTCGTCGCGGCCGAGCTGGTCGATGCCGAGCCAGTGGTGTGCGGACGGGCCGGGGCAGCAGCTCGTGCCGACGGCGAGGATGTCGACCTCGGTCGGGTCGTGCGGGGCGATCAGCGGCGCGAAGATCGCGATCACGATGAAGCTCGCGACGAGAGCGGCCCCTGTGATCGCGCCCGGGTTCCGCCGGAGCCGCGCCCAGGCGTCGACCCAGAGCCCACCGGTCGGCGACTCGAGCGCGAGCTCTTGCGCTTCCAGCTCGACGACGCTCATTGCAGCCGGATCCTCGGGTTGATGATCGCGTAGGAGAGGTCGACGATCAGGTTGACGACGACGAACACGACCGCGAGGAAGAGAATGCCGCCCTGGAGGACGGGGTAGTCGCGGTTGAAGATCGCGTCCTTCAACCAGCTGCCGACGCCGGGCCAGGAGAAGATCGTCTCCGTGAGCACCGCTCCGGACAGCAGCAGCCCCGTCTGCAGGCCGACGATCGTCGAGATCGGCAGCAGCGCGTTACGGAGGACGTGCCGCGAGTCGACCGTGAGCGGCCGCAGCCCCTTGGCCTTCGCCGTTCGCACGTAGTCCTCGTTCTGGACGTCGAGGACCGCCGCTCGCGTGATCCTGGTCACGATCGCGAGCGGGATGGAGCCGAGCGCGATCGCGGGCAGGATCAGGTGCTTGATCGCGTCCCAGAGGGCGCCCGGATCGCCGTTCAGCAGCGCGTCGAGGATGAAGAAGTTCGTCGGGTGCGGCCTGACCGCGGTCACGTCCTCGCGCTGGATGCTAGGGAGCCACCCCAATCGGACCGCGAAGATGTATTTGAGGATCAGCCCGAGGAAGAAGATCGGGATCGAGATCCCGATCAGCGACGCGACGAGGCTCGCACGGTCGAACCACGACCCGTAGCGCTTCGCCGACCAGAATCCGAGCGGAATTCCGACCGCGAGCGCGAAGAGCATCGCCGCGAGCGCCAGCTCGACCGTCGCCGGGAAGCGGTGTCCGATCTCGTACGTGACCGTCCGCGAGCTGGCGATGCTCGTCCCGAGGTTGCCGCTCCCGATCGTCTTCAGGTAGTTCCAGTACTGGACGTAGATCGGCTTGTCGAGCCCGTACTGGTGGCGGATCTGCGCGACCGCCTGCGGGGTCGCGCGTTCGCCGAGCAGCGACTCGGCCGGAGACCCCGGCAGCGCCCGGATCCACGCGAAGACGAGGATCGAGACGCCGAGCAGGATCGGGACGAGGAGGAGCAGCCGACGGACGACGAAGCGGAGCATCTGTCGTCCGTCGGCTGCGTCCGGCCGTTCCTACCCGAAGGAGAGAGCGGCCATGGACTCGTTGACCGTGCCGACCGGGCTCGGTACGAAGCCCTTGATGTTGCTGTCGAGCGCGACTGCGCCTGCCGCCCAGACGTACGGAACGACCGGCAGGAGCTTCATCACCTGGACGCTCGCCTGCTGGTAGAGCGCCGCACGCTTGGTCAGGTTCGGCTCGGCGTCCGCCTTCGCGAGGAGCGAGAAGAGCGCCGCGTTGTCGAATCCGAACTGCGCCGTCTTGCTTCCGAAGTGGACGTTGAGGTAGTTGGACGGGTCGACGAAGTCAGGGTTCCAGCCGAACAGGAACAACTGGGCCTTGCCCGCCTGGACCGCCGACCGGTACGTGGGACTCCACGGTGCCGAGTGCGTCACGACCTGGAAGCCCGCCTTCTCGAGGCTGGCCTTGAACGCCTCGAAGTTGCGCTGCGGGTCGGGCATGTACGGCCGCGAGACGGCTGTCGGATACCAGAAGTCGATCTTGACCGGCGGCGTCAGCCCTGCCTGCTTGAGCAGCGCGACCGACTTCGCCGGGTTGTACGGATAGGCCGGGACTCCGGTCTTCGCGTAGCCGGGCAGCGACGGCGGCAAGAACTGCGTCGCGGGCGTCCCGGCTCCGCCGTAGAACGCCCTGGCGACGGCCGCGCCGTTCAGGCCGAACGCGACCGCCTGCCGCACGAGCGGGTTGTTCATCGGCGGGATCGACTGGTTGAGGCCGACGTAGCCGATGCTCGTCGGCGGTCGCAGGAACAGCTTGAACTTCGTGTTCCCGCGGATGGTCGCGAAGTCCTGCGGGCCGACGTTGTCGTACGCCTGCACCTCGCCCGACTGCAGCGCCTGGAGGCGTGCGGCCGGGTCGCCGATCGGGATGTAGATGATCCGCCGGATCTTCGGCTTCGGACCCCAGTACTTCGGGTTCGCGACGAGCACGAGCTTGTTGCCCGGCTGCCACGACTGGAGCATGTACGGCCCGGTGCCGATCGGATGCTGCGTCCCGAACGTCCCGGTCGGGTGGAAGACGCCCGTCGAGTCGACGGTTCCGGCGTCGGCCTGGTACTTCTTGAGGGCGGTCGGAGAGGCGATCCCGAAGTTGGGCAGCCCGATCGCCGACAGGAACGACGAGGACGGACGCCGCAGCAGGATCGAGACCGAGTACTGGCCGTGCGCCTTGCAGCCCTTGTACAGGCTCTTGTCCGGGCCCAGGCCGCCGGGTGCCGGATGGGCGAACCCGCCGAACACCGTCTGCCAGTAGTAGCTCAGGGCGTCGCTCTGGAGCGGCGCGGGGAAGTTGTACCAGCGGGTGAAGTTCGCGCAGACCGCCGCCGCGTTGAACGGCGTGCCGTCGGAGAACGTCACGCCCTTGCGCAGCGAGAACGTCCAGGCCAGGTTGTTCTTGCTCACCTTCCAGCCCGTTGCGAGCTTCGGCACGACCGTGCTCGAGCCGGGCTTGAAGGTGACGAGGCTTTCGAAGATCTGGCCGGTCGGCCTCAGGGACTCACCGTCCGAGGTGAGCGACGGATCCAGGAGCGACGGATCCGCCGACGCGCCGTACACGAGCGTGTCCGACGCGACCTTGTGCGATCCGCCGGCCGAGCTGTAGCTGACCAGCGTCATCGCGGCAGCGGCGAGCCCGGCTAGCGGAAGCAGAAATCGAAGCTTCTTCCTCACGTTTCCTCCTTCGGGGGGTGCAGCGCGCGAGTATGTCACTAGCCAGGAGACGCCACAACACCTGTTCTTGTTAGCAGCGCGGGGCACACGCGTCCGGAGCGCCCGTGACGGTTCCTCCCCGGAAACCGTCCTGAGACGTGGACAGCGTGTGACGATCTCGTGCGCAGGGACTGTCCCCGGGTCGAGGCCGAAAACGACGAAGGGCAGCGTCGGCCGCCCTTCGGAGCGTCTCGCTCCTGCCGCCGGCTAGGCCGCGACCGACTGGAGGTCGCGCAGCGCTGCGAGCCGTGCCAGCGCCTGGCCCTCGAGCTGCCGGACGCGCTCGCGCGTCAGGTCGAGCTCGTGGCCGATCGCCTCGAGCGTCCAGGGCTCGCCCTCGAAGCCGAACCGCAGCTCCAGGATCCGCCGCTCGCGTTCGGGCAGCGCGTCCAGCGCCTTGCGGACGCCCTGGCGGCGGAGCGACTCCTCGGCCTCGTCGAACGGGTCAGCGGCCTCGCGGTCGGCGAAGAGATCGCCGAGCTCGCCCTCGTCGTCCGCGCCGACCGTCTGGTTCAGGGAGACGGACGCGTGCGCGGCGGAGAGCGCCTCGTCGACGTGCTGGATCGGCAGCCCGGTCGCCTCGGCGAGCTCGTCCTTCGTCGCCTCGCGGCCCAGCTCGACCTCGAGCCGGCGCGCCGCACGGCCGAGCTTCTGCTGCCGCTCGACGACGTGCACCGGCACGCGGATCGTGCGGGCGTGGTTGGCGACCGCGCGCTGGACGGACTGCCGGATCCACCAGGTCGCGTACGTGGAGAACTTGTAGCCGCGGCGCCAGTCGAACTTCTCGACGGCGCGGTTCAGCCCGAGCGTCCCCTCCTGGATCAGGTCGAGGAACGGCACGCCGAGACCGCGATAACCCTTCGCGATCGACACGACCAGGCGGAGGTTGGACTCGATCATCCGCCGCTTCGCAGTCGGGTCGCCGCGCTCGATCGCCTTGGCGAGGTAGACCTCCTCGGCCGCGGTCAGCAGCTTGTGGCGGCCGACGTCGGCCAAGAACAGCTGCAGGCTGTCGGCGGCGCCGCTGACGGGCTCCGCGTCGTACGTCGAGACGGGCGTGGCGGGCTCGGCCTCGTCCGCAGCCGCCTTCGCGCCGACCTCGAGGCCGATCGTCTCGAGCTCGCGCGCGAGCTGCTCGACCTCGTCGTCGGCGAGGTCGTGCTCCAGCGCGAACGCCTCGAGCTCGGCGGGCTCCACGAAGCCGCGCTCCTCGGCGCCTTCGATCAGCAGTCGTGCGTGATCGCTCTCCAGCAACTCGTTCAACTGATTCTGCGTCAAGTGGCTCTCGTCGTCCTTTCCTGCGCGCTGACGGATTCCCCAAACTTTCTTACCCTAACGGCCTTCTCCTTGACGTTCCAGCATGAGGCGAACCGGTTACGGCTGTGTGAAGAAACGAACGTCAAGCCGTTAATTCGTATTCCTCACACGAGGCCCCTTGGGTTCAAGACGCTCTCCCGCTGCAAAGGTTTGCAGGTTCCAGGAATTGCCCTGGTGACTACTTCCGACCCCGCCTCCTCGGTTTGGCCGGCCCCTTGGCGCGGCGCTCCGCGAGCAGCTCGATCGCCCGGTCGAGCGTGAGCGATTCCACCGAGTCGCCTGCCCGCAGGCTCGCGTTCGTCTCGCCGTCGGTCACGTACGGGCCAAATCGGCCTTCCTTGACCACGACTGGACGCCCGGACGAGGGGTCTTGGCCGAGCTCGCGGAGCGGAGCCCGCGGCGCACCCCGGCCGCGGCGCGTCTTCGGCGCCGCCAGCAGGGCAAGCGCGTCGTCGAGCGAGATCGTGAAGATCTGCTCCTCCGACTCGAGCGAGCGCGTCTCGCCGCCCTTCTCGACGTACGGCCCGTAGCGCCCGTTGCGCGCGAGCACCTGCTCGCCGTCGGGCGCCGTCCCGACCACACGCGGCAGCGCGAGCAGCTGCAGAGCCTGGTCGAGGGTGACCGTCTCCGGCGACATCGACCGGAACAGCGACGCCGTCCGCGGCTTTCCGCTCGCCGTCTCGGGAAGCTCCTCGGTGACGTACGGGCCGTAGCGCCCCGACCGCACGAGGACGGTGTTGCCGGTCTCGGGATCGGTGCCGAGGACGCGGCCTTCGGCCGGACGCGCGAGCAGCTCCTCCGCCCGCTCGGCGGTCAGCTCGTCCGGCACCACGTCGTCGGGCAGCGACGCGCGGTCGTCGCCGCGCTCGAGATACGGCCCGTAGCGGCCGACCCGGACGACGATGTCGGTGCCGGGGATCTCGATCGAGTTGACCGCCCGCGCGTCGATCTCGTCGAGCTGGTCGGTGACGAGCGCGTGCAGGCCCGGCTCGCCGTTCTCCCCGCGGTAGAACCGGGTCAGCCAGTCGACCCGCTCCTCCTCGCCGGCGGCGATCCGGTCGAGGTCGTCCTCCATCCGGGCGGTGAAGCCGTAGTCGACCAGCCGCTCGTAGTGTCCCTCGAGCAGCTGCGTGACGGCGAAGGCGAGGAACGTCGGGACCAGGGCCGAGCCTCGCTTGACCACGTAGCCGCGGTCGACGATCGTCGAGAGGATCGAGGCGTACGTCGACGGCCGCCCGATGCCCCGATCCTCCAGAGCCTTGACCAGGGTCGGCTCGGTGTAGCGGGCCGGCGGGCTGGTCTCGTGGCCCTGCGGCTCGAGCCTGGAGGCCCGGAGGGCGTCGCCCGGCTCCAGCCGCGGGAGGCGCCGCTGCTCCTCGCCGCCGGCGCCGTCGTCGTCGCGACCCTCCTCGTAGGCGGCGAGGAAGCCGGGAAACGTGATCACGGTGCCGCTGACCCCGAACTCGGCGTCCTCGCCGGCGCTCGACGTCGCGCCCAGGCGCAGCGAGACCGTCTGCCCGCGCGCGTCGGCCATCTGCGAGGCGACCGTGCGCATCCAGATCAGCTCGTACAGCGCGGCCTCGTCGCGGTCGAGCTCGCCGCGCACCTCGTCGGGGAGGCGGAACCGCTCGCCCGCGGGGCGGATCGCCTCGTGGGCCTCCTGCGCGTTCTTCACCTTGCGGTCGTACTGCCGCGGGCGGTCGGGGACGTGGTCGGCGCCGTACAGCTCACGCGCCTGCGCCCTCGCGGCGGCGAGCGCGGTCTCGGAGAGCGTCGTCGAGTCGGTGCGCATGTACGTGATGTAGCCGCGCTCGTACAGCCGCTGGGCGACGCGCATCGTCGTCTGCGCGGAGAAGCGGAGCTTGCGCGCGCCCTCCTGCTGCAGCGTCGAGGTCATGAAGGGCGGTGCCGGCCGGCGCGTATACGGCTTCTCGTCGACCGAGCGCACCGAGAACGCGGCCCGGCCGAGCCGCTCGGCGAGCCCGAGCGCCTCCGTTTCGTCGAGCTGCCGCACGTCGGCCTTGAGCTTCCCGTCCGGCCCGAAGTCGCGCCCCTGCGCGATGCGCTTGCCGTCGAGCGCGACGAGGCGCGCGGCGAAGGCCCCCGGCTCGAAGAGCCCCTCGAGGTCCCAGTAGGCCGCCGACACGAACGCCATCCGCTCGCGCTCGCGCTCGACGACGAGGCGCGTGGCAACCGACTGCACCCGCCCTGCCGACAGCCGCGGCATCACCTTCTTCCACAGGACCGGCGAGACCTCGTAGCCGTAGAGGCGGTCGAGGATCCGGCGCGTCTCCTGGGAGTCGACGAGGCGCTCGTCGACCGGCCGCGGGTTGCCGAGCGCGTCCTCGATCGCCTGCCGCGTGATCTCGTGGAAGACCATCCTGCGCACCGGCACCTTCGGCTTCAGCTCCTGGAGCAGGTGCCAGGCGATCGCCTCGCCCTCGCGATCCTCGTCGGTCGCGAGCAGGAGCTCGTCGGCCTCCTTGAGCTTGCTCTTGAGCTCGGCGACCACCCGCTTCTTGCCGGGGTCGACGACGTAGTACGGCTCGAAGCCCTCCTCGATCGCCACGCCGAGCGCGCCGTACTTGGCCCGCTTCTCCTTCGGGATCTCCGAGGCCCGCTCCGGCAGGTCGCGGATGTGGCCGACGCTGGACTCGACGACGAAGTCCGGGCCGAGATACCCGGCGATGGTCTTCGCCTTCGCGGGCGACTCGACGATGACGAGCTTCTTGGGCATACGGGCGGACACGTTAGCGCCGTGCCCGAACGTCGCCGCCGGCCTGGTGCCAGCTGCGACGACGCCGTTGCGATCTGATACTCAACGTTTGGTGCCCTCTCCCGCCTACCACGTCATCGCCACGGTCTCGTGGCCCGTGCTGTTCGGGCTGTATCGGCTGGAAGCGGTCGGAGTCGAGCGCCTCCCGCCGGACGGGGGATTCGTCCTGGCCGCCAACCACACGTCGAGCTTCGACCCGTGGCCTCTGGCCCTGCCGTTGTGGCCGAAGAGGCAACTCTTCTTCATGGCCAAGGCGGAGCTCTTCAATCCCGTGCTCGCACCGATCCTGCGCGGCGGCGGCGCGTTCCCGGTTCGCCGAGGGGAGCGGGATCCGGACTCCTTCAGGACGGCGACGCGGATCTGCAGGGAGGGCGGGATCCTCGCCATGTTCCCCGAGGGCACGAGGCGGGCGAAGGGGCTGCGGAAGAAGTTCGAGCACCGCCCGCGGACGGGCTCGGCGCGGATCGCGCTCGCCGCCGGCGTCCCGCTCGTCCCGGCGGCGGTCGCCGGCAGCGACCGCCTCTCCCGCCTGGCGAAGCTGCGGGTCGCCTACGGCGAGCCGGTGCCGCTCGACGATCTGCAGGGGCTGCCGAGACGCGAGCTCGCCGAGCGGGCGACGGAGCGCCTGATGGAGCGGATCTACGCGCTGCGGGCGGCGCTGTGACGCCGAGGCCCCTCCTCGTCGTCGACGGCGACTCGCTCGCGCACCGCGCCTACCACGCCCTGCCGAAGTCGATGAAGTCGGCGAAGGGCCGCCCGGCGGGCGCGCTCGTCGGCTTCTCCAACTTCCTGCTCCGGCTCTGGCAGGCGGAGGCACCGCGGGCGGTGCTGGTCGGCTGGGACTCGCTCGACGCCCCCACCTACCGGCACGAGGCGCTCGCCGGCTACCAGTCGGGCCGCCAGTTCGACCCGGAGCTCCTCGAGCAGCTCGACCTCCTGCCGGAGCTCGTCGCGGCAATGGGCTTCGCGGTCGCCAAGGCGCCGGGGTACGAGGCGGACGACTTCCTGGCCGCGGCGGTCGCGTCCGAGGAAGCGCGCGGCGGCTCGGCGGTCGTCGTCACCTCGGATCGGGACTCGTTCCAGCTCGTCAGCGAGCGGACGACGGTGCTGCAGCCGGTCAAGGGCGTCTCCGAGCTCGCCCGGATCGGCCCGGACGAGGTCGTCGAGCGCTACGGCGTCGAGCCCGCGCAGGTGCCCGACTTCATCGCGCTGCGGGGCGACTCCTCCGACCGGATCCCCGGCGCTCCGGGCGTCGGGCCGAAGACGGCGGCGAGCGTCCTGCGGGAGCACGGCTCGCTGGAGGCGGCGCTGGCGGCGGGACGATTCGCCGCGCAGAGGGAGGAGTTGCTGCTCTACCGGCGAATCGCGACACTCGACGCCTCCGCCCCTCTCCCCTCCCTAGCCGACCAGACGCCGACGTGGGCGGAGGCGTCCTCTCTCTGCGAGTCCTGGGGCCTCCGCGCCCTCGCCGGCCGGCTCGCCGCGCTCGCCTGACCGGTGGAGCTCGTCAGCCACCCCGACCTGGCGCTGCTCCATCCGACCGAGCACCACCCGGAGTCGCCGAGACGCCTCGAGGTGCTGCTAGAGAGCCTGGACGGATGGACCGAGGCGACGCCCGCAACCGCCGAGCAGCTCGAGCGCTGCCACACGCGCGAGCACCTCGCACGCATCCGGGCGATCGACGCTCCCACGTGGCTCGACGCGGACACGCCCGCCTCCGCGACCAGCTACGAGGCGGGGCTGCTCGCCGCCGGCGCGGCGATCCAGGCGGCGAGGACGGGAGGCTTCGCGATCGTCCGGCCGCCGGGCCACCACGCACCCGCCGAGCGGGCGATGGGGTTCTGTCTGTTCAACAACGTCGCCGTCGCCGCGCGGGCGGCCCAGGCCGAGCTCGGTCTCGAGCGGGTCGCGATCCTCGACTGGGACGTGCACCACGGGAACGGAACCCAGGCGATCTTCTGGGACGACCCGACCGTCCTCTATCTCTCGATCCACCAGTGGCCGTTCTATCCGGGCACGGGTGCGCCCGGCGAGGGCAATGCCACGACCGTGAACGTCGCGCTCCCCGCCGGCTCCGGCGACGAGGAGTACCTGCAGGCGTTCGAGACGGTCGTCGAGCCCGCGGTCCGCGGCTTCGAGCCCGAGCTGCTGCTCGTCTCTGCCGGGTTCGACGCGCACGCGGACGACCCGCTCGCCCAGATGGAGCTGAGCGTCTCCGGCTTCCGGGCGCTGGCCGGCCGCTGCCGCGGGCTTGCGCCACGGACGGCTGCGGTCCTCGAGGGCGGCTACAACCTCGAGACGCTCCCGGGCCTCGTCCGGGCTGCTCTCGAAGGGTTCTCCTGAAACGAAGACCGCCGGAAGCCGAGTCGACTTCCGGCGGTCGAGCCACCGCTTCCGTTCGGAGCGAATCTGCTCCGAGTATCGGCACGACCGGCCCCGGACGCATCACCCGCGGCATCCCCCACCGTGGGTGAATCGGCGTCTCAGCCGCGGGCGGCGGCGAGCGCCTCGAGCGCCTCACGACGCGACGAGACGTTCAGCTTCCGCAGCACGCTCTTCACGTGCGAGCGCACCGTGTGCTCCGAGATGAACAGGCGGCTGGCGATCTCGTCCGTGCCGAGATGCTCGTCGAGCAGGAGCAGCACCTCGACCTCCCGGGCGCTGAGCTCGCCGGCGATCGCGTCCGGGACGCCCGAGTCGAGGCGGCCGCCGTCGCGGACGCGGTCGACCAGCCGCCGCGCCACCTCGCCCGAGAGCGCGGCCTCGCCGCGGACGACGCCGCCCAGGAACTCGGCGATCCGCTCCGGGGGCTCCGTCTTCAGCAGGTAGCCGGCGGCGCCGGCGCGGATCGCCGCGAGGAGGTTCTCCTCGGTGCCGGAGGCCGTCAGCACCACGACCTCGCAGCCGGCCGCCGCGGCGCGGATCCGGGGCAGCGCCTCGAG
>Ga0070741_10002294_pt1 | contig 52307 bp, 48 predicted proteins | sample Coa_R1_4_FD_66440 | JGI IMG/M metagenome (GOLD analysis project Ga0070741, IMG submission 66440) | Surface soil microbial communities from Centralia Pennsylvania, which are recovering from an underground coalmine fire - Coalmine... | ecosystem: Environmental > Terrestrial > Soil > Unclassified ... | reverse complement strand
GTTCGACCACCGTCTTCCTCCTCTCGAGTCCGTCCTACCGGTCTCGGTGAGGATGAAGCGGTGGTCTTCTACTTCAAGCACCCTCAGCCCGTTCGTACACCACGTGCGTGGACTCTAAGTCCCGGCCGTCCCTCGCGCTCCACCCTGCGCTCGACCAGACCCGCACCTTCGAGCGCCCGCATGTGGAACCGGACGGTGCTCACATGCAGATCTACCAACCTGGCAAGCTCGTGGACGTCCAGCGGCCGCCCGCGCAGCGCCTGGAGGATCCGGACGCGGCTCGCCGCCGCGAGGGCGCGGTTCCGGGCGAGGTCCCCGTCCCGTCGTTCTTCGGACATCACGCGACAAGTTTACTCGAACAAGATGATATAAACTATCGCCGTCACGAAAAAGGGAGGCGCGAGCCGAGATGGAGACGGTGTTCGGAGCGGCCTCGGACCTCGCTGAGTTCGGCGAGCCCTTCACGCCAAAGGTGCTGTTCGAGAACCCTCACATGAAGGTGGTGCTGGCTGCGCTCGAGCCGGGTCAGGAGATCGCGCTGCACGCCCCGAGCGTGGACCTGGCGGTCGGGGTGCTCGAGGGGACGGGTGACCTGTGGGTCGGCCGGGAGGCTCGCGCGGTCGCGCCCGGCGACGTCGCGGTGATCCCCGCAGGCGCCACACGGGGCGTTCGAGCCCGCGGTGGCCGCCTGGTCCTGCTGCACGTCGTGTCCCCCCACCCGACCGATGCCGACCACGAGGTGGAACGACGCCCCTGGCCGGCCCCGGAGAGCGCTCCCGACGTTCGCGGATCGCTCCACGAGGAGCACCAGCAGCTCCTCCCCCACCTCGACCACCTGCGCACGCTGTCGGAGGAGGCGGAGGGGCTCGACGAGGAGACGCTTCGAGCTCGCCTCGACCACGTGCTCGAGTTCCTGACCAACGTGCTGCTGCCGCACGCGGAGGCCGAGGAGAAGGCGCTGTACCCTGCGGTGGATCGGCTCCTGCGCGCCGCCGGCGGGGGCACCCGAACGATGTCGATCGACCACGAGGAGATCGGCAGGCGGATCGAGCAGCTCGCGACGATCGCGCGAGGATCGCTCACGGGGAGCGAACGAGCCGCCGCGCGAGCCGCCCTGGGCGAGCTCGAGGCCATCGTGCGCCTGCACTTCCGCAAGGAGGAGGAGGCCTACCTCCCCCTGCTCTCGCGGCTTTCGCCGGACGAAGCCCGAGATCTCGAGAGGGAGCTGGCGGCCGCGGGCCACGCGCACCACACGCACTGACCGCGGGCCGTGGCAGCGACCAAGGCGGGTTGCTGGTCTCGACAAGCCGACGACGAAAGGGGACGAGATGGAGGGATCGAGCGGCACGGCGGCGCCCGTCATCGACGAGGGGTTTCGGCGCTGGTACGCGTCGTGCCCCTGCTGCTTGGGAGAGAGCTACCCCGAGGTGAAGTCGGCGCTCGACCGCGAGGCGCATGAGACGAGCTCGGTGGGCGAGGGGCGCGAGGACTAGGATCGGCCGCCGACCGAGGGCGGTCGCCAAGCGTCGGCCTTCGGACCCGGCGGCTGCGACCCGACCTCCCGCTCGCCTCCCGCGCGACCTGCTACCGTTCCTGGCGAGGGCACCGATCGCGGTTCGCTACGAGCAGTTCCCTCACCCGGCTGTCACGGCCGGCTCCCGACGGGCGGCAACAAAGGCCCGGAGGGCAAGGAAAGGAGGGAATGCACGTGGCAACTGGAACCGTGAAGTGGTTCAGCGCCGAGAAGGGCTTCGGCTTCATCACTCCGGAGGACGGCAGCCCCGACGTGTTCGTGCACTTCAGCGCGATCTCCGGCGAGGGCTACCGCAACCTCGAGGAGAACCAGCGGGTGGAGTACGACGTCACGCAGGGGCAGAAGGGCCCCCAGGCGGCGAACGTCCGTCCGGTCTGACCGGGCGAAGACCCGAGGAGCGGGAACCCGGCGCGTCCGGGTTCCCGCTCACTCCGGGCGAGCGGACCTCACGATCCTCGCAGATCGCGCACGTCCGCCTGGTCCTCCCCATCCATCGGCGCGAGCCACTCGCTCTGCTCCGCGGGACCCATGGGCGGGCCCGCTTCGATGAGGCCGGCTTGGCGATCCCTTCGCCGGGCGGCGCGCGCCACACGTCGTTCCTCGCGTGCGGCCGCCTTCCTCGCGGTCACGTCCCGGCGCTTGCGCTTGCCGAAGCTATCCGGCACGGCATCCTCCTCGCCTTCCGGTGCCCAGCCCGCAGCCGGTCACTGGATGCCTCAGGCCCGCACCAGCGCATGTCGGCGAGCCGGCGGGGTGTGCACGAAGCACGTGGTCGAGCGGTTGTACGTCGAGAGCACGGTGTCGCAACCGGGCTCCGAGCATCGCCTCCCCTTCGCCGCGCGTGACGCGGCACCTCGTCCGCGATCTGGTGGTCCGAGCACGACGTCACGCCCGCCCCTGCTTCCCATCGGCCACCTCCGCCCTTCCAAGCCGCCGATCCGAGGGCGAGGGGCGAGGCCGGCCGCTGACGAACGGTTCCGTCGATCGCTCACGGATTCCGGGCGACGCCCGGCACCCGTCACGGTACACGAGATCGGCTCCGATGACCCTCAGTACGACGAGGCGAACGGCGCCGCTCCGGCTCATGCGACGATCTCGAACGCGGGCCGGCCGCTTCGACGGCCATTGCAGTGATCAGACGCCGCGGTCCAGTGCCAGATGGGACTCGACCGCCTCGCGGGTGATCCCGGAAACCCTCGTTCCTCGGCGGTCGGCTTCGTGGCGAAGCCGGGCGTCGAACTTCTCGGAGGCGCCAGCGTCTTCAGCAAGTGGTGGAGCTGCCCCGCTGGGCTCCTCGCAACGACGAGGCCATCGCCCATCCTGATCGAAGTCGCGACACAACAAGGAGGAGGACGATGGCCAAGTCCGCGATGGTCGCCGACCTCGTTCGCGCGCTCGGGATGGTGGGCGTCTCAACCAGCGAGGCCTCCAGGATCTGCGCGGGCTGGGGCGAGCTCCTCCACGGTCACTCGCTTCCCGCTTTCCCTCGGAGGACCCGATGTGTGCACGATCTCCGTCAGTTCGACAATCGTGGGCGCTAGAGTGGACCTGGCTGGACGATGTGTGAACCGCCTGCCGCTCCTTCAGACAATCAGGCGCCAAGCGGCCGGATAGGGGACCCGGACTTCGCTCGGCTCCGACTGTCTGCGGGGCGTAGTGTTCAGCCAGGCGGTCCATCGGGCGGTCGGCCGAGTGGTCAGGGCGCGACCATATGGTGGTGGATGATTCACCCGCCCCTCGAGCCGGCCGGCTCGTGGAGCAGACGTAGCCCCTTATGTCAAACGCCTGAAAAGGGGCCGCGACGCTTCCTACGCCGACGCAATCTGTCAACGTTCGCAGTTATAGGCCTCGGCAGTGACATCCACGATGCAGGTATCCGTCCCGCCACCACCGTAGGCGGCGTCGTACGTGTCGCCGTCTCGAACGTCGATCGTGTCGTCGTTCGCGTAACCGTAGGCCGTGTCGAGATCGGCTGGAGCCCCGGTGGCTGGCCCCTCCTGGTCGTAGATGTGATCGGTCCCGTCGCCGCCGTCCATGAAGTCGGCGCCCTGGCCGCCGTAGATGTAGTCAGCGCCGGCATCACCCTCAAGCCAGTCGTCGCCGGACCCTCCACCGATGTCGTCGTTGCCGATGTCGCCGACGATCTCGGGGTCACTGCAGGCCAGAGATCGCCCATAGTCGGCTCCGGCGAGGAAGAACCAATGGTCCTTCTTGTTCTCGTTGTCCGTCTTGCTGTCGTTGCCGCTCGTGCCATACCAGTAGCGATCCGGATCGCTGCAGGCCGCCAATGCCGGCCGAAGGCCTCTGGCACCCGCGAAAGCGCCAACAACGACGAACACGGCAACCACAGTCGCCCAGCGTCCGAGCTGCGAACTGAAGATCATCGGGCATCGACCCCCTGGGTAGCCTGCACAGATTCACCGAACGGGATGCACTTGAAGGTCACGCCGAGGATGCTGCCGGCCGGCACGGGCAACTCGACCGGGAACACGTCGCCGTCCCCCACGTCTACGGTGAAGGGATCGCTCGACGTCTCGCCTTGAGTGGTCTCTGCTACCCCGATGCACGAATTCGTGCCCGGATCGCCCTTCTCGCTCCACTGAGCACGGACGAGGATGGTCGCGCTTGACGCATCTACCTCAGTCGGGCTCCCCACGGCCGACAGCGTGTAGACCCCGACGCCAGGTGCGCCAGCGGAGCATTCCGCACGACCCGAGGCCGGTGGGGACGACACGGGGATGGCGATGGGGGCGGGCGCGCTGAGGGACGGGGTCAAGCTGTCGATCTCTACGTCCTGGGAGCCGACTTCTTCACTGTTCTCGTCGAACAGCTGGAAGCGACACACGGCCGGCCCCGGATAGCCGGCCGACCACGAGATCGTGAAGGACACGCCAGCAAGGGTCTCGGAGGACCCGGCATCGCCACCCTGAGGTTCGAATGGATACTCGACCTGAACACTCGATACCTCGTACGTTGCCTCACCGGGTCCCGCTGGCACGAACTCTGGTCGTGGAGTCGCGGCCGCTCCGACCGCGTAACCAACGGCGGTGGCTAGCAATGCCGAAGATGCGATCGCAAGCCGCCTCAATGCTCGGGTGTCCATGCCAAACCCCCTCGGCTCGTCGTCAAGCCGAGGTTGGCAACCACACGCGGCTCTTGCTAGTTCAGATGAGCGCTCATTTGAGCGGCTACACGTCTTCAGACAGGAGCTCGCCGGACGTCAGAGCCCGGGCGACCGCTTCAGTCTTGTTCTTGGCGGACAGCCTCAGCAAGATCTTCCGCACTTCACGGCGGACACGGTCAAACCCGATGCGCAATTCCCGGGCGATTTCGCGATCCGTCAATCCCTTAGCCGCAAGGAGAAGGATCTGCGCCTCGAGATCCGGCGATCGTGGCGCAGCCTGGGCCCCGTCGGGTGCGGATGCCTCTACGGTGATGGTGAACTTTCTCCTCCGTCCACAGGGACAGTCGGAGATCACCTCGAAAGCGGTTGGCACCGTCACCATCGCGGATTCTCGAGGCGTCGCGCGCGCCATCAACCCGAGTCATTGGCATCCAGCAGCCGCAAGAGTCGCTGTCGCTCGTCCTGCAGTTCTCGAACCTGCGACCTCATCTCGTCCAGCCTCTGTCCCGCGGCTGCGCATTGTGCCACGGAGTGGCGGAACTCACGCACGGCGCTTCGCAGGCGATCGGATAGCTCACGTGCTTGACTTCGGAGTGTGACCGACGGAATCAGGGCAGTCAGCTTCACGACAGCTCGACTTCGATCCGAGGCCCTCTCGCATAGACCGGAAGCAACCTCCGCGAAGTGGTCGCTTGTTCGGGCAGTCTGATCAAGGCGCACGTCAACATCCCGGATCAGGCGGCGAATCTCGTCGGCTGAGATGCCCCTGCCTGGCAGAGCGACCGCAACGCCAACCGCCGTGATCGCACTCAACAGAACGAGCGCCGTTGCCACTGAGAGCCTTGCTCGCCACTTCCTGAGCAATGCCCGACGGACGATCCGTTCGCTGAGTTGGCCAGAAGGGGTCGGTTCGTACCCGTCCAGCGCCCTCTGGAGATTCTCACTCATGGCTCTTCGTCCTTCAGCCTCCGCGACAACACTGCACGTGCTCTGTGGAGCTCGCTTCTTACGGAGCCATCGCGTATGCCGAGCAATCGACCTGCTTCTTCCGAAGTGAAGCCCAGCAGGTCCACCAGGACAACCACTTGGCGTTGGCGAAGACTGAGGCTCTGCATGGCTGTGAGCACCGCCAAGCGGGTATCCGTCGTCCCGCCCTCATCGTTGGGGAAGTCCTGGAGAGAGACCAGATCCCGATGCCGCGCAAATCGGCGCTGATGCCGCCGAAACACATTGGCTGCCGTGACGAAAGCGTATCCAGTAGGTGAAGCCATCACCCTGACGTCATGCCACCGGCTCAGTACGCGAACCAGAGCCTCCTCCACACACTCCTCCGCATCCGCTCGGTTGCCGGTCAGCAGCAGCATGGCTCTACACAGCCCCTGGTACTCCTGGCGAAAGAACTCCTCGAAGCCAGGGTAGGGGCTTGTTGGCTTCATCTGGCCTCTGCCCTAGTCCTCACTTCGACACACATACTCGTAAGTCCGCGAACGGGACTTTCGTTGCACGTGGCTTCTCCAGACCGCCACGCGACAATCATCGCGGCTCATTCGGGCCGAGGAGCGATGCGGCGCACCTCATCTCGGGTGCCACCAGGCCCCACCAGGCCCCACCAGGCCTTGTCGAGTCCCACCAGGCCTTGTCGAGTCCCACCAGACGTTTGACGGATCGTTCTCACCAGACGTTTGACACCCGCCTCACGCGATAGTCCTGTTGCTCTGCCGTCGATGGTGGCTGTAGATCACCTCCTCCTTCTCCTTGGGGTGACGCCGTTGGTAGGTGCGCATCACCTCGCCCCGGTAGAGGATGCAGACCTCGTCGTCGACCAGGCGCACGGTCACCGAGTCGCGCGCGAGACCGCTGCCCGCGTAGTACCTGGCGCCTGCGAAGTGGATCCTGCCGTTGCCATCGACGCGGCGGATGTGATCGTGCTTGGCGTCGGTGACGATCTCGCCCTCCTGGACCTCCTCGAGCGCTCCGGTCAGCGGCGCCGCCTGCGGGCCGGCCAGGGCGAATCGCTCGATCGGTGTGACCATCCCGAGCGCCTGGTGAGGCCGGAGCGTGTTGTAGGTCACGACGTAGTGATCCAGCGCACGCTGCACCTCGGCGAGGCTTGAGAACGAGCGCGTCGAGAGCAGCTCGTCGCGAAGGGTGCGGTGGAACCGTTCGATCTTGCCGGTGGTGGTGGGTGATCGGACCGCGGTGAGCAGGTGACGGATCCCGTTCTCGCGGCAGATCCGGTCGAACAGGACCTCGTGTCGAGCCTTGGCGTGGCGGCCGGTGAACACGCGGCCATTGTCTGTGAGCAGGGCCTGGGGCACTCCGTAGGCGCGAAGCGCCTGCGCGAAGGCCTCGCAGACCGGGCGTGCGGTGGCGCGGGGCATCGCCGAGGCCACGACGCAGAACCGTGAGTGGTCGTCCACGCCGGTCAGGATCTTCACCGCCGAGCCGCCCTCCAGCCGCGCCTCCACGACGTCGAGCTGCCACAGCTCCATCGGACGGGCCCGCTCCCACCGGATGTAGTCGGAGCGTTTGCGTCGGCGGGCCCTGGGCTCGACGAGCCCGGAGCGGACCAGGATCCGGTAGATGCTGGAGCGAGAGGGCACCGGATCCAGGCCCTTTCTGGCGAGCTCGTAGGCGAGGCGCCTCGGTCCCCACCGCGGGTGGTCTCTTCGGAGCTCGATCACCTTCAGCTCGGCGCGGGCCGGCGTTCGGTGCGGACAGCTCCTCGGGCGCTTGGAGCGATCGACCAGACCGGCCATCCCGCGCTCCCGGTAGCGCCTGAGCCAGTTGTGCAGACTCTGGCGCGTCACGCCGTAACGCTCGGCGACCTCGGTCACCGTGCCCCCTCCGTCCAGCACTTCCTTCACCGCGTCGTAGCGCTGATCCACGACCCCCAGCTCCACCAGCACGATCCCGACCTCCTTCCCAGGGCCGTGGTGGCCACGAGAGCAGGTCGGGCGCCAGTGTCAAACATCTGGTGGAGCTGTCAAAGATCAGGTGGAACTGTGTAAAGCATCAGCCGGAGCCGATCCGGAAAGCATCTACCGGAGTCGCACAGTCCCACCAGGCCTGCCTCCCCGAAAGCTCCCCGACTTCTCCCCCCTCCAAGGGGACACGGTCTTGCCGCCTCTCCTGCCTTTGTATAGGCGGATGGCCGCGTCTCAGGCGATCCACCGCTTGGCCGCGAGCCGGTACTCAAGGGCGACGGCTTGCTCGCCAGAGGCTGCCGGCTCGGACACCGAGCGGAGATCCGCGGGAAGGCCGGCGCCATGGTCCATGACGTGAGTCGAACAAGCACCGGCGCGGCTCCGAACCCGGGCACCTCACGAGGAGGCGCGCTCGGCGTGAACGGAGGCCGGTGGAGAGCTCGACGGCGGGCGAACGGGACCGGAGCGCCAGCGAGATCCGCTGGAGTCCGCGAGGGATGCCCTGAGCCGGAATGGCCCAAGGCGAGCTGTGCCGGCGACGGAGGACGCCGTGCGAAGCGGCAAGGAGGAGGTGAGCACGGGCACGAACTGAAGATCCGTCGACCAGGCGGTGTGTGCGCACGCGCCCTGGCGCGGCGTCGAGTTGCCGCGTTGCCGCCGAAGACGGCGCGTGGGCGGCGAGACGGCGCCGGGCGCGGGAGCGCAAATGCGCAGGTCACGGGGCCTCTTCGCCGAAGGCCACGACCCGAAGGAGGGGGGAGGGCTGTGCCCGAATCATGGTTCGAGCCGAACGAAACGAGAATCGCGCGCACGCGAGCACGATCGACGAGCGAGACCATCAGGTCCTGCTCCTGCTGCTCGAGCACAAGGTCCTCACCACCCACCAGATCACGAGCCTTTGCTTCAGATCTCTCAGGCGGTGCCAGCACCGGATGAGAGAGCTGAAGGAGATGGGGTTGGTCTCCTCCTTCTCGGTCGGGAGGGGTTTCGGGGAGGGGAGGGCTCCCGCGTGCTGGCACCTCACGAAGCCGGGCCTCGTCGAGATCGCCGACGCCAAGGACGTCCGGGTCTCCGACCTGCCCTGGGTCCCCGATCAGAGCTACCGGACGAACAAGCTGATCGCCCACCGCCTGGGGGTCAACGCGTTCTTCTGCGCCCTCGCGGAGGCCTCCAGGAGCCTCCAGGGCCACTGTCTGGCCACCTGGCGGCCAGAACACTGGGTCCGCACGAGAGCGGCGGAGGTCAAGCCCGACGGGTTCAGACGGTACCTGCATCCCGGCGGCGCGTGCGAGTTCTACTTCGAATACGACCGAGCCACCGAGGCACGCGGCGCCCTCATGCGCAAGCTCGGGGGCTACCTGCACCTCGCAGCGGGCTGGACGAAGGAGGAGGAGCTCACCGGGTTCCCGAACCTCCTCGTCCTGGTCCCGGAGGAGGAGCGAGAGGGGGAGGTCGCCACCGCCTTTCGCTCGGCGACCACGAGCCTGCACGTCTCCGGGTCGCTCGCGAGCTCGTTCCCGCTGTACGTGGCGAGCGAGGATCGGCTCACCGAACTCGGCGTGCTCGGGCCGGCCTGGAAGCACGTGCCGACCGACGGCGATCGCCTATCGCTTGTGGAACTTCCAGCTCGGTCCCGCGACCTCTACCGGACCACCCGATGCCTCGGGCGTTACTTCACCGACTCCGATCCGGATCATCGGCGCCGCATCTCCCCCGCCTCCGCCACGCCCCGGTTCCGCGCCCTGCCGCCCCGACATGCCCCTTGACGTCGCGGCGCGGGGACGCGCCAACCGAGACCGGACTCCCCCGCCGGCGCGGGAGAGGCGACGGGCCCACGGACGTGGAACGCGAACGGCGGCGCGACGGTCTCGACGTCGCTGGGGAACCTGACGAGGCAGAGGTCGATGCTAGCCTCAGGCCTCTCGCCAGGGCGTTGCTCGCGCTCGCCGAGCAGCTGAGCCAGGAGGAGGGACCATGAAGGCCGTCATCTACCTCCGGGTCTCGACCAAGGAGCAGGCCGAGGAGGGCTACTCAATCCCCGCGCAGGCCGAGGCTTGCCGCCGGTTCCTCGCCGACCGGGGCTGGGAGCTCGCCGACGAGTACGTCGACCGCGGCGAGTCGGCCCGCACCGCCGACCGACCCCAGCTCCAGGCCATGCTCGCCCGCCTTTCCGAGGATCCAGGCATCGACTGTCTCGTGGTCCACAAGCTCGATCGCCTCGCCCGCAACCTCGAGGACCACGCCGCCGTCCGGGCCGCGCTGCGAAAGGCCGGCGTCCAGCTTCACTCGGTCACCGAGAGCCTGGAGGATTCGGCCTCGGGCAAGCTCGTGGAGGGGATCCTGGCCTCGATCGCCGAGTTCTACTCGGCCAACCTCGGCCAGGAGATTCGAAAGGGCATGGACCAGAAGGCAGCCCAGGGCGGCTGGCCCGTCCGTGCGCCCTTCGGGGTACCGAAACGTCCGTCGCGACGGCCCGGGACGCCGCGGCGAGTCCGTTCTCGAGCCCGACCCGCAGGCACCGATCGTCGTCTGGGCCTTCGAGCGCTACGCTACCGGCTCGCTGTCCCTCTCCTCCCTCACCGAGGCCCTGGCCGAGAAGGGCCTCCGGAACCGGCTCGGCAACCCGCCCGGCATCAGCGCGGTCCATCGGATGCTCCGAAACCCCGTCTACGCCGGCGTGGTCCGCCGGAAGGGCGTGGAGCGTGAAGGCATCCATCAGCCGCTTGTCCCCCGCGAGCTGTTTGACAGGGTCCAGAGCGTGCTGGACGAGCACTCCTCGGGGGGCGAGCGCAGCTGGAAGAACGACCACTACCTGAAGGGCACGCTCGTCTGCACCGAGTGCGGCTCAAGGCTCTACTACGCGGTGGCGAAGGGCCGCTTCGGATACTTCCGGTGCGTCGGTCGGAACACGGGACGCACGCGGTGCTCCGAAGGTCGCTACGTCCCGGCAGCCGAGCTCGAACGTGCCGTAGAGGCCCTCTACGAGGGCGTCCAGGTACCTGCGGCGCTCAGGCGCCGGCTGGAACGGGTCCTCCGGGTCGAGGTCGCCGAGCGGGAGCGGCACCGGGCGGAGGTCGCGAAGTTCCTCTCACGACGCCTCCGCCAGCTCGCAACCGAGCGAGAAAAGCTCCTGCGCGCCTACTACGCCGACGCGATCAACGTCGCGATCCTCAAGCGCGAGCAGGCCCGGATCAACGCGGAGGTGGCCGACGCCGAGTCACAGCTCGCGACCGACGGGGAGAAGCTGGCGCAGGCGAAGCAGATCATCGATCTCGCGCTCGACCTGGCCAAGGACTGCGCTGTGAGCTACCGCAAGGCGAGGCCCGAGGTCCGGAAGAGGTGGAACCAAGCGTTCTTCCGAACGATCCGTGTTCGGGACGGTGCGATCGCAGACTTCACGTACGAGGAGCCCTTCGCGTCCCTTCTCGGTTCACACACAGGCTCGATGGTGGACCCAAGGGGATTCGAACCCCTGACCTCATGGCTGCCAGCCATGCGCTCTACCAGCTGAGCTATGGGCCCGCTCGAGGAGGCAGTCTACTCAACCGGAGGAGGCGGCGCCCTGCTCCTCCCATTCGACTCGGGGAGCGTCGCGCCACAGACGCTCGAGGTCGTAGTACTCGCGCTGCTCCTTCGAGAACACGTGGACCACGACGTCCACGTAGTCGAGGAGGACCCACTGTGCCTCGGTCTCGCCCTCGCGCCGGAGGGGCTTCATCCCGGTCTCCCGGAGGGCCTTCTCGACCTCCTCGACGATCGTCTTGACCTGCCGGTCGCTCGTGCCCGTTGCGATCACGAAGAAGTCCGTGATCACGATCAGGTCGTGGACGTCCAAGATCACGATGTCGGCCGCCTGCTTGGACCCCGCCGCGCGCGCGGCCGCGACCGCCATCCGGCGGCTGTCGGCCAGCCGGCTACGGGGCACCGCGGTCGTCCATGCTCATCCCGTCCGATAGTCCCTTCCCACCACGATGGTGACATCTCCGAGCCCCGACGGCACACCGGCGACCGACACCGAGCCGACGCCGAGGAGCCGTCGGACGCGTTCGGCCACCGGACGGAGGTCCGCCGAGTTCGCCACGACGAGGGTGTCGGCGTGGTCGAAGCTCGAGGCGTTCTGCGAGACGACCACGCGGAACCCGGCGGGGATCAGATGCGCCGCAACCGACGCGCCGACCCCGGGTGCGCCGGTGCCGTTCAGCACGATCACGGCGGTGGGCAGCCGGTCGGGCTCCCCGAACAGCTCCGCGACGAGGTGGGCGATACCGGTCTCGTCGGGCCGGGAAAGGCCGGACGCCACCGGCAGCGTTGGGAGCACCTTCACCCGGGCCCCCGCGGCGCCGGCGAGCACCGAGGCCGCCGCGGCGCCGTCGTCCGAGCTCGTGAGATCGCCTTCGGTCCACGTGGCTCCCGCCTCGAACAGTCCCTTGAGGACCTCCTGCCACGTGAGTCCCCGCGCCGGCCCCTTCTCATCGAGCGCCCGTTGCACCTGCGAGCCGTCCGAGTGGTCTCCGAACAGAGAGATGCCGCCGGCCCGGTCGATCACGGCGCCCAGGTGCGCGAGGTCGGTGAGGGCGTAGTGGTCGATCCACGCTCCGAGCAGGTTCGAGATCGCCACCCGCGCCTGCGGCCCGGGCAGGCCGGCCGCGTCCCGCGTCGTCCCGTCGCCCTGTCCCGGGATCGTGACGAACACGTCACCCGGCACGACGACGGCCGCCGGCTCCGGTCCGCCCGCACCCACCACGGCCGTGAGGGGCCCGATCGTCGTGCTCACGTCGAGCAGGACCAAACGGGAGGGGGCGGCGCGGCCCGCGGGCGAGGGCGACGCGGCGGGGCCGCCACCGGTGAGCAGCGGTCCGAGCCCGACACCTCCGCCGACGAGGAGCGCGACCCCGACGGCGAGGCCGACCCTCCCCGCGATCCTCGCTCTCCGGCGCCGGTGCCGGCCGGCCCTGGAGAACCGACGGCGCCGACCCTCCGTCACCGGTACAGGCCCACCTTCTCGATGTAGCTCTTCACGCCCTCCGGGACGAGGTAACGGATGGCTCGGCCCTCCTTCACCCGTTGCCGGATGTCGGTCGAGGAGATCGCGAGCGCCGGGATCGTCATGACGGACACCTTCGGATGATGGCTTGCCGCCTCCGCCTCGAAGTGCGCGAGGTCGTATCCCGGCCGTGTCGCCGCGATGAAGTGCGCGAGCGAGAGCACCTCCTCGGGGTCCTTCCAGTGCAGGATCTCGAGCATCGCGTCTGCGCCGGTGATGAAGTACAGCTCGGCGTCGGGGTTCTCCTCGGCGAGCGCCTGGAGCGTCTCCACGGTGTAGGTGGGGCCCTGCCGGTCCACCTCCATCCGCGACACCGAGAAGCGAGGGTTGCTGGCGGTCGCGATCACCGTCATGAGGTACCGGTGCTCCGCCGGGGAGACCTCCCTCCCCTCCTTCATCCACGGCTGCCCGGTGGGCACGAACAGCACGCTGTCGAGGGCGAACTGCACCAGCGCCTCCTCGGCCGTCACGAGGTGGCCGTAGTGGATTGGGTCGAAGGTCCCACCCATGACCCCCAGGCGCCGTCCCACGCGCGTATCCTACGGCCCCACCCCGCCCCGACCGTGGAGGATCAGCCGCTCCGGCTGAGGTGCTCGACCCAGGCTCGCAGGGCGGGCAGGTGCTCGTCGTAGTGCATCGGCCCGGACTCGCCGAACCACTCGATCGCCTCGGGAGTGAGCGCCTCGAGGGTCGCCCACTCGCGGAGCGCGCCGGCCCGGGCGGCCTCGAGGCCGCTTCGAACCTCGTCCGGGGACAGCCCTCGCGACTCCTCGAGCAGCCGCGCGTTGATGCCGTCGGTGTCCCAGTCCCGCTCCTCGTAGGTGCCCCTGCGGATGAGCCCGAGCTGCCGCTCGGCTTCCGAGCACCATCCGGCGAGGTGCCAGAGCAGGTCCTTGACCGACCATCCCTCGGCCGTCAGGCCCGGCTCCTCGAGCTGCGACGGGGTGAGGCGATCGACGAGGGAGCGGATCTCCGCCCACCGTTCGGCCTCCTCCGCCGTCAGCCGGTCCCTCTGGTTCGCGGCTTCGTTCACGATCGTTCCTCCTCTGGTGCTCCGGGTATGAACTCGAACGCGCGGTCTCCGATCACGACCTCGTCTCCGCGCCGAGCGCCGAGCGCCGAGAGCTGACGCTCGACGCCCTCCCTGATCAGCCGCTTCTGGAGCCGGACCACGGCGCGCGGATCGTCGAAGTCCGTCTCGGCCACCCACCGTTCGACGCCCCTGCCCACCACGCGGAAGCGCTCGCCTTCGCGGCGGACCTCGAAGGCGGGCCGGGCCGGGCGAAGAACGACGAACGGACGCCGGTCGGCCTCGGCGCGCGGGAGCGCGGCGAGATCCGCCACGCGCTCGGCCAGGCGATCCAGACCTCGGCCGGTGACTCCCGAGGTCGCGATCGCATCCGGCCCGAGCCGCTTCACCGCCCGCTCCGGATCGTCGACGAGGTCGGCTTTCGTCCCCACGACGGCGAACGGACGGGCGGCAAGCCCCGCGTCGTACGCCTCGATCTCCGCGCGCACGACCGCGAGGTCCCGGGCCGGGTCCTCGGCCGACAGGTCCACGACCATCAGGAGCGCACGGCACCGGCTGACGTGGCGAAGGAACCGATCGCCGAGCCCCCTCCCCTCGTGCGCGCCCTCGACCAGACCGGGGACGTCGGCCACCACGAGCCGGCGATCTCCCTGGATGACCCCGAGGTTCGGGCTGAGCGTCGTGAACGGGTAGGGAGCGATCTTCGGTCGGGCGGCCGTGAGACGTGACAGGAGGGTCGACTTCCCGGCGTTCGGAAGGCCGACCAGCCCGACGTCGGCGACCAGCCGAAGCTCGACGGTCAGGTGCTTCTCCTCCCCCGGCTCTCCGGCCTCGGCCGTGCGAGGCGCGCGGTTCCTGCCCGTGGCGAGCGACGCGTTCCCGCGTCCTCCCCGACCGCCGCGGGCGACGACGGCTCGCGCCCCGGCACCCACCAGGTCGGCGAGCAGCCCGTGCTCGTCGGAGACCACCGTGCCGTCGGGGACCGGTACGACCAGGTCGGCTCCGTCGGCCCCGGTCCGGCGGCCCGGGCCGCCGGACCGGCCGTTCTCGGCTCGGAGGTGGGGGCGCTCCGCGAGCGCCGAGAGGTCGTGGACCCCCGGCGTGACCTCGAAGATCACGTCCCCTCCGCGTCCCCCGTCACCTCCATCCGGCCCGCCCCGCGGCTTGAACGGTTCGCTGTGCAGCGAGGCCGATCCGTCGCCGCCCCGGCCGGCCCGGGCGAACACCGTGACCTCGTCGACGAAGCCCACGTGGAGATTGTGGTCGATTCGCCACCGCCCGGCGATGATGGATGCCGTGCCCGACGCGGTGACGGTGTGGGCGGTCGAGCTCGGCCGCGGGACGATGCGCGAACGCAAGGGGACGCTCTCGCTCGGTCCCGAGGCCCTCGCGTTCGAGGCCGCCGACGGGTACAGCCACCTCCGCATCCCGCTCGCCGACCTTCGAAAGGCGCGGCGCGTGCTGGGGTCGCCGGTGCTGATCGTCACCCACGCGGCCGGCGCGCGCACGGAGCGGGTCGCCTTCTACTTCGTGCAGCCGCCGCCGCTCGAGCCGGTCGCTCCCGAGTCGACCGACCGGCGGGGCATGCTGTCGATGGCCAGACAGACCCGGCGCAAGACCCGGCGGATCAACGCCGGCTACCTCGGGACCTGGAACCAGGCGAAAAAGCGCGAGCTCGTGGAGTGGCAGGAGGCGATCCGGGCCGCCATCCGCGAGGCGTGAGCCGTCCGGCTACTCGGGCGCCTGGACGGTGGCGAAGCGCCGTCCCCGAGAGGTCTGGAACGAGACCACTCCGTCGACCAGCGCGAACAGCGTGTCGTCGCCTCCGCGGCCGACGCCGGCTCCCGGGTGGATGCGGGTTCCCCGCTGGCGCACGATGATCGACCCGGCGCTCACGCGCTGCCCACTGAACGCCTTGACCCCGAGCCGCTTGGACTCGGAGTCTCGTCCGTTCTTCGAGGATCCGCCGCCCTTCTTGTGTGCCATCGCGCGTTCGAGGGTACCAGACGACCCCTATTCCGCGGCTTCCTCGCCGGCGGCCGGGGACTCGGCGTCCTTCTGGTCCGGCTCCGCTGCGCCCGAGGCCCTGCGCGAGGCTGCTCGTTTCGGAGCCGCCGCGCCCAGGCTCACCTCGGAGACCTCGAGCAGGGTCATGAGCTGCCGGTGACCCTGGCGGCGCGCGTACCCGGTCTTGTTCTTGTACTTGAAGACCTTGACCTTGTCGCCCTTCTGCTCGCCGAGGAGCTTGGCCGTGACCACGGCGCGCTCGGTCTCCTTTCCGTAGTGGGTCGTGCCGTCGTCGTCCACGACGAGCAGAGGTCGGAACGTCACGGTCTCGCCGACGGCGCCGTGCAGGTACTCGACCTCGATCACGTCGCCCGGCTTGACCTTCTGCTGTTTCCCACCCGCCTTGATGACCGCGTACATCGTCCCGATCCTCCTCACGCCTCGTACGTCAACAGCACGCCCCGGCCTTCGCAGGTGGGGCAGGTCTCGGAGAACGACTCCAAGAGTCCACCAGAGACGCGCTTTCGCGTCACCTCGACGAGCCCGAGCGGACCAACGTCGAAGACCTGAGACCGCGTCTTGTCGCGGGCCATCTCCTCCTTCAGCGCGTCCACGACCTTCTTCTTGTTCTGCTCGAGGAGCATGTCGATGAAGTCGATGATGATGATGCCGCCGATGTCCCGCAGGCGGAGCTGGCGCGCCACCTCCCGCGCCGCCTCGATGTTGGTGTTGACGACGGTCTCCTCGAGGTTCGTCTTGCCGACCGACTTCCCGGTGTTCACGTCGATCACCGTCAGGGCCTCGGTGCGATCGATCACGATGTAGCCGCCCGAGGGAAGCCAGACCTTGCGGTCGAGGCCCTTGTGGATCTGCTCGACGATGTGGAACTCCTCGAAGACCGGCAGCTTGCCCGTGTGGAGCCGAACCTTCGGGAGGAGGTCGGGAGCGACCTGGCCGAGGTACTCCGTCACGAGCGCGTGGATGCGCGGGGAGTCGGTTACGAGCTCCCGAAACTCCTCGTCGTTGAACAGATCGCGGACGGCGCGCACCGTGAGCTCGGGCTCCTCGTACACGACGGCGGGGGCCTTCGCCCTCTTCGCCCGCTTCGTGATCGCCTCCCATTCGGCGAGCACGCGCCCGAGGTCGGCGGCGAGCGCGTCCTCGCTCGCCCCCTCGGCCGCGGTCCGGACGATCAGCCCGTGGCCCTCGGGCCGGATCTTCCTGAGGATCGCCTTCAGACGCCGGCGTTCCGCGTCCGGGAGGCGTCGACTGATCCCGGTCACGTTCGAGTCGGGAACCAGCACCAGGTACCGGCCGGGAAGGCTGATCTGCGCGGTGAGCCGAGCCCCCTTGCCCCCGATCGGGTCCTTCGTGACCTGGACGAGCACCGACTGGCCGCTCTTCAGGACCTGCTCGATCCGCGGCGCGGAGCCGCTCTCCAGATCCTCCGGCGAGTAGTTCACCTCGCCCGCGTACAGAACGGCGTTGCGGCCGCGGCCCACGTCGATGAAGGCCGCCTCCATGCCCGGAAGCACGTTCTGGACCCGCCCGAGGTACACGTTGCCGACCATCGAGCGAGCGCCGGCGCGGGTGACGTAGTGCTGCACCAGGTCTCGCCCCTCGAGGATGGCGATCTGGTCCCGCTCCCCGTGCTCGGTGATCACCATGACCTTGTCGGTCACCCGGGGAACGACCGGGAGCGGCTCGCGCCGGCGGTGGCCCGGGCTCTGCCGGGCCCGGCGAAGTCTGGTCGGCGCGGCGGACTCCGCGCTCTCGACCTTCCGACGACCGCGCCGCTTCGGAGCCCCCTCGAGGGGGCTCTCCGCTTCCGTCTCTCGCGACGGGGCCTCCTCCGCGGCCTTCGCGCGCGAACGCCTGCCGCGGGGCGCCGCTCGCTCGGGCTCGGCAGCCGGCTCGGCCGTCGCGCTCTCCGGTGAGACCTTGCGGGCACGCGGGCGTCGAGCGGAGGCCGGCTGGGGCTCCGGCTCCTCGCCCTCGGCCTCCGGCTCGACGGCCGTGGCGAGCTTCTGCCCCTCGGCCTCGGTCTCGCCGCGACCCCTCCCACGGCGACCCCGACCGCCACGCCGGCGCCGCCGCGCGGCCGTCGGCGTCTCTGCGCCGGCCTCGCCCTGCGGCCTCTCTGCGCCGGCCTCGCCCTGCGGCCTCTCTGCGCCGGCCTCGCCCTGCGCGGACTCCGGTTCGATCCTCGAGGGCTCCGGCGTCCCTTCCCCGACGGTCGAGCGCGCGCGCCCGCCCCGGCCTCTCCCGCCCCGTCTCCGTCGCCTTCGGGTCTGCCCCTGAGCGCCCGAGCCGGATGCCTCGCCCTCCGTCACCTCTTCGGCGGCGGGGATTCCAGGGGTCTCCAAGCGTGGCTCGGGCGCCGCGGCGTCCAGCTCCCGGGCCGGCTCCGAAGCGGTGCCGGCGGCGGTCCGCGACCTCCCGCGCCCGCGACCGCCGCGACGGCGCCGGCGGGGGCGCGACACCGCCTCCGCACCCGCTTCCCCCGCCTCGCCCCCGCCCTCGCGGTCGTCTTCCGGCTCGAGGAGCCGTTCGGTCTGTTCGCTCATTGAGTCCACTCCCTCCCGCGTCCTGACGCGGAGGGAGCGGCGGGAGCGAGGGTGGCGTGGGACCGGACGACGCTGCGCGGGATCGGCTTCTGCCGATCCCGCTCACCTACCGGCAGGTTGTCCTGCGGCGGGGACGCTGCCCGGCACGGCCCACGGCCGTCCGGGGCGGCCCCACGCACGTCGTCTCGCACGAAGAACGCCCTGACTCCGGCGCCGGCTCCCCGGCCGCAGCCCGGCGGACCCACGAGGGTCCGGGGCCGGCGAGGCCGTGGCCGCGCCTGGTTCCGTATCTCGCCCGGGCAATGGGGCCGGCGGCCCCGCCCGGCGAGCAAACCTATAAATCAGGATACAGGGCCAAAGGCGCATCGCCGAGAACTCGCCGATCCGCAGGGCTAGGCTGATGAGGCTAGCTCGGTCTCCGGCTCGACCGGGGAACGAACCGTCTGGGCGCCCGATACCTCCTCGGGCCCGAGGTCGGGAGACTTTCGGCCATGAACCAGTCCGCCTCCCCCCACTTGCCGCGAGGCTCCGACTCGCGCCGGGTCCGGGTGCTCGTGGTGGACGACAACGCGGGCTTCCGCGAGTCGCTCCTCGCGCTCCTGGACGCCGGTGACCTCGAGGTGGTCGGCGAGGCGGGCTCGGGTGCCGAGGCGCTCGAGATCCTGTCGACCGCCGAGCCCGACGTCGTCCTGATGGACGTCCGGATGCCCGGCATGGACGGCATCGAGACCACGAGGCGGCTGAAGCAAGCCCATCCCGCCCTCGGGGTCGTCGCCCTCTCCGGCCACGAGGACCAGGGCATCGTCAGGGACATGCTGGTCGCGGGCGCCTCGGGCTACGTGCTCAAGGACTCGGACGGGGACGAGATCTTGAACGCCGTCTTGCGGGCGGCCACGGGCGGCGGCGTGCTCTCCCCGGCCGTGACGCCGAGCGTCATCGAGGAGCTGACGGAGGCCCTGGACCGCGAGCGCCGCCGCACGCGGGAGCTCGAGGAGGCACAGGCGGCCCTGGTGGAGCGCTCCACCAGGCGCCACGAGCTGGTGGCCCGCCTGTCCCACGAGCTCCGGACGCCGGTCACGGTGATCCTCGGGATGGCCCAGACGATGGCCAAGGGGCGCGCGAGCCCGGAGCAGCAGCGCGAGCTCCTCGACCGCATCGTCGAGCGCGCGTCCGACCTCGCCAGCCTTCTCGAACGGTTCGAGCTCGCGATCGAAGCGGGGGTCACCGAGCGGGTGGACGTCGCCACGATCGCCCGCGAGGTCACCGGCGGTGACCCGAACGTCCGGGTATCGCTCGAGGGCGACCCGGCACCGATCGCCGACCTGAATGCCTCCGTCGCCCGGCGCATCCTGCATGAGCTCGTCGACAACGCCCGCCGGTTCTCCGGGCCGCAGGACCCGGTGGAGGTGCGGATCCGCCGGACCGACCGCTGCATCGAGGTCCGGGTCATCGACCGCGGGCCGGGCATCGACCCCGCCTTCCGGGAACGGATCTTCGCGGCGCTCGAGCAGGTCGAGGACCTGAACATCCGCGTCCACCAGGGGGCCGGAGTCGGCCTCTCGCTCGCGCGGGCGGCCGCGCGCGGTATGGACGGGGACGTGGCGCTCGAGCGATCGGGTCCGGACGGCTCCACCTTCCTGTGGACGATCGCCGTGGAGAGGTAGGCGGGTCTCGCCTCAGGTGAATCGGCGCATGTGGATGTTCAGCAGGAGCCCCACCGCCGCGCAGTTGGTGAGCAGCGAGCTCCCTCCGTAGGACACGAACGGCAGCGGGATGCCGGTGATCGGCATGATCCCGAGCGTCATGCCGACGTTCACGAACACCTGGATCGCAAGCATCGAGGCGATGCCGGCCGCCACGTACGTCCCGAAGGCGTCCTTGGATAAGAGCGCGATCCGAAATGCCCGCCAGATCAGGATGCCGAACAACAGGAGGAGCGTGATCGCGCCGACGAAGCCGAACTCCTCCCCCACGACCGTGAAGATGAAGTCGGTGTGCTGCTCGGGAACGAAGTCGAGGTTCGTCTGCGTCCCCCTCAGGTACCCGAGACCGGTGAGGCCCCCGGAGCCGATCGCGATCTCCGCCTGCAGTTTGTTGTAGCCGGCGCTGAGCGGATCGTTCGCCGGGTCCAGGAAACCGGTCAGGCGGGCGATCTGGTAGTCCTTCACCAGGCCGAGCTGGAACGCACCGAAGATCAGGACGATCGCGGTGAGCGCGAGGATGCCCAGGTGGCGAGGCCGCGTGCCGGCCACCACGAGGACGCCCACGAGGATCGACGCGAGCACGATCGAGGTCCCGAGGTCGGGCTGCAGGAACACCAGGAGCGCCGGGACGCCGGCGATCGCGCTCGCCCGGAACACCTCCGGGAGCGATCGCTCCTCGGATCTCAGCTCGGACAGGAACGCGGCGAGCATCGCGATGAGGGCGAGCTTGGCGAGCTCGGACGGCGCGAGCTGGAAGCCGAAGAGCTGGAACCAGCGCTGGGAGCCGCGCACGGTCGCTCCAAGCGGGGTTCGAACCAGGACGAGCAGCAGCAGCGACGCCCCGTAGATCAGACCCGCGTAGACCTTGACGAAGCGGTAGTCGAAGCTCGCCGTCACCATCACGACCACGGCGCCCAGAGCGAGGAACGTGGCCTGCTTCTTCAGGTAGATGCCCGGGTCCAGGTGCTGGGCGACCAGCGATGCGTGGGTCGCCGAGTAGACCATCAGCACGCCGACGATGGCGAGCGCGAGCGCCGCGAGCAGCAGGACCGGATCCAGGTGCCGGATCGGTCGGCGCTCGGCCGGGTAGGCCTTGCCCGCGACGAGGTCCATCAGCCCGCACCCCTCATCAGTCGGTCGATCCCCCGCTCAGGAACCCGGCGCTCGGCAGCCCGTACAGGCCCTCGATCACGCGCCGGACGATCGGCGCGGCCGTCGTCGAGCCGTGACCCCCCTGCTCCACGAGGGCCACCACCACGTACTCCTTGCCCTGCGCGCTGGTCATCGCGGCGAACCACGAGTAGTCCTGGCGACCCGTCACCTGGGCGGTGCCGGTCTTGCCGGCCACCCATACCTGCGAGAACGGGAAGCCCACGAAGGCGGAGGCCGCCGTCCCCTGGATCGGCACCTGGGCGAGCGCGTTCCGCACGTAGTCGATCTGCGCGGTCGTGAACGGCATCCGGCGGCAGTGCGGCTTGATCGTCCGGATGACCCTCCCGGCGGGCGTCTGGACCCGCAGCCCCACGTGCGGGACGCACTCGCGGCCCTCGTTCATGATCCCGGCGTACGCCTGAGCGATCTGGAGCGGAGTGACCAGCGTGTCGCCCTGACCGATCGACATGTTGATGAAGTCGCCGGGGAACCACTTGCCGTCGGGGTAGATGTTCGGGTACCTCGCGTGGATCTGGGCCTTCCACTCAGGGGTCGGCACCCTCCCCTCCTGCTCGAACGGGATGTCCACGTTGGTCGGACGGCCGAACCCGACTCGCATGAGGTCTTGCTGCAGCGGCTCCTTGGGCGGATCGGTCGGTGGGTAGTAGGTCCGCCAGTAGTCGTATCCGATGGGGTAGAAGACGGTGTCGCACGACTCCCAGAGAGCCTCCCCGAGCGTCATGACGCCGAGGTTGGCGCTCGTCCAGTTGTGGAAGACCTCGTGCAGCGGGTCGTCGGGCACCTCCCAGGTCGGCGGGCAGGAGTACGACTGCGAGGTCGAGACCAGGCCCCGGCGCAGCGCCGAGAGCAGCACGAACGGCTTGTAGGTCGAGCCGGGAGGGTACTGACCCTGGATCGCCCGGTCGAGCAGCGGATATCCGGTGGAGGCCCCGAACGCGCGCTGGTACTCCTCCGACGTGTAGGGCCGGACGAAGAACGAGGGGTCGTAGGTCGGCCACGACGCGAGCGCCTTGATCGCGCCGTTCGTCGGATCGAGCACGACGACGGCTCCGGCGTTCGCGACGAAGTTCCGCCCCGTGGCGGAGTCGACCAGCCCGTGCGCGTACTGAAGGCCGAGGCGCAGACTCTCCTCGGCGAGCCGCTGGATGTCGGCGTCGAGGGTGAGCACGAGGTCGTTGCCCGGTCGCGGATCCTGCCGGCCGAGCTCGCCGAGGTTCTGCCCGGCGGAGTTCACCCGGTACTTGATCACCCCCTTGGTGCCGCGCAGCACGTGCTCGTACTCGGCCTCCACACCGGTTTTGCCGACGAGGTCGCCGGGCTGGTAGCCGGAGAACGCGGGGTCCGCGAGCTGGGCCTTGGAGATCTGGCCGAGGTAGCCGAGCACGTGCGCCGCGAGCGATCCGTCGGGGTAGGTCCGCACGGGCACCTGTTGGACCTCCACGCCCGGGAGCTCGTCACGGTGCTCGCCGATGTAGAAGTCCACCTTCTTGGAGACGTCGCTCGCCACCGGTACCGGCGAGAACGAGTAGTACAGGGGGCTGCTCACGCGCTGCGCGAGCTCCTTGACGGGGACGGCGAGGATCTTCGAGAGCGTGAAGAGATCCTCCTCGAGGTGGTCGCCGGCCTCCTGTCGGTTGATCGTGACGACCAGGCTCATGCGGTTCGCGACGAGGATGCGTCCCCGGTCGTCCAGGATGCGGCCGCGCGGCGCCGGCACGTCGACCAGGCGGATGTAGTTGCTCCGAGCCTCCTGCCGGGCCTGGGCGGAGGCGAGCACCTGCAGGAACCAGAGCCGGGTCGTGAGCGCCGCGAACATGAGCGCCACGAGGCCGGCCAGCACCTTGAGCCGGAGCCCGGCCTTGCCCTCCGTCATCGTCCGCTCACCACCGTACGACCTTCCGCGATCGGGACCCCTCGACCACGCGGCGCAGGACCGGATACAGGATCGGCGTGAGGACGGCGTTGTACAGGGCCGACAGACCGGCTACCTGAAGCGTGTAGACGGTCCCCGTGTCGAGCTGCCCGAGCAGGAACGCCACGAGCCGGTTGAACAGCACGCCGAGAAAGGTTCCTCCCGCGACGAGCAGGACGGGCAGCACCGGCGTGGGGCTCACGATGTACTGACGGGCCAGGCCGACGACGTAGCCGAGCAGCGTGAGCGTGAGGGCCGTGATGCCCTTCGGCTCGTTCATGAGGAAGTCCTGCGCCATCCCGCCCGCGAACCCGGCGACCGCGCCGGAGGCGGGCCCGTCGATCAACGCGAACACGATCGTGACCAGATACATGAGCTCGGGGCGCGCCCCGAGGAGCTTGACGTCTCCGAAGACCGTCGTCTGCAGCAGTAGGGCGGTCAGGATCACGGCGGCGAGGGAGAGGGCGCGACGCACGGATACCGAGGCTACCCCGACCCATCGGACAGGACCACCAGCACGATGTCGAGGCTCGAGAAGTCCACGGCGGGGCTCACCGTGATGAACTTCTCGAGGGACGCGTCGCTCGGCAGCACGCGGGAGACGGTTCCGATCAGCACTCCGGGTGGGTACAGGCTCTGCTGAGCCCCCTCGATGCGGAAGCCGGCCGTCACCACGCGTTCGCCGGCGTGCACCTCGGTCGAGGTGTCGACCAGACCCATCTGCAGGTCGTGGTCGCCCTGACCCGAGATCAGACCCGTCGCCCCCGAGACGTCGAGGCGACCCGCGACCGCCGAGTCGGGATCCAGGATGAGCTGGACGATCGCCGAGTTCGGCGCCACCCGCACTACGTGGCCCACCAGACCCGCGGCCGCGATCACCGCCTGGTTCACCCGGACCCCGTCGTCGGAGCCCTTGCCGATCGTGACGGTCCACTCGAAGTTCGAGATGCTCTTCGCGATCACGGGAGCGCCGATCGTCCGAACCTGCGGGCCAAGGCTCTCCTGCACGCCGACCAGCGCCTCGAGCTCGTGCAGCCGGTTCTGATCGGCCGTCGTGGTGGAGACCTCCTCCTCGAGCTGCGCGACGCGATCGCGCAGGCGCTCGTTCTCGGCCCGGATGGAGGGCAGCCGCACGAGCGTCGAGAAGAAGTTGCCGATCGGGTGCGTCACCTTCGAGACCGCCTCCTGAAGCGGGCTCACCATCGTCAGCGCGGCCCGACCGACGGCCGCGAGGGGGCCCCGGTCGCCCTCCCGGTAGTCGACGGTGATCGTGAGCAACGAGATCGCGACGAGGGTGACCACCAGGAGCCGGGTGCTTCGCGCTCTGTTCGGGAGCGCCATCCGGCCTACCTGCGGGAGGGGCTCACCAACACCCGCTGGAGGACCTCGAACTCCTCCAGGCACTTGCCGGACCCGATCGCAACCGAGGACAGGGGGTTCTCGGCGATGTGGACCGGCATCCCGGTCTCGTGCCGCAGGCGCTTGTCGAGCCCCCGCAGGAGCGCTCCTCCGCCGGTAAGCACGATGCCGCGGTGCATGATGTCGCCGGCGAGCTCGGGGGGCGTCCGGTCGAGGGTGGCCTTGATCGAATCGATGATCGCGGTGACCGGCTCCTCGATTGCCTGGCGCACCTCGCCGTCGGTGATCTGGATCGTCTTCGGCAGCCCGGAGACGAGGTCGCGTCCGGGGATCTCCGCGATCAGCTCCTCCTGCATCGGATACACCGACGCGATCGCGAGCTTGATCGCCTCGGCGGTCCGCTCTCCGAGCAGGAGCGAGTACTCCTTCTTCACGTGGTTGATGATCGCCTCGTCCAGCTCGTCGCCGCCGATCCGCAGCGACGTCGACGTGACGATGCCCCCGAGCGAGATGACGGCGACCTCGGTCGTGCCCCCGCCGATGTCGACGATCATGTTGCCGGCCGGCTCGTGGATGGGCAGCCCCGCTCCGATCGCCGCCGCCATCGGCTCCTCGATGATGTAGGCGCGGCGGGCGCCGGCAGCGATGGTCGCCTCCTCCACCGCCCGCTGCTCCACGCCGGTGATGCCCGACGGGACGCACACGACCACGCGCGGCTTGGCGAGCAGACGCCGCTTGTGCACCCGCTGGATGAAGTAGCGGAGCATCTTCTCGGTGACGTCGAAGTCCGCGATGACCCCATCCTTCAACGGGCGAACGGCCTGGATATGCGACGGCGTGCGGCCGATCATGCGCTTGGCCTCGTTGCCGACGGCGAGGATCGCGCCGGTGAGGGTGTTGATGGCGACGACCGAGGGCTCGTTCAGCACGATCCCGGCTCGCCGGACGTAGACGAGCGTGTTCGCGGTTCCCAGGTCCACCGCCATGTCCTGACCCAGGAACCCGAAGATCCCCTCGGCGCCCGCGTTTCGGCGACCCGGGGAGGCGGGAAGTCCTCGTTGAACCCTCTCGGCCATAGGTTCGCCGCCAGTTCTACAGGACGTGGGTTGACCTGGCAACCCGAGGCGCACCGGCGCGCAACGTCGATTCGCGCGGTGCCTGAGACCGGGCACTCCCGGGTCCCTTGCGCGTGTCGCCGTCGCCGGCGTCGGGGTAGGGTCACGAGCCGATGAACGCCGTCACCGACCGGAGGTCAAGGTGAACGTGGCCCTGCTGTTCCCCGGGCAGGGCTCGCAGGCCGCGGGCATGGCCGACCCGTGGACGGCCCACGACGCGGGGCGGGCGGTTCTGGACCAGGCCTCCGAGGCGATCGGGCGCGACCTGGTGGAGGGGTGTCGCGACGAGGCCCTGCTCGCGACGACCGAGTTCGCTCAGCCGGCACTCCTCGCGTGCGACGTCGCGGCCTTCCGGGTCCTCGAGGCGGCGGGGGTGAGGTTCGGGGCCGCGGCCGGTCACTCCCTGGGAGAGTTCGCCGCCCTCGTGGCCGCCGGAGCGCTCGACCTGCGGGACGCCCTCGAGGTGGTCGGGGTCCGCGGTCGCGCGATGCAGAAGGCCTCCGAGGAGCGCCCGGGGGCGATGTCGGCGCTGATCGGCCTCGGGACCGAGGAGGTCGCCGAGATCTGCGCCGAGGAGGCGCGCGGCGAGGTTCTCGTCGTCGCCAACGAGAACGCGCCCACCCAGGTGGTGGTGTCGGGAACGCCGGCGGCCGTGGGGCGCGCCGAGCTTGCCGCCAAGGCCAGGGGCGCCCGGGCGATCCGGCTGGCCGTCGCGGGAGCGTTCCACTCGGCGCTGATGCAGCCCGCGGTCGAGCCGATCCGCTCCGCCCTCGCAGCTGTGGAGATCCGCACCGCGCGCATCCCGGTCGTGGCCAACGTGACCGGCGAGCCGGTTGAGGACGCCTCGGAGATCCGCAAGCTGCTGGAGCGCCACGTGATCTCGCCCGTCCGGTGGGAGCGCTCGATGCGGTGGTTCGCCGACTCGGGATTCGAGGTGCTCGTGGAGGCCGGCCCGGGGCAGGTGCTCTCCCGGCTCGCGGCGCGGCAGCTCACCGGGGTTCGGGCACTGGCGGTCGGCACCCCGACCCAGGCGGCCGAGGTCGCCCGTCTTGAGGCCGAGCGGGGCCCCGGGAAGGAGCGGGCCTGAGCCGAACCCGGCCCGGCGCGCATCCAGGCCTCTCGGACGCTATCCTCGCCCCCATGCGAGGACGGCGCGCTGGGGGGGACGGTGCCCGTGGCGCGTGTCCGCGGGTCGCCTCGCCATCCCCTTCGAGCGGCTGCCCGCGGGAGGAGACCGGGCCGTGAGCCCCGACCGACACGCCGCCGTCGCCGGCCTTGGGTCCGCGCTTCCCGACCGCGTCGTCCCCAACGCCTTCTTCGAGTCCATCGTCGACACGAGCGACGAGTGGATCCGTCAGCGGACCGGGATCGGCGAGCGACGGTTCGCCGCCGACGGCGAGGCGACCTCGGACCTCGCGACCGCGGCCGCGCGACGGGCTCTCGAGACCGCGGGCCTGGAGGGTGCACAGGTCGACCTGCTGATCTGCGCCACGCTCACTCCCGACACGCCGATCCCAGCGGCGGCCGTGTGGACGCAGCGCAAGCTCGGCCTCACCTGCCCTGCCTTCGACCTCAACGCCGCGTGCGCCGGTTTCTCCTTCGGCCTTTCGACCGGCGCCGCGTTCATCGAGTCGGGAACCGCCGAGACCGTCGTGGTGATCGGCGCCGAGATCCTCTCCCGCGTCCTCGACCTCACGGACCGGAGCACCTGCGTGCTGTTCGGCGACGGAGCCGGAGCCGTCGTGCTCCGTCGCTCCGAGACCCCGGGGATCGTGGGGTCCGTCCTCGGCACCGACGGCGGCGCGGCCGAGCTGCTCATCATCCCGGCAGGCGGGTCCGCACGACCCGCCACCCAGGAGACGGTCGCGGCGCGTGACCACGCGATCCGGATGGCCTCGGGGCGGGACGTGTTCAAGCGCGCCGTGACCGAGATGGCGGCCGCGTGTCGCCAGCTCCTGGAGAAGACCGGGCACACCCCCGAGGACGTCGACGTGCTGATCCCTCACCAGGCCAACGCCCGCATCATGGTGGCCGTGGCCGAGCGGCTCGGGATCGGCCAGGACCGGGCGGTCGTGGACGTCGAACAGATCGGCAACACCTCGGCCGCCTCCATCCCGATCGCGCTCGACCGCGCGTGGAGGGCGGGGAGGCTTCGGCCGGGCGCCCTCGTCCTGCTCACGTCGTTCGGCGCCGGCCTCGCGTGGGGAGCCAACCTCATCCGGTGGAGCGTCCCGGAACCTCGCCAATGAGGATCGCGCTCGTCACCGGCGGCGCCCGCGGCATCGGCCGGGCGTGCGCCGAGGCCCTGGCGGCCGACGGCTGGTCGGTCGCCATCGGCTTTCGCACGAGCGAGGGCGACGCGAAGGAAGCGCTCGGCGCGATCGAGGCGGCCGGCGGGGCCGGACGGATCGTCCACCTGGACACGCTCGACGAGGTCTCCGTCGCGGAGGCCTTTCGCGAGATCACCGACACGCTCGGGCCGGTGACCGGCCTCGTGAACAACGCCGGGTACTCGCAGGACGGCCTGCTCGTCCGGTATCCGATGGAGGCGTACGACCGGACGCTCGACACGAACGTCCGGGGCGCATACCTGTGCACGCAGGCGGCCCTGCGGACCATGCTCCGCGCGCGGTGGGGCCGGATCGTCAACATGTCCTCCGCCATCGCCCTGCGGGGCAACGCGGGCCAGACCGCCTACGCGGCGTCCAAGTCCGCGCTGGTCGGCATCACCAAGTCGCTCGCGCGCGAGGTCGGCGGCCGGGGCATCACCGTGAACGCGCTCTGCCCCGGCCTCCTCGACACCGACATGACCTCGCATCTCAGCGACGAGGCACGGGCTGCCTACTTGGATCAGACCCCGGCGGGTCGGACCGGCCGGCTCGAGGAGGTTGCGAGCGTGGTCCGCTTCCTCATGTCCGACGAGGCGTCGTACGTGAACGGAGCGGTCATCCCGGTCGACGGGGGGCTCACCGCCTAGTCGCGGGACCGTTCAGCCCCTAGAGTTTGGCGAAGCGCCGGAGCCATCAGGAAACGAAGACGAGGAGGAAGGATGGACAAGGCAGAGATCGACGCTCGGGTCCGCAAGGTCCTGGCCGAGCAGCTGGCCGTCGACGAGAGCCAGGTCGTGCCCGACGCGCGGTTCGCGGAGGACCTGAACGCCGACTCGCTGGACCTCGTGGAGGCCGTACTCGCCCTCGAGGAGGAATGGAACATCGAGATCCCCGAGGAGGAGATGGATGGCGTGAAGACCGTCGGCCAGGCCGTCGAGCTCGTCGCCTCCAAGCTCGGTGTGTCCTGAGCGAGCGGTCGTCGTCACCGGCATCGGACCGGTCACCCCCGTCGGGATCGGCGTCGACGAGTTCTGGGCCGGGCTGACCTCCGGCCGCAACGGCATCCGAAGGATCACCGCGTTCGACACGAACGACCTGCCGGTCAAGGTGGCCGGCGACATCCCGGACTTCGATCCGAGCCCGTGGCTCGATCCCAAGGAGATCCGGCGGACCGACCGGTTCGTCCACTACGCCCTCGCCTCGGCGGCGCTCGCGTGGGAGGACGCCCGAAGCCCCGAGATCCCGTCCGAGCGCGCCGGCGTGGTGTTCGCCACCGGCATCGGCGGGATCCAGACCCTGCTCGCCCAGCACTCGGTGCTGCTCGAAAGGGGGCCGGGGCGCGTCTCGCCGTTCATGGTGCCGGCGCTCATGGCCAACGCGGCGAGCGGTCACATCGCGATGCGGTTTGGGTTCACGGGGCCCAACCTCTGCACGGTCTCGGCGTGCTCGTCCTCGAACCACGCCATCGGCGAGGCCATGCGCTACATCCGCGACGGCTATCTCGACCTGTGCATCGCGGGCGGCTCGGAGGCGGCCACCCTGCCCCTCACGGTGGCCGCGTTCGCCCAGATGACCGCGCTGACGAGGAACCCGGACCCCGAGACCGCCTCTCGTCCGTTCGACGCGGAGCGCGACGGCTTCGTGCTCTCGGAGGGGGCCTGCTCGCTCGTGCTCGAGGCCGAGGAGCACGCCCGCGCCCGCGGCGCGCGGATCTACTGCGAGGTCGCCGGCTACGGGGCCTCCGACGACGCGTTCCACATCACCGCTCCCGACCCCAAGGGCTCGGGAGCCGCCCTCGCGATGACCTGGGCGCTCCGCGACGCGGGCGAGGAACCCGCCGGGGTCTCGTACGTGAACGCCCACGGCACCTCCACCCAGCTCAACGACGCCGCCGAGACCGCGGCCATCAAGGCCGCGCTCGGCGAGGAGGTGGCCCACCGCGTGCCGGTGTCCTCCACGAAGTCGATGACCGGGCACATGCTCGGGGCGGCCGGGGCCGTGGAGGGAGCCGCCTGCGCCCTCGCGATCGCGAACGGCGTCGTGCCTCCGACGATCCATCACGAGCGACCGAGCCCCGACTGCGACCTCGACTACGTTCCCAACGAGGCCCGCGCGGCGGACGTTCGGCTCGCGCTGTCGAACTCGTTCGGCTTCGGCGGCCACAACGCGGTGCTCGCGTTCCGGCGCCTCTCCTGAGGCCGAGGAGCCCCGCCTCCAATCAGGGCGTGAACGTGCGGTAGAACGGGGCACCATCCCAGATGGCGCGCGCGGCGCGGCCGTCGACCACGGTGTCCAATCGGATCCGTCCGGGGGCCCACGGCTCGGCACCGACGCGGAAGCGTCCATCGCCGATGGGGACGAGCTCGTGCTCGCCATCCTCGACGAGGTCGTAGAGGTGGAGCGCCCCGTCCCGCTCGACGACCCGGATGTCGGATGAGAGCGGGGTGGGCAGGCGGTAGTGCCCGACGAACGGGCTCTGGACGTCCGCACCACGACGCTCGGGCTCCGGACGCCCCGGCGCCGCGTAGCGGTCGCCCCCGTGGACGATGTCGGTCACGAGCCCTCCATCGCGCACGAAGCGGACGGGGAACAGCGCGAGCGCCGGGTCGGCCGAGACGAACCGATCCGGACCCAGCCGCTCGGCCGCGAACGGGCCGGCCCCTGAGTCGACCAGAAGGCGATCGCGCTCGGCGCGAACCTCCAGCGTTCCCGACGGTCCACGGTACACGCCGGCGTACTCCGCAGCCTCCGGAACCAGGTGCGCGAAGGGCACGTCCGGCGGACGGGGGAGATCACCTCCCCCGGCCATCGACCGGGCCGCGGACACGACGAACGCGCAGAGGGCCCGCCGCGCCTCCCACGTCGCCGGCCCGTTGCACAGCACCGCCGCGCCGAACCCCGCCTCGCGGTCCATCATCACCATCGACGTGAACCCGCCGAACGATCCCGAGTGGCCCACGAGCCGTCGGCCGCCGCGGTCGTCGGTCCACAGGCCGTACCCGTAGAGCACGCCGGTCTCCTCGTCCCGCGCAACGCCACGCGTCATGAGCTCGACGCTCTCGCGGGCCAGAACGCCCGCGCCGTCGTTCAGGTACATGCGCAGGTAGGCGGCGAGGTCGCCGGCCGACGCGCAGACCGTGCCGTCCCCCGTCCCGCTCTCGAACCGGTTCTGTGCGACCAGGCCGTAGCTCGAATGCCACGGCCGGTCCTCGAAGGGAGACACGTGTCCGGTCGCGCACCGCGCCCAGACCGCGTCCGTGATGACCGGCTCGGTCGCGCCCATCCCGAGGGGCTCGAGGATCCCCTCCCGAATCGCCTCCCCGTACGATCGGCCCGTCAGCCGCTCCAGGATCAGGCCGAGGGCCTTGTAGCCCGCGTTCGAGTAGTGGAAACGCGCGCCGGGGGCCGACCCCGGCTCCTGGTCGGTGAGCGCGAGCAGCTCGACCACCGCCTCGCCGGTGAAGTCGTGCCCGGTCACGATGCCGGCCGTGTGCGACAGCAGGTGGTGGACGGTGATCGGCCCGAACGGTGAGGGAACCGCGAACCAGGGCAGGTAGGCGGTCACCGGTGCGTCGAGCTCGAGCGCCCCGCGCTCGCGCTCCCGCATCAGCGCGGCGGCGGTGAAGGACTTGCTGACCGAGGCGATCTGGAACAGATCGCCCTCTCCGAGTGGCCGTCCGGTCGCGAGGTCGGCGACCCCGAACGTCAGGACGCCCAGCGTGTCCCGGCGATCGGTGATCGAGATCGCGGCTCCGGGAACGCGCAGGGCCTCCCAGCAGCGTTCGATCCCCGAACGGACGTGCGCGAGGAGTGCTTCGGGCTCCACGCCTACGCGTCGAAGAACAGCTTGAGCTCGCGCTCGGCCGACTCCGGCGAGTCGCTGCCGTGCACGACGTTCTCCGTGATCACGAGCCCGAAATCGCCGCGGATCGTCCCCGGAGGGGCGGCGGCGGGATCGGTCGGCCCCATGAGGGTGCGCCACACGTCGATCGCCCCCTCGCCCTCGAGCCGAGCGACCACGACGGGGCCCGACGTGATGAACTCGACGAGGTCGCCGAAGAACGGCTTGTCGCGATGCTCCGCATAGTGCTCCTCGGCCAGGGAGCGATCGATCGTCGTCATGCGCATCTCGGCGATCCTCAGGCCCTTGGCCTCGACGCGCCGGAGCACCTCGCCGATGAGCCCGCGGCGGACGCCGTCGGGCTTGACGATGAGCAGCGTGGATTCGACGGTCATGTCTCGGGGTCTCCCGGGCGGGCGTCCGCGACAGTATAGAGGGACCCCGTCACGAGGATGAGATCGTCCTCGCCCGCCGCCGACCGCGCGGCGTCGAGCGCCGACCGGACCGATCCGAACGACTCGGTCGGCACGCCGGCCGAACGCAGCGCGTCCGCCACGACCTCGGCCCGGCTCGAACGCGCGCTCGCGTTCTTCGCCGCGTAGCCGCGGTCGGCGAGCGGCGCGAGCTCGCGGACGATGCCGGCGAGATCCTTGTTCGTCGAGACACCCATCACGAGGTGGAGGCGCTTCCACGTGAACGCCTCCCGGAGGGTCGCGGCCAGGGCGGCCGCCCCAGCCGGGTTGTGCGCGCCGTCGAGGATCACCAGCGGGTGGCGCCCCGCGATCTCCGCGCGGCCGGGAGACGAGGCCCGCGCGAGGGCCTCCCTCGCCGCCTCGACCGAGAGCGACCGCCCGAGCAGCGCCTCGAGGGCGACCACGGCCGCGGCCGCGTTCCGGGCGGCGTGCTCGCCGAACATCGGCAGGGCGATCTCGTCGTACCTGCCGTGGACGCCCTGCACCGCGAGCTGCTGTCCCCCGACCGCCTGCCGCCGTTCGACGAGGGCGAAGTCCCGACCTTCGAGGAGCAGCCGCGCCCCGGTCTCCCGGCAGCGGCCCTCCAGCACCTCGAGGGCCTCCGGCGGCTGCTCGCGCGCCACGACCACCTTGCCCGGCTTGATGATGCCGGCCTTTTCGGTCGCCACCTCTCGAACCGTCGATCCGAGCTCCGGGTGGTCGAGCGAGATCGGGCAGAGCACCGCGACGTCGCCCGCGACGAGGTTGGTCGCGTCCCAGGTCCCTCCCATCCCAACCTCGAACACGCCGAGGTCGACGGGCTTGTCGGCGAACCAGACGTAGGCGAGGGCGGTCAGGGTCTCGAAGTAGGTGACGCGCTCGCCGCGCGCGTCCACGAGCTGCAGGTACGGGAGCAACCGCTCGTACTCCTCGCCGAACTCGAGTTCGGAGATCGGCTCGCCGCAGACGGCGATCCGCTCGGTCACCGAGCGCAGGTGTGGCGACGTGTACAGGCCGGCGGTCAGGCCGTGCGCGCACGCGAGCGCGGCCGCGAGCCGCGAGGTCGTGGTCTTGCCGTTCGTACCGGTGATGTGGATCGTCGGGTAGGTGAGCTGCGGGTCGTCGAGGAGCTCCGCCAGCGCCGTGATCCGCGTCAGGTCCGGAACCATCCGCTCGGGCACGCGGGCCTCGAGCTCGGCGAGCGCCTCGGCGAAGCGCACGGGGCTCAGTCCCCCGTGCGGGCGAGCTCGGTCCGCACCTCGAGCGCCGGGGCCTCGCGCAGATCGAGGTCCTCGATGCGCCCGGCCTCGCGGAGGTCCGTTTCCGCCGCCCGGAGCTTGGCGAGCCGCTCGGAGGTGTCGCCGACGGCCACCCGCCTTGCCGGCGTCCGCAGCGAGACCTTCGCGAGGGCCTTCTCCTTCCGCACGGCCGTGAGCACCGCCGCCGCCACCCGGTAGACGTCGGGATCGTCGAGCGCCGGAAGCTCGTCCGGGGTCGGCCAGGCGGCACGATGGATCGAGCCCTCGCGCCACCACGACCACACCTCCTCGGTCACGTACGGCAGGAACGGCGCGAACAGCCTCAGCATGACGTCCAGGGCCGTGCGCAGCGCGGCCACGGCCGACCCCGCCGCCTCGGGACCGTGGACGCCGTAGGCCCGCTGCTTCACGAGCTCGAGGTAGTCGTCCGTGAAGTCCCAGAAGGCCCGCTCGACCGCGTCGAGCGCGCGCGCGTGCTCGTAGTCCTCCAGAGCCTCGGTGGCCTCTCGGACCGTGTCGCGGAGCGAGGCCAGCATGGCGAGGTCCAGGCGCTCGGTGATGGGCCCCGCCTCGGCCTCGAGCGACAGGACGAACCGGGAGGCGTTCAGGATCTTGATCGCCAGCCGCCTCCCCACGCGCATCTGCTGCTCGTCGAACGCCGCGTCGACCCCGAGCCGCGCGCTCGCGGCCCAGTACCGGACCGCGTCGGCGCTGTGTCGCTCGAACATCTCGATCGGCGTCACGACGTTGCCCCTGGACTTGGACATCTTCTTGCGGTCGGGGTCGAGCACGAAGCCGCTGATCGCCGCGTGCGACCAGGGCAGCGACCCGTGCTCGAGGTGGGCGCGCAGGATCGTGTAGAAGAGCCAGGTCCGGATGATCTCGTGCGCCTGCGGCCGGAGATCCATCGGGAACAGCCGGGCGAACAGGTCGGGGTCCTCCTCCCAGCCCGCGGCGATCTGCGGCGTGAGCGACGAGGTCGCCCACGTGTCGAACACGTCGGGGTCGGCCGCGAAGCCGCCGGGGCGGCCCCGCGCCTCGGGGTCGTGGCCGGGCGGAGCGACCTCCTGCGGATCGACGGGCAACGCGGGCTCCTCCGGCAGGATCGGGTGCTCGTAGTCCGGCCGTCCCCGATCGTCGAGCGGGTACCACACGGGGATCGGCACGCCGAAGTACCGCTGACGGCTCACCGCCCAGTCGGCGTTCAGTCCCTCGACCCAGGAAGCGTAGCGGGCCCCCATGAAGGGCGGATGCCAGGCGAGCTGGCGACCCCGCTCGAGCAGCTCCTCCCGGAAGCGGAGCGTCCGGATGAACCACTGACGGCTCGTGATGACCTCGAGCGGACGGTCGCCCTTCTCGTAGAACTTCACCACGTGGCGGACCGGCGTGGGGTCCCCGACGAGGGCGCCGTCGGCGCGCAGCATCTCGGCGATTCGCCGGCGGGCTCGCTCGACCGGCAGCCCGGCGAGCTCGGCGATCGCCGCGTTGGCGCGCTCGGGATCCTCCGACTCCCACCCCGGGGCCCCGAACGTCCGAGCTCCGATCGTGCCGTCGCGCTCGACGACGACGCGGGCCGGCAGTCCGAGCTCGCGCCACCAGGTCACGTCGGTGACGTCGCCGAACGTGCACACCATGGCGATGCCCGTTCCCCTGTCGGGCTCGGCGAGCTCGTGGGCCACGACCGGGACCGCCACCCGGAACAGCGGCGTGAGCACCCGGCTGCCGACCAGCCCCCGGTACCGGTCGTCGTCGGGATGGGTCACGAGGGCGACGCACGCGGGGATGAGCTCCGGCCGCGAGGTCTCGATCTCCACGGGCTCGCCGTCCTCGCGGAGGAACCTCACGCGGTGATAGAGCCCGTCGCGCTCCCGGTCCTCGATCTCCGCCTGCGCGACGGCCGTCTGGAAGTCGACGTCCCACATCGTCGGGGCCTCGGCCGAGTAGGCGAGGCCGGCCCGCACGAGCCTCAGGAACGATCGCTGGGAGGCCCGTCGCGCCCGTTCGCCGATCGTCGTGTACGTGTGGGTCCAGTCGACCGAGAGACCGAGCCGTCGGAACAGCGCTTCGAAGCCCCGCTCGTCCTCGGACGTGAGGCGGCCGCAGAGCTCGATGAAGTTCTGCCGGCTCACGGGGACCGGCTCGGCGCCCTCCGGTCGCTCGAGAGCGGACGCGTCGAAGCGTTCGACCGGCGGGAGCGTTGGGTCACACCGCACGCCGAAGTAGTTCTGGACGCGGCGCTCGGTCGGCAGCCCGTTGTCATCCCAGCCCATCGGGTAGAAGACCTCGAAGCCCCGCATGCGCTTGTACCGGGCGATGAGGTCGGTATGCGTGTAGGACATCACGTGGCCCACGTGCAGCGAGCCGCTCACGGTGGGCGGAGGCGTGTCGATCGCGTAGATGCGCTCCCGCGGCTTCGACCGGTCGAATCGGTACGTGCCCGCGGCCTCCCACCACTCGTCCCACTTGGCTTCCAGGCCGTCGAGCGTTGGCTTGTCCGGCACGTTCATGCGCGCGAGTCTACGAGATGCCCGTCAGGGCCGAGGACGTACACTCGTGGGCGGTGGGGGCCTGTTCGAGCTGCGGGAATGCGAACCTCGAGGGAGCGCGCTTCTGCGCAACCTGCGGGGCTCCGCTCGTCTCGACCTGCGGCGCATGCGGCGCGGAGCTCCCCGCGGGCGCCCGGTTCTGCTCCGCATGCGGGGCGCCGACTTCTGAACGGGCCCCCGTCCCTGCGGGGCAAGAGCGTCGAGTCGTCACGATCCTGTTCGCCGACGTCACCGGCTCGACCACGCTGGGCGAGCGCCTGGACCCCGAACACCTCCAGGAGATCCTGGGCGCGTACTTCTCGGCCATGCGCGAGGAGATCGAGGCCGAGGGCGGCACCGTGGAGAAGTTCATCGGCGACGCCATCATGGCCGTCTTCGGCGTCCCGGCCGCCCACGAGGACGACCCGGCGAGGGCCCTCCGCGCCGCGCTGCGGATGCGTCGGCGCATGGAGCGCGTGAACGCGGACCTCCAGGCGCGCCACGGCGTCTCGCTACGGATCCGCACGGGGGTCAACACCGGGGAGGTCCTGGCCGCCACGAGCCCACGGCCCGGCGAGCCGATGGTGACCGGGGACGCGGTGAACACCGCGGCGCGGCTGGAGCAGTCGGCCGAGCCCGGCGCCATCGTGGTGGCCGAACGCACCGCGCGGGCGGCCCGAGGGTTCCGCTACCGGGAGCTCCCGGAGCGCGGGCTTCGCGGGAAGCAGGATCCCGTGCCCGCGGTCCTCCTCCTCGACGCCGCGCCGGAGCGCCCGGAGCGGGGGGTGCCCGGGCTTCGCGCCCCGATGGTGGGCCGGGATCAGGAGATCGCGTTGCTCCGGGTCGTCTACGACCGCGCCGTCGCCGAGGCACGTCCGAACCTCGTGACGATCTACGGCGAGCCGGGGGTCGGCAAGAGCCGGCTCGTGCGCGAGTTCCTCGACTGGGCCGGCGGGCTTGAGCCCCGCCCGAAGGTGGTCGTCGGTCGCACGCTGCCGTACGGCGAAGGGGTGACGTACTGGCCGATGGCCGAGATCCTGAAAGCCCTGGCCGGCGTCCGCGACACGGACCCGCCGCAGGCCACGCTCGAGCGGATCGTCGCGTTCGGGGTCGACGTGCTCACCTCCGACGTGGCCGCCGACCCGCGAAGGGTGGCCGCGGCGCTCGCCTACACGGTCGGGGTCGAGGACCCGCGGTTCCCGTTCCGGACGGCCGAGCCCCGGGAGATCCGATCGAAGATCCATGCGGCCTGGCGGTCGCTGTTCTCGGCCATCGCCGCCCGCTCGCCGCTCATCGTCGTGATCGAGGACGTCCACTGGGCCGATCCGGCCCTCCTGGACCTGGTGGAGGACCTCGCGGAGCGCGTCGTGGGGCCGGTGCTGTTCCTCTGTCCGGCCAGGCCCGAGCTCGCAGAGCAACGGCCCGGGTGGGGCGGGAGGAAAAACGTGTCCTCGATCGCCCTCGAGCCTCTTTCCCCGCAGGACGCCGATCGCCTGATCGGCTTCCTGCTCGAGGTCGAGGACCTGCCCGCGTCGGTACACGGCGCGATGCTTGAACGCGCCGAGGGGAACCCGTTCTTCCTGGAGGAGATCGTCCGCCACCTGATCGACGAGGGCCTCATCGTGCGGGACGAGGATCGGTGGCGGGCCTCGCCCGAGCTCGCCGACGTGCAGATCCCGGACACCGTGCAGGCGGTCCTCGCGGCGCGGATCGACCTGCTCGACCCCGCCGAGAAGCGCACGCTGCAGCGAGCGGCCGTCGTCGGCCGCGTGTTCTGGCCGGGGCCGGTCGGCAGGCTGCTGAACGGCGAGCGAGCCCGCGTCCGCGAGATCCTCGACCGGCTCGAGGAGCGCGAGCTCGTCCTGTCGCGACTGTCGTCCTCGGTCGCGGGGGAGCCCGAGTTCGTCTTCAAGCACGTCCTCACCCGAGAGGTCGCCTACGAGAGCCTCCCTCGCCGCGAGCGCGCCGGGGCCCACGCGCAGGTCGCCGCCTGGATCGAGGAGACCGCCGGCCGGCGGGCGAACGAGTTCATCGAGCTCCTCGCCTACCACTACGCCGAGGCGTACACGGGCGTGCGCGAGGGCCTGGTCTCCGATCCCGCGGCGGCCGAGGACCTGCGGCGCAAGGCCTACCGGTCGCTCCTGTCCGCCGCCGAGGAGGCGCGGCTTCGGTTCGCGGTGCGCAAGGCCAGCAGCCTGGTCGACCAGGCACTGCTCCTCGCCTCGGGTCCCCTCGAGCGCGCCGAGGCGCTCGAGGTCAAGGGCTCGATCGCGCTCAACGACTACCAGGGCGACGTCGCCTGGGGGGCGTGGCGCGAGGCCGCCGACCTGCGGATCGAGCACGCCCCCGGGGACCCCCTGGCGATCGCCCGCGCGTGCGCGCGCGCGGTCGAGAGCCCGCTCCGCTGGCCGGGATCGATGAAGGAGATCTTCGTCGAGGAGGAGATCCGCCGGTACGTCGACCTCGGCTTCCGGTACCTGCCGGACGAGGAGACCGAGGAGGGCGTGCGACTGCTCTCGGCGCGAGCCTTCGGACCCTTCTCGTTCTCGTTCCTGCGAACGGTCGCTCCCCGGGAGTACGAGCAGGCGGCCGCAGACGGAGAGCGCGCGGCCGACATCGCCATGCGACTCGGCCGCCCGGACCTCGCGTCGGTCGCGCTGGACGGCGCGAGCTCCGCGGCCGTGACGCGCGGCCTGTACGGACAAAGCCTGGCCACGATCGAACGCCGTCTGGCGATTGCCGAATTGATCGAGGACCCCTGGGAGATCGGGGACATCTTCGCGATGGGGGCGTGGATCAACGCGATGATCGGCAACTACGAGGACGCGATCCGACTGGGGCTGGAAGGGAGCACCCGGGCGCGCGATCAGGCGGAAGGGGTCCAGCTCCACAACACCAACTGGGTCGGATTCGCCGAGTTCGAGCGCGGGTCGTGGGATCGCGTGCTGGAGCTGTTCCGCGAGTGCGAGGTGCTGCTCGGGGACCGCGCCGACAAGCCCCCGTACTTCATGACCCACGTCTACGGAGCCGCCGCCTTCGTCAACGATGCCCGGGACGCGCCCGAGGCGCACCGCCTCCTGTCCATCCTCCGGGAGGAGCGAGGACGGGTGCACCACCACGGACCCGTGGTGGCCAACTACTGGCTCGCCTGGGCCGCCGCACGACGCGGCCAAAGCGACCAGGCCTGGGCGTTCGTCGACGAGGTCGCGCACGTCGACTCGAGGGTCGCCGCGCCCTTCAGATGCGAGGTCGTCGCCGATCTGCTCGCGGTCTCGGCTCGATGGAGCCAGGTGCCGAGCTTCCTCGTGGAGGCTCGTGCCTACGCCGGGGCCGCGGGACTCCGGGCCCTTCCCGCACATCTGGACAGGCTCGATGGCCGTGCCGCGTTGGCGGATGGGCGGCCCGACGAGGCGATCGCGCTCATGGAGCGAGGACGGACGGGGTTCCGGGAGCTCGGCGCCCGATGGGAGCTCGCCCGCACCGAGCTGCTCCTCGCCGAGGCGTTCGCGACGGCCGGACGGCGCGAGGACGCGCGGAGCACACTCGACCCGGCGGCCGGCGTTTTCGACGAGCTGGGATCGCTGCTGGAGATCAGGAGAGCTCGGGAGCTGGCGGACGAGCTCGCCTGAGGCCGACGAGCCCCGTCGGGAAGGGCGTCAGGCGGTTCGCTCCTTGCGGACGCGGGGCGCGGGAACCTCGCGCGGTACGAGGGTCGGGTTCACGCCGGAGAGCACGACGTCGCGGTCGACCTGGCACTTGGTGACGTCCTGCCGGGACGGCAGCTCGTACATCACGTTCAGCAGGACTTCCTCCATGATGGCCCGCAGGCCCCGCGCGCCGGTCCCGCGGAGGATGGCCTGATCGGCGATCGCGTCGAGGGCGTCGTCGGTGAACTCCAGATCCACCCCGTCGAACTCGAAGAACTTCCGGTACTGCTTGACGAGCGCGTTCCTCGGCTTGGTGAGGATGTCGACGAGCGCCTGCTTGTCGAGGTTGTGCACATGCGTGAGGACGGGCAGGCGACCGACGAACTCGGGAATCAGCCCGTACTTCAGCAGGTCCTCGGGCAGCACCTTGCCCAGGATCGCACCGAGGTCCTTCTCCTCCACGCGTCGCACGTCCGCCCCGAACCCGATCCCCCGGCTGCCGATCCGGCTCTCGATGATCTTCTCGAGGCCGGCGAACGCGCCTCCGCAGATGAACAGGATGTTGGTGGTGTCGATCTGGATGAACTCCTGGTGCGGGTGCTTGCGTCCGCCCTGCGGCGGGACCGATGCCGTCGTGCCCTCCAGGATCTTGAGCAGCGCCTGCTGCACGCCCTCGCCGGAGACGTCGCGCGTGATCGAGGGGTTCTCGCTCTTCCGCGCGATCTTGTCCACCTCGTCGATGTAGATGATGCCGGTCTCGGCCTTCTTGACGTCGTAGTCGGCCGCCTGGATGAGCTTCAGCAGGATGTTCTCGACGTCCTCCCCGACGTAGCCGGCCTCGGTGAGCGCGGTCGCGTCGGCGATCGCGAAGGGGACGTTCAGCATCTTGGCGAGGGTCTGGGCGAGCAGCGTCTTGCCGCACCCGGTGGGGCCGAGGATCAGGATGTTGGACTTCTGCAGCTCGACGTCTCCGTCCTTGGCGCCGACCTGGATGCGCTTGTAGTGGTTGTAGACCGCGACCGAAAGGACCTTCTTGGCCTGCTCCTGGCCGATCACGTAGTCGTCGAGGAAAGCGTAGATCTCCTGCGGCTTGGGCAGCTCCTCGAGCTTGAGGTCGGAGGTTTCGGAGAGCTCTTCCTCGATGATCTCGTTGCAGAGGTCGATGCACTCGTCGCAGATGTACACGCCGGGGCCGGCGATGAGCTTCTTCACCTGCTTCTGGCTCTTCCCGCAGAACGAGCACTTCAGCAGGTCCGAGTCTCCCAACCGCCCCATGCCCCCAAGCCCCCTGAACCGAGCGGCCGGGCTCCTGACCCGGCCTCCGGCCTGATTCTACGAGCCTCCGGCGGCGGCCGTCGCAAGTTCACGTTGCATCTTGCGACTGGTGATCACCTCATCGACCACGCCGTACGCCACGGCCTCCTCCGCGGTCAGGATGAAGTCCCGGTCGGTGTCCTTGGACACCTTCTCGAGCGGCTGGCCCGTGTGGAGCGCGATGATCTCGTCCAGCAACCGGCGATAGCGGATGATCTCCTTCGCCTGGATCTCGATGTCGACCGCCTGACCCTGAGCGCCGCCGTGCGGCTGATGCAGGAGCACGCGGGAGTGCGGCAGCGCGTACCGCTTGCCCTTGGTGCCGGCCAGCAGCAGCACCGCCGCGGCGGACGCCGCCTGACCCATGACGATGGTCGACACGTCCGGCTTGATGTACTGCATCGTGTCGTAGATGGCGAACAGCGCCGTGATGTCGCCGCCCGGAGAGTTGATGTACAGGTTGATGTCCTTCTCCGGGTCCTCGGACTCGAGGTGCAGCAGCTGGGCCATGATGAGGTTGCCGACCGCGTCGTCGATCGGCGTTCCCAGGAACACGATCCGCTCCTTGAGGAGCCGGGAGTAGATGTCGAACGAACGCTCGCCGCGGCTGGTCTGCTCGACGACCACGGGAACGAGGTAGTCCTTCAGCTCGCTCATGATTCGGCCTCCGACGGCTCGAGCTCGGAGGCGGAGCCGGCCTCGTCCGAGACCTCGTCTGCCGCGCGGCTCTCGCCCACCGACACGATTTCGGCGTGCTCGACGAGGAAGTCGAGCGCCTTGGATCGGATGATATCACCGGCCAGTGATACGACCTGGCCGCTCCGCTCGAGGGTCCGCGCCACCTCCTTGGGGTCGCGGCCGAGCGCCGCCGCGAACGAGGAGATCTCCGATCCGAGCTCGTCCGCGGTGACCTCGATTCCCTCGGCGCGGGCCACCGCCTCGAGCACCAGGTCGGCCTTGATCGCGCGGATCGCGTGGGCCCTTGCGTCGCTTCGAAACCGGAGCTCGTCGAATCCCTGGGACTCGAGGAGCTGCTCCATCGTGAGCCCCGCCCGCTCGGCGCGTTCGCGGGCGTGCCGAACCCGGTGCTCGGTCTCCTCGTCCACCAGCGTGTCGGGGAGCTCGACGTCGACCCGCTTGACGAGCTCCTGGAGCACGGCGTCGCGCACGTCGGCGTCCGCCTGGCGCTCCTTCGTCTTGCGAAGCTGCTCGCGCAGGCTGTCCCGGAGCTCGGCCAGGGTGTCGAACTCGGAGGCCACCTTCGCGAACTCGTCGTCGGCGGCCGGCAGGCGCTTGCCCTTGACCTCCTTCACGAGCACCTGGAACGAGACCTCCTCGCCGGCGCGCTCGCCGAACCGCTCGTCGAGGTTGGCGTTGAACTTCAGGATCTCCCCGGCCCGCGCGCCCTCGAGCTCCTGGTCGAGCCTGCCGACGAACTCGCCCGAGCCCACCACGTACAGGTAGTCCGGCCGGGTGGCCTCGGGGACCTCCTGACCGTGCACGGACGCGCGCAGGTCGATCACGACGTAGTCGCCGGTCCGAGCCGGGCGAGCGACCGGCTCGAGCTCGGCGAACCGCTCCCGCAGGCGGTCCACCATCTCGTCGACCTCGCGGTCGGTGACCTCGGCCGACGGGCGCTCGACGCGGACGCCAACGTAGTCGCTCCGCTCGAGCTTCAGGCGGGGGCGGACCTCGACCGTGGCCGTGAACACGAGGGGCTTGCCCTCCTCGATCTGCTCGAGCGAGATGTCCGGGTCGGCGATCGGCGCGAGCTCGTGCTCGCGGATCGCCTCGCGGTAGTAGGCGGGCACGGCGTCCTCGAGGAACTCGCCCAGCACGGCCTCCCGGCCGATCTGGGCGTCGATGACCTTGCGGGGGACCTTGCCCTTGCGAAAGCCCGGGATCCTGACCTGCTGGGCGATCTTGCGGTACGCCCGGTCGAGGTCCCGGCCGAAGTCCTCCGGCGGGACCTCGACGGTCAGCTTGACGGTGTGCTTGTCGGTCTCCTCGACGGTGGTCTGCATCGCCAGTGGAGGGTATCGGAAATCCGCTCTCGCGAGGCTCGGTCCGGTCGCCGAGGCCCCCGCTGGGGTAGCGTGAGCGCGTGTTCGAGGAGGAGCTCGCCTTCGCCGCCCGGCTTGCCGAGGAGGCCGGCCGAATCGCCATGCGGTACTTCGGCCATGAGTTCGAGGTCCGGCTCAAGCCCGACCGAACACCTGTGACCGAGGCCGACACGGCCATCGAGGCCATGGTCCGGGAGCGGATCCGCGAGCGGTACCCGGGCGACGCCATCCTCGGCGAGGAGAACGGGCTCGAGGGCGAGGGCGAGCGATGCTGGATCATCGACCCGATCGACGGCACGAAGAACTTCGCCGACGGGGTCCAGGTCTGGGCCACCCTGATCGCGCTCGCGGTGGCGGACGAGCCGGTCGTCGGCGTGGCGAACGCGCCCGCGCTCGGCGAGCGCTACGAGGCGGCCCGCGGCGCCGGGGCCAGGCTGAACGGTTCCCCGATCCACGTCTCGACCGCCGATCGGATCTCGCGCTCCTTCATCGTCCACTCCGACGTCGCTGAGTGGCTCGCGGGCGAGTACGGCCAGGCACTGCGCGAGATCGTGCTCGAGGCCCGGCGAGACCGTGGATACGGCGACTTCTGGGGTCACATGCTCGTGGCCCGCGGGTCCGCCGACGTGATGTTCGAACCCGAGCTCGCGACCTGGGACGTCGCCGCCGTCCAGGTCGTCGTCGAGGAGGCCGGCGGCACCGTCACGACCTTCGAGGGCGAGCCCCCGGGGCACGGCTCGAGCGCCCTCACCACCAACGGCCTGCTCCACGACGAGATCGTCGCGCGGCTGCGCCACGCAGCGGCCGCGCGCGAGGACGGGGGCTCCCGCTAGCCGCGATCGGCCGGCTCGAGCCCGGCGCTCTCGGCGAGCTCGGGGACGCGCTCCCCCACGTACCGGCGGATGTCGAGCGAGAGGTCCTCCATCGGCGCGTAGTAGCCGAACGCGAACACGCGCGAGGACATGCCGCGCTGCACGCTCTCGCAGATCCGCCAGTCCTGCCGGTTGACGAGGTCCCAGAACTCGACGGCGTCGGACGGGTCGAACGAGGGCTTGGCCATCTCGTCCGGGTGGAACAGGAAGTCGCAGTGGATCACGGTCCGGCCGGGCCCGAGCGGCCAGAGGGTGAACGCGGCGACGTGGTCGGCCGACAGGCTGAGCATCAGGTTCGGGTACACGAGCTCGCCCTTGTGGCGGACGCGTTCGTCCTCGTTCAGGCCCGGGAACGGCGCTCGGGTCGTGGTACCGCTCCGCGTGAAGGTCGTCGCTCCCTCGCGGTGCGGAACTCCGCGCTCCCAGTCGAGCCCGGCGCCGCCCCGCTGCTTGAACGCGGGGACGACCTCGCACAGCTCGGGGTGCACGGGCCCGCAGTGGTAGCACTCGTTGTAGTTCTCGACGATGCACTTCCAGTTGGAGGCGACGTCGTAGACGATCCGCCCGGCCGTCCGGAGCTCGGCGAGCGGGTAGCGGCGCAGGCGTTCGGGGACGGTCCCGAGCTGGCGCGCGAGCGGCTCCGGCTCACGCCCCTGCGCCCCCGACAGGTTCGCGAACACGAACCCACCCCACGCGTCGACGGCGACCGGGTGGAGCGAGAGCGACTCGCGCCGCAGGCCGTCGCTCTCGGTGAGGAACGGCGCGGCGCGGAGCTCGCCGGTCAGGGCGTAGGTCCAGGCGTGATACGGGCACACGATCGAGCCCCGGAACCTCCCGCTCGGCCCGGGCTCGGTCCGGGCCTCGGGACCGACCTGATCGAGCACCAGGCGCGAGCCGCGATGGCGGCACACGTCGTGGAAGCCCCGGAGCTCGCCGGCACGGGTCCGAACGATGAGAACGCTCTCGCCCGCGACGTCGACGCGAAGGTAGTCGCCGGGGCGGGCACACGCCTCCTCACGCCCGACGCACATCCACTCGCGCCAGAAGATCCGCTCGCGCTCGAGCGCGAAGGCGCCCTCCGACAGGTAGGCTCGGGCCGGCAGGGTTCGTTCCATCTCGGTCGGGCGATCGCTGGTCTGCATGCCGGGCTTCGTTGTATTGTGACCTTCGGTCAGATCGAATGGAACGTGGTTGAAATCCTTGTCTAGCAGACAGATGGTTCAACCGGAAGGAGCGGCGCTTGACCCCGGGTCACGCGCGGTCGATGCCGGGATTCGACCCGCCTCCACCCCCACCGGCGACGAGCCCGCTCCGACCCCCCGAGCGGCTGGCTCCCGAGCCAGCGCCAAGCGGGAGGCCATCGTCGAAGCCGCGATGCGACACTTCGCCGAGCACGGGTACCAGGGGGCTCGGGTCGAGGACGTCGCGCGCGAGCTCGGGATCGCCAAGGGTTCGGTGTTCCAGCACTTCGGGAGCAAGGCGGGGTTGTTCCTGGCCGCGTACAAGCGCGCGGTGAGCTCCCTCCCTGCCTGGCTCGACGCGCCCGCCGAGGTGGTCGACCGTGGCTTCTGGGCGGTGCTCGTCTACTGGCTCGAGCGCACCGAGCACCTGATCCGCGAGGACTGGATCCCGTATCGGGTCTCGCTGATCGGCAACTACGGGACCGACCTCAGCCTGAAGCGAGACATCAACCGCTGGCTGGTGAGCGAGGACCCCTACGGGACGCTGGACTTCGTCGAGTTCGGCGTGGCCCGGGGCGAGGTGCGGTCGGACGTCGAGGTCGAGGTCACCGCGTCGATGCTCGACTGGCTGGCGGAGCGGTTCCAGGACGCGCTCGTGACCGAGGAGCTCGACCCGGGGCTGTTCCACCGCCACCCGCACCAGCCCCAGCGCCGGCAGGCCCGGATCGAGCAGTTCGCCGAGCTGCTGCGGAGCGCCATCGGCACCCGGCCGGCGTAGAGGCCGGCTCAGGCTCGCCGCAGGGCGAGCTCGGCGTCGCCGGCCTCGACGCTCCGCCGCCGGTAGTTGCGGAGCGCGAACCGGTCGCACGCGGTCTCGGCCGAGGACTTCCTGCCGAGCTCCTCCTTCAGGTACCAATGCATCCACTCGTGGAGGTACAGGAACCTGAGGACCTCGCGCGGGGTCCGGAACGTGACCCCTTCGGTCAGCCAGATGAACCGCATCCCCTTGCCCGGCCGGCGCTTGGCCCCGTACGGAACGATCTCGCCGAACGGCAGAAAGGGCTCGGGCACCTGCAGGACGATCTCGCGGGCGTCGAAGTCGGTGTAGGCGGACAGGTGCGGGCGCTCGCGGTACCGGAGCGGCTTGATCACCACCCGGTAGCCGCGGGCCGCGGGCAGACCGGCCAGGAGCCGCCTGGCGCGCTCGGCCGGGACGCCGTCGATCTCGGACCTGATCCGCACGGCCCGGAGGGTACACGGAGCCGGGGGCATCGCGCGACGCGTTGCGGGGCAAAGGTGCCGACGGTCGGGGCGGGCGGATTCGAACCGCCGGCCTCCTGCTCCCAAAGCAGGTGCGCTGACCAGGCTGCGCTACGCCCCGCAGGGCGATTGTAGAGGGAGCGCCGATCCCGGCGGGCGGTGGCTCCGAGGTCGGCCTGCGCGCCGCCTCAGAGGTCGGCCCGTGCCCCCTCGAGGTCGGCCGGCGCGCCGCCTCAGAGGCGGAAGACGCCCGCGCCCACGGTGCGGACGCCGCCGCCGACGAGGACGAGCCAGGACCCGCCCTCCGGGCGGACCTCCACGTGGAGCTCGCTCGGGCGGCCGACCTGCTCGCCCTGCCGGATCACGATCGAGCCGGGCATCCCCGCCAGGCCGCGGGCGGCCAGGTACGCGCCGAGGGGGCCCGCCGCCGAGCCGGTCGCCGGGTCCTCCACGATCCCCGGCGTCGGCCCGAAGAACCGCGCGGTCACCCCGCCCTCCCCGATCGCGAACAGGTAGAGCTCCTCGCCGCCGGAGCGCTCGCAGGCCTCGGCGACCGCCGCCACGTCGATCCGGGCCCGGCGGAGCGCCTCGAGGCTCCGGAGCGGGACGAGGAGCGGCGGCAGTCCGGTCGAGACGGTCTGCGCGGGAAGGTCGGGGTGGAGGTCCTCGAGCTCCAGCCCGCACGCCCTCGCGAGGAGCTCGCGGTCCTCGAACTCCGGACCGAACTCCGGAGGGAGCTGCCGCATCGTGGCGAAACCGCGCTCGAGGTCCACCTCGACCGGGATCTCCCCCGCCTTCACCACCTGGACGAGCGGGCTCTCCACGCGCCCCTCGCTCACCATCACGAACGCCGTCCCGAGCGTCGGATGGCCGGCGAACGGGAGCTCCTCGTCCGGAGTGAAGATCCGCATCGCGTATCGGTCGGGGCCGACCTCGGTCACGAACGTCGTCTCCGAGAAGCCGATCTCGACCGCGATCGCCTGCATGGTTTCGTCGTCCACGTCGACCGGCTGGGGAACCACGCAGAGCTGGTTGCCGGCGAGCGGCCGCTCCGTGAACACGTCGACGATGCGGAAGGGCAGCTCCACGCCTTGAACGCTACCGCGCGGTCGGCGCGTTCGCGAGGTCCGGAGGCTGCGGCGCTGACCCCGCTGATGCCGGCGGGCGTTCCGATCATCGCCGCGAGCGCCGTGTGCCTGGTGGAGGTCCGGCGGTCGTGACCGCGACCGGCCGGTCGTCGTGTTGGTCGGGGCCGCGACCTCGGGATCGAGGCGCTCGGTCCCGCGGCCGCGACGGCGATCACGCGGCGGCTGCTGCCTGAACCTCGGGCGCTGCTACGCTTTCGTCGCCACGCGGGCGTAGCTCAATGGCAGAGCCCCAGCCTTCCAAGCTGGCGGTGCGGGTTCGATTCCCGTCGCCCGCTCGAAAACGCGCTCGAGTGCCCGCCGGGACCTGGGGAGCAGATTGGACTCCCCGTCGAGGTGGCAGCGCATTCCTTGGGCCGGGGCGCGTTTCGATCCCGGCCCCGACCAATCCAACGCTTCGGGGAAGGTCTCGCAAAGGGATGTCGGGAAACCTACGGAGCAGGTTGACTCTTGACAAAATGCTTGCCGAAGAGCCAGGGTCCGTGGAGAGCCACCCGACGAGAAGCGAAAGGACAGTTGTGAGCCGGGCGACCGGCATCTCGAGTGGGAATCGTGCAGGAGTCGAGTTGGACTCGCTGCCGCTCTGGTGACGCTGTTGGTCGGCTTGTCAACGAGAGCGTCTGCACCGGATGCCTGTCCACCTCCCGGGTCCTCCGACTCGAGCCCTCCGGGTGGTTGAGGCCCTTTCCCTCCATTCGGTGGTGTGTCCTCGGCGTGCGCCGCAATCACGGGGGTCCGGTGACCTCTGCCTCGTTCCGACCGATATAGGCTTCGATGACGGCAGGGTCGTCGGCGACTTCCTTAGGGGAGCCGATCGCGATCGTCCTTCCTTGATCGAGGACTTGGATTCGATCGCAAAGCTGCATGATCAACCGGAGGTCGTGATCGATCACGACGAGGCCGCATCCGAGTTCGTCGCGGATCTGTCGGATCGTCCGTACGAGGCCATCGGACTCGTTCTCGTTCATGCCGGCGGCAGGCTCGTCGAGCAATAGGACTCTCGGCCGTAGCGCTACCGCCCGGGCGATCTCCAGTCGCCGTTGCGCCCCATAGGGCAGGTTTGCGGCCTCCTCATCCGCGACGTCGTCCAGCTGCAGCCATCCGAGGACCCGCGTCACCACCGCCGGATCATCGTCGTCGATCACGGCCGAAACGTTCTCGCGGACCGTGAGGTGCGAGAAGAGCCGGATGTTCTGGAACGTCCGCGCCAGACCAAGTGTCGCCACCTGATGGGGAGGCAGCGAGGTCACATCGCGCCCGCCGAGCCGGACTCGGCCGCCGTCAGGAGGCAGGATCCCGGAGACGACGTTCAGCAATGTGGTCTTGCCCGAGCCGTTGGGGCCGATCAGGCCGAGGATCTCGCCGGTAGCCACCGTGAGACTCACTCCCGAGAGGGCGATCAGGCCCTGGAACCGCTTGTCGATCGCCTCGGCGGACAGGACCGCGCCATCGTTTGCCGGCGCCTCGACCCGCCCCAGCGCGACGTGCTGGTCGCCCCCCTTCTGCGGCACGCTCCGGCGGAACCGACGCAGGAGATCCTCGATCTCGCGGCGGCCCATCACACCTTCGGGGCGCCAGATCAGCGACACGATGATGAGCAGGGCGATCACGAAATCGACCGTGCCCGTCAGTCGCGGCAGCTCGATGCTGCCGATCCGCACACCCTGCTCGACACGGGAGAGCGTGTCCTGGAGGAACGTCACCACCGCCGCGCCCAGGACCGCCCCGGTGACCGAGGTCTTCCCGCCGACCACGAGCATCGCGAGGAGCGAGAAGGTGGCAGCGAAGAAGAACTGGTTCGGGTCGAAGGCCAGGACGCTGAGCGCCCACAGCGATCCAGCTGCCCCCATCATCGACGCGCTCAAGATCCAGGCCCCGTATCGCACCCGGACGACGTTGGTTCCCAGGGCCTTCGCGGCGAGCGGGTCTTCGCGCGCCGCGCGCACGCGCAGGCCGGCTCGCGACTCCTTGTAGACACGCGCGACCACGACGAAGACGGCAGCACCAGCCAGCGCAACCCAGGCGGTCGTGTCCGCCGGGATGCCGAACAAGCCCAGCGTCCCCCGCGTCACCGACTCCCAGTTCTGGAACAGCGCGTACGCGATCACGAGCAGTGCCAGAGTGGCCATCGCCATCGCGCCTTCCTGCATCCGGATCAGGCCACCACCCAGGACGGCGGCGACCAAGGCCGTGACGAGCGCGGACACCACGACGGCGGGGATCAGACCCAGGTGGGCGTGCGCGAGAAGCGCCACGAGGTCCGGCACCTGGAGGGCCTTGACCCTAGGGGGGATCGTGAGCAGCGCGGTCAGGTACGCGCCCATCCCCATGAACGCAACGTGCCCGAACGAGACGATGCCCGTGTCGCCGATGAAGACCTGCAGGCCGAGCACCAGCATCGCGTTCAGCAGGAACACAATGAGCGTCCGTCGCGACAGGTCGGTGCCAAGCGCCACGACCGCGGCCGTCAGCGCCACCAGCACGGCGATCAGCATCCCCACGCCGAGCATGGCCCGGCGGCGGCGCGGTGAGGAGATCCACTCCCTCATACGCGTACCTGTTGCCGCGTGCCCATGAGGCCCTGGGGCCGCACGTAGAGGATCCCGACGATGACGAGCAGGGAGACGGCCTGCGCGAACGGCAGGAGCGTCCCCGGCAGGGTCGCCTGTAGGAACACCTCGAGCGTGCCCAGGAAGAAGCCGCCGATCACCGCGCCGGTCAGGTTGCCGAGCCCGCCGATCACCGACGCGATGAACGCCTCGAGGATCGGCGTGAAGCCGGTGGTGGGCGCGACGGCTGTGGTGCGGGAGATCCAGAGCACCCCCGCGATCCCGGCGAGCACGCCGGAGATCGCGAAGGCCAGCGAGATCACGCGGTTGGCGCGGACGCCGACCAACCGCGCTGTCGTGAAGTCCTGCGAGGCGGCCCGCATCGACAGGCCGGCCCGCGACCGACGCAGGAACAGCGTGAGGCCGTACAGCGAGACGACACCGACCCCCGCGGTGATCAGCGGGAGCAGTCCGATCGTGATGGGGCCCAATCGGATCGCGTTGTCGAACAGGTCGGGAACCGGCACGCCCTTTGGGCGAGGAGAGATCGCCTGCCGCAGGACGTTCTCGATGAGCTGCGAGACGGCGAACGAGGTGAATAGCAACGTCATGAAGCTCGCGTTGCGCAGGGGGCGGAACGCGATCAGCTCCATCAACACGGATGCCACCGTGGCCGCTGCGATCCCAACCAGGGCCATGACCACAAACGGCGCTCCCAGATGCGAGGCGAACAGCATCGAGTAGCCGCAGATCGTGACCAGCTCACCATAGGCGAAGTTCAGCATCCCGAAGACGCCGTAGACCATCGACAGGCCGAGCGCGAGCAGCGCGTAGATGCTCCCCAGCGAGAGCGCGTTCACCAGCTGCTGGACGAACTCCGCGGGTGACATGCCTACGCTCCCTCCGTCGCGGACAGTCCAAGGTACGTGCGCTCGATGTCGCCGCGGGCCAGGTCCGCCGCGGGACCCTCGCTCACCACGCGGCCGACGGACAGTACGTAGGCGCGGTCCGCGATCTCCAGCGCGCGGTGCACGTTCTGCTCCACGAGCAGCATGGTCTCGCCCTGCTCCCGCAGCTCGCTGATCAGGGCGAAGATCCGGCCGACCGCGATTGGCGCGAGCCCGAGCGATGGTTCGTCCAGCAGAAGGAGCGACGGCCTGGACATCAGTGCCCTGGCGATCGCGAGCTGCTGCTGCTCTCCGCCCGACAGCGTCCCCGCCGCCTGGCCGCGACGTTCCCCGAGGATCGGGAACATTGCGAACAGTCGCTGCAGGTCGGCTTGCAGGCCCTCCGCGTCACGTCGGGTGATCCCGCCCACGAGCAGGTTCTCTTCCACGCTCAGGGCCGGGAACACGCGTCTGCCCTCGGGGACCAGCGCGACCCCGCGGCGGACGACGTCCTCTGGGGCGAGCCCCGTGATCGGCTCGCCGCCCAGGCTGACCGAGCCTGTGTGCGGGCGGAGCGCACCGGCGATGGTTCGGAGCAGCGTGGTCTTGCCCGCGCCGTTGGGTCCGAGGACAGTAACGACCTCGCCCCGGTCGATGCGGATCGTGACCTCGTGCAGCGCCCGGATCGGGCCGTACGAGACGCTCAGCTCATCGACCGACAGGAGCGGAGCAGCCCCCTCGTGCTTCGGCACCGACTGCACGGGTCCCGCTCCGCCGACCTCGCGCACCTACGGCTTCGGGACGTTGCTCGGGTAGGGCGGATGACCCAGGCAGGTGAACGTGTCTCCCTGCATCTGCACCAACGCTGCCGGCTTCTCCGCCCGGCGCGTCGTCGGATCCATCTTCAGCTCGCCGGTCACCCCATGATAGTCGACGTGTTTGATAGCCTCGATCAGCTTTGCGGGATCCGTGCTGCCCGCAGCTTCGAAGGCGGCCTTGACCGCGTAGATCTCGTCGTAGCCCAATGCCGCGATCACCGAGCTGGGATCCTTCCCGTACCGGGCCTTGTAGTCGTTGAAGAACTTCTGAATGTTTGGGTCGGCCTCGGGCGGGCACGCCGACGCTGTGAACGTGAAGCCGTTCAGGGCTTTGGCGCCCGCTTCAGCCAACGACGGATCGAGATTCCCGTCCGTCGAGACCACCGGAGTGGTGATTCCAGCCTGGCGAAGCTGACGGAGGAAGACCTGCGTGTCGGGTACGAACATCGGCGTGAAGATGACGTCGGGTTGCGGGCTGACGTTGGCGAGCTTCGTGACCACTGCCGAGTAGTCGCCGGCCCCAATCTTGTATTGGTCTGTCCCAACCACGCTGCCGCCGCCAGCCTCGAAGACCTCGGTGAAGTAGGTAGGGAGGTTCTTCGTGTACGGGATCTCTGAGGAGCCGATCACGTAGGCGGTCTGGTATCCCTGCTGTAGCGCCCACTCGGC
>Ga0070741_10002293_pt1 | contig 52309 bp, 43 predicted proteins | sample Coa_R1_4_FD_66440 | JGI IMG/M metagenome (GOLD analysis project Ga0070741, IMG submission 66440) | Surface soil microbial communities from Centralia Pennsylvania, which are recovering from an underground coalmine fire - Coalmine... | ecosystem: Environmental > Terrestrial > Soil > Unclassified ... | reverse complement strand
TCGACCTCCTGCTGCGTCGCCGCGCGGGCGCCGCCGACGAGGACGCAGAGCGCGAGCGCCAGGGCGGCGAGCGCGGCCCTCACTCGGTCACGACCCGGGCGTCGCCGAGCGCGTACGCCGGCTGCCGGCGCTCGGCGGCCGTCGGCCACATCGTGACCGCGGTGCCGAGCGCCATGATGACGCCGCCGATCCAGATCCAGCCGACGAGCGGATTCACGTACGCGAGGATGGTCACGACGCCGGTCGGCGGGTCGTAGGAGCCGAGGACGAGGTAGAGATCCTCGGTGAGCGTCGGCCGCATCGCGACCTCGGTCGTCGGCTGCTGCGGCTTCTTGTAGAAGCGCTTCTCGGGCGTGAGCGTCGCGATCTGCCGCCCGTCCCGCCACACGCTCACGACCGCGGCGAGCCGCGAGAGGTGCGCGTCCTCCTCGCTGGAGATGCGCTCGTAGCGGAGACGGAACTTCCCCGCCTGCATCTCCTCGCCGGCCTCGAGCGTCTGCTGCGCCTCCACCCGGAAGACGCTCGACGCCGCCACGCCGACGAACACGGCGACGACCCCCACGTGGACGAGGTAGCCGCCGTACCGCCGCTGGTTCTTGCCGACGAGGCGCGCGAGCGCGCGCGGCGCGCGCTCGCCGAGCATCGCCTGCCGCGCGCGGACGCCGCGCCAGAACTCCTGCACCACGGTCGCGAGCACGAAGACGCCGAGCGCGAAGGTGAGGAGCGCGGCGCCCGGCGGGACGCCGGCGACCAGCAGCGCAACGGCGGCCACGACGCCCGCGCCGACGGGGCCGGCGAACGCCCGGCGGAGATTCTTCGGTGACGCGCGCCGCCAGGAGATCACGGGGCCGACGCCCATGAGGAAGAGGAGCGCGATGCCGAGCGGCGCATTGACGCGGTTGAAGAACGGCGGCCCGACCGTGATCTTCACGCCGCGCACCCACTCCGAGAGCACGGGGAAGACCGTCCCCCAGAACGTCGCGAACGCGATCCCGACGAGGATCAGGTTGTTGAACAGGAAGGACGCCTCGCGCGAGAGGAACGACTCGACCGTCGCGGGCGTGCGCAGCTCCGGGAGCCGGTACGCGACGAGCGCGCCCGCGACCGCGATGACGAGCAGGAGGAAGCCGACGAACCACGGGCCCAGCCCCGACTGCGTGAACGAGTGGACCGACGAGATGACCCCGCTGCGGGTGAGGAACGTGCCGAAGATGGTGAGCGTGAAGGTGAGGAGGACGAGGATCATGTTCCAGACGCGGAGCATGTCCTTCTTCTCCTGGATCATGATCGAGTGGAGGTACGCGGTCGACACGAACCACGGCATGATCGCCGCGTTCTCGACCGGGTCCCACGCCCAGTAGCCGCCCCACCCGAGCACCTCGTACGCCCAGCGGGCGCCGAAGAGGTTGCCGAGCGTCAGGAAGAACCACGAGAAGAGCGCCCACCGCCGCGTCGTCCGGATCCACTCGTCGCCGAGCCGCCCGGTGACGAGCGCGCCGATCGCGAAGGCGAAGGGCACCGACGCGCTCACGTAGCCCGTGTAGAGCGACGGCGGGTGGATCGTCATCCAGTAGTTCTGGAGGAGCGGGTTCAGGTCGGCGCCCTCGCGCGCGGCGACGGGGAGGCGCTCGAACGGGTCGGTCACGAAGGTGAGGAGGAAGAGGAAGAAGACCGCCGTCCCCATGAGCGTCGCCGTCACGTACGGCATGAGGGCACGGTTGTGGCTCCGGTTCTGCACCTCGACGACGGTCGTGAAGAGCGTCAGGAGGAAGCACCAGAAGAGGAGCGAGCCCTTCTGACCGCCCCAGAGCGCGGCGACCGTGTAGGGCGTCGGCAGCGTGCTCGACGAGTAGGCCGCGACGTACTCGAGCGTGAAGTCGTGCTGGAGGAGCGCGCGGAGGAGGAGCACGACCGCGAGCGCGACGAGCGCGAAGACCGCGTACGCGCCGTGCTCGGCGGAGCGGACGAGCGCCTCGCTCCGCCGGCGCGCGCCGACGAGCGACGCGCCGAACGCCCATGCCGCGAAGAGGAGCCCGAGGCAGATCGCCAGGCGGCCGAGCTCGGCCACGCGTCAGCTCCTCGGCGCGGGCTCGTACTTCGAGGGGCAGCTCGTCATGATCTGCTGCGCGGCGAGGCCGCCGTCCCGATACCGTCCCTCGACCACGACCTCGCGCCCCTCGGCGAACATGTCCGGCAGGATCCCGTGATACGCGACGGGCACGGGATCCGAGTCGTCCTGCTTCGCGAGCTCGAACGCGAGCTCGTTCGTGCGCGCATCCCAGCGGACGCTTCCCTGCCGCACCCAGCCCTTCACGCGCATCGGCTCGCCGACGTGCTCGGCGCGGCGGGCGAGGAACTCGTCCATGTCGAAGTAGTACATCGACGTCGAGCGGATGCCGGCGTAGACGAGGTAGCCCACCGCGACGGCGATCAGCACGGCACCGACGACGAACCGACGCCGATTGAGCATCGGCGCCCGAGCCTACGGGAACGCCTGGGCGCGTGCAAGGCGCTCGCCGCCCCGGCGCCCGCCCGCCGCCGCGTCCACATCCACCCGCGGCGCTCGCGTCATTCGTCCGTGTCGCTCGCGTCGGCCGCGCCCGCGCGCGGCCCCATCGCGACGCCGCGCTTCGCGGTGCGGATGAACTCGAGCAGCTCGTCGACGTCGGGGGAGCGAAGCTCCGCTTCGACGCGGGCGATCGCGCGGGAGAGGTTGGTGCGCGCGTGGAAGAGGATGCGGAAGGCGGTCGCCAGCGTGCGGATGCGGGCGGCGTCGAAGCCCGCACGGCGCAGCCCGACGCGGTTGAGCGCGCGGACGGTGTGCGTGCCGTCGACGATCGCGAACGGCGGGAGGTCGCGGCTCGCGCGGGAGAGGCCGCGCATGAGGGTCAGGCGGCCGATCCGCGTGTATTGGTGGACGACGCAGTTTCCGGACACGAACGCGCGCTCGCCCACCTCGACGTAGCCCGCGACCATCGCGCCGCTCGCGATGACGGCGCGGTTCCCGACCCGGCAGTTGTGGGCGACGTGGGCGCGCGCCATCAGGTAGACGTCGTCGCCCACCTCCGTCCACGTCTCCGGCTTCGTCGCGCGGTGGACCTCGGCGTGCTCCCGGATGACGTTCCGATCGCCGATGCGGAGGCCCGTGGGGCCGCCCGTGTACGCGACGTCCTGCGGCTCGTGGCCGATGACGGCGCCCGGGTGGATGACGTTGTCGGCGCCGATCTCCGTCCGCGGGCCGGTGAGGAACGCGTACGGCATGACGCGCGTCCGCGCCCCCACGCGCACCGGCCCGTCGACGACGACGTAGGGGCCGATGTCCGCGGTCGGATCGATCTCGGCCCGGCGGTCGACGACGGCGGTGGGGTGGATCGGCACCGCTACCGCTCGCGCCCGCGCGGCTCGTCGTCGCCGCGCTCGGCGGGCTCGGACGGCACCGGCTCGCCCGGAATGCGGTAGCGCTCCTCCGCCCACGCCGCGAGATCGAGGAGGCGGCAGCGCTCGGAGCAGAAGGGGCGCCAGCGGTTCCCCTCCCACGGCGTCTCCCGGCGGCACGTCGGGCAGCGCACGGCGCGCATGCGGCCCGAGTGTAGCGGCTCGGCCCCGAGGCCGCCAGCCGCCGGCCGTCGCGATCCGCCGCATCCCGCGGCTCAGCCCGGATTCTGCGGCAGCACGAACTCGAAGGCGGCGCCCTCGCCGTCGACGTACGGTGAGATCGCGCGGATCGTGCCGCCGTGGCGCTCGACCGCGAGGCGGCAGAACGTGAGCCCGAGACCCCAGCCGCCGAAGCGGCGGAGCGGCGCCTGCTCCCCCTGGCGGTACTTCCGGAAGAGCGTCGGCAGCACGTCGGGGGCGATCACGCGACCGCGGTTCCCGACGCGGACGAGGAAGCTCCCGTCCGGCCGCCGCTCCGCGTGCACGTCCACGATCGACTCGTCGGGCGCGACGCCGATCGCGTTGTCGAGGAGGTTCAGCAGGATGCGCTCGACGAGGTGCGGGTCGCAGCGGACGAGCGCGTGGTTCTCGCCGCTCCGGTTGATCGGGATCGACTTCGCCTGCGCCATGAGGCCCGCCTCCGCGAGCACCGGCTCGCAGAGCGCGGACCACGGGATCTCCTGCACGCGCAGCGGCATCGAGCCGTTCTCGAGCCGGTTCACGTCGAGGAGCGTGCACACGAGGTTCCCGATGCGGACGGTCGCGCGGCGGATGAGGGGCAGGACGGTCACCGCGTCGAGGGGGTCCTGGTCGACCATGTCGAGCGCCGACTCGACGACGCAGAGCGAGTTCTTGATGTCGTGCACCGTGAGATCGACGAGGTCGTCGCGCCGCCGCTCGATCTCGCGCATGTCCGCCGTCCGCCGGCTGACGATGCGCTCGAGCTCGCTCGCGTACTCCTGGAGCTTGCGGTGCGCGACGTGGAGGAGGTCCGTCTGCGTGACGATGCCGGCGAGGCGGCCGTCGCGCTCGACGACCGGCAGGCGGCGGATTCGATTGCGCGCGAGCTGGTTGATCGCCTGCGCGACGGTCGCCCCCGCGTCCGTCACCTGGAGCGGGTGCGTCATCACGTCACGGACGCGCGTCGTCGACCAGCCGGTCGGGTCCTTCGCGACGTGGCGCACGAGGTCGCGCTCGGAGACGATGCCCGCGGGCCGGCCGTCCTCGAGCACGACGAGGCAGCTGATCGGCCCCTCGGAGAGGAGCTTCGCCGCCTCGTGGAGCGTCGCGCCCGCCGCGATGCTCCGCACGTCCGAGGTCATGTTGTCCCCGACGCGCAGCGACGCCGCGGGGTCGAGCGCGTCGGCCAGTGTCGACGGATCTCCGCCCACGCGGCGATATCGGCCGCTCCGCGGCCGAACTTTAGGCGCTCGCCGAGGCGTGTGCGCCCTCGGCCGTTCCTTGCGCCGCCCGGGAGCTTCGCATAGCTCTTGCGCGGTGAGCGTCGACGCGGTGCTGCTCGTCGCCTTCGGCGGCCCGACGCGCCCCGAGGAGGTCCGGCCCTTCCTCGCGAACGTCGCCCGCGGCCGCTCGATCCCACCCGAACGGCTGGACGCGGTGGCGGCGCACTACGCGGCGATCGGCGGCGCGTCGCCGTTGAACGCGCTCACCTTCCGGCAGGCGGAGAAGCTCCACGCGGTCCTCCGCGTGGAGGGTCCCGACGTGCCGGTCTACGTCGGCATGCGGAGCTGGATGCCCTCCCTCGCCGACACGCTCGCCCGGATGGCGGCCGCCGGCGTCCGCCGGGCGGCGGCCGTGATCCTCTCGCCGCACGCGAGCGAGGCGAGCCGCGAGCGCTACACGGAGCGCGTCGAGGAGGCCCGCGCGGCGCTCGGCGCCCGCGCGCCCACGCTCGTCTGGACGGCGCCCTGGTTCGATCACCCGCTCTTCGTCGCGGCGAACGCCGACGCGGCGACCGCGGCGCTCGGCGAGATCCCCGCCGAGCGCCGCGCGCAGGCGTGGCTCCTCTTCACGGCGCACAGCATTCCGACGGCGATGGCGGCGCGCGGGCCGTACGTCGCCGAGATCGCGGCGACGGCCACCGCGGTCGCGGCGGCGCTCGGCCGCACGCGCTGGGAGATCGCCTACCAGAGCCGGAGCGGCAGCCCGCGCGAGCCGTGGCTCGAGCCCGACGTGAACGACGCGCTCCGCGCGCTCGCGGCGCGCGGCGCGCGCGACGTCGTCGTCTCGCCGATCGGGTTCGTCGCCGACCACGTCGAGGTGCTGTACGACCTCGACGTCGAGGCCCGGGCCACCGCGCGCGCGCTCGGCCTGGGCTTCGTGCGCGCGGGGACCGTGAACGACCATCCCCTCTTCGTCCGGATGCTCGCCGAGCGCGTGCGCGAGGCCGCGAGGTGAGCCGCCGCGTCGTCGTCGTCGGCGGCGGCATCGCGGGCCTCGCCGCCGCGCACCGGCTCGTCGAGACGGCGCGCGCGAGCGCGCTCGACGTCGTGCTCCTCGAGGCCGGGCCGCACCTCGGCGGCACGATCGCGACCGAGCGGACGGGGGGCTTCGTGCTCGAGGGCGGGCCCGACTCGATCCTCACCGAGAAGCCCTGGGCCGTGGCTCTCGCGGAGCGGATCGGCCTTCCCCTCGTCGGCACGCGCGCGGGCGAGCGGCGCACGTTCGTCGCGCGCGGGCGGCGCCTCCTCCCGCTCCCGGAGGGCTTCCTCCTCATGGCGCCGACGGACCTCCGCGCGCTCGCCTGCTCGCCCCTCTTCTCGTGGCGCGGGAAGCTCCGCATGGCGCTCGACCTCGTGCTCCCCCGCGGGCCCGCGCGCGAGGACGAGAGCCTCGCCGACTTCGTCCGCCGCCGGCTCGGGCGCGAGGCGCTCGAGCGGGTCGCGCAGCCGCTCGTGGGGGGCATCTACACGGCCGACCCCGAGCGCCTCTCGCTCGCCGCCACCATGCCGCGCTTCCGCGACCTCGAGCGCCGGTATCGGAGCGTCGTCCTCGGCCTCCGCGCCGGCGCCGCGGCCGCCGCCAGGGGGACGAGCGGGGCGCGCTACGACCTCTTCGTCGCGCCCGCCGACGGCATGGGCGCCTTCGTCGACGCGCTCGCGCGGCGGCTGCCGGAAGGCGTCGTCCGGCTCCGGACGCCGGCCGAGGGGCTCGCGCGCGAGGGCGCGCGCTGGCGACTCCGCGCGGGCAGCGAGCCGCTCGAGGCGGACGCCGTCGTCCTCGCCGCGCCCGCGGCCGTCGCCGCCGCGCTCCTGGCCCCGCTCGACGCCGAGCTCGGCCGCCTCCTCGACGGCATCGACTACGCGTCGTCCGCGACGGTCACGCTCGGGTACCGGAGCGCCGACGTGGGCGCGCGGCTCCGCGGCTTCGGCTTCGTCGTGCCGGCGGTCGAAGGGCGGACGATCCTCGCCGCGACGTACGCCAGCCGGAAGTTCCCGGGCCGCGCGCCCGACGGCCACGAGCTGGTGCGCGGCTTCGTCGGCGGCGCGCTTCGCCCCGAGCTCACGACCCTCGACGACGACCGCCTCGTCGCCGCCGTGCGCCGCGACCTCGCCGAGCTGGCCGGCATCACGGCCGAGCCGCTCCTCGTCCGCGTCCACCGCCACCCGCGCGCGATGCCGCAGTACGCCGTCGGCCACCTGGCGCGCGTCGCCGCGATCGAGGCGCGCGTTGCCGGGCTCCCCGGCGTCGCGCTCGCGGGCGCGGCCTACCGCGGCGTCGGAATGCCGGACTGCGTGCGGAGCGGCGAGGCGGCGGCCGACGCGGTGTTCGGCGCCCGTGCGCTCCCCTGAGGCACGGGCGCTACCGCGGGGCCGACGCCAGCGACGGCCGCTCACGACCTCTCCGGTCCGTCGCCCCACGGAACCGCAGGCGACCGCGAGGTTGGTTCCGCACCGGGAGTGCCGCAAAACGTCCCGGTGCGCGGGTCCACCGCCACCCCCTCCTGCACGATAGGCTGCACCACGCCTACCCGCTCAAATCTGCCAAAAGCCGGAGGCTCCGAGCGTCGGGAGCCCGTCAGCGATGGAAAACGTGACGCCGGGAAGGTCCTTGAGGCAGGTAAAGCTGAACCCGAGCCGAAGATCGACGGACGCCTGACCCCATTGGTTGTCTTCCAGCATGGGGTCGGAAGCGATGTCCCCTTGCTGAACCGCCTTTCGCAGGTCGGGTTGGGAAAGGATCAAGCGGCGCGCTCATGCGAGTGAGACGCCTGCGCGCGGGCGCGTACGCACGTCCTCGCATCTACGGCCCCACCTCACGCCGGAATCCGTGGCATCCCGAGCGCCGCGCGCGGTGGATGCCAGCGCTCGGGCTCCGGCAGCTCGCACCCCGGCGGGAACTCGAGCAGCTCGAACGTCGTCCCCGCGGCCGTCTCCGTCTGGAAGTACGCGACCTGCACGCCACGCCACTCGCACTTCTGGAGCGGCAGGAACCCGCGCGCGACGAGCTCCGCGCGGGCCTGGTCGAAGGTGCGCCCGCAGGGCCGGATCGCGACGTGCTGGACGCCGGCGCCGTGGCGGTCGAGGAACTCGCGGTAGACGCTCGGGCCCGCGAGCGGCTGAATCACCTCCCAGTCGAAGCCGCTCGTCCACGCGAGCGCGACGCACATGCTCAACTCGACGGGCTTCCCGCGGACGCGCCTCGAGTGCAGCTCGGGGGGCGCGTGGTCCTGCATCCACCCGGGGGCCGATGCCGAGGTGATCGGCGCAGGCGCGCACCATCCCGTCCAGGTCGTCGGTCGCGACGCCGAGCTGGATCGGGTCGTCGACGAGCGCCGTCCCGAGGACACGGTCGCGGACGCGCGTGTCGGGGAAGCAGATCACGAATCACCAGGGGCTCGAGGACTCCCTCCCGACGGAGCTCGGGTGGCCGCCCGGACAGTGTGCCGTCCTCGTGAAGACGCGCGAGGACCTGATCGAGGCCGTGCGCCTGCAGGTGAAGGAGGAGGTGGACGCGATCAAGGTGTCGGGCTCGAACGACAACCTGATCACGCCCGACGCCCTCGGCTCGGCCGCCTTCACCTTCGAGGAGTTCAAGACGATCGCCGACGAGACGCACCGCCTCGGCAAGCTCTCGACCGTCCACGCGCGCTCCTGCGACGCCGCGCGGGACGCGGCCCGCGCAGGCTTCGACATGATCTTCCACGCCTCCTACATCGACGACGCCGGCATCGAGGCGTGCCTCGCGAACGAGTGCGTCATCAACCCGACGCTCACGCTGCTCGTGAACCTGCTCGACGCGAGCCAGGGCCGCGCCGGCGCGTCGGGCCTCGCCGCGTTCCAGCGCGAGGTCGACGCCGCGGCCAGGAACCTCCGGCGCGCCTACGACCTCGCGGACGTGCTCGTCGTCCCCGGCGATCCGACGAAGGACATCCGCCTCCTCCAGCGCCCGAAGTCCTTCGACTACGTCTTCAAGGGCGGCGCGCCCGTCGACCGGACGCCGCAGCCCGAGCGCGTGCGGCGCTGGTACGAGCGGCAGAAGACGTTCCTCGCCGGGCTCTGGGTGTACGACGAGGAGACCGGGCAGGGGAACGCTCGTCCAGTAGCCATGACGCCGGAGCTCGCCGCCGCCTCGCACGTCCCGCTGCCCGAGCAGGTCTACCAGCAGCTCCGGCGCGCGATCCTGAACGGGGTCTTCGCGCCTTCACGAAGTTCCCGGAGACGGTGATCGGGACGGGCGAGGTCGTGCGCTGCCCCGAGGGCCTCGGGCGGGCGCTCGACTACGAGGCCGAGCTGGCCGTCGTCATCGGACGCGCGGGACGGGCCATTCCGCGCGAACGCGCCTGCGCGCACGTCTTCGGCTACGCGATCGCCAACGACGTGACGGCGCGCGACCTCCAGAAGAAGCACGTGCAGTGGTTCCTCGGGAAATCGGCCGACGGCTTCTGCCCCTTCGGCCCGTGGATCACGACCGCCGACGAGGTCGACGCCGGAAACCTGGAGACTCCGCTGCTGGGTGAACGGGGAGCTGCGGCAGCAGGCGAACACGCGGGACCTCGTCTTCGACGTCCCGACGCTGATCGCGACCATCTCGGAGGGGATCCGCCTCCTGCCCGGCGACATCATCTCGACCGGGACGCCGGCCGGCGTGGGGATCGGCTTCGACCCGCCGCGCTTCCTCGCCCGCGGGGACGTCGTGCGGATCGAGATCGAGGGGCTCGGCCGGCTCGAGAACGCGATCGGCTAGGCCGCCGGCGTCCGCGCGACGAGGATCGCAGCGGGATAGGTGAACCGGATCGTGTCCCCGTGGCGCCGCGCGCCGACGCCCATCCCGTCGGTCGCGAGCGCGTCGGCGAAGAGCCGGCGGACGCGGTCGGCGTCACCCGGCAGCGGGAACGAGCGCGAGAGCATCCCCTCGACGTCGGAGGGGATGCCGGTCGGCGTGACGGCGGGGTCGGGGAGGCCGGCCGCGTCGAAGAGGGCCACGAGCTCCGCGAGGGTGAGCGCGCGCGCGTGCGACGGATCGGCGAGCTTCGCCATCAGGTTGAAGGTGGCGGCCTTCGCCGGGTCCGGCGACACGGCGAGGTCGCACACGACGACGCGCCCGCCGGGCGCGCAGACGCGACGCATCTCGCGGAGCACGGCGTCCGGGTCGGGGAAGTGGTGGAACGCGAAGCGCGAGACGACGAGCGAGAACGCGGCGTCGGGGAAGGGCAGGGGCAGCACGTCGCCGACGCGCCACGACACGTTCCGGACGCCGTGCTCCGCCGCGATCGTCTCCGCGCGCTCGATCATCGCGGGCGTCACGTCGACGCCCGTGGCGTGGCGGGCGACGCGGGCGAAGGCGATCGTCACGAGCCCGGGGCCGCACGCGACGTCGAGCACCGTGTCGTCCGTCCGCGCGCCCGCGGCCGCGACGAGGACCCGGAGCGCCTCCTCGTCGCGGATGCCGGGGGCGTTCGAGAACGGCACCGCCTGGAGCGTGAACTGCTCGACGACGAGATCGCGGTGCGACGCCACGGTCGGCGTGTACACCGAAGTCGGCGTGCGCCGCGAGACCGCCGGTTTCGCCGAGCGTGGAGCCGTCGGAGCCACCGGCGGGCGACTCGACTATCCACCAGGGCCGAACCGCGCCCGGAGCACGTCCTTCCGCACCTTGCCGGTCGCGTTCCGCGGCAGCTCGTCCAGCAGCTCCACCTGCTCGGGAATCTTCTGGCGCATGACGCCGCGGCCCTCCATGAACGCGCGGACGGCCGCGACGTCGAGCGCGCCCGCGCCCGGGCGCAGCACGACGCACGCGCACACGCGCTCGCCGCGCTCGGCGTCCGGCACGCCGATCACCGCGACGTCGGCGACCGCCGGGTGCGCGGCGAGCTCGTCCTCGATGCCCTTCGCCGAGAGGTTCTCGCCCTTGCGGATGATGACGTCCTTCCGCCGCCCGGTGATGCGGACGAAGCCGTCGGCGTCCACGACCGCGAGGTCGCCCGTCCGGAAGAAGCCGTCCGTGGTGAACGCGACGTTGAGCGCGGGGTCGAGGTAGCCGACGCAGAGCTGCGGGCCGTAGGCCTCGACCTCGCCCTCGACGCCCGCCGGAACCGGCCGCCCCGCGTCGTCCACGAGGCGCGCGATGCAGCCGGGTGCCGGGCGCCCGTCCGTCCCGAACCGCTTCTCCTCCGGGTCCTCGCGCCGGCCCGAGGTGAACATCGGGCACTCGGTCATGCCGTAGGAGCGGTACACGGCGGCGTCCGGGAAGCGGCGCGCCGTTTCTCGCATGAGCGCGGGCGAGACGTCCGCGGCGCCCGAGCCGCTCGAGCGGACGCTCCGCACCTTCTCCGGGGCGAAGCTCGGCGCGGCGAAGATCGCCTGGAGGACCGCGGGCGGACCGCCCGCGCCGGTGACGGCGTAGCGCTCGATCAGGTCGACGGCGAGCGCCGGGTCGAACGCGTCCATGAACACGGCGCTCGAGCCGTGCGTCACGGGGAGCTGCACGAAGAGGAGGACGCCGCCGATGTGCGTCAGCGGGAACTGGAGGAGCGCGCGCTCGTCGGGACGTGCGCCGTGCATCGCGGCGTGGACGTGGATCAGCGCGCCCGCCGTCGACGGCGTGTGCAGCACGCCCTTCGGGTCGGCCGTCGTGCCGGAGGTGTAGAAGAGCATCGACACGTCGTGCGGGCCGTGCGGCGAGGGCGGGAGCGGCGCGGGCGGGTCGTCCTCCAGCGCCTCGAGCGCGCGCATGCCGGCGCCCGGCGCGGCGCGCACGGTGAGGACGTGCTCGAGATCCGGCGCGGCGCCGCGGACGGCGGCCGCGAGCTCGCGGTGGTCGACGCCGCGGACGGCGCCCGGCACGACGAGCGCCCGCGTGCGCGCCTCCCGGCAGACGAACGCAACCTCGCGCTCGCGGTAGATGCCGATGATGGGGTTCGACACCGCACCGACGCGGTCGATCGCGACCGCGAGCGCCGCGCCCTCGAACCAGTTCGGGAGCTGCCACGAGACGACGTCGCCGCGCCCGAGACCCAGGCGGCGGAGCGCGACCGCCATGCGGGTCGCGCGCCTCTCGAGATCGGCGAAGGTGTGGGACCGCGCACCGTCGCGCGTCGCCTCGACGACGAAGACGCAGTCGGGCGTCGCCCGCGCGCGCCGCGTTGCGAGCGTCGAGAGCGGCGGCTGCGGCCACTCCCCCCGTGCCTCGTGGCCGGCGCGGCGCGCGTCCGGGGGGCGGGTCGCCTGCACGGGACCCGTGCCTAGGAGCGCGACTCGAGACGGCGTCTCGGGTCGGGGAGGACGGGCGTGCGGCGGGAGAGGGACGGGCGGACGCCGTGCGGCGCCCGCTCGGCTGGCCGGGTGCGGATCGCGCGTACCGCCAACGGTTCGCCCCTCGCGTCCGGGCCCGACCCGAGATGCATCTCGGGTGGATGTCCTAGCCGAACCCGCCGCGGCGGTCCACGGCCGGCGCCGGCGGGCAGGGGGTCGAGCTTCCGTGCCGACCGCCGACCCGGGAGCGCGGTGTGGTACGACCGGCGAACCGACCCGGTACCCGCCGCCGCGTCAGTGCGGGAGCCGGAGCGGCTGGTACTTCCCGATGTGCCAGCCGCTCCTCATGTCGACGTACGCCTGGTCGACGGCGTCGCGCGGCAGGCAGCCCGCGCGGGCGCGGACCACGGCCGCCACGTCGGCGACGGCGAGGGTCGTGACGGGCGGCGCGTCGAGCGGCGCGCGCGCGTCGCCCTCGTAGGACTCCTTCGCCATCCCCTCGTAGGCGTTGCCCGCGCTGAACACCTCCCCCGACTGGACGAGCCGCAGCGCCGAGTCGGCCTTGCCGCCGATCGAGCGCGCCCAGGGGCCGAGGAGGAAGAGGTTGTTCACCACGTTGCCGCTCGAGCTGGCCTCGAACCGCATCCCCCACATCGCCCAGTCCTCGACGAGGTTGTTGCGGACGTCGGCCATGACGCTGCTCGACACGAGCGGGCCGCGGATCCACTGCTTCATGATCCAGTTGTGGTGGATCGAGACGTGGCTCGTCGCGCCGTACTTGAGGAAGATGGAGCGCGTGTCGCCGGCGAGGAAGGAGTACTCGAGCGTCACGTCGTGCGCGCCGTACCCGATCGACACGCCGTCGTCCCCGGAGCCGGTCGACGAGAGATGGCTGAAGACGACGTTCCACGCACCGCTGCCCTGCGCGCGGATGTTGTCGCCCCCGTTTCGGAGACGCACGTTCCGCACGATCACGTCGTGCCCGCGCACGTCGACCATCGCGGCCGTGCGCGCGATCGAGGAGCCGTCGAGCGTGACCCCGTTGCCCTCGATGGTCACGAACGCGCCCTTCAGCTGGGGGAGCGGGCTCGCGATCCGGATCGGACCCGCGACGTCGAAGACGATCGTCGCGTGCCCCGCGTTCGCGGCCTTGAACGCGGCGCGCACCGCCGCGTCCGTCGGCTCCGTCACGTGGATCTCCCGGCCGCCCTCGCCGCCCGGCGTCGCCGCCCCGAAGCCCTCGACGGGATCCGCCTCACCGCCGCCGCTCCCGCCGCCGCCTCCGCCGCCGTCCGGCGGCACGGCGCCGACGCGGATCACGACCGACGCCGCGTCGCGGCTCGCCCCGTCGCTCACGGTGACGCGCGCCGTGTAGACGCCGGCCGCCGCGTACGTGTGCTCGACGACTGACCCGGCGCCCGCCCCGGCCGTGAACATCGGCCTCGGCGCCGGGACGGCGCAGCCGCGCTGCGCGAGCGCCGCCTGCGCGGAGTCGATGTTCTCCCCCGTGCCGTTCACGGGCACGAGGGAGCCGAAGCCGCCGGCGGTGTAGTACTTCGCGGACTCCCACGAGTACTCGAGCGACGTCGCGTAGCGGTCGCAGGTCGAGAGGCCGACGCTGTGGAAGAGGTAGATGCCGCCCAGGTCGTGCCCGATCTTCCCGAGCTGCCAGTTCGCGACCCGGCCGATGTCGTTCGTCCCCTGGACGCTGATCGGCCCGGGTCCCGCGAGCGTCGTGAGCGGCAGGAGCGCGGCCGCGTCGGCCAGGTAGAGGTCGACGGCCTGCGCGAAGTCGCCGGCGTCGCGCGTCGCCTTCGCCGTCGCGTAGTCGTCGACCGCCTGGCCGAGCGCGCTCGCCGGGTCGATCGATCCGAGGACGGGGCTCCCGTCGCCGAAGTCCCAGGCGAACGCGAGCGCCTCGCCGGTCGGGTCCTTCGACGCCGAGGCGTCGAAGCGGACGGTGAGCGGCGCGTCGCCGCGCACCGGCGTCGCGTCGAGCCGCGCAACCGGCGTCCCGCTCTGGCCTCCGGACCCGGAGCCCGGCGGCGGCGGGGGCGAGAGCGTGCTGCCGCGGAGGAGCGCCGGCGATCCCGGCCCCGACCCCGGATCGGGCGGCGCCCAGCCCGGCTCGGGCGTCCACGCACCGCCGGCGTTCCGGAACGCGACGCCGGCGGCGTTCTGGTCCTCGACCACGAGGTCGACGCGGCCGTCGCCGTCGAGGTCGCCGAGCGCGGGGGCCGCGCGGCTCGACCGCGCCGGCGGATCCCACTCCGGGCGGCGGGCGAACGGCGCCGGGCCCGCGAAGGCGACGATCGTCCCGTCCGCAAGCCCGACCAGGAGGTCGAGCCGGCCGTCGCCGTCCAGGTCCCCGAGCGCCGGGCGCGCCTCGGAGCCGAGGTCGGCCGTGTCCCACGCGGGCTGTACGCGCCACGCGGGCGCGCCGTGCCCGCCCACGTTCTCGACGCCGCGCACGACGCCGTCGTTCGTGCCGACGAGGAGATCCGGGTCGCCGTCGCCGTCGAGGTCGCCGAGCGCCGGGGCGACGCCTTTGCCGAACGCGGCGGGCGGATCCCAGCTCGCGTGCCGGAGCCAGAGCGGCGCCGCGTTCGAGCCCGTGTTCTCGAACGCCGCGAGCGTGCCGCCCACCTCGCCGACGATCGCGTCGAAGTCGCCGTCGCCGTCGAGGTCGACGAACGCGGGATGCGCGTACGAGCCGACGTCGGGGAGATCGGCGGAGCCGGCGCGCGTCCAGGATGCGCCGGGCGACGCCGTCACGTAGGCGACGGAGCGGCCGGACGGGAGCCCGAGGTAGAGGATCGCGGCGCCGGCCGGCGGCGCGAGGCTCGCCATCCCCACCACCGCCATCGCTGCCGCTCCCAGCCGCCGGCGCATCCGCATGGCCCGCGCCCGATGCACCCCTCGTGCCGGCCGGAAATGCCTGCGCGCGGGGTCGCGGCGGCGACGGCGCCGGACACGCCTGTCCGGCGCTCGTCAACTTCGTACCGATTCGGCTCGGATGCCGTGCGGAACCGTGCAGCGGAAGGGTCGACAGGCGCGCGGGGCTCGGCCTATAGAGACGCGCGGGCCGTCGGGCCCGGAAGGAGGCTTCCGTGGAGCAGGCACGCGCGAACGCCCCGAGCCGCCGGATGTTCGTCGACGGAGCGTGGGCCGAAGCCGCAAGCGGCGCGACGTACCCGATCCCGAACCCCGCGACCGAGGAGACGATCGGCACGGCGCCGGACGCCTCGGTCGAGGACATGCGGCGCGCCATCGCGGCCGCGCGGCGGGCGTTCGACGAGGGCCCGTGGCCGCGCGCGTCGCGCGAGGATCGGGCGCGCGCGCTTCGCCGCATCGCCGACGGCATGGAGGCGCGCAAGGAGGAGCTGCGCCAGCTCCTCGTCGCGGAGGCGGGCGCCACCTGGATCACGCACGACATCCAGCTCGAGCAGCCGATCAGGATGCTCCGGCGCTGCGCCGAGCTGGCCACGAGCTTCGCGTTCGAGGAGCCCCTGCCGACGCTCGTGAGCGAAGGCGCCCTCGGCACGACGGTCAACTGCTCGCTCGTCAACCGCCAGCCCGTCGGCGTCTGCGGCCTCATCCCGACGTGGAACTTCCCGCTCTTCGTCACCGTGCAGAAGCTCGGCCCCGCGCTCGCGACGGGCTGCACGATGGTCTTCAAGCCGTCGCCGTGGGGCCCGCTCGTGAACCTCCTCCTCGCCGAGATCGTCGCCGAGGCCGATCTCCCGCCCGGGGTCGTCAACTTCGTCACCGGGCAGTCGACCGCCATCGCGGAGGCGCTCGTCACGGACCCGCGCATCGACAAGGTGAGCTTCACCGGAAGCGTCGCGACGGGGAAGAAGATCATGGCGGCGGCCGCCGCGACGCTCAAGCGCGTGCACCTCGAGCTCGGGGGCAAGTCGGTCGGCATCTACCTCGACGGCGACAACCTCGAGATGAACGCGATGATCGCCTCGGGACCGGCCATGTTCCACGCCGGTCAGGGCTGCGCGATGTCGACGCGCGTGCTCGTCCCGCGCGACGTCCACGATGCGTTCGTCGAGAAGATGGTGGGCTTCGTCCGCGGCATGGTGACGATCGGCGACCCGGCCGATCCGTCGATCATGCTCGGGCCGGTGATCCGCGAGGAGCGGCGGCGGAAGATCGAGGAGTACATCGCCGCCGGGAAGGCCGAGGGCGCGACGCTCGCGACCGGCGGCGGCCGGCCGAAGGACCAGCCGCGCGGCTGGTTCCTCGAGCCGACGATCTTCTGCGACGTCCGGAACGACATCCGCATCGCGCGCGAGGAGATCTTCGGCCCCGTCGTCTCGGTGATCCCGTTCCGGGACGCCGACGAGGCGATCCGGATCGCGAACGACTCGACGTACGGCCTCGGCGGCGCGATCTACTCGCGCGACACGGCGAAGGCGCTCGAGCTGGCGAAGCGCATCCGGACCGGCGTCGTCTGGATCAACAACGGCCTCAACTTCATCGACGCGCCGTTCGGCGGCTTCAAGGAGTCGGGCATCGGCCGCGAGGGCGGGAAGTACGGCGTCGAGGAGTACACCGAGATCCAGCAGATCACCTGGAAGGTGTGAGGCGCCGCGCGCGCCGGAGCGCGCGCCGCCAGAAAGCCGACCTGCCTGCACGCACGGCCGCTGGCACGGCCGTTGCTACATCTATACATGCCCTCCACCGCCCACCGCTCCGTCCGCCCGTGCGCGCTCTTCCTCGCCGCTGCGCTCTGGGCGGCCCTCGCGCGGCCCGGCGCAGACGTCAGTCGCGCGGCACGAGCACGAACGACTTCCCCGCGTGCCGCAGCTCGACGTGGTCGGGGAAGATGCGCGCCACCTCGACGCCGTCGGCCGACTCGCCCTCGTGGAGCGTCGTGAGCCCGCCGCCGTCGATCGTGAGCGTGACGCTGCGCCGCTCCGGAACGCGCGAGTAGACGAGGAAGCTCACCTGGATGCGCGGCGCGTCCGCCGGCGGCCGCGGGACGACGAGGTCCGGCGCCCGCGGCGCGCGTGGGCGCGCGGCGACCGCGGGCGCCGCCGCAGCGGGCGGGGCGACCGTGGGCGGCGGGGCGACCGCGGACTCCGGGCGCGCGGCCGGCGCCGGCGCGCCGAGCGCCACGCGACCGACGGGCGCCGCGTCCGGTGGCAGCGGCGGCGCGGGCGCGGCGAGCGGCAGGGCGGAGGCCGCGGCGCCGGCCGGCGAGGGAGCCGCCGCGACCGTGGGCGGCGGCGCGGCGGCGGGCGGCGGCGCGGTCGCCGGCGAGACGGCCGCCGTCGCCGGCGCGGACGCGACCGCAGCCGGTGCGCCGCTCGCGGCGGCGGCCTTCGGCGTTTCCGGCGCGGTCACGGGCGGGGCGGGCGCGACCAACGTCCCCGGGGTCGCGGCGGGCGCGGGTGCCGGGGCGCGCCGGGCGACGTGCGGCGGTCGGGACCCCGGGCTCGAGTCGGCGCGGCCCGCCCGCGCGGGCGCCGGCGTCGCGGCGCGCGTCCCGTCGGCTGCGGGGCCGAGCGCAACCTCGTGAGGCGCAGATGCGGGGCGGCGAGCGTAGAGCGACGCCGTCACGCCGGCGCCGGCGACGAACGCGACCAGGAGCCCGCCGAGCGTCAGGCGGCGCGGCCCGCGCCGGTCGCGCGGTGCGGGCCGCGTGTGAATCCCCGGCGGGGCGGCCCGCTCGATCTTCTGGAGCGCGTCGAGGATCGAGCTCACGACGCGGCTCCCGCCCCGAGCGCGAGCGTCGGGCGCGCGTAGCCGCCGGCGGCCGCGTAGAGCACGATGCGCGTGAGCTTGCCGACGCGCGCGTCGACGAGGAGGAGCCGCGAGCGCTGGAACGCCTGCACGGCCGCGGTCGTCTCCGCGTCGAAGTCGCCGCTCGCCGGACCCGCGTACGCGCCGGCCCGCCGGAGGAGCGCCTGGAGGCGCGCGACGCCCGGGCCGCGCGACGCCGGGCCGAGCGACCTCGGCCCGAGCGACTCGAAGTCGCGCCAGAGGACGTGCGCCTGGCCGAACCAGTGACCCTCGAGGAACACGCGCTCGACCGGGATCGAGGCGCCGTCGACGACCAGCACGGCGCGCTCGTCGTCGAGGCCCGTCAGCACCGCGTAGCGCATCCCGTCCGCGTCGGGGACGCGCAGCTCGAGGATCGCGGGCAGGTCGAGGAGGCGGAGCATGCTCGCGTTCCCGAACAGCGGCAGGTACTCGAGCCCGCGCCGGCTCGCGACCGCGCCGAGCTGGCCGAGCGTGACGGGCTCGTTCGCGCCGAGCGGGGTCGTGCGCCACGCGGCGAGGAGGCCGTCGACGGCGTCCCGCGCGCTCGAGACCGCGTCCTTCGCGGCGAGGCGCTTCGCGACGTCGGCGGCGGGCGTCGCGGCGGCGGGCGGCGGCGCGGCGGCGGACGGCACCTCGGCGGCGGCGGTGACGACGGGCGCCTCCGCCGGCGCGGGCGCGGCCGCCGGCGCATCACCCGCGGCGGCGGGCGGCGGCGCGGCCGCCTCGGGCTTCGCGGCCGGCGCCTCGGGCTCCGCCGCGGCGTCGGGCGACGCCACGGGCGGCGGTGCGGCCGGAGTCCCCGCGTCGGCGAGGCTCGCCTCCGCGGCCGGCTTCGCGTCGGCGGGCGCGACGCGCGCCGTGAGGTCGCGCCCGGCGAACCGGCCCGCGCCGACCGCGATCACGCCGAGCGACACCGCGACGCCGGCGGCGGCCCACGCGGCGCGGCGCGACGGCGCGACGGCCCCCGGCAGCGGCACGGTCTCGATCTCGCGATACGCGCGCAGCGCGTGCCGCACGGTGACGATCCGGCTGTCGTCCGCGAACGCGACCAGCATGGCCCGATGCGCGATCATGTTGATGAGCCGCGGCACGCCCCGCGAGTAGCGGTGGACGAGCCAGAGCGCCGGCGGCGTGAAGATGGGCGGCGCCTGGCCCTGGCTCGCGACCGCCAGCCGGTGCCGCACGTAGCCCGCGGTCTCCCCGCGCGAGAGCGGGCCCAGGTGCCAGCGGAGCGTGATCCGCTGGTTCAGCTGCACGAGCTCCGGGTGGAGGAGCAGCGCCTGGAGCTGCGGCTGCCCGACGAGGACGATGCGGAGGAGCTTCTCGGTCGTCGTCTCGAGGTTCGAGAGGAGGCGGAGCTGCTCGAGCACGTCGACGGAGAGCGCCTGCGCCTCGTCGATGACGACGACGGAGCGCCGGCCCGCGATGCGCTGCGCGAGGAGGTGCTTGTTGAGCGCGTCGACGAGGTCCTTCTTCGAATCCGTGTCGGCGCGGAGGCCGAACTCGCTGTTGATCGTCTGGAGCAGCTCGAGCGCGGAGAGCGTGGGGTTGAAGACGTACGCCGTCGTGATCTCGGGGAGCAGGTTGGCGAGGAACGAGCGGAGGATCGTCGTCTTCCCCGCGCCCACGTCGCCCGTGATGCAGACGAAGCCGCTCGACTCCGAGAGGCCCAGGCGGAGGTGCGCGAGCGCGTCGGCGTGCTTGCGCGAGAGGAAGAGGTAGCGGGGATCCGGCGTCAGCCGGAACGGCGCATCGACGAGGCCGAAGAATCGCTCGTACATTGCCGCCCTCCCCCGGACGCCGCTCTTATAGACGAGGCCCGGCGGGGCCGCCAGTCGCTTCCCGGCTCACGCGGCCGTCTTCGCCACCTCGGCGAACGCCTCCTCGGTGACGTCGAGGACCCGCGCCACGTCCCGCTCCGTCATGGCCGCCGAGACGAACCAGTTGTGATGGGGGTGGAGGTAGACGCCGCGCGCCGCGCACGCCGCGGCGAAGAGGCGGCTCCGCTCGAACTGCCCCCGGTCCGCGACGAACGTCATGAACGGCACCGCGGCCGGACCCGTGTAGCGGATCTCGAAGCGGTGCGCGGCGGCCTGGCGCTCGATCCCGTCGCGCAGCTTCTCGCCCATGTGCCGCATCGTCCCGATGCCGTCGGTCGCCTCGAGCTCGGCGAGCGTCGCGAGCGCCGCCGCCATCGGCACGGCGCTCGTCCAGTAGGAGCCGGTGAAGAAGACGCGCATCGCCGCGTCGCGGAGCGATTCGCGGCCGAGCGCGGCGGCGAGCGGGTGCCCGTTCGCGATCGCCTTGCAGTAGCAGGTGAGGTCGGGCTCCACGCCGACGAGCGCGCCCGAGCCGTTCATGTGCAGACGGAAGCCGGCGCGGACGTCGTCGAGGATGAGGACGGCGCCCAGGCGATCGGCGCGCTCGCGGAGCCCGGGGAGGAAGCCGGGCGCGGGCATCTCCTGGTCGTGGAAGGCGTCGTGTCGGAAGGGGCTCACCATGATCGCCGCCACGTCGCCCTCGGCCTCGGCGAGCGCGCGGTCGACGCTCGCGAGGTCGTTGTAGTGGTAGTGCACGACGTGGGCGCGATCCTCGGCGATCGTGCCGTCGAGCAGCGGCGAGCACCACGCGTGCGTGCCGTGGTACGCGCCCTCGGCCGTCAGGATCTTCCGCCGGCCGGTCGCGGCGCGCGCGACCTCCGTCGCCCAGGTGCAGACGTCGGACCCGTTCTTCGCGAACACGGCCCACGCCGACCACGGGGTGAGCGCGACGAGCCGCTCCGCCAGCTCCACCCACACCGGCGCCGGGCCGTTGAAGCAGTTCCCCACAGCCGCCTGCTTCGCCGCCGCCGCCTCCACCCTCGGGTGGTTGTGCCCGAGGACGATCGGGCCGTAGGAGCACATGAGGTCGATGTACTCGTTGCCGTCGACGTCCCAGATGCGGACGCCCTCGCCGCGCCGGAAGAAGTACGGGTACGCGCCCGGCACGAGCATCGTCGGCGACTGGTGCCCGTAGATGCCGCCCGGGACGACCTGCCACGCGCGCGCGAAGAGCGCCTCGGTCTCGCGATAGCGTCCGGATTCCATCGATCAGCCTCCGAGAAGATGCGCGTCGAGGAACGCGTCCATGGCGGCGTTCGCGCGCCGGTTCGCCTCCCCGCGCCAGTCGGTCTGGAAGGCGTGCGGCGCGCCGTCGAGGAGGAGGAGCTCGGCCGGCTTCCCGGCGTCGCGGAGCGCCGCGTGCATCCGCTCCGACTCGCGGTGGGAGACGACGGCGTCCGCCGTCCCGTGGACGAGGAGGACCGGCGCGGAGGCGTGCGCCGCGTGGTGCACGGGCGACGCGAGCCGGATCCACGCCGGGTCCTCGACCCGCGGCCCGAGCAGCTCGCGGATCGGGTCGTAGCCGTCGGGGAAGGGACGGCGGCGGGCGAGGTCGTACGGCCCGTAGTGGAGGATGACGGCGCGCACGTCCTCGGGGACGTCGCGAAGGTCGTCGGGGAGGTCGGGGGCGAGCGCCGGCACGCCGCGGGCGAGGTGCGCGAGGAGCGCCAGGTGCGCGCCCGCGGAGAGGCCGAGGAGGGTGATCCGGCCCGCGTCGACGCCGAGGTCGTCGGCGTGCGCGCGCACCCAGCGGAGCCCGCGCCTGACGTCGTCGAGCGGCGCCGGGAAGCGGTGCGCGGGCGCGAGGCGGTAGGAGATCGACACGGTCGAGATCCCGCGGCGCGCGAAATGGAGCGCGTTCCCTGCGGCCTGGCTCGGATCGCCCGCCACCCAGGCTCCGCCGTGGACGACGACCACGACGGGCGTGCGCGCGCCGCCGCGCTTCGCCCGGTAGTGGTCGTAGCGGAGCGGCACGCCGCCGGCCTCGGCGTAGACGACGTCCTCGACGAGCTCGTGGTGGTCGGAGGTGCGTGGAATCGCCGCCACCTGGCGGGGGAAGGGCATGGCCGCTCGGAGTACCACAGCTTTCTTGCCGCTGGAACCTCGACCGCGCACCCGCTACGCTGGATTCGAGCCCGTGCGACAGCGCCCTCTGATCGGCATCTCGAGCTACGGCCGAGCCGGCCAACGGCAGACCTTCTCGCTCCCCTGCGAGTACGTCGACGCGGTCCGCCTGGTCGGGGGGGTGCCGATCGTCCTCCCCGCCGTCGAGGGCGAGATCCCGGAGGCCCTGGACGCGATCGACGCCCTCATCCTCCCCGGGGGCGGGGACGTGGACCCCGCCCACTACAACGGCGTCCGTCACGAGGCGAACTACGGCATCTCGCAGGAGCGGGACGGCTTCGAGATGGCGCTCGCCCGCGCCGCGCTCGTACGCGAGGACCTCCCGATCCTCTGCATCTGCCGCGGCATGCAGCTCCTGAACGTGACGCTCGGCGGCGACCTGGTCCCCCACATCCCGGACCACTTCGGCTCGAAGGTGATCCACCGCCACCCCGAGCGCATTCCGATCGAGCACGACGTCCGGATCGATCCCGAGAGCCGCCTCGGCCGCATCCTCGGCACCGACCGGATGACGGTGCAGTCGATCCACCATCAGGCCGTCGGCCGCGTCGCGAACGGGCTCCGCGCCGTCGCGTGGAGCGAGGACGGGGTCATCGAGGCGATCGAGGCGGAGGGGCACCCGTTCTGCATCGCGGTGCAGTGGCACCCCGAGCTGGGGGCGCTCGGCGACGACCGGCAGCGGAACCTGTTCGAGGCGCTGCTGGAGCGGGCGGACGGCGCCCGAGGTGGTGGGACGATTGCGCGCCGGCCGGCGCGTCAGCCGACCCAGGCGGCGTCGGGACGCCCGAACGCGCGGAAGACGCGATAGCCGACGACCGCGCGGTGCAGGGCCGCCTGAGGTCCGTGGCGAGCGCCGTTCCGGAATACGGGATCCCGCGGCTCATGGAACGCATGCCGCGCGTTGTGAGCCGGGTGCGTTTTGGTAAGCTGCGCGGCCGTGGACGACGCACCCCGCCGCGCGCCCGCCGACGTCGCGGCCGAGATCCGCCGCGCCGCCGAGCTGCTCGAGCGTCTCGTCGCCGAGCCGGACGCGCTCCTCGAGGTGGACGACGACCTCCGCCGCCGCCTCACGATCGCCGCCGGCGTCTTCTCGCGCCCGGATCGTCCGGCGAAGCGCCGCTTCCGGAAGACGCGCGAGCAGCGCGAGCGCGCCGAGCTTCGCCGCGCGGAGACCGCTGTCCTCGACCGGACGGGCATCCGCGCGCTCCGCCGCGCGCCGGTGTATCCGACGCCGGAGCCGAACGCGGCGCTCCTCGCGCCGCCGTCCGAAGCGGCCGCCGAGCCGAACGGCGATCTGCCGCGCGCCCGCAAGTGCTACGTGTGCAAGGCGGCGTACCGACGGGTCCACTTCTTCTACGACGGCATGTGCCCGGAATGCGCGGACCTCAACTGGGAGAAGCGTCATCAGACGGCGGACCTCCGCGGGCGCGTCGCGCTCGTGACCGGCGGCCGGATCAAGATCGGCTACCAGACGTCGATCATGCTGCTCCGCGCCGGTGCGCGCGTGATCGCGACGACGCGCTTTCCGCGCGACGCCGCACGGCGCTACGCGCGCGAGCCGGATGTCGCCGCGTGGGGCGACCGGCTCGCGATCTACGGCGTGGACCTCCGGCACACGCCGAGCGTCGAGCTGTTCTGCCGGGAGATCCTCGCGCAGTACGACCGGCTCGACTTCATCGTGAACAACGCCTGCCAGACGGTCCGCCGGCCGGCCGGCTTCTACGATCACCTGCTCGCGCGCGAGACGGCTCCCGCGTCGTCGATCCCGGCGCCCGAGCGGCGGCTCCTCGCCGGACACGCGCGGCTCGCCGGCGTCGTCGCGCCGTCGTGTCCGGCGTTCCTCGACTCCGCGCGCGCGAGCCAGGTGCCGCTCCTTGCCGAGGACGCGGAGCGCGATCACCGGATCTTCCCGGCGGGCCAGCTCGACGCGGACCTCCAGCAGGTCGACCTTCGCGGCCGCAACAGCTGGCGGCTCGGGCTCGCGGAGGTGAGCGCCATCGAGCTGCTCGAGGTGCACCTCGTGAACGCGGTCGCGCCCTTCGTGCTGAACGCGCGGCTGAAGGCGCTCATGGTGCGGCAGCGGACGTTCGACAAGCACATCGTCAACGTGTCGGCGATGGAGGGGCAGTTCCACCGGAAGTACAAGACCGACCGGCACCCGCACACGAACATGGCGAAGGCCGCGCTCAACATGATGACCCGGACGTCGGCCGCCGACTACGTGCGCGACGGCATCCACATGAACAGCGTCGACACGGGTTGGATCACGGACGAGGACCCCGCCGCGCTCGCCGAGCGGAAGCGCGAGGAGCTCGGATTCTCCCCGCCGCTCGACGCCGTCGACGGCGCCGCGCGCATCCTCGATCCGATCTTCTCGGGCTTCCGCACCGGGAAGCACGTCTGGGGGCTCTTCCTGAAGGACTACCGGCCGACGGCGTGGTGAGCCGTCGGCGCTTTCGCCCGTCGCGGCGGGAGCCGGCGCGGGCGGCACGCTGACCGGGGAAGGCGCGCTGGGGGGGCTCGCCGAGCCGCGCGGCGCGGATCCTCGACCCGACTCCCTCGGGCCTGCGGACGGGAAAGCACGTCCGAGGCGCGCTTCGTCGCCCTCGCTCCGACCCCCGATTGACCCCGTGGACCGCCCGATGCGACGTTCTGCAGGAGGAGGTGCTCCGATGGCGAAGATCCTCGAATGCGCGAAGGTGGATCCCTCGAGCGGATGCCAGCACGTCGTGCGGGGCGAAACCGAGGCGGAGGTGCTCCAGAAGGCGGGCGAGCACGCGAAGCAGCACGGGATCCGGCAGGTGACGCCCGAGCTGATGGAACGGGTGAAGGCGAACATCCGCGACGCGTAGCGCGGCGCGATCTCACGCGTCCGGAGAGCGTTCGCGATCCGCCGTCGCGGCAGGAGAGGTTCATGGGCACGGAAACGAAGCGGGGCGGCACGGGGTTCACGACCCCGTCGGATCGGGAATTCGTCGCAACCCGCGTCGTCGGCGCCTCGCGCCGCCGCGTCTTCGACGCGTGGACCAACCCGGCGCACGTCCCGCGCTGGATGCTCGGCCCGGACGGCTGGACGATGCCGGTCTGCGAGATCGACCTCCGCCCCGGCGGCGCGTGGCACTTCGTCTGGCGCCATTCCGACGGCAGGGAGATGGCGATGCATGGCGTGTATCGGGAGATCGCGCCGCCGGAGCGGCTCGTGTCGACCGAGTCGTGGGGCGGCGATTGGCCCGAGACGCTCAACACGCTCGCGCTCTCGGAGCGGGATGGGGAGACGACCATCACCGTGACGGTGCGCTACCCGTCGACGGAAGCCCGCGATGCGGCCTTCGGGACGGGGATGCAGGACGGAATGGCGCAGACCTTCGACCGGCTCGAAGCGTACCTGCGGGCGCTAGGCTGAGGGGCGCGCGCCGGAGGCACCCACGCCTCCGCGTCAGTCCCGGTCGGGCGCGCCGAGCGGGAAGAGCGGGCGATACGGGCGCGTCTCGTCCACCGCGCGCGAAGGAAGGCCGCGCGAGCAGGCGGCGCCGCCGCGCGCTCGTCGCCGGGCGCGATCAGGCTGGAACTCGAACGGGATGGCGCTCTCGTAGAGCGCGAGCCGACATCCTGGGTCCCTTGCACGGTGGTGTGCATGGGTCATGGACGCCAGGTTCCGCGGCGAGATCACGTCGAAGGACACGCTCGTGATCGGAGAACGGGGGGTCGTCCACGCCACCGTGCAGACGGCGACCCTGGTGGTGCGCGGCCAGGTCGTCGGAAACGTGATCGCGAGCGTGCGCGTCGAGCTCGAGGCGAGCGCGCGCGTCACCGGCGACATCGAGGCACCCGTCATCGTCATGGCGGAGGGCGCGCAGCACGACGGCAGTTGCCGGATGGCGAAGGCCAGGGCAGCTGAGCCGGCACTCTCGCTGGTCGTCACGGGGAAGACGTGAAGCCGCCGTTCAGCCTGCTCGTCCTATACGGCGACGGCACGCGCGTCTTGCGCCTCCGCGTTCCGCGCTGGGTCGGGGCCCAGGGCTTCCCGCATCCTCGCGTGCATCGTCCTCCAGGCGACGATCTCCGAGGGGGGCACGCCGGGGAAGACCGCGGAGAGCATGGCCGTCGCGGCACCCGTCGCCGCCGGCGTCGAGGCCCGGCCGGAGCACGAGATCGATCTCCTCGCGAGCGCCGTCGCCGAGGAAGGACCGCGGCTCCGCGAGCTGGAGCATGCGGTCGACCGCACCAGCAAGCTCATGAGCGCCCTCCCGCTTCGCTGGCCGCTCCGCGGGCCCGTGGATTCCGAGTTCGGACGGCGCCGCTCCCCGTGGAACGGCCGGCCGGAGCTGCACGAGGGAATCGACATCGGCGGCGCTCCAGGCACGCCGATCACGGCGCCGGCGGCGGGGACCGTCGTCACCGCGGGCAGCGGAGGCGACTACGGCCGGCACGTGGTCATCGATCACGGCAACGGCGTCAAGTCGCTCTTCGGCCACATGAAGGAGATCGACGTGAAGGCGGGCGAGCACGTGGCGAAGGGGCAGGTCGTCGGCCTCGTCGGCGGCAGCGGCCGGAGCACGGGGCCGCATCTCCACTACGAGGTCCGGGTGGACGGGAAGCCCGTCGATCCGCGAGGATTCCTCCTGGAGCGCTGAGCGTGGCGCGGTCGGTCGCGGGGCGGGCTAGACGCGTTCCCGCGCGTGCCGCCTGCCCCCGAGGCGCCGCACGCCGACCAGGCCGGCGAGGAAGAGCACGGCGTTGACCGCGAGGGTCACGGCGAAGAGTCGTAGCGCGTCTCGAATCGCGGCTCGACGCCGCGCGGCGGCCGATCCAGAGGAGGACGCCGCTCCGCGCGCGGGCGTCGCAGCGCCCGGCGCCGCGACGCGTCCCACGGACCGGGCCGGTAGCGGCCCGCGTCGACGTCCGCCTCGATGACCCGCAGCCCGGCGCACGCCGTCCGCCGACGGCATCAGCTCGGCCTCGCGGGCAGCGGATGCTGCCCTGCTTTCCGTGACCGTCGCACGGCGGCTCGACGCCTCGGCCGTCGCCGGTCGCGGAAGGCCGCGATCGTCGTGATCGGCCCGGGCGCGGGGGTGGTCAGGCGGCGGCGCTCGCTCTGCACGTGGAGCTCGCAGCGCTTGGTCCCGAGGAGCCGCACGACGGCGCCGTCGACCCCGGCCGCGGAGGACGCGACCGTGTGCTTCCGGGCCTCGAAGGCGACCGCGGGCATCGTGCCGCACGAGACGAGCGTGCCTTCTTGGAGGTCCTGGTGGAGCGGGTCGGCGCCGGTCACGCCCGAAGCCTGCGTCTCCAGGTTCAGGAGCCCGGTCGCACCGCGCAGACGGAGGGTCGCGTGCCGGAGCTCGATCGTGCCCGTGGTTGACGCCCAAAGACGCGAGGCGTATGGCACGTGTATGGCTCGGAAGCTCACCACGACGGTGCGCCTCGATCCGGAGGACGCCGAGGCCCTCGCCCGTGCCTCGGCCGACGGCCTCTCCGCGTCCGAGCTGATTCGTCGCGGGCTCCGCGTGGTCGCGTCGCGCTACTACCGCAAGCGCCGGCCGCCGTCGACGGCGCTGTTCGTCTCGACGTCCACCAAGCTCGGCGACGAGTCGCTCCTGTTCCGGGACCTCGACGAGTGACGGCGCCGCTGGTCGCCGACAGCGGCGGCCTCCTCCGCGCCCTCGCCGCGAGACCCGATGGCCGCCCGTCGTGGCCGGAGTACGCGGACGCGCTTCGGGAAGCATCGGCAGTCGTCGTCCCCCCGCTCGTCCTCGCCGAGGTCGACTACTTTCTGCGGCGCGAACGCGCGGCGATGCGACGGCTCGTCGCCGAGATGCTCGATCCGGCGACGACGTACGAGCTCGAGCCGCTGCTCCCCGAGGACCTCGTTCGCGCGCTCGAAATCGATGCGAAATTCCGCCGGCTCGACCTGGGGCTCGTCGACGGCAGCGTCGCGGCGATCGCGGAGCGTCGCCACATCCCCCGCGTGCTCACGACGGACCGGCGGGACTTCACGGCGTTGCGCATCGGCCCGCGCTGGGATCGCGCGCTGGTCCCGGTCCCCTGAGCCCGAGCGTTCGAGCCCGACGCGATATTCACGGCGCACGTGCGCCACCTGTCGGTCTCGTACTGCCGGATCGCGTCCTCGACGTCCTGACCGCTGAGCGGGTCCTTGCGCTCGGCGCTGAAGATGGGGATGCGGCTGGAGCGGAGCTGGCGCACCCGCGGCGAAGAGGTTCGCCGCGGAGAGCCGCCGCGTCTCCTCGGTGAGCCCGCTCGCGGGCCGGAGGGAGGCGAGCCGGACCTTGCAGCCCGAGTCCTGAGGTCTCGGGGCTCATCGCCGCCTCCGGCGCCGGCGGGTGCTCTCGCCGCCGGGCAGATGGGGCGGCTCTTCGATGCGTGGATCGCCCGCGCGGCTGGCGTCCGGCGCTGGGGGGGTCATCGGCTCCTCGTTTGCGGCCGCGAAAACAGGTTCGCTGCGCATTAGCGGCAGCGCAACGATTCGCGCACAAGGTGCCGTTCGCGAAGCTCTACGACGCGAAGACGCCGCTTACGGCGGCCGACCTCCTCAACGATCGCTCCTCAGCCCCCGCCACCCGCTCCAGCGTCCCACTCACCCGAGTCGCGCCAACACCTCGCTCCGCCGCACCACCGGGAACAGGGGCGGTGGCTCGTCCCCTCGCAGGACGCGCGCCAGCACCGGCAGCGAGCGGAGCACCACGTCCGGGTCGAGGAAGAGCCGCTCCGGCGGCTCGAGCATGTTGAAGACGCGCATGAGGCTGCGGAAGACGGCCGGGTCGACGCGGCTCGCGGGGAGCATGCCGCGGTCGACGAACCAGCCGAAGGCCTGCTCGGCGACGCCCGTGAGCCACGCGAGCGGGTCGCGGAGGTCGCCGTTCGGGGGCTCGCCGAGCGCGCGGCGGTCGGCCGACACGGCGGCCTCCCAGAAGGGACCGAGCTCCACCTCGCTCCGGCGGTCGAGCCACCCGCTCGCCGCGCGCACGTCGTTCGGGTGGCGCGCGAGCGCCTCGTCGAGGAGCGCCGCCTGCACGACGGCCGAGGTGGCGCCGCGGCCGTAGATCGGGTTCGAGTGGTAGGCGGCGTCGCCGATCGCGACGAAGCCGGGCGCGAGCGGGCCCTCGCGGTCGACGAAGCGGCGGAGGCGGTTCCGGAGCTGGCCCATGGCGAGGACGGGCGTCGTGCGCCCGGCGATCGGGACCGACACGCCGCGTGCGCGCCACGGCGCGATGCCCGGGAAGGCGGCGAGGAAGCGCTCGAAGCGGCGGGGGTCCGAGAGGTCCTTCAGCCGCGACTCGCCCGCCGGCAAGCCGACGGTGATCGAGAACGTCTGGTTGTCGCCGGGGAAGACGGCGAGCTTCACCCAGCCGAGGTCGCCCGCGACGAGGCCCGTCGTGCCCTGCGGCGCGCGGCCGCGGCGCAGGCGGTAGAAGCGCGTGTAGTAATGGATGCCGATCTCCGCGCTCCGCTCGCGCGGCGGCGGCGCGCCGAGCGCGGCGAGCCACTCCGGAGCGCGCGAGCGGCGGCCGGTCGCGTCGACGACGAGCGACGCGGGGAGCACGCCGCCGTCGGCCAGGCGCACGCCGGTCACGACCGGCCGCGCGCCGTCGGCCGACGTGCCCGTGAGCCCGATCGCGATCTCGCCCTCGTGCAGCGCGACGCCGGGGCACGCGCGCGCGCTCTCGCGGAGCGACCACTCGAACGCCGCGCGGCGGCAGGCGAGGAGGACGACGTCCTCGTCGTCCTCGCGCGGGGGGAGCCGCATGCCGGGCGGGACCAGCTCCGCGAGCGGGATCTCGCGGACGCCGGCCGCGCGGAGCCGCTCGAGCACGTCGGGGAGATGCGCGAGCAGCACCTGTCGCAGGCGGGCGAGGAAGGCGTGCGAGTGGCGGAATTGCGGCACGCCGCCCCGCTGCCAGGTCGTGAACGCGTCCTCGGGCGACGGCGCGTCCGTCCGCTCGTCGCGCTCGAGGACGACGACGCGCGTGAAGCGGCGCGCGAGGAGACGCGCGGCGGCGAGCCCGGCGATGCCGCCGCCGAGGACGACGGCCTGTCCGCTCCGCTCAGGCGGCGCCACGGACGGCTCGCGGGAGGCGACGAGGGGACATGCCGGGCGAGCATCGCCGGTCTGCCGCGCGCCGGCAAGCCCTCGGCGACGCGACGGCGCCGTGCGCCCGAGGGTTCCCGGGTGCGCGGCGGTGGTGCTAGGGTGCAGCGCCATGCCCGTGAACCGCACCGAGCTCACCCCGCTCTCGTTCCTCGCCCGCGCCGCCCACGTCCACGCCGGACGCACGGCGGCCGTCTACGGCCGCCGCCGCTTCACGTACGCCGACCTCCACGCGCGCGTCGCCCGGCTCGCCGCCGCGCTTCGCGGCGCCGGGCTCCGCCCCGGCGACCGCGTCGCGTTCGTCGCGCCGAACGTCCCCGCCATGCTCGAGGCGCACTTCGGGGTCGCGCTCGCGGGCGGCGTCCTCGTCGCCATCAACACGCGCCTGAACGCCGACGAGATCGCCTACATCCTCGAGCACTCGCGCGCACGCTTCCTCTTCGTCGAGGCGGAGCTGGCGGCGGGCGTCCGCACCGTCCCGACGGTCGAGCGCGTGATCACGATCGACGACCCCGAGTTCGCGCCCGGCGCGCCGCGCGCCTTCGACGGGCCCGAGTACGAGGCCTTCCTCGACGTCGCGCCCGATCCCACGCTCGTCTGGGCCGTGCCGAACGAGGAGGACCTCTACTCGATCAACTACACGTCGGGGACGACGGGGCGCCCGAAGGGCGTCATGTACACGCACCGCGGCGCGTACCTGAACGCGCTCTCCGAGGTGATCATCGCCCGGCTCGACGCCGCCTCCGCGTACCTCTGGACGCTCCCGCTCTTCCACTGCAACGGCTGGGGCTTCCCCTGGGCCGTCACCGCCGCCGGCGCGCGCCACGTGCTCCTCCGGAAGGTCGACCCGCCCGTCGTCTGGCGGCTCGTCGCGGAGGAGGGCGTCACGCACTTCAACGGCGCGCCGACCGTCCTCATCATGCTGATCAACGACCGGTCGGCGCCCCGGGGGCGCCTCGCCCGTCCGCTCCGCATCGCGACCGGCGGCGCGCCCCCGTCGCCAACGCTCCTCGCGCAGTGGGAGAAGATCGGCGCCGAGCTGATCCACATCTACGGCCTCACCGAGACGTACGGCCCGCACACGACGTGCGAGTGGCAGCCGGAGTGGGACGCGCTCCCGGACGACGAGCGGGCGCGCCTGCGCGCGCGGCAGGGCGTCGCGAACGCGGTCGCGTGCGAGCTGCGCGTCGTCGACGCGGAGATGCGCGACGTGCCCGCGGACGGCGCCACCATGGGCGAGGTCGTCATGCGCGGCAACAACGTCATGCGCGGGTACTTCGAGGATCCGGAGGCGACGGCGAAGGCGTTCGCCGGCGGCTGGTTCCACTCGGGGGACATGGCCGTCGTCCACCCCGACGGCTACATCGAGCTCCGCGACCGGGCGAAGGACATCATCATCTCGGGCGGCGAGAACATCTCGACGATCGAGGTCGAGCAGGCGATCGCCCGCCACCCCGACGTGCTCGAGGTCGCGGTCGTCGCCGTGCCCGACGACACATGGGGCGAGGTGCCAAAGGCGTTCGTCGTCCCGAAGGAGGGGCGCGCGCTCACCCAAGCGGACGTCATCGCCCACTGCCGGCGGACGCTCGCCCACTTCAAGTGCCCCAAGGCGGTCGAGCTGGGTCCGCTCCCGAAGACGTCGACGGGCAAGGTGCAGAAGTTCGTGCTGCGCGAGCGCGAGTGGAAGGGGCGGGAGAAGCGGATCCACTAGCCGAGCGGCCGCGCGGGGCGTTTCCGGCGGGGCCCTGCGGAGCACGTACGTCGACCTGCTGGGGAGCGAGACGAAGCTCGTCAGGGGTCGCGAGTACAGGACGCGGGTCATCGAGGGGGCGAAGGCGACCCGCTCGTCCTCATGCACGGCGGCGGCGGGCACGCCGAGCGCTGGACCCGGAACGTGATGCGCGCCGAGCCGCGAGGCGATCCGCAAGCGGATGGAGTGGCTCATGGCGTCGCCGGAGCCCTCGTCCTCGCCCGGGCCGGGCGCCGGCACCGGGACCTCCTCCACGACGAGCGGCTCGCGCGGCCCCCGGTAGCGGAGCGCGCGCATCCGGCCGCTCACGCGCGCCCGAGTCCGACCTCGTCCACGCCCGCCGTACAGGTGTCGACGATCAGGCGGCGGCTTCGTACACGTGCGGCCGTCCGTCGACGAGCTCCCACGCCCGCATGCACGACTGGACGATCCAGCTTCGCGGGTCCGTTCGCGAGCCGGGGACGGCGAGCGTCATCGCCGACTCCACCTCGAGGCCGGGGTGCGCCGTGCACGGATGGCGGCGAGGACGGCGTCGAGCTCGCGGTGCGCGTCGATCGGCCGCATGTCGGGGGGATGCGGAGGATGACCTTCGCTGCGTTCGCGATCGCGTTGCCGTACGGGACGACGTGGCGGGTCCCGGAGTAGCCGAAGTTCCCCTTGACCGTGACCCGGAACCAGCAGAGCCCGGCCTCCTCCCACGAGACGGCGTAGACCGGCTTCGCCGCGATCGCGAAGTCGGGCGCGACGCCCTGCTGGAGCATGAAGTCGCAGCCGGCGCCGTGCAGCCGGCCGACGGCGTTGCCCTGCTCGTCGTCGATCGGCTGGTACGCGGCGTCGACGATCGGCTGCTCGGCCTCGCCTCGTCGCACGCCCCGTCCATGCTCAACCATGGCCGCCCTGCGCGAGTACCGGGAGCGCATCGACCGCGCGTTCGCGACCATGACGAGGCGAAGCGGCGCGTCCGGGTCCGCTCGCGGCCCCACCTCGCCCGCCATCTCCGCCACATGCTCGCCGCCGCCGACTTCGACGTCGCGTAGAACGACGCCACGAGCGCCTGCGGCGCGGCGAGACGGAACGCCTCTGCGACCTCTTCAAGTTCGACTCGGCGACGCTCCGGGGCGGGACCGCGGAGATTCGGAGCTGGATCGTCGTGGCTGCGCGCCGGGGACGTCGTGCTCTCCGGCTCGCTCGCGGTCGCGGTTCCCGTCGTCGCTGGCGACGCCGTGCGCGCCGAGCTCGCGCATCTCGGCGGCGTGAGGTGCGCTTCCGCCGAGGGGGTCGCTCGCCTCGCGGCGTGCGAGCGGCCGAGCTCGCTCAGCCGGCGCACTGCGCGAGCGCCAGGCTCGCCTGGTTGCAGAAGAGCTGGACGACGGTCAGGTCGGCCGCCGTCGCCCTCCCCTCGCCGCGGAGCGCGACGAGGACGCCGACCGTCCTGTCGCGCACCGTGATCGGATGCGTGACGAACGCCCGCGCCGGGATCGCGGGCGGCGCCATGCCGGGCGCGACGAGCATCGAGGCGTCTCCGTCCCCGACCACCTTCGGGGTCCGCGAGAGGATCGTCTCCGCGAGGACGCCGGCGTCGGCGCGGAGCGGGACCGCGAGCGTGCCCAGGTACTCCTCCACGCCCTCGCCGTGGCCGAGCCGGCCGACGATGCGGTCGCGCTGCACGTTGAGCAGCGCCAGGAAGGCCGCGTCGAAGCCCCCCGCCCGCGTGACGCCCTCGAGGACCATGAAGAGAACCTGGTTGATGTCCGCGCGCTCGACGATCGCGGTCGTGATCTCGGCGACGATCGCGAGCGCGGCCGTGGCGTCGGGGCGCGCCGTGGCGCGGCGCGGCGCGCGCGGCGCGGCGGCGGCCTTCGGGGCGGGCTTCGGCGTCGCCGCGGCACCCGGCCGCTCGCCCTCGGGCGTCGCCGCGCCGGCCGGCGCGCCCGGCACGGCGGCGGGCATCGGCCCGACGCCCAGGATCGCGGCCTGCTCGCGCAGGACCGCGTTCGCCGTCTCCGCGGCGTGGAGGAAGTGGCGCTGCTCGAGCGCGAAGAGACGCTCGAACTTCCGCATCACGAGGAGCGCCTGCTCCGGATGGCCGTCGACGGCCTGGGCGTAGTCGGCCGCCATGTGGACGATCGCGGAGAGCTTGCCCGCCGTGCCGGCGATCGCGGAGCGGTCGTCGGGCACGGGCTTCCGGAAGTAGTCGGCGTAGCGGGCCGGGAAGTTCCAGTGCTCGAGGATCGCCGCCGACAGCTCCGAGGGGTGGACGCCGAACACCTCGCGCGCCGCCTCCTCGATCTCGACGCGCCGCTCGGCGGCGAGCGCGAGCGCGCGCTCGAACTCCGACGGGTAGAAGGCCGCGAGCCAGAGGACGCCCCAGTTCGCGAAGAGGCCGAGGAGGTACGCCTCCTCCGGGATCGGATACCCCACCTGCACCGAAAGGCGCTGCGAGACGAGCCCGCAGAAGAGCGAGCGGCGGAGCCCCTCGCGGATCGGCTTGCTCGCACCCTTCTTGCGCACGAACTCCTCGATCAGGAGGACGCCGACGGTGATGTCGCGGATCGTCTCGAAGCCGAGGACGATGATCGCGCGGGTGATCGTCGAGACCGGGTTGCCGCCCTTGCGGTAGAAGGCCGAGTTGACGAGGCGCAGCACCTTCGAGGCGAGCCCGGCGTCCTGGAGGATGATCCGCGCCACGTCGAGGGCCGTGCAGTCCTCCTTGCGGACGACGTCGCGGAGGCGCTCGATGACGCCCGCGGCGGCCGGGAAGTCGCCCTTCGTGCCGAGCTCGGCGAGAATCTGACGGCCGCGGTCGACCCCGGTCGGTGCTGGCTCTCCCATCGCGCAAGGACGCCTCCCGGGGAGTGTCGGCACGCCCGGGCGCGAGCTTGAGCGGCCGGTCAGGAGATCGCGCCCTCCGCCTTCGCCGCCGCGAGCGCGTCCCAGTCGACGCCGAGCGCGAGCAGCACCTCCTCGGTGTGCTGTCCGAGGTCCGGGGCGGGACGGAGCGGCGGCGGCGTCTCGTCGAACTGCACGGGGCTCGCGACGAGCGGGAAGCGCGTGCCGTCGCCGCGGTCCACCTCGGGGACGTAGCCGTTCGCGACCACCTGCGCGTCGTCGGGCACCTCGCGCGCCGTCTGGAGCGGCGCCCACACGCCCTCCGCGTCCGCGAGGCGCGCGCTCCACTCGGCGAGCGTCCGCGTCGCGAAGATCTCGTCGAGCGTGTGGATGCACTCGACGCGGTGCTCGAAGCGTGCGCGGCCGTCGGCGAAGCGCGGATCGGCGGCGAGGTCGGGGCGGCCGAGCCGCGCACAGAGGTCGGGCCAGTAGCGGTCGGGCTGGAGCATGTTGAGGAAGAGCCAGCGGCCGTCCTTCGTCCGGTAGCTGTTCACGATCGGGTTCGGCGCCTGCGTGCGGTCGCCGGCGGGAAGGTCGAAGCCGAGCAGGCGCGACGCGACGACGTCGGGCGCCATCACCCACGCCGCGGTGCCGAGGAGGGAGACGTCGACGAGGGGCGCCTCGCCCGTCCGCTCGCGCCGGAAGAGCGCCGCCGCGACGCCACCCGCGAGCGTCACGGCGCCGATCGAGTCGCCGAACGCGGCCCGCTGCATCACGGGCGCGGCGGCGCTGGACGGCGTGAGCGCGTTCGCGATCCCGCCCCGGCACCAGAACGACGCCGCATCGTAGCCGCCCTTCTCGACGTCGGGCCCGCGCGCCCCGTGGCCGTGGCCGCGGACGTAGACGATCTTCGGGTTGACGCGGCGGATGTCCTCGACGTCGATCGCCAGCCGGCGGCGGGCGGCGGGGAGGAAGTTCGTGAGGAAGACGTCGGCCGTCGCGACGAGCCGATCGAGGAGCGCCCGGCCCGTCGGCTTCGCGAGATCGACGCCGACGCTCCGCTTGCCCCGGTTCGGCTGCTCGACCATGAAGTTGACGCCGCCCGTCGGCGGGATGAGCCCCGAGGTGACGAGGCCGCGCTGCGGGTCGCCGCTCACCGGGTGCTCCACCTTGACCACGTCGGCGCCCCAGTCGGCGAGAACGGCGCCCGCCGCGGGGACGAACCACCACTGCGCGACCTCGACGACGCGCACGCCTGCCAGGACCTGCGCCATGGAAGGGGCGGGCGGCTACTCCCCGACGCGAATGTCGTAGAGCCGCGCGGCGTTCTCGTAGCAGATCTTCCGCCGCTCGCTCGCCGCCACGTCCGCCATCATCTCCGCCACGACGCGGCGCGAGTGCGGCCAGTCGCAGCCGTGGTGCGGGTAGTCCGTCGACCACATCACGTTCTCGACGCCGATCGCGTGGCGGTTCTTCACGCCGTAGCGGTCGATGATGAAGGTGAAGTGCCAGTTCGTCTTCACGTACGTGCTCGGCTCGCGCTCGAGCTTGATCCTGGCCCAGTACCTGTTGCGGTCGTACCGGTCGTCCATCTGCTCGCAGTAGTACGGCACCCAGCCGATGCCCGCCTCGACGGAGACGAACTGGAGCGTCGGGAAGCGGTCGTGGACGCCGGTCAGGATGATCTCGCCCATGACGAGCGGCATGGTGTCGAGCCCGGCGCCGGAGAGCGCGGAGACCTGCCGGCCGCCCGTCCCCTCGCCGCGCGCGGCCTTCTCCTCGGTCGGCGTCCGCGGCTTCGGCGCCACCTTGCCGCGGGCCGAGAGCCCGCAGTGGATCGAGACCGGCATGCCGAGCTTCTCCGCTTCGGCGAAGAACGGGTCGTCCGCCTCGGAGAGGTTCGTGTTGCCGCTCGGCCAGGCGGAGAGGAGGACGCCGCGGAGGCCCAGCGCCTTCGCGCGGCGCATCTCCGCGACCGCCTCGGCGACGCCGACGCTCGGCATCTGCGCGATGCCCACCAACCGATCCGGCGCCTTGGCGCAGAAGTCCTTCGCGAGCCAGTCGTTGTAGGCGCGGATGCCGGCCAGGTGGAACTCGTCGTCGGTGCCGAGCATGAAGTGGCGCATCGTGCGCTGCGGCGAGTAGATGACCTCGGCGACGACGCCGTCCTCGAGCATCTCCTGCGTGCGCGCCTCGCCGCGGAAGTTCCCCTGGTTGATCGTCGCGTAGCGCGCCCCCGACCACCGCAGCTCCTCGCGCGGCCTGCCGCGCGTCACGGTGACGAGCCCGAGCGGCGCGGGCGCCCCGCCGTCGTTGTAGAGCCAGGCATCGCCGCCCTCTTCGTCCTTCACGAGCTTCGGCGCGCGCGGGCGCAGCTCGGGCGCCAGCCACTTCTCCCAGAGGTCGGGGGGTTCGACGATGTGCGAGTCGCTCGAGATCATCGGCTCCATGACGCGTCCTCCGGGCGCCACGCATACCAGACCTCCCCCGCGCACGGGAAGCGGGACGAACGACCGTTCGTCCCCTCCTTTCCCCCGGTCGCTCGCGCCGCCCCCCGGGCGCTGATAAACGCCCGGGCGGTGGGGACGCGGCGGAAGCTCGGGTGGGTGGCGCTCCTCTACTTCGCGGAGGGGCTGCCGTTCGGGCTCGTGCTCGACAACTTCCCGGTCTACTTCCGGCTGCACGACGTCTCGCTCGCCGCGATCGGCTACCTGAGCCTGCTCCGGGCGCCGTGGTGGGCGAAGGTGTTCTGGTCGCCGCTCGTCGACCAGTGGGGCGAGCGCCGGACGTGGATCGTCGGCGCGCTCGTCGCGATCGCGGCGGCGCTCGCCGCCGTGGCGCTCCTCCCCGCGGCGCCGGTCGGGGCGGCGCTCCTCGTGGCGCTGCTCGTCTTCACCACGGCGGCGGCGACCCAGGACGTGGCGATCGACGCGTACACGATCGAGCTGCTCGACCCGGGGGAGGAAGGGGTCGCGAACGGCGTGCGGGTCTCCGCGTACCGCGCGGCGCTCGTCGCCGCGGGCGGCGTGCTCGTCGCGCTCGCCGGGAGCGCCGGCTGGCCGGTCACGTTCCTCGCCGCTGCCGCGCTCTTCCTCGTCCTCGCCGCCGCCGTCGCGCGGCTTCCCGCGACGCCCCGGCGCGGCGAGAGCGCCGCCGAGTGGGCGGCGGCGTTCGGGCGGTGGCTCGGGCGGCCGGGCGCCGTGCCGGTCTTCCTCTTCGTCCTCTTCTACAAGCTCGACGTGAGCGCGATCGGGCCGATGGTGAAGCCGTTCTGGGTCGACCGCGGCCTGTCGCTCGCCGAGATCGCGTGGATCTCGACGACGCTCGGCGTCGCCGCGTCGGTGGCGGGCGCGCTGGTCGGAGGCGTCCTCACCTCCCGCTGGGGAATCTTCACCGGGCTCTGGTCGCTCGGCCTCCTGCAAGCGGCCGCGAACCTCGGCTACGCCGCCGTCGCCTGGCAGGGCGGCGGGCACCTCGCCATCTACGCGGCGTCGCTCGGCGAGAGCTTCGCGAGCGGGCTCGGGACCGCCGCGTTCCTCTCCTTTCTCATGAACGTCTGCGACAAGCGGCAGGCCGCGACGCAGTACGCGCTGCTGTCGGCGCTCTTCAACCTGAGCGGCTCGGTGATCGGCGGCGCGTCCGGCGTCGCGGTCGAGCGGCTCGGATACGGCGGCTACTTCGCGCTGAGCGCCGCGTTCGCCGCGCCCGCGTACGCGCTCCTCCCCTGGGTGCGAACGTGGATCCGCGACCCGGACGGCGCACCGCCGTGAGCGAAGGCGCGGCCGCTCAGGGCCTCCGGCGGCGCGCGTAGAGAAGCTCGTGGTCGTCCGCGACGACGTCCCAGCCGTCGCTCGTGATCGAGCGGACGAGGTCCGCGAGCTCGCGGTTCACCGCCCGATCGAGGAGGAGCGCGTCGACGCGGTCCGTCGGTATCGGGTGCTCGCCGTCGATGCCCCAGTACATCGTGCGCCAGGGGTTCGGGAACATGAGCACCGCGTCGCGGTTGGCGAGAAAAGGCACGAGGTTGTACGAGGCGGAGACGACCGCCTCGGATGGAACGGCGGCGAGGAGCTCGCGGATCCTCCGCACCTTCTCGGAGTCGTAGGGGCGCAGATGGCGCGCCATCCCGCTGTACGACTCGGTCGTCCCCCGCGCGGTCCATTGGTGGCGGAGGGTCGGCACGAGGACGAGCCCGAAGACGAGGACGCCGAGCGCGCGGCGGAGCCCCGTCCGCGCGATCCAGCGGCGGCCGAGGCGCTCGAGCGTCGCGAGGGTCTCGACGGTCGCGGCGAACAGCCCCGGGAGAATTCCGTACAGGTAGTGATAGCGGACGTTCACGAGGTACGCGCCTCCGAGGTTGTTCACCACGAAGGCCGGGCCGGCGAGCAGGACGAGCGTCAGCGGACGGCCGAGGGGCAGGAAGGCGACCGGCCAGAGGAGGTCCCAGACGTATCGGCCGGTCACCGGGCGACGTGCGACCTCGAGGTAGAAGGCGGGCCTCGACGCGTTCGCCGCCCAGGCCGAGAACCAGTACCCGCCGGTCGTGCGGAAGAACCCGACGCCGTTGAGCCACGGGAGGAGTACTTTCATCGCGAGCGCGAAGTAGGCGGCGCCCAGACACGCGAGCACGATCGCGCGCCGCCGCTCGCCCGAGACGAACGCGTAGGCGGCGAAGCCGACGAGATAGAGGGCCACGTCCTCCTTCGTGAGGAGAGCCAGGACGACCGCCGCCCAGTAGAGGCGCGGCCGGCCGGCGGCGTCCGCCCAGAGCGCCGCGAGCAGCCACGTCGACGCGACCGCTTCGGGATGGAAGTTCTCGTTCGCGGTGTAGATGACGCCGGGGTAGCACCAGTACAGGATGGCCGGGACGAGCGCCGCGGCCCGGCCCTCGAGCCGGCGGCGCGCGAGCCCGTACACCGCGAGCCCGCCGGCCGCGAGCCCGAACCCCTGGTACGCGTAGACGACGGCGGGCGACTCCCACACGCGGTAGAGGGGCGCGAGGAGCCCGTAGGCGATCCAGAGGTGATCGCCCCAATAGGCGAGCCCGCGAATCGTGTTGAAGAGGCCGCGCAGGTGGGCGAGCTTCCACAGCGCCTGGAGGTGCATCCCGACGTCGTACGCCCCGAACCCGAATGACAGGTGCGTGACGAGGGGCGACGCCGACAGGAGCACGCCCGCGCCGAGCGCGAGCAGGACGGCGATCGTCGTCGCGACCACCGCCGACCGCCGCGCGGGCGCGGAAGGGGCGGCCTCGTGCGGCGTCATGCCCGGCTCAGTCCAGGATCGCCGTCGCGCACGAGGTTCGGCATGCCGTCCATCCCGAGGGGCGCGAGACGTTGGGCGAAGCTCCGGCCGCCGTCACGCCGCGATCGTAGCGGCGAACCTCGCGCAACGCGAGCGGCGCGTCGGGAGTGAGTCGGTGCGCGACGACGATCGACCCGGCCGCGCGCTCTCACCCTGACCGGCAACCCGAACCGCGACCGCGGGTCGAGAGCCCTTGTCGGTCCGCCGAGCGGCGTGTTACCGGACGCCCATGGACGAGCGCCTCATCTCCGCCGACTCGCACGTGAACCCGCCGCGCGACCTCTGGCAGCGCGACGCGCCCGCCGCGCTGCGCGAGCGCGTGCCGCGCGTCGAATCGACGCCGGAGGGCGACGTCTGGGTGACGGAGGGCCGCGCCGCCGCCATTCCCGGCCTCTCCTTCATGGCGGGCCGCGAGCACGAGCACTACCAGATCCGGATCTTCTACAGGGACATGCGGCCCGGCTCGTGGGATCCCGCGGCGCGCCTCGCCGACATGGACCGCGACGGGATCGCGGCCGAGGTGCTCTACGGCGGCGGCCCGACGCGCTACCAGGACCCGGCGGTCCGGCAGTGGTGCATCGCGCGCTACAACGACTGGCTCTTCGAGCTCGAGGCCGCCGCGCCCGGCCGCCTGATCGGCGTCCCGCTCCTCCCCGTGAACACGGTCGAGGAGGCGCTCGCGGAGCTCCGGCGCGTGCTCGGGAAGGGCGCTCGCACGGTGCAGGTCGACGCGTTCGCCGACAACGTCGGCGCGCCGCACTACTCGGATCCGGTGTGGGAGCCGCTCTGGTCGGAGATCGAGGCGGCGGGCATCCCGCTCGCCTTCCACATCCAAGGGCCGCGCGGCATGCAGCTCCAGCGCCTCTACGACCCGACCCCCGGCGTCCGCGAGGCGTTCATCTCGCTCGCGCCGCTCGGCATCGGGGAGCTCGTCTCCCAGCTCATCTTCTGCGGCGTCTGCGCGCGCCACCCCGGCTTCCGCTTCGTCGTCGTCGAGACGGGGATCGGCTGGCTTCCGTACTTCCTCGAGCGCATGGACGGCACGTTCGTGAAGCACCGCTTCTGGACGCACTCGGTCATCACCGAGAAGCCGAGCGTCTACTGGTACCGCCAGGGCCACGCGACCTTCATCGAGGACCGCGCGGGCGTGAGGCTCCGCCGCGAGGCGGGTCTCGACAACGTCATGTGGTCGAGCGACTACCCGCACAGCGACTCGACGTGGCCGCGCTCGCGGGAGGTGGTGGCGGAGCACTTCGCGGGCGTCCCCGCGGACGAGCGGCGGAAGATCGTCGCGGAGAACGCGGCGCGGCTCTATCGGCTGTAGCGCCGCCGCTACCGCTGGAGGTCCTGGAGCTCCGCCGCGGCGGCCGTGTCGTCGGGATCGAGCGCGAGCGCCTGCGCGAGCTCGCCCATCGCGAGCGCGTCGAGCCCCCGACGCTTGTAGCCGAGGCCCAGGTGGTAGTGCGCCGAGGCGTCCCGCGGGTTCGCGGCGACGACGCGCTCGAAGCACTGGATCGCGCCCGGAATGTCGTCCAGGCGCTCGCGGATGATGCCGAGGTGGTAGCAGGCGATCACGTAGTCCGGATCGGCCTCGAGCGTCTGCTCGAACGCGACGACGGCGTCCTCGAGCCGCCCCAGGTGGAAGAGCGCGAGCGCCAGGCGGAAGTGCGCGGGCGCGGAGCGCGGGTTCAGCTCGATCGCGCGCCGCGCGGCGGCCGCACAGTCCCCCATCGCGCCCCGCTTGTAGTGCGCGACCGCGAGCTGGAAGTGCGCCCCCGGGTAGGCGTCGTCGATGGCGATCGTGCGCTCGAAGCAGCGGACGGCGTTGCCGGTCTGACCGAGGTGGTAGTACGCGAGCCCGAGGGCGTAGTGCGCGCCCGCGTTCTCCGGGTCCGCGCGCAGAAGCTGGAGGCAGCGGTCCCGCGTCCGCTCCGCGAAGCCCGTGCCCAGCTCGCGCTCGAGGGCGACGGCGCGGAGCGGGGTGCCGCAGTGCTTGCAGTAGTTGTGGTCCGGCGCGTTGTCGACGCCGCACTCGGGGCACGCACCCGCCACTGCCGGGGCTGCCATGGCCGGCGATCTTCGCTCCATCGGCCCGCCGGGCGCAAGCCCCGGGGCCGTGGGTCGGTTTGCGGCTCGGACCGCATCGTGCGGGAGCACGGGGGAGTCTGCACCACGCCGACGAGCGCCTGCCACGTGCTCGCTTTCGGATCCGCGAGCGGTCCCGAGAGGTCGGTCCGCGTCGCGACCGCCTCGCGCTTCCGGCTCTCGAACGCCTCGGCGACGCCGCCGACGACCCCGTTCGCGACGTCGAGCTTGCCGTACGGAGGACGTCGATCTCGTAGCCCTTCACCGACGCGTCGAGCTGCCCCTCGAGCCGCCGGCGGAGCGGCGCGTCGACGACCCCGTCGGCGACGGCGAGGGGGACCGCGACGGCCGCGACGATCCCCGCCACCCAGCGCGCGAGCGTCCGCACCGGCGCGAGCGTACGGCCGCCGCGCGGCGGGCCGACATCCTGGGCCCCCGGGAGCGGCATCCGCGCGGGACGGCTGCGCTTACGCCGGCCAGCGCGCTCGAAGCCAGGGGAGCACGTGCTCGTCCGCGAGCCGCGCGCGCGGATGGCGAAGCTTCGCGCCGTCGGCCCCGGCGGGGAAGAGGTAGTGGTCGGCGCCTGGAAGCTCCGCCCACTCCTTGTCCGGCGCCGCCGACGCCTCGAACACGCGCCGGCACTCCGCGGGGTGGATGTCCGTGTCGGCGCGCGCGCAGACCACGAGCGTCGGCACGCGCACGCCCGCGATCGTCCGCTCGAGGTCGGCGCGCGAGCGGAGGCCCGACCAGGTGGAGAGCCAGCCGCGCGCGCTCATCGTGCGTGCGATCCCTTCCCCGTAGTTGCCGACGATGGGGTCGCGGCCGAAGGAGAAGATCGAGCCGGGACGGCGCTCCGACGGGTCGAGCCGGAGGTCCAGGTACCGCGGGTCCGCGAGCGTCCGGTAGATCACCATGTAGCGGCGCTGGAGCGCGTGCCGCGCGAGGGCCGGCCGCGCGGCGGGCGGCGTCGCGGGATCCGCGAGCCGGGCGCGCGCCTCCGCCGCCGCCGCGCACCACGCGAGCGCGCGCCGGTCGAGCCGCTCGCACCGCGCGCGCTGGGCGGCGCGGAACGCCGCCACGAAGTCGGCGGAGTACCGCGAGGGGCCCTCGGCCATCGGCCGGTAGCCGTTCGCGGGGTCGTACATGTCCAGCCGGGGGTCGACGGACGTCGGGTCGTCCTCGTCCACGATCGACGGGTCGAGCCGGTCGAGGAGGAAGCGGCCCTCGCCGAGATGCGCCGCGACGAGGACGAGCCCGTCGGCGGGCGGGAGCACGGTCTCGCGGAGCGGCACGCGGTCGCCGGACGGTGCCCGCTCGAGCCGCGCGGCGGGCGGGAGCGCCGCCTGCTCGAGGTAGAAGCCGAAGAGCGAGCCGCCGCCCGAGTTCCCGAGGAGCACGACCCGGGCGAAGCGCGTCCGGAGGAACGCGATCGCGCCCGCGACGTCGAGGAGGAGCCGCTCGTGGAGCGCGTCGGCGTCGTTGGCGAGGTGCCGCGAGTTCGCGCCGAGGAACGCGTAGCCGGCGGCGGCGAGGGCGGGCGCGAGGTAGTGGCGCGTGAAGTCGCCGCGCGGGTGCATCGCGAGGACCGCGGCGTCCGGCTCGCGGCGCGGCGGGAGGTAGAGGATCCCCGCGAGCGGGACGCCGTCGGCGGCATCGAAGTACGCGAGCTCGCGGCGGACGTCGGGCGCGATCGCGTCGAAGTGGAAGGGGATCCGCATTGTCGCGGCGCGCGCTCTTATGCCATGCTCCGTCCGATGCCGAAAAGAACCATCGCGGAGCTGCTCCGGTCCGAGGCGCCGGTCGTCATGCCCGGCGTGTGGGACGCGCTCTCGGCGCGCATCGCCGCCGAGGCCGGGTTCCCGGTCGTCTTCCTCTCCGGCTACTGCCTGTCGGCCGCGCGCCTCGGCGAGCCCGACATCGGCCTCCTCACGCAGACCGAGGTGCTGGACGCCGCCGCGCGCGTCTGCGCGGCGGTCGACGTCGCGGTCGTGGTCGACGCCGACACCGGCTACGGGAACGCCTTCAACGTCGAGCGCACCGTGCACGAGCTCGTCCGGATGGGCGCGCGCGGGTGCTTCCTCGAGGACCAGGTGTGGCCGAAGCGCTGCGGGCACATGGAGGGCAAGCGCGTCGTCCCGCTCGAGGAGTATCTCCCGAAGCTCCGCGCCGCGCTCGCCGCGCGCGGGGACGCCCCGCTCCACGTGACCGCGCGCACCGACGCGCTCGCCGCGGTCGGCCTCGACGAGGCGCTCCGGCGCGCGCGTGCCTTCGCCGACGCCGGCGCCGACGCCGTGTTCGTCGAGGCGCCGCGCTCGCCCGACGACATGGCGGCGATCCGCGCCACGGTGCCCGCCGGCGTGCGTCTGGTCGCGAACATGGTGGAGGACGGGAAGACGCCGCTCCGCCGCGTCGCCGACCTCCAGGCCGCCGGCTTCGACCTGATCGTCTTCCCGCTGACCGGCCTCCTCGCCGCCGCGGGCGCGCTGCGCGACGCGTACGCGGCGCTCCGCCGGGACGAGAGCGGCCCGGCGCTCGAAGGCCGGCGGCTCCGGTTCGGCGAGCTGAACGCGCTCCTCGGGCTCGACGAGCGCTACCGGCGCGAGCGGGAGTGGCTCCGCTGAGGCTCGCGGCCGAGACGCTCCCCGACCTCCTCCGCGCTGCCGCGCGCGCGGCGCCCGACGCCGAGGCGTTCCGCTACCGGGACGAGCGGCTCACGTACGCCGACTGGGACGCGCTCGCGGACCGCGCGGCCGCCGCGCTCGCGGCGCGCGGCGTCGGACGCGGCGACGTCGTGGCACTCCTCCTCCCCTCGACGCCGCTCTACCACGTCGCCTACCTCGGGGCCGCGCGCCTCGGCGCCGTCACGACGGGCGTCAACGTCCGCTACCGGCGGACCGAGATCGGCCACGTCCTCGCGCGCTCCGGCGCGCGCCTCCTCCTCGCCGTCGACCGCTGGCACGACGCCGACTTCCGCGCCCTCCTCGCGAGCCTCCCGGGCGAGCTCGCGGCACCGCCGGCGGTCGTGTGGCTCGCGGCCGACGCGATCCGGCGCGGGACGGCGGACGCGCTCGCCGCGCTCGGCGGCGACGGCGGGCCGCCCGCGGCGGCGGTCGCGCCCGACGACCCGGTCGCGATCGTCTTCACGAGCGGGACGACGGGCCGCCCGAAGGGCGCGTGGTACGCCCACCGGAGCCTCCTCGCGCTCGCGGCGATCGAGGCGCGGCGCCACCCGGGCGGCCTGGCAGCGCAGGCGACGCACCTCGCGGCCGGGCTCTCCTTCGCCCACGTCGGCACGATGACCCGCGTCGGCGTGCAGATCGCGTCCCTCGGGGCGTCGCTCGTCCACGACGCGTTCGACCCGGCCGCCGTGCTCGAGGCGATCGAGCGCGAGCGGCTCGCGCACCTGGGCGGCATCCCGACCCAGCTCGTGATGCTCCTCGACCACCCCGACCGCCCGCGGCGCGACCTCCGGTCGCTGCGGACCGTGCTGATCGGCGGCGCGCCTGCGCCGCCCGCGCTCGTCCGCCGGATCCGCGACACGCTCGGCGTCACCGTGAGCGTCCGCTACTCCTCGACCGAGGTCGGCATCGCGACCGCCTCGCTCCCCGACGACCCGCCCGAGCTGCTCGCCGCAACGGTGGGGAAGGCGACCGAGGGCGTCGAGCTGCGCGTCGTCGACGCCGCGAACCGGCCGCTCCCGCCCGGGGAGCCGGGCGAGGTCGTCGTCCGCTCGCCGGCGACCATGCGCGGGTACTGGCGGGACCCGGAGGCGACGGCGGCGACGATCGACCGCGAGGGCTTCGTGCACACGGGCGACGTGGGCGTCCTCGACCAGGCCGGCTACCTCCGCCTCGTCGGCCGGCGGAGCGAGATGTTCATCCGCGGCGGCTACAACGTCCACCCGGCCGAGGTGGAGGCGTGCCTCGCGCGTCACCCGAAGGTCGCGCGCGCGGCCGTCCTCGGCGTGCCGGACGCCGTCTTCGGGGAGATCGGCTGGGCGTTCGTCGTCCCGCGCGACCCGCGCGACCCGCCCGCGCTCGCCGAGCTCCGCGCCTTCGTCGGCGCCGAGCTCGCCAGCTTCAAGCGCCCCGACGGCCTCACCGTTCTCGACGCGCTGCCGCTCACGCCGATGTACAAGGTCGACAAGCGGGCCCTCGCCGTCCGGCACGCGCGCGAGGCCAGGTAGGGACGGCGCGGGCCCGCCGAGCCGCTACCGCGTCGGCCGCACGCCGAGGCCGCGCGCCCAGAGCTTCACGAGGTGCGCGTACTTGTAGACCGCCTCGTGGAGCAGGTTGAACTTCGAGGCGCGCCAGTCCTCGCACGCGACGGGCACCTGGACGATGCGGCCGCCGCTCCGCTCGACCAGGTAGCAGAACTCGAGCACGTACGAGGAGCCGGAGTCGATGCGGTCGGCGAACGGGCGCAGCACGTCCACGCGGTACGCCTTCGCGGCGATCGAGTAGTCGTCGTAGGTGAGCCCCAGGAGGAGGCGGACGGCGCTGAGGAAGCTGTCCGACGCGAGCTTCCGGAACCACGTCCGCTTCTGGTTCCCGAGCCGCTTCGAGCCGACGACGATGTCGTGCGTCTCGAGCTCGCGGAGCGCCACCTCGATGAAGGCGAGGTCGACGGAGAGGTCCATGTCGACGGAGACGAGGTACGGGTGGCGTGCGCGGCGGACGAACTCGCGGAACGCGTGGCCGACGCCGCGCTCGGGGAGGTGGAAGAAGACGACGCGCGGGAAGCGACGCGCGAGCTCCGCGCCGAGGCGCGGCGTCGCATCGGTCGAGCCGTTCGAGCCGATGATGACCTCGTACTCGCGCCCGAGGCCGTCGCAGTGGGCGAGGAGCCGCTCCGTGTTCGGGACGAGGATCTCCTCCTCGTCGTACACCGGGATGCCGATCGAGAACGGGGTCACGCGCCGCCCGCCTTCCGGACCTCGGCGAGGCGGTCCCCCGCGTACGTCGCCCAGATCGTGCCCGGGTACCGCTCCCGCGTCGCCTGCCACGCGGCGACCGCGGCGGCGCGGTCGCCGCGCCGCGCGCGGCAGAGGCCGACGTGGTACTGCGCCTCGGCGGCCGCCTGCGCCTCCGGGAAGCGGTCGAGGATCTTCTGGAAGGCCTTCTCGGCCTCGGCCCAGTCCTCCTCGCGGTAGAGGATGATCGACTCGTAGTACGTCGAGTGGACGGCGGTGTTCGAGAGCGGCGCCAGGCGCTCGGCCGCGCGGAAGTACGGCAGGGCGTCGCGGAGGCGGCCCGCGTCGTAGAGCTTCTGGCCGTAGCGGTACGTGCTGTCCGCGTCCGACGCGCGCGACTGGACCGCCACCAGGACGCAGGCGAGCCCGGCGAGGACGAGCCCCCCCGCGAGGACGCGCCGCCGCGCGCGGAGCGTCCACGCGCCCGTCGCGCGAATCGCGTCGAGGAGCGGGCGGACGGGCGAGCCCTCGCGCTCGGCGGCCGCGGCGAGCGCGGGTCCGAGGCGGCGGCCGGCGACGAGCGCCAGGAGGAGGACGATCCACCCGGCGATCGAGAGCGCGTGCCCGAGCGCCACGGGCGCGCCGCCGTCGAAGACGAGGTCGACCCGCTCGCCGCGCGGGAAGACGAGCATGAAGCTCGGCCCGGCGAGCCAGATGCGCTCCCCCGTGAGCGCGCGCCAGCGCGGGTGGTACGAGATGCGGACGAGGATCGGGTGGCCCGGCCGGCATCCCGTCACCGTGATCCGGTCCGTCTCGAGGTGCTCGGTGAGCACGGGCGGCGCCGCGAGCGGCGTACGCACGGGGTTCCGCGGGAGATCCGTCCCGACCGAGGCGAAGCGCGCGCGGTCCTCGTCGGGCGCGCGGTCGACGAACACCGGCACGGGGTCCGCCGGCGTCGCCGTCTTGAACCACTGGTAGGCGACCTCCTTCCACCGCGGCGTGACCACGAGGAGCGGCGACGACGTGAGCGGCACCGCGTAGTGCGGGTCGTCGCCGTTCACGCGGTAGATCTCGTACTGGCCGATCCGAGCCTCGCGCGTGAGCCCGGGGTTCGCCGCGGCCGCCGTCTTCACCTGCTCGCTCCGCACGATGAAGTGCGAGACGTTCATCATGCGGAGGTGCTGGATGCCGCGGTCGAGATCGAAGCGCGAGCAGCCCCAGTCCGGGAACGGACAGGACTGCTCCTTCGAGATCTCCGACTGGATGTAGAACACGAACGGCGCCGTCTCCGACGCCTGCATGTAGAGCCCTTCGAGGGTCGAGCGGCCGGAGAAGAGGGGCAGGTTCTCGAACGCACGGATCGTGCCGAGGGCCTCGTGCTCGCTCGAGTGCTCGAAGACGACGCGCGGGTCGCGGAACGTGCCGCGCAGGTGGTCGTTGAGCTGCTTGAAGATCGGCCAGGGCGCCTTCTTCTCGTACCCCGAGTAGTTCCACCGGATCCAGTCCGGGATGAACGTCACCCCGCGGTAGGAGAGCAGCTCGCGCGCGAGCGCGGCGGGGCCGCCCGCGCTCGCGGCCGGCTTCCCCACCGGCCGCCACGCCGCCGGGAAGCCCATCTGCACGAAGGGGAGGATCGTGCAGACGCCGACGATCGGCCAGATCTCCGCCGCGGGCAGCGCGGCGAGGAGGTAGCCGAGCCCGGCGCCGGCCGCGAGGCAGAGCCCGAGCTGGAAGAACGGGATGAACCGGATGTCGACGACGTGGAGCGCGCGCGCGGAGTAGTAGAAGAAGATGCCGATCGCCGCGCCCGCCCAGATCTTCGCGAGGCCGTGCGGGAAGGGCTCCCGGCGCACGATCGCGAGCGCGCCGATCGCGAGCGTCGTCGCGACGGCGACGAGCGTCGCCGGCCAGAGGACGGGCGGGAGGACCTCCTTCCAGGAGTTGAGGAGCCAGACGTGGCTGTACGCGGTCGTCCAGGCGGCGTACGCGAGGAGCGGGACGAGCCAGCCGGCCATGAGGAGGAACCCGAGCCCGTGGACCGCGGCGAGCGTGCCGACGCGGCGCCACCAGCCGCGCGTCGTGACCAGCTCGGTGAGCGAGGTGAAGCCGGCCCAGATGAGCGTGTAGCCGTGCGAGAGGCCGATCAGCGCGACGAGGAGCCCGTTCCACGCGCGCCCGCGGCCCGTGTCGATCGTCCACCGGAGCGTCCCCAGGAAGAGGACGGCGAGCGCCATCCCGAACGAGAAGGTGAACTCGCCCGCGAGCGTCGACGGGATGTTCCCGCCCCACATCGAGTTCGCCTCCATGAAGATGAAGCAGAGCGAGGCGACGGCGGCGAGCGCGGGGCCCGGGAACGGCACGCGCGAGAGCCGGAGCCCGAAGTAGACGCACGGCGGGAGGAGGAACGTCCCGAGGACGGTGACGACCTTGAACGCCACCGCGAGCGGGATCGCGAGCGAGAGCCCCGCCATCATGAGGAACGTGAGCGGGAAGTAGAACTGGAAGATCGGGTAGCCGCAGTAGTTCCCCGGGCACCAGCCGACGACCTGCCCCTTCGGGAGAAGCACGTTCCGGAGGTACACGGCGGGGAAGACGTGCGACCCCATGTCGCCGCCGTTCGTCGTCGTGTCGAGGAAGAGCGCGGGGGTCGGGTCGCCGGGGCGGATGCCGGTGCGGAAATAGGAGGCGATGAAGACGACGGCGGCACCGACTGCGACGGCGTCGATCACGTTGCGCGCGATCGCGCGCAGGCGCTCGGGGTCGGTCGCGGATCGCGAAGCGGGGGCCTCCCGCGGAACGACCGGCGCGCGCTGCTCCACCGCCGGGACCTCAGCGACGGACGAGCCGCACCGCGACCAGGGCCGCCCACCCGAGGATGAGCGCGAGCGCGAGGACGCCGAGCGCGGTCTTGTGCCGCACGAAGAAGGACTGCACGGCGACGATCTCGACGATGCCCTGCGCGACGACGGCCTGGTGCGTCCCGCCGTCGTCGTATTCGACCTCCGCGAAGACCGGCAGACGGCTTCCGGCGAGGGCGGACCGGTTGACGAGCGGCACGTCGACCGTCCGCTCCTCGTAGCCCGCGAGCGCCACGTCGGACGCCGGCGCCGTCGCCTGGATGCCCTCCGGCACGAGCACGCGCACGGATGCCGTCCGTGCGCCGTCGCTCACGTTCTTCAGCGTGAGGCGGAGCGTCGCGGAGGTGGCGAGCGGCGCGCTCTCCAGCCGCGAGACGAGCACCTTCGCCGGCGGCGGCGTGCCGACCGTCGCGAGGAGCACGTGGAGCGCCTGGAACGGGTACTGGTTCGCGTCCGTGTAGTCGACCGTGAGACTGTACGGCCACCGGCCCTGGGCGACGCCCGTCGCCGGCACGGAGAGGATCTCCTCGAGGGACTTCTGCGGAGCGAGCGACGGGGTGCCCTTCCCGCGCGTCTCGGCGTCGCGGAAGCGCAGCGTCGGCACGACCGACTGCGCGGCCTCGTCGCCCAGGTTCTTCACCGTGAGCCGCACGCGGAGGGTGCCGTCGCGCAGCTCCGGGACCGGCGTCATCGAGATGCTGATCGTCCCCGCGACGGCAGGCGCGGGGGCGAGCAGCGCGACGACGAGCGCGACGATGGCACGCGGCCGCAGGCGCATGACGGGGCCCTTATCTTGCACAGCTCCCCGCGGATTGCGACCGTGCGGCGCGGGCCGGGGCCCGGTCAGCGGCAGCGCGTGTGCCTGCCGTCGGACGTGCAGGAGCCCTTCGCGAAGGCGTAGTGCCCGCAGCCGCCCGCGAGCCCGGTCGCGTCGTCGCCGAGGACGACCGTCAGGTGGAGCGGGACGTCCCAGGGCGCAATGCCGAAGCCGCCGTTGCGGCCGCGGATCGAGAGGCGGACGCGCGGGGGGCCGAACGGGTAGACGAACACGTTGACGCGCTGGATCCCCCCGACCGATCCGGCGGCGTCCGTGTAGGACCGGACGAAGCTCCCCGGGCTGCGGCGCCACCGCTGGCGCACCCCGGGCAGCGCGCTCGGGTCGTTCGGGGGGAGGAAGAGGTCGAGCTTCTTCCTCCGCGCGACGCTCTCGACGACGAGGCGGAGCCCCGTCTGCTCGGGCTCGACGCGGGTGCCGTCCGGAAGCGTGAGCTGCCCGCTCGCGATCGTCGATCCCGCGGGCAGCGCGAAGGTGCCGCGCACGTTCAGCTTGTCGCCGGCGGTCGGCGTGGAGGTGACGGCGACGCGCGCTCCCCACCACGCCGTCTGGCTCACCGTCGCGCCCGGCGTCGCGGGGAGGATCTTGCACGGCTCGAGCCGGCAGCTCGGCGTGCACCCGTCGTCGTAGCTCTCGTTCCCGTCGTCGCACTCCTCCCCCGCGTCGAGGAGGCCGTTGCCGCAGAGCCGGCAGTCGGCGGAGCAGCCGTCGCCGCCCACCATGTTGCCGTCGTCGCACTCCTCGTCGCCCTCGACGACGCCGTCGCCGCAGGTCGAGAGCACCTTGAGGCACTGGCGCGGCTCGATCGTCTTGCGGATCTGCGCGGTGATCGTCGGGCCGAACTCGAGCGCCGTGTTGTTGTAGTAGCCCGGCGCGAGGAGGTGGCAGTAGCTCATGACGGTGCCGTGGCTCGCGACCACCTTGCCAACGTAGCAGCTCGTCACCGTGCCGTCGGGCCAGTGGACCTGCTCGCCGCTGAAGCACTGGTCGAGCGTCGGCGTGTAGCAGTGGGAGTGGAGCGTCCCGAGCGTGTGGCCGGTCTCGTGGATGAACGCCATCGCGTCCCAGATCCGGTCGGGATTCGAGGGGTCGAAGCTCCCGAAGACCTGTGTGACCGAGACGCCGTCCCAGTTGCAGACCGAGCCCACGATCGAATAGCCGCCCTGCACCTTCTTCCCGGAGAGGAAGTGGATCACGTCGTGCGGGCCCGACGCCTGCACGCTGCCGTTCAGGTACTTCTGCGCGACCTCCTGGTTCTGCCGCACGTACGTCTGCGTCCCGGAGAACGTGCTCCACGGGTCCGACGCCGGACCGTTCGTGTAGACGTGGACGTAGCCGATCTTCACCTCGACGTTCAGCTCGCGGAAGACCGTGTTCCCGGCGGCGACGAGCGACGCGACGTAGTCGAGGAGGCGCGCCGTCGGATCGCCCTGGCCCGTGTTGAACTTCGCCCAGAGCTCGAAGTCGGTCTCGATGCCCATGTCGACCTCGAGCAGCGAGCCCGCGGTGACGGTCGTCGACCGCTCGACGATCATGTGCGGGTCGGCGGCGAACGCCCGGCTCACGGCCCCGCCGGGATGGAGGTCGTTGCCGCAGAAGTCGCTCGCGGGCGGCAGCGCGCTCGGCGCGACGTCGCGGAGCGCGTAGCTCCGGTGCGCGCCGGCGCCGTCCGGCCCGAAGACGTAGACGCTGCCCTTC